>R11__coassemble_1678_pt1 | contig 12055 bp, 10 predicted proteins | sample R11__metabat2_high_PE_057 | metagenome-assembled genome bin R11 | reverse complement strand
CACGACGCTACAGCTCAGTTTTTGTTACGGTCTTGAGGTCCTGCGACAGGGCTTGTGCAAGCGCGCCCTGATCTCGGACTTCAATCCCGATTATCATAAAAAATACCCCGGAACTTTCTAATTGAAAGTTCCGGGGTTTCGTCGAAGCGACGGGATTCGAACCCACGACCTCTGCGTCCCGAACGCAGCGCTCTACCAAACTGAGCCACGCTTCGATGCCTTATCAGCAAAAGTTATTATATTCGAGAATCACATAATTGTCAACCATTATTTCCTTGCTATTTTAAGCAATTTTGAAACTGCTTTTCGTGCAAATTTCCATCATTTTCCCAAATAAGTGATACATTTACTTTTCTGTCTTATAAGGTTATAATGTTGAATGCAAAATTATCCACATGGATCATTAGCAGATTGCATAAACACCGACTTTCCGTACAGAGACGGCGGGGAAAGAACAGAAGGATCAAATTATGTATACAATAAATTTTGACCAGCCGGTCCATATCCATTTTATCGGAATCGGCGGCATCAGTATGAGCGGTCTCGCAGAAGTACTTCTGCAGAGAAATTTTACGGTTTCCGGATCGGACAGCAAGGAAAGCGCCCTAACTGATCATCTCGAACACCTTGGTGCCAGGATCATTTACGGCCAGACGGCAGAAAACATCACATCGGATATCGATGTTGTCTGTTACACAGCTGCGATCCGGCCGGACAACCCGGAACTTGCGGCGGCTGCCGAAAAAGGAATTCCAACCCTTACCAGAGCGCAGCTGCTCGGTCAGATGATGAAAAATTATGCAACCCCCATTGCCGTCTCTGGCACGCACGGAAAAACGACCACCACCTCTCTGGCTTCACATATCCTGCTGGAAGCGAAGGCTGATCCAACGATCAGTGTCGGGGGTATCTTGCCTTCCATTGGTGGAAATATCCGTGTCGGAAAATCTGAAACCTTTATCACCGAAGCCTGTGAATATACCAATAGTTTCCACAGCTTCTTCCCGAAGATCAACATCATCCTGAATATGGATGCGGATCATCTGGATTTCTTTAAAGATATAGAAGATATCCGTCATTCTTTTAAAGTCTTTGCGGAACTTCTGCCTGAAGACGGCACACTGATCATCAACCGAGATACCCCCTGCTGGGATCAGATCGTGGACGGCCTGAAGTGCAATATTGTGACTTATTCTCTGAAAGACGCCGCAGCCGAATATACCGCGACCGATATTTCTTATGATGCATTCGGTCATCCAACTTTCACGATCATCGAGCGCGGACATGCGCTCGGCAGCTTTTCACTGAAAGTGCCCGGAGAACACAATGTCTCCAATGCCCTTGCTGCATGTGCTATGGGGCGCCTGCTTGGCATCGATGCGGATGTCATTTCCAGAGGCTTCCTTTCCTTTGCCGGTACAGACCGACGTTTTCAATATAAAGGAAAGATCGGAGATGTAACGATCATAGATGATTATGCCCATCATCCCACAGAGATCAAGGCAACCCTTACTGCGGCAAAAAATTATCCTCATAAAACTATATGGTGTGTTTTTCAACCCCACACCTATACAAGAACCAAGGCGCTGCTTTCTGAATTTGCCGAAGCCCTTACACACGCAGATCGCGTGGTTCTGGCCGATATTTACGCAGCCAGGGAAAAGAATACCATCGGAATCTCAAGCGAGGATCTTAAAAACAAGATTCTCGAAGCAGGAGGCAACTGTGTCTACCTGCCGGATTTTGACGAGATCGAAGATTATCTTCTTTTAAACTGTACACCCGGAGATGTGATCATTACCATGGGGGCGGGAGACATCGTTGAAGTCGGAGAATTCCTGCTCGGTGAAAAATAGAATCAACAGGTGGATCGTATGCAGACACTTACTATATCTGATCAGCGTCAGATACAGGAAACCATCCTGCCTGACAGCTTTATCGACCTCTATATGCCCCGTGCAAACGGTGAATTTGTAAAAATATATCTATACCTTCTGCGCTGTGCACATAAGACAGAGGGCTTTGTCTCCCTCTCTTCTGCGGCAGATTTTTTTTCCTGCCCGGAAAATGATATCTTAAGAGCATTGCATTATTGGGAACAGGAAGGACTGCTGTCTCTTACTTTTTCCGGAGACACTCTGACTTCTGTCATTCTGTCTGACGGAAACGACCCAGACAGCCATCGTCTTCCCAACGATCAGGTCAGTCTGCTGCGCAAAGACAACGAAGAAGCGCAGGAGATCCTGCATGTTGCGGAAATCTATCTGAACCGTCTGCTCACACCCAACGATATGGGCAGGATCCTTTATTTCTACGATTCTCTCCATATGTCAGCAGAGCTGATCGAATATATCCTGGAGCATTGTGCCTCTCAGGGAAAGACAAGTATTCATTATATAGAAGCGGTAGGTCTTTCCTGGCACAAGGAAGGGATCACCACCGTCGAGCAGGCCCGAATGCGAGCGGACAGCTGGAGCAAAAAATATTATCAAGTACTCCATGCCTTCGGCATCTCAAACCGGGATCCCCTGCCATTGGAGCGCGAGATCATTGACAAATGGCTGGATGCATACGCCTTTACCATGGATCTGATCGAAGAAGCCGCTTTAAGGTCGGTCAACAAAAACGCACCTTTCTCTTATGCAGATAAGATTCTTTCCGGCTGGCATGAGCAGGGTGTAAAAACACGCGCGGATGCCAAAAATCTGGATGACATTTTTCGCAGCAATCAGAAATCCAGGGATAGCGAGGCTGGAAATAAGGCAGGCAATCCCGGCAGCGGAAAGGTTTCCGGGAAAAATCGTTTCCATAATTTTGAGGAACGCCGTTATGATTACACCCAGCTTGAGAAACAGTTGCTCAACGCCCAACGCAAAGACCAGCCATAAAAAGCATGATACGAGCTTCCAGAACGCATCAGTATAAAAATGCGATCCTGAGATCATATAAGGAGAGGATCCATGTCCCTTACCAATGAACAATACGACCGGATCATGATGCGGTATCAGGAACGGCAGTTCCGCAGCCGCCGCAATCTGGAATCCAATAGAGAAAAAGCTTATGACGCCATCCCGCGCCTCAGAGAGATTGATGAAGAAGCAGCCTCCTTCAGCCTTCGAAAAGCAAGAGCAAAACTGATGGGAACACCGGATTTTGATCTCGGCCGGAAACTCCGAGAACTTTCTGTGGAACGCAGGCAGCTTCTGACAGCGAACGGCTTCCCCCCGAACTACCTGAAACCGGCCTACGAATGCCCGTCATGCAAAGATACCGGATACGTCGACGGCGAAAAATGCTCCTGTTTCCGCAGGATGGAGACTGAATTGCTCTTTGCCGGATCCAATATCGAGAATCTTCGGGAAGACGAAACGTTTCAACATTTTTCTCTGAACTACTATTCAGAAGATGTTTTTCGTGAATCTGACGGGCGTAGCGAACGCCGAATTGCTGAAGATGCCCTGGAATGCGCCAAGCGTTTCGTGCGCAATTTCCCCACTTCGGATGATAATCTTCTGATCTACGGACCCACCGGCGTCGGAAAGACATTTCTCTCCCATTGTATTGCGGGAGAATTGTTAAAAGGCGGCTTTGGCGTACTGTATCTGACAGCTTTTGATCTTTTTGATCACCTGGCAGAAAGACAGTTTGCCGGCTCAAAGGAGGAGAAAGAAGCACATGATCAGATCTTTTCCTGCGACCTGCTGATCATTGACGATCTCGGCACGGAAATGTCAAACACCTTTGTTGCTTCTCAATTATTTCTGTGCATCAACGAAAGACTCTTATCGGATAAAAAAACCATTATTTCAACCAATTTATCTTTAATGGAATTTCAGGATATTTATTCTGAAAGGACCTTCTCACGGATCCTGAGCCGCTATACCATGGTCCCTCTATGCGGCAGCGATATTCGGATCCGAAAACAACTTTCAGGAGGAAAGTAACATGACTCAGACCAGTGGAAATTATTATGACAATATCCCCGTAGGACGCCTCGGCATCATCCCTCTTGCCGGCTGCGCGGATATGGGCGTGAAAGTAGACCAGCATCTTACAAAATGGCGTCATAAAAGAGACTCCTATGTCTCTGCGCATTATGCGGAGGATGGTTATAAAAGAGACTCCTATATTGTGCCTCATATCATCCCCAGATTCGGATCCGGCGAAGCCAAAGGAATCATCCAGGAATCCATCCGCGGTGATGATATCTACATTCTTGTAGATGTCTGCAACTATTCTCTGACCTACAAACTCTGCGGTGAGGAGACCAGGATGTCACCGGATGACCATTATCAGGATCTGAAGCGCGTCATCTCGGCTGTTGCCGGAAAGGCAAGAAGGATCAATGTGATCATGCCCTTCCTCTATGAAAGCCGCCAGCACAAACGTTCCGGCAGAGAATCTCTTGATTGCGCAACGATGCTGCAGGAACTCACTGCTATGGGTGTGGAAAACATCATCACTTTTGATGCTCATGATGCACGTGTTCAGAATGCCATCCCGCTTCATGGCTTCGAGACAGTCCAACCGGCTTACCAGTTTATCAAAGCGGTGCTGAAAAGTGCTCCGGATGTGAAGCTGGATTCCGATCATCTGATGGTCATCAGCCCGGACGAGGGAGGTATGGGCCGCGCGATCTATATGGCCAATAACCTCGGTGTTGACATGGGTATGTTCTATAAACGCCGCGACTACTCCACAATCGTGGATGGCCGCAATCCCATCGTTGCGCATGAATTTCTCGGAGCACCCGTCGAGGGTAAGGATATGATCATCATCGATGATATGATCTCTTCCGGCGACAGCATGATCGAAGTTGCCAAAATGCTGAAAGAACGCAAGGCGCGCAACATTTATATGTGCAGCACCTTTGGTCTTTTTACCAACGGCTTGAAAAAATTCGATGATGCTTATAAAGCAGGTTTCTTTACCAAACTGATCACCACCAATCTGATCTATCAGACTCCCAAACTTCTAAAGAAACCTTATTATGTCAACTGTGACATGAGTAAATATATAGCACTGATCATTGACACCCTGAATCACGATACAACCATGAGCGATTTGCTCGATCCGGTGGAACGGATCCAGAAAGTCATTAAAAAGCATCAGAAAAAATAATTGATGAGTTTGAAACACATAAACGGGAGAAAAAATGAATCCGAAACTCAATTTTACCAATAAAAAATTTCATTCGCTTCTTGCAACGGCAACCTTTTCTGTAGCTATGGAGTGCCTGATCCTTTTGTCGGACACGATCGTGGTAGGACAGCTGATCGGGGACGACGGTATTTCCGGTATAAACATGGTCACACCTATCTTCTCAATTGTTGCTTTCCTGGGCATGCTGATCAGCATGGGAACCGTATACCGTTACACTCACGAAACCGGCAAATTCAATCAGGAGCGCGCAGACCGGCTGGCCGGACAGGGACTGATCCTCGCCGTGCTTTCCGGACTCATTCTCTTTGTCCTTGTATTTTTCGGAGAGAACCTTTATTTCAGCTTTATGGGTGTTACCGGACAAAAACTGACCTGGGCTGTCGAATACTACCAATATTTTCGTTTTACGGTACTGATCTACCCGCTTTATTGTTTTCTGGCAGAAATCGTCTATGCAGACGGCGATGAGCTGGCCTGCATTCTCTCCTATGTTGCGCAGATTGGTGGAAATATCATTCTTTCCATTATCTTTGTGATTGTGATGAAGACAACTGCAGGCGCAAGTCTGGGCACTCTGATCGGTACGATACTCAGCATACTGGTCACATTGACGCATTTTTTCAAGAAAAAGAATTCCCTGCATTTTGTACCGCATTTTAAGATAAAAGATATCATCGAAGTGATCACCTACAGCTGTGTGGATGCAGGGCTTTACCTTTTCTGGGGATTGCTCGGGATTGTCATGAACAAGATCATCGTTGCAAAATTCGGACAAAACAATCTGCCGATCGTATCAGTTGTCACCTCTTTGATCGAACTGACCATTCTTTTCGATGGGGTTGCCTCGGCTGTCATACCACTGTTTAACCAGTATAATGGCGAAAAGAACCATAAGGGCATCAAAAATCTCATGTGCACTGCAACCAGGACATCTGTCATTGAAGGGCTTCTATTCACAGCAGTGATCGAGATCGGTGCTCCGCTCCTGCCAATGCTTTTCGATGTGGCAGACCCCCGGCTGGTTGCGCTCTCCGTCACCGCGATCCGGATCTATTGTCCGACTGCCGTTTTTACATCTCTGCTGTTTTTGTATACATCCTACTATCTTATGCAGGAGCATATTGCAGTTGCCTTTCTGGTCATAGCCTTGAAAGACCTCTGCATTCCCATCGCACTGGGCTTTGCCCTGTCATGCTTTATGGGCATGAATGGGCTCTGGGTCGGATTTATGCTCTCCCCCCTCCTTACTCTGGTACTGGGACTGCTGATATCCTGCAGATTGTACGGCAGGGAAAATACCCCTCTGCTGATCGGGCACGACACTGCACCTACATACATCTATAACATCGAAGTAACAAAGGAACAGATCATAGCACTCAGAAATCAGGCAGAAAATGATCTGAAAACCAACAACATCTCCCCCGGCACGATAAACCGTATCATGCTGCTGATAGAAGAGCTTTATATGGCGATTTTAGAACACAACAAAGGAAAGAAATCCGTGCTTTCGGAATGCAGCATCATTATCCATGATGACGTCCAGCTGATCACCAAAGACAACGGAGATGTTTTCGATATCACAAACGATGACAACACCAGTGAATCTATCGGAACTTATGTGGTATCCAGTCTGATCCGGTCTGTCCCCGGCAGTCAGCATATGCTGACCTCCAGCTTCAACAGGAATGCTTTCCATTTTCCGAAATAAGAAAGAGGCTGCCAACCGGCAGCCTCTTTCCTGTTTCCGGGCTATCGCCCATTACAGCTTCCATATTCGAATTACATAAGCGGGTCCAGTCCAAGTACCGGATGTCCTTTTTCAGTGAGGAACTGCAGAAGCTTCTCCGCATCTTCCGCAACCGAAACGCCATCAACCATGATCGTCTCATCTCCGATCATATCTGTAAAGTTATCGATTCCGTATTTCTCTTTTGCAGCCTTGTTCAGACGAGGAGCAACATCATCCTTCAGCTCCTTGGGCATCCATACAATTCTCTGGAATCCACCCTCGGCAGACATAAACTTCTTAGATGCAATAAAATGGCGGCCATGTCCCATGAAGCCCGGTGTCTGTACACCGCCGCCTGTCATGGAAGCAAGTTCACCGAAGGTCATACCTACAGGTGTCATGCCTGCATATTCACGGTTCGCAATGACAACACCGTTTGAGAAAGGTTCGATACCACAGATACATTCGAAGCATCCACAAGATGTCATCGGATCCTGCATGATAGAGTAAAGTGTAACCTTCTCAAGTGCGCCCTGTGTTGCGGACATAACCTTTGCATTGGCATCCGGATAGATTCCCAGCACTTCGTCTTCACAGCCTTCTTTACTGATCGGCTGGCAGGGACCGGCATCGTTCAGCTGTTTTGTTGCTTTCGCATCCAGCCATGAAACGGCACCGCAAAGGCCAAGCCTCTCAGGTGTAACAACACAGCAGTGAGACGGTGCAAAGGACTGACACATAGTACATGTATAGAACTCATCTACATTCTCATCTACCAGAGATTCCAGTCTTTCGTCTCTCTTTCCGTAGATCGGCATTGCAACGTCGTTCAGGATTCTCGAAACCTCATCCGGATCTGTCACCATGGTCACTTCGCATTTATCAACAACGATATCGAATTCATCCATGATCATCGCATATACTACTTCACCGAAATCTTTCAGCGTCAGACCTTTTTCTGCAGCTTCTTTGCTGACACGGATACGGATCTGATTTCTCTGACCGGTGTGCATAACACCTTCCATATAGTTAAACCATGCATGGAATTTTCTCTCAATAACCGGCTCGAAATCGTCCTGCATCTTCTCACCGTAAACTTTTACATATGTGGCAAGTGCATAGGTTTTTCCGGGCTCCAGCTCCGGAATATCTTTTCCGACTACGCTGATCTTATGATCTTCCACCTCGTCCTTGCCTACTGATTGTACCAGCTCAACGGTAGGACATTTGTGAGAACTGAACTCAACCTGCATATCGCCTTTTCGGATGATCTCGCCTTCAAAAGCATTTGCAAATGCAACAGGGATCGCGATCTCTTTTACTTTAATCTTGATGCCGCGCAGATCGAGAGATTTCTTCACCGTCTCCGTATGATCTGTAACAGATACCAATGCGCCGGGAACCTGATTCTCTCCAAGATCCACATCCGCGATCACCGGGAAACCAAGTGCGATGGCACCTGCACCTGCAGATACGACCACTTCATTCAGAGCACCGAAAGTATTTACATATGCCGGAACTCTGTCTTTTGTATAAGCAAGCAGACCCGGAAGGTCGCCGGCTTTGATATTGCCGAAAATAAGAGCAGCACGGATCGCAACTGTCACAACGTGAATAACTGCCGTTACATCATGTCCGAGCGGAATGACACGAAGATCAAGCCCCATCTTCACACCGCCCTCAATGCACTGCTCAATGACATTACCGATCAGGAAGGTCATGATTCCTTTGCTCTGATAATCTTTTACTACTGCTGCAACATCCGCCGGATTCTCTGCCTCACCCAGTACAACCGCAACACCGGGGATATCGCCTGTTACAAGCGGCACACCAAGAGATCTGATGATCGGATCCGCAACAAAACCGATTCCGCTCTCGTCTGCGTAGGGATCTCCACCGCCTACATATTTAAGTCCTTCAATGATCTCCGCACCGACTGCTGTTGCAAGTCCTGCATTCAGGGCATCTCCCAAATCCTCTTTGTTGGTGATGAGGCTCTTCAAAACACCCACGCATGCCGGCAGGTCGCCAAGCTTCTCAACTTTTACGCCGGTAGCCGCATAGATCGTCGGGAAAAAGTAGGCGGTGTCCGGAAATGCGACCTTCTGCTCGGCACCGTATTTTGCGATGGCATCATTAACAGCGCCTTCCGTCAGACCGGCTACAGCATTGGATCCCGCATAGATCAGATCAGTTAATACACTCATGTTGTTTTCCTCCTTATACTGCATTATTTTGTTAATTCATTCACCCAAAGTCCTACCCAATTCCATCTTTTCTACTATTTTATTACAAATATTCTGTCAATTCAACAGACATTCCACAATCATTCAATATACGAACTTTTTCTGGATCACATAATTCAGGAAAAAGAGCACAAAATCCACCGGAAGTTTGATCGCGAGCTCCGGGATCCCATTCGGGATCGCGTCTACGATCGCAGTAACAATAAAGGCACTGATCAACATTTTCACGACAGCAATAATCGCATATTTTACCAGAGCCTTTGTCTGCTTCGAATCGCTTTTAAAAACAAGGAAATAATTCAGCAGATAATTCATGGCAGAGGAAATGATCCTGGCCAAAATTGTCGCCGCGATAATATAAAACCCCTTACCAAGCGGCGTCAAAAAGAGCATACAAAAAGCCTGGAAGAGCACCATATCCACCAGACTGGAAGATATGGACGATATTGAAAATTTGATAAAAGTCCTCAGTTTTAAAAATAAATTCTTCAGATTCTCTTTCATTCTAATATTACTCCGCTCCTGTTAATCATTTCCAAGTAACGAAAGCGCGATTTCATAAAACAGAGGATCCTGCATAAGCTGCTCTGTATCCGTATACCTTGCCAGCTCTCCGAACACAGGCTTTCCGGGGATCCGCATTTCATCGTGATGGTACTGATTCGAGATCACAATACAATCGATCTCCGGAAGCAGATCGATCCTTTTATAGAATTTTTTCGTCAATTTCGAAGAAACCGCATCCGTCTGGGATATGACAACAAGGGATTCGGCTCTCTGAAGCAGGGCTAATGCCCTCTCACTCAATTCCGATCCGATATCCAGGATCACAAAAGAAAAATCCCCTTTTTCCTTCAAAAGATCCAGCAGATTTTCGTAGCACCCGATCGTCATACCCGTCTTGCAGAGCGGGGACAAAAACGGTTTCAATACCGAAACCTCATCTGCATGGATATTCTGCAGAACTGTCCAGTAGCTGTCTTCCGAAAGTGTGGTGAGCTTTTCCGGCAGATCAGCAGAAGCATAGTCCTCGATCTCAAGATAACCGTCTATACTCTGCATCTCATCTGCTGCGATCACCAAAACCCTCTGGTCCAGCTTTTTCAATTTTCGCGCAAGAGCTATGGCAGTAAGGCTCTTTCCACAGCCGCCTATCGGGGAATAGACTGCCGCGATCCTCAGCTCACGTTTTTGCGTCGGAAGAGACTCCACAACAGGCTCCGTATCTTCCGCCTCCCCAAGAATCTGATTTACAATTTCCGTAAGTTCTTCCGGCGGCATAAATTTCAGCATCATGCGGACGTCATCCGCATCCTCCGACATGACCGCAACATCGGAAACAAGTACGAGGGTCTGACGGATCTTATGCTGTGAAAGATCGGCCGGACGCATATTCTCATCGATGATCAGAATGTCTATTTCCTTCGGTTCCTCTAAATAAGCCTGCAGATATTCCTGATCTGTGATGATCCGGATCTCCGCATTCTCCGTACAATTCCAGGCAAGAGCCGCCTCCAGCGGTTCCAGATATTGATAATCCGTGTCTGCGACAACGATCTTGATTTGATGTTCCATCTGAAAACTCCCCGTATTATGAAAGATTGCTCCTGTTCAGAGCCTCCTTAAGCGCATTCCAATCACCGAAATTGTTTTCGTTATAGGATTCTATTTCCTCTGTGATCGTCTCTCCACCCTCTTTCTTTTCAAGCAACTCCTCAAGAAGGGCGTAGATACGTTTCCTGTAGATCGGTTCAATCAGAGGATCTTCCGGAAGAATAACCGGAACATAAACAGCCGTTACACAGCCGGATTCGTCCATATAAATACCGCTCATATCCAGCACAAGATTATCCGGGACAAGACCTTCCTGCGCTTCAACTGCGATCAGTTTATCCAAAATCTGGGTTCCAATACCGCAGACCTGATCCAGGGAAAGTTCTTCCAGACGTTCCTCCACAGAAAACAGATCGTCCAGACGATATAAAATTTTAATTCTCTGATTATAATGAAGGGCTCTTCCGTCCGCCAGACCGGGGACAAGACCCTGTCGAAGAATGTCAAGAGCCGCTTTGTCCAGCAGTTCCTCGGAATTCAGATATGTTTCCCGCATTGAATATCTCCTCAAACACAAATAATAGATTCGATTTATTTTACATCACGAATGTCTTTCTGTCAAAACACGCAGGATCGTGAAAAACGACCCTGCGTGTACCGCGTTTTTTTAATTCTTTTCAAGACTCGCTGCAGATTAACTTCTGTTTTTCCGATTCGTTTTCTCCAAAGAAGCCCCTATCGCGTTCTGTTCCGCCTATCCTGTCAAAGTCAAGTAAAGCGGACATTCGCATCTGCTTTGCTGCATGTTCATGAACGCAGGCAGCTTGTACTGCGTTCAATTTCCGATATATTTTTTTACATAAACCACAAAAAGGATCAGGTCTGCAATGACTACTGCAATGCTGACATACGGCGCCCATGTCAGATAATCCATAGTCAGAGCCAGGAACATCTCATCTATCGCAAGGATCAGGCAAAAGATTCCCATGATACGTTGATAACGCGCCTGCTGCTCCGGTGATTTTTTCTTCTCCACCCGCATGCTGTTGGTACTTTTTCCGGAAAACGCATCCAGAATCTTACCGCCTTTGCCAAGGAGAAAAACGATTGCAAGCGCCAGCATGATCGCTGCAAAGATCCAGTCAAATGTAGAAGTAAATAACATGATGATTCCTTTCTGATTACCGTACCGGTATTCAAACCTGTTTTGCGTTCAGGTTTCTATGATGTATATCCGATCCATCTCATAAGATTTAGATCAAGAATAAAACAATACTAACAGATTTCTGCATTTTTGTCTATACGCGACATGAGCAGGGCATCCTCTTCGGGATCCCGGTAATAACGTTTGCGGATACCTATT
>R11__coassemble_1663_pt1 | contig 12121 bp, 10 predicted proteins | sample R11__metabat2_high_PE_057 | metagenome-assembled genome bin R11 | reverse complement strand
TATCATAGAAGGAAATGATTTCTCAAGCTATTTTCAGAAAAATCAAATTATTTAGTCTGATTTTCTATTTTTTCAGATATGTAACCACACTGTGCATCTGCACAGGCATATTTACCGCCTCTGACAACCATATAGTTGCCGCACTGCGGACATTTCTCCGGCGCCGGTTTCTGCCAGCTCATAAAGTCACATTCCGGATTGTTTTCGCAGCCAAAATACCTTCTTCCTTTCTTCGTCTTGCGAAGAACGATTTCTTTCCCGCATTTCGGACAGGGAACACCGATCTTTTCCAGATATGGTTTTGTATTTCTGCACTCCGGGAACCCGGGGCAAGCCAGAAACTTGCCGTGCGGTCCGTATTTGATGACCATATTTCTTCCGCAGTTCTCACAGATGACATCTGTCACCTCATCCTCAATCTTGATCTGAGCAATCTCTTCCTCTGCATTTTTTACCGCATCGGCAAGATCTGGCCAGAAATTTCTGATCACAGTCTTCCATTCTACGGTTCCGGCACCGACACAGTCAAGCAACCCTTCCATGTTGGCGGTGAAAGTCACATCCACAATACTCGGAAATGCCTGTTTCATAACATCATTTACCGCTTCGCCCAGTTCAGTGATATATAGATTTTTATTTTCTTTTATTACATAATGTCGATTGATGATCGTAGAAATCGTCGGTGCATATGTACTTGGGCGGCCGATCCCAAGCTCCTCCATTGTTCTTACCAGAGACGCTTCTGTATAATGAGCCGGTGGCTGTGTAAAATGTTGTTCCGGGGCAAGCTCCTTCAATGTGAGGATATCCCCCTCTTTCAAATGGCTGACCTTCTTTTCATTTCGTTCTTTTTCTTCATCTGTTTCCATATAAACAGAAAGGAAGCCATCAAACTGAACCGAAGAAGCCGATGCGGTAAAGATATATTCTCCACTTCCGATCCTTGCTGAGACAGTGTCGTATCGCGCAGGTTTCATACGACTTGCTACAAATCGTTTCCAGATCAGCTGATATAAACGGAACTGTTCCCTGGAGAGAGATTCCTTAACAAGTGCAGGTGTTCTGGTCACGTCTGTAGGACGAATCGCCTCATGTGCATCCTGCGCGTTTTTATTTTTATTTTCCTTTGTATCTGCAAGAGAAGCATATTGTTCTCCAAATTCAGACCTTATATAATCGCGGGCAGCCGCATCAGCCTCTTCAGAAACACGAGTAGAATCCGTTCTAAGATAAGAGATCAGGGCAACTGTCCCTCCTTTTTTCAACTCTACGCCTTCATATAGCTGCTGCGCGATGCGCATGGTTTTCTGGGTGGAAAAATTCAGTGCTTTTGCTGCCTCTTGCTGTAAAGTACTTGTTGTAAAGGGCAGAGGCGCTTTACGGATACGCTCGCCTTTTTTGATCTCCTGAACACGGAACTCCGCATTCTTTAACCCTTCAAGCAGAGTATCCATCTCCTCTTTGGACTTTATCGCAATTTTTTCTTTATTTTTTCCATAGAAATGCGCTGTCAGAGGAACTTTTTCGCCGTTAATGCCAAGTATGGCATCCAGACTCCAATATTCTTTCGGAATAAAAGCTGCAATTTCTTCTTCACGGTCTGCGATAATACGTAAAGTTGCTGACTGAACCCGCCCGGCACTAAGACCACGTTTGATCTTTTTCCAGAGCAGGGGGCTGATCTCATATCCCACCATGCGATCCAGTACTCTTCTGGCCTGCTGCTCATCCACCAGATCCATATCGATATCTCTAGCATTTTTCAAAGATGCTTTTACAGCTGTTTTGGTAATCTCATTGAAAGTGATCCTTCTGGTATCCTTGCCGGCCAGATTCAGTGCGGCTGCAAGATGCCAGGAAATTGCTTCCCCTTCCCGGTCAGGGTCTGTTGCAAGATAAACTCGATCTGCTTTTTTTACTTGTTTGCGCAAGCCGGCAAGCAAATCTCCCTTGCCTCTGATCGTTATATATTTTGGCTCATAATCGTGTTCAACATCTATCCCAAGCGTACTTTTCGGAAGATCACGAACATGTCCGTTAGATGCTGCCACTTCATAATTAGCCCCAAGAAATTTTTTGATTGTTTTCACCTTAGCCGGTGATTCAACAATGACGAGGTACTTTGCCATTATCTGTTTGCCTCCTGATCGTATTCGGCTTTTAACCGAAGTCGTAGACAAATATACAACAAACTCAAACGGCACGCAAGTGATTTTGGAATGGATTGAAGTCATGTGCATCAACACATGGATGTTTTTTTCACTTTACAGACTGTTTATGACCAGGTCAGTCCCTGAAAATCCGGCCCAGTTATTCTTTCTGTTTGTAAAGACAATCTTTCCGTCCGTTTCCGTGAGATCTGCAGTAACCTCAGCTTCTATCACCATATAATCCGATCCCTCTGCAAGAACATTTTGTTGAATTGTAATATTTCCTGTTTCAGAAGAAACATCCGTAAGTACATAACGTTGAACTCCTATTTCTTCTATATAATAGTTAGCAGCGCTGATATTTTTCAGTGTGATCTCCTGCTGCACATAACCGTCCTCATCCGCCTCTGTGACATCTTCCCCCTCATAATTCCCGGAGTCAAATGATATTTCTCTTATATATATTCTGCCGGCATCAGCACCATCCAGACATGTGATCTTGAAAAAAAACACAGGGTCACCCTGCTCTTCCTTTAGATCTGCCTGCTGGATCTTTTTCCGGATTGTAAGATTATGGGATGTCACCTCTTCGGCATCTGCAATGACGGCTCCCTTCTTTTCAGAACTAAGCAATGCATGGTTCATAAGAACATTCCCATCATAAACATCAGAGGAAACTGATTTTCTATAATAAACGTTTGTTGCAAGTAAGGCCGCATTATCCATATAAGTAAAATTATAATTCCATTCGTCATACCCGCCCTCGACCGGATAGAGATCAGGATAAACAATATCGCTTTCATCTCCGTCTTCTGTGTAGGTTGGAAAAGCTATATATTCATAAGGGCAGCCCATCTCTCTGCTGATCCGCAAAACATAATCCACAGCACTGTAAACCATATTATATACAGAAACACAAAGTCCCGTATCTGCAACTGCAGTTTCTGAAACCAAAGCCCGATCTCCGGCATACGCGTATCCACTTCCGGCGCCTGCACTGTATACCTCACCGGAGAGAGACTTGTACCACATCACTGCACTGATATATCTTCCTGTCAACCCATCCACATAATAATAATCTGCCGGAATTGCAGTACGAAACCATCCAGCTGCCATTTGCTGTGCATCATACCACATAGCTCCTCCGGTAGGATCGTCTGTCGCATCACAATAAACTTCAATGGCATAATTGTTCCAGTCCGTGATCGTACTGTCATAAAAATCAAACAGGTAAAAATCATCAAACACCTGAAGGATCCGGAATGTGCCAAGTTCATTCTTGTTTTCACTGATCAATTTTACTGCTGAGGGATCTCTGTATGCATAAGCACGTACCCCGGAAGAAGGTATGATATAGAGTCTTCCGCCATACGCTGCATAATCTTCAGCATCCTCATCATTCATGGGAATATATTCATCCGAATATCCTTCAGGTACCGTGGTTTCCTTTACCAGAAAAAGTCCGTTGTCAGAATCAGTTACTGAAATCCCGTCGAAAACGGTATAGCCCATTTCATTTGTAAATTGTTCAGATCGAACCACAGTAGTGTAATCATGTGTATCTGTATCATATCCATATACAGTAAAGCCTGTCCCCTGCAGATATTCTCCGGTTGCAGCATCTGTTTTCTGTACTGTCAAATCGCCCGCTGCCAGATAGGTATATGCCTCCGCTTTCGTTCCCGAGATCAGATATCCTATATTTTGGGTTGTATCCGACGTATGCAAAATAGCATATTTGCTTCCGCCCGTCAGATCCACCTGCTGCCGGACACCAGAAAGAAATCCGAGTACAATCGATTGCCCTGTAGATGTCATATTATAATTCCAATAGGGAGAACCATACGCATATGCCGCTGCCGCATGTGTGATCGCTATCCTGTCTGTTCCGGCTGCATATGCCGCTGTAATATCACCCCCACCGCCATAACCATAATATAAGACCTTAGCAAGAAGCATATTACTTGAAGCATAATAAATTGTGGCATCTGAAGTCCAAACACCTTCTGCCGGTGTGGCTAATTGAGGATCTATACAAAATGCCGTATATCCATTCACCTGAAACAGGTTGGTCGTCTGTCCATAAAAAGAAAAGTATCCGGAAGCATAATTCAGCGACGCAGACAACAACATAATTCCCGATGAAGCTGTTCTTTCTTCAGAATCATCTGACCCCGCATCATTTATTTTATGATACAGTTCCTCTATCGATATCCCGGAAAATGAAATGAGATCCACATAAGATGCGACCGCCTTGCGGATGTAGCTATGATAGTATTCCAGTGCCTCCTGTATCATTTCTTCTGAAGCCATATCTGATGCCAGAAATTCTTCTGTCACCGGTGCCTCACTTGTTGCCGTTGCTTCATCCGCTGCCCGGGCTTCTTCCATTACTGAGTCTTTATTTGTCTCTGTTATAATATCTGTTGCTAATGTTTCATCTGTTTTGGAATCATCGTGATTTTCATCCACATACTCTGAATCCGGCAAGTCCGCAGCAATTATTTCATTGACCACGTTTTCTTTCGGTACTATCTTTTCCACTGCCGCCTCCGCAGAAACCGAACACATACACACTATGATTATAAATACAATAAACACCACCGTCAGAATCACTGCTATATTTCTATAAAATCCTTTTTCTCGCAAACTATGTGAATACCTCCTGTCATCACGTTTTTTGATATAGGGAATCGAGTGGCCGAAAAATGCACGCGCTTACCCGGAGGAACTAAGTGTATATCCTTGAATGAGGCGTAAATATCTTCACATGCATATATATCTTTCACTACCGTTCGATATTTCCCACATCGAAAAAAGCAGACACGGCCTCTGCCAGCAAAAGGCAAAGCAAAAGGAAAAACATCAGGATTCTTCCACGCATTGTGGAAAAATAATCAATCACAAAGCCCAGATGTGGCAGGGAGACTGTCAGACAGCCTATATAATTTTCCTGTGTTGTCAGGATCCCATCTGAGATTTCATTTTCATCCCCCTTTGTTACAAGACCTTCTTCGGAAACAGATACCACTCTGTGGGTTACAGATTTTCCCAGTGGAGATTCATAGCAAATGACATCTCCGGAATTGAGCTTTTCATAAGGATATTTCACAGATACAACAGCCAGAGATCCTACCGGAATACAAGGTTCCATAGATCCGGACTGTATCACATAAAATCGATATCCAGCAATATACATGGACGCTGCTGCAACGGCTATGAACATCCCGCATGTTAAAAAGATATTAATTGTCAGAAAATAGATATTTTTTATCTTCATCCTTATCTTTTTCTCTGTTTTATTTGTCTTATTTATTTTTTTCATAATGTGATGATCTCTTCTTTTTGGTGTAAATTTGAGAAAACAAAATACTGACCAGCAACAATAGAAAGATAAGAAAAATTCCACAGAAATAAACTCCTGTTTGTACATCCCCGGTTTGTGCAGAAAAAATTTGCATTACGTCTGCTTCATCCCACGGGTTTTTTAATTCGTTACCTGCCTGATAGCTGGCTGCAATGGCTTCCACTTTTACGGTCAGCGTCAGTGTCTGCTCTTCATATTTCTGCGGAAGATCTGCAGGAATCTGTATCTCTTTAAAAAAATCTGCAGATTCACCTTCTTCCAGAATCCCTGCATAATAATAAAAGCCGTCCGTCGGATCATACTTCCAGATCGTTTCGTCTATTCCAATCACCTCACCTATATATGCAGATTCTATTCCTTCATACACACAAGACGCTCTCACAAGGCAATCTCCTTCCAGGCTGGTAATCCTCGCGATCTTTGAGATCGTCTGGCCAGGCAAAACAGCTGTCTTATCCTGATAAGGCTCTTCTCCCGTATCTGTCTCCTGATATTCTGTTATTACAATTTTTACCTCATCACACAAACTATCCTCCCAAATGACTCTGACACCGCTGCTTATTTCCAGGCATCGTAACAATCTGCTGCTCCGGCTGCTTGCATACACTCTGCATAAACATAAATTTCAAAAGGCATATAGAAATCCGCCTCATAAGATCCTGATACCGAAATATTTTTCAATAGTAAAGTAGTTTCTCCTCCCGGTTCGACCTGGGGCAGATAATACCAGTATCCATCTGTTCCGAGCACCCAGTCATCTGCCTGAAAATCCAGTGTAAAGTAATTTTCCGCCCGGTTATCGGAGTAGAGGACCATTGCTCTGACATAACAAGAACTGAGCCCTGTATTTTTGACCTTTACCTCTTTTTTGATCAAACTTCCCGCTTCCGGTTCCTCCGGCTGAAAATCTTCCTGAATCGATATCTGTGCACTTCCAACAGATATTATGTTTTCTGCATAATCAGAATCCGTCATATAGGCAGCAGCATACTCCTTGGAATCAGACAGGAGCAGAATCGGTATTGCAGCAGTACAAAGCAAAAGTATTCGGATACGCCTTTTCATATTCATAACCCTTAAATATCTGTAGATATATCTTCCCCGTTTCGGTCAGCTGAGGCGGGCGCCTGCGCAGCGAGAACACTCCATACCTTACCTGCTGTGTCAGCCCCCTGTGCATTGGTGCCATCGATAGCACCATCTCCTGAATTGATATAATCCGACTGTATACCATACGCTTTAACCCCAATCTGTAAAGAAGTACCTTCTATGTTCTGATCTTCGACTGCGTTTATCAGCTTAACTGCATGAAACAATTCAGGTGTGGTCTCACCTAAAGAAAGCGTGGCAAGCACAGTATTTTCTGCCGCGGCCGTATTTTTCCCTTTATACGCATATACATAGACCGTATTGCCTGCAGTACTTTTGTCTGTCTGCATCAGTGCCCATGCATTGTTAACACTATATGTAAAGACTTCTGTTCTTTTTGTTGTTTTCGTGGTTCCGTCTTCGGAAACGGTTGTTATTTCCATTGCAGGAACTGTCACCTCAAGGAAAACATATTCATCATTGATACCGGTATTTTTCACCAGTGGATCCTTTGTGATCTCCTGATTCGGAACAAGATTGACCGCAGATGCCTCGTCGAAATCCGGCTCCTGAAGATCCAAAGCTACTTTACCGATCGTAAAAGTGTTAACGGCTTCATCTCCATCCGTAAAATAAGCCAATGATGCACCCGTCATCACTATTGCTGCCGAAAGTGATACCATTGTTACAATTTTCCATGTTCTGTTCATTCTTCTTTTCTCCTTAAAAATAATGGGATTTCAAATCCATTCGTTCGGTTTCATTGTCCACATGCAGCAAATCCGCCGGGCATTTCCCTTATCAGGCCTTTCATGGTGAGCTGCATCAAAAGCCCTGTACCTGCAGATGCAGACATTCCGGCTTCCATAAGGATCTGATCCAAACTTTTTTCCCGGTTTCCGACGCAACTCAGCACTCTCACTTCATCCTCCGACAGTCCGGTGATCTCAATCGGTTCTATTTTCTCCAAAGCATTCGCCAGGGGCTGTAAACGAGGTCTGTTCCCTTCTTGCTTAAATGAACCTTCTATCGCATCTATTTGTCCATCCCGTATTCTGCTTTCTTTTTCCGATATTCCCAGTTCAAAGAGAATCTGCTCAGGCGAACATGCCAGTGCTGCTCCCTGGGTGATCAACTCATTGCAGCCGCTGCTGGTCACATCATCCAGCCTGCCCGGAAGCGCATAAACACTTTTTCCCTGCTCCAGAGCATAATCTGCCGTGATCAGAGATCCACTTTTATGTCTCGCCTCAATAACCAGCACAATATCCGCCAATGCACTTATGATCCGATTGCGGATCGGAAAATGCATGGCAAGAGGTGGGGTTCCCGGTTCGTATTCTGAAATAACAGCCCCTTTTCTTTGAATATCCTTGTACAGCTGGAAATTTTCCTTTGGATAGCAGACGTCTGCGCCGCAGCCAAGAATCGCATAGGTGATACCTCCCACATCCAAGGCTCCCTGATGCGCACAGGAATCTACCCCATATGCCATTCCACTTATGATCTGAACCCCTCTTGCCGCCAAGGCTGAGGCAAAATTGCGCGCCTGTATTTTTCCGTATGAAGAACAATTTCTGGCCCCTACGATCGCGACGCTTTTTTTTGTGTTATCCGGCATAGAAGCACCAATGTAATATAGCCCTGATGGCATGCGGTCATAAATACGTAGTTTCTCCGGATATCCTGTCTCATATTTCCCGATATATTTCAAAATATTTTCCTCCGGCATCATAAATTTAAAATCCCTCCTGTGTCCTGCCCCCGATAGTACAATGCTTCGCTCACATGGCTTTCTGCTATCAGATCATCCCCCTCCAAATCTGCGATCGTACGGGACATGCGAAGCACCCTATGGTAGGCTCTGACACTTAATGGCAGGCTTTTATAGGCCCGAGCAGCCATATTTTCTGCTTCCGGAGTCATGACACAAAATTTCTGCAGATGTTCTGCCGGCAGCTGACTGTTAAAATAGAACCCAGTGCCTGCATATCTCTGTCTTTGAATTTCGGATACTCGAACCACCTTTTTTCTCATTTCCATTGATTGAGAAGCCATCTCCCTGTTTCCTTCAAATCGCAGATCCTCGAAATCCGGTTCCGGTACCACACACCTTAGATCGATCCTGTCTAAAAGCGGCTGACTGATCCTTCGATGATAATTCAGGATTTCCTTAGGGGAACAGGTGCAGCGATTGCGGTTTGGATAATAACCGCACGGGCATGGATTCATAGCCGCTGCGAGCAAAAAATTTGCCGGGAATTCATAGGTACCACTGACCCTTGAGATCAGGATCCTGTGTTCTTCCAGGGGCTGTCTCAAACTATCCAGTGTTCTGGCAGATGTCTCCGCAATCTCATCCAGAAACAATACGCCTCTGTGTGCCAGTGTGATCTCTCCCGGATGAGGAACGGCACCGCCCCCACATAATGCCGGAACCGTAACACTATGATGCGGTGCACGGAAAGGACGGATCTTCACCAGCGGTTCTTCTTTTCGAAGCAGTCCCGCAACGCTGTATATACGGGACACTTCAAGACTTTCCTCCAGACTTAAAGGCGGCAGAATTCCAGGAATCCTTGCCGCTGCCATGGACTTTCCTGTACCCGGCGGACCGGTAAACAAAATATTATGAAAACCCGCAGCTGCAATAAGGGATGCCCGCTTTACTGATTCCTGTCCTTTTATATCCGAGAAATCCGGTACTGCAGAGCATATATCTATTCTTTCTCCGGTATTCGAACATTCGACCCTGCTTCCGTCGATCTCTGTTTCTTCAAAATCCTCGTCATGACAGTATTTTATTAGATCTTTCAGGCTGCGGATCGAAACCACCCGAATCCCTTCTACTACAAGGGCTTCCCGTCGATTATCCTCCGGAACAATACAAATCCTGCATCCGAGTTTTCTTGCAAGCAATATGCCGGGCAGCACACCATTGACCCCTCCGATTCTTCCATCTAGATGAAGTTCCCCCAAAAGCATTGTATCCAAGAGGCCTCCGGCAGGCAGTATCCCCATTGCAGAAAGAACTGCTGCCGCGATCGGCAGATCAAACCGGGTGCCTTCTTTCCTGATATTTCCCGGAAACAGGTTGATCGTAATGCGCTTCGGCGGCATGGAAATTCCCATATTTTTTAATGCAGTCCGTATGCGGTCCTGCGCCTCTCTGGTCTGTGGACCTACATCTCCAACCATGACAAAAAGAGGCATACCGTCGCTTACATCAGCTTCGACTGACACAGCAACAGCTTCTACACCTGAGATTGCAGATGACAAAACACTGCAAAACATAGATGCTCCTTCCTTCTCTCTTATAAATCAGGAAAACTTGACCGAATTGGTCAGAAGTAAATGAAAATTACAGAAACCTTGAATTGATGAAGATATCATATTACACATTGTGTTCATTGTCAAGGATTTTGTTTAAAAAACTGTTTCTTGAAAAAAATGATGTATGCATAGTATGATACACATAGCAGATCTAAATCCGCACACATTTAAAGTTTAATACTCGCTCGAGAGTCTTGAAGCGAAATGCGCTTCGCGCATGTGTATGCCGCAAAGCAGAAGAAAAATGTCCGTTACATTCATCTGGAGAGAAATATGAACCTGGAAAATAAACTGAATGAAAAACGCAAAAACCTGATCTGGGATACCCTCATGTCAGACCGTTTTCTGAATTTTATCAACAAAAACAAGGCACCGCTGGACGAACTTATGACTTATTACCGCTGTGCTATTATGGAGATCAAAACCAAATTCGATGTGCTGAATGAACAGTTCTCCATAACCTATGACGGCAATCCGATCGAGCATATTTCCACGAGAGTAAAATCCATGGATTCCATACTTCGGAAAATGCATCGAAAAAATATTCCGCTTACAATACAGTCCATCGAAGAAAACATCCATGATATTGCCGGCGTACGGGTCGTCTGTGCTTTCCAGGAGGATATATATAAACTGGCAGACTGCCTGCTCGCACAGGATGATATCACGCTGATCACCCGAAAGGATTATATCGAAAATCCCAAGCCCAGCGGATACCGAAGCCTTCATCTGATTGTAGAAGTCCCTATTTTTCTTTCAACCGGAAAACGTTCTGTGAAAGTCGAAGTACAGTTTCGGACCATCGCCATGGACTTTTGGGCCAGTCTGGAACATAAACTGCACTACAAAAAGAATCTCCCGGAAGAGACTTCACGCTTACTCACCAGCGAACTGAAAGACTGTGCGGAAAAGATTTCGGAACTGGACTGCCAAATGCAAACCGTTCGCACAAAACTGCAGGAACAGGAAGAAAAGGAGTCAGATAAACAAAACGATTTCAATTCAAAAATCCTGTTCCCACTGATATAAACGAAAATGTCATCACATATGTGTATTATCATAAAGAGGTGGTGTGTGTCGACGTACGTGTATTTTTATCCCAGCTGCTCTGTTGTCCAATCGGCATTTTTCATGATCGCGCGTCCAATGCCAATCAGATCCGCCTTCTCCTCTCTCAGAATCCGTTCTGCCTGTTCTGCGGTGGTAATTCCCCCTGTAACCAGAACCGGTACTGAAACCTTTTCTTTCACTGCCTTTGACAAGTCAGTAAAATAACCCGGTTCCGTATTGTCTGCGCGCGTAAAACGACACATGCCTCCGGACAGATCGATCAGATCCGCTCCGTTTTCCTGGAAAATAAGGCTCGCCGCCACACCATCTTCAATCGTTGTTCCACCTTCCATGTAATCGCAGCCGCCGACACGAATAGCGATCGGATAATCGGCTCCCAGAGCAGCACGAACTTTCTGCAGAATCTCCGTCTGAAAGCGGGTACGGTTTTCTATCGTCTGTGCCCCATAAGCATCTGTACGCTTATTTGTCAGGGGAGAGAGAAACTGATCCAGAAGATAACCATGGGCAGAATGAATTTCTATCCCATCATATCCTGCTGCTTTGGCTTTCAATGCCGCTGCAACAAATTCATCCTCTATCTCCAGAATCTCCGATTGGGTTAATGCTCTCGGCATAATATCAGGTATACCCGCCTTTTTTCCCGGATTCACTACAGCACTCGCACTTACAGCCTCCAGCCCGGTTACTTCAGGATCCGCTGCACTCCCTGCATGATTGATCTGTGCAAATACCGGAACGCCCCAGGTATGTATGATATCTGTCAGTTTTTTGATCCTTGCCGGATCTGCATCCGCACCAAGTGACATCTGTCCCGGTCCGGCTTTACCCTGCTGCGTAAAATAGCAGTGTTCAGTAATGATCAATCCCAGCCTGCCTCCTTTTGCGCGTTCATTGTAATAAGAAATAAGCGCATCCGTCACCTGTCCATCCGCAGTGGATTTTGCTGTGGCCATGGGCGGCATGACCACCCTGCTTTTTAAAGTAAGCTGATTCACTTTAAGCGTATTTTTTAACATAGGATCGCCTCCCTGATCTCTTTTCTTTTTATCATATCAAAATTTATCTTTTGATATCAATGATTTCAAACAGATTTTAAATCAATTAGATT
>R11__coassemble_1578_pt1 | contig 12571 bp, 12 predicted proteins | sample R11__metabat2_high_PE_057 | metagenome-assembled genome bin R11 | reverse complement strand
TTTTATATCACAGGAACGTTCTCAAAAAAAGTGTCCGATATTTAGTCTACCATCATATCAGAATTTAAGGTAGAGTTCAAGCTTTAAATTTGATCGTCAGATAAACCTGATTGCATTGGTAATAGCTTTTGAAGAACGTGCTTGTTTTATAGGGTACAGTTTAAAGTGACATTGTGGGTATATGCAAAAAAAAATTCAAATTATGCCAAGACATTTTTTCTGTTTGGACATATAGAAGAGATTGCTTGAAAAATACCAAATTATTTTGGACTCGGAGGATAAAATTTTCGACAAAATGGGCATATACAAAAAAATATGATGATGTTGCCCAAAAGTATTTTTGCGTTTGGACATCTTATATGCAGTATCTTCTATGATATCCAAAAATCAGAGCAACATACGAAGTTTTTTGAAATACCTGGGTATATGCAAAAAAATTGTATGAGATACCCAAAGTCAAATCCTTAGATGGACATTTTGAAAACAAAAACCTCCATATGCCCAATATCCGGATTTCCAGGACATAAGCACGTTTTGCGTCTTGCCTGCTCTAAATGTCTGCATCAAAAAGACTGCAACCAAATCACTCAGCTAAATCGCTCAACCAAATCACTCAACCCAATCGCTGCATTCAAATCTATGCAAAACAATTGAAATACCACTTGCCCCTGTAGTAAAATAAAGTGAATTGTGTGAAAAAAGATGTTCCTTTTTGAAGAAAATAAAGCAATCCCCGCCTTGCCGGGTGGGGTCACGGGGGCAATACAGCATGGCATATAAAAGACTCGGAGAGCTGCTGGTGGCAGCAGGAACCATAACAGAAGAAGAACTGGAGCGGGGACTGGAGCTGCAGAAAGAGACGCACCAGAGACTCGGCGCTACGCTCATCGCCAATAAGATCATTACGGAAGCGGAGCTGATCGAATCCCTGCAGATGCAGCTTGGAATTGAATATGTGGATCTGACCAAGGTGAATATTCCGACAGAACTTGCCCAGGTGGTGCCGAAGAACCTGGCACGCCAGTATTCGGTGGTACCGGTCAGGGTGGATAAGGATATGCTTTATCTTGCCATGAGCGATCCGACAAACTTCTATGCAATAGAAGATGTGCGAAAAGCGGTGCGGAAAAAAGTCATTCCGGTGATCGCCACAGAGGCATCCATAGGACATGCTATCGCTGTTTTATATGGAAATGAGGGCGCAGCCAAGGCAATTGAAGAGATGAAGCGGGACGCTTCCATTTCAGAGACTGACCAGCTCAAGGATAACGCTTTTGTGTCCAACCGCCTGGATGATGATGCTGTGCGGAACGCGCCGACAATCCGGCTTGTCAACGCGATCATCGAGCGTGCGGTCAACGAAAAAGCCAGCGACATCCATCTGGAACCCAGAGAGGAGAGCATGGTATGCCGCATGCGGATCGATGGTATGATGCGCAACATCCTCACGGTTCCGCGAAACCTGCAGGGCTCGGTCATTTCCCGCGTCAAAGTCATGAGCGGCATGGACATAGCAGAAAGAAGGATCCCGCAGGACGGCCGCTTCAATGTCAAGATCAAAGACAAAGATATCGACCTTCGTGTGTCAACCCTGCCTACGGTCTACGGAGAGAAGATCGTGGCCCGTCTGCTCGATAAATCCGAAGGCATTCTGAGCAAAGAAGCGATCGGTCTTTCCGGAGACGATCTGAAAAAGTATGACAGGATCATCAAATGCAGCAACGGCGTTATCCTCATCGTGGGACCTACCGGAAGCGGCAAATCCTCGACGATGTATACGATCATCGGCGAGCTGAACAAAGAAGAAGTCAACCTGGTGACCCTCGAGGATCCGGTTGAATATAATATTGATGGTGTAAACCAGGTACAGATCAACGAAAAAGTAGGCATGTCCTTTGCCAGCGGTCTGCGTTCCATCCTTCGTCAGGATCCGGATATCATCGCCGTAGGCGAGATCCGTGATGGTGAGACTGCGGAGATCGCCATGCGGGCGGCCGTTACCGGCCATGTCGTTCTTTCGACGATCCATACCAACGATGCGGTCGGGACCATAGACCGTCTGATCGATATCGGCGTTGAGCCTTATATGGCAGCAACGGCGCTGCGGGGCATCATATCTCAGAGACTGGTCAGAAGGATCTGTCCGCATTGCAAAAAAGAATATGAGCCCACAGAAGAAGAACTCGAAGAGCTCGGTATTTCCCCAAAAGACAGCAGCGTGGAAGAAAACAGCACGAAAGACAAACGTATGAAATTCTACAGAGGCGAAGGCTGTCCACATTGTTTCAATACAGGATATCGCGGCAGGATCGCGGTGTTTGAGATCATGCAGGTTACGCAGGAAGTCAGAAAAGCGGTTATCAAAAGAGCTGACCGGTCGGAAATTGAGAAGATCCTGCATGGAAGCGGATTTGTTTCTTTAAGAGAGAACGGGATCCGTCTTGTGAAAGAAGGCATCACCACGGCGAGCGAGATCGTGCGGGTGATCAACGAAGATTTTTAACGCAGAAGGGGAGCCCCTCTACAGGTGGGGTATTAACAAATGAGCGAGTCTTGAATTTGACTTTGGAGGATGCAATGGCTAAGAAAACTTACCTTGGAATCGATATCGGACAGAAGGCTCTGAAGCTGGCACTTGTCAGCGGCGGCACGGTCCTTAAGACGGCCATGGCAGAAGTGCCGGACAATCTGGTACGGGATGGACGGGTGGTTTCCATCGAGACGATGGCAGAGCTGATCCGCGCTGCCATGAAAGATCATAATATCCGCTGTAAGGATGCGGCAGTCATCATGTCAGGAAGTCATGTATTTGTAAAGACTGCGGTCATGCCGCTCATGACACCGGAGCAGCTGGCCTACAACCTGCCCTTTGAATTCCGGGATTATACAACAGAAGATAACAAGAAATATATTTACGATTATGCGATGATCTCCCGCCCGGGAGAAGCGGTGCAGAGCGATACGGCGGACGAACCCAGCACGGATGTCATGGAACTGCTTGCGGTTGCGGTGCCCGAAGAGTGGGTCGAAGATCTGCGTCTCATGCTCCGTAAAGCAGGTCTGCGTCTTGCCAAAGCAGCGCCGGCCATCTATTCTTATATCCCGCTCATCCGGGCCAGAAGACGTGCCCGCAACGAGGAGGACAGACCCGGCAGAGAGACCTGTATCCTGAATATCGGTTTCCATGCCGTCAATATGAATATTTATGAAGCGGACCGCCACAAGGTATCGCGTATTCTGGACATAGGACTGCAGAACGCTGCGGATGCCGTTGCCCGGGAGTACAATGTGGATGCCCATCTCGCCTACACGTACCTGACAACAAATTACGACGACTGTCAGATGAAAGCCGGCGTACAGGCGGTATTTTCATCCATTGCCGTAGAACTGATGCGTGCCGTAAACTTTTATCGGTTCAGCAATCCCGACAGCAGTCTGGAGGATGTTTACATCTGCGGCGGCGGCTCTTTTATCAGGCCCCTTTTGGATCAGATCAGAGAAACAGTGGATCTGAACATATACAGTGCGGCGGAACTTCTTCCGGGAAATGATCTGGGTGATGATGCTGCTCTTTATGTACCGGCGGTCGGCATCGCACTGGACGATTGATCAGGAGGACCGGACATGGCAAAGATAACAAAAGAAAAACAGGTTCCGGGGATCAAACGAGTTCCCACAAAGCGGACCATCAACCTGGCAACGGCCGGGCAGAAAAAAACAAATTTTGCGCTGGCGATCCCGCTCATTATTGTGATCATCGTGCTGGCGGGCCTCTTTGGCAAGTTTATGGTCGCAGATAAGATCGCGGCTCAGATGAAGGCTTCCGCAGAGGTATCATCCCTGCAGAGAGAACTGGATGAAAAATATGCGGCACTCGACGCGCTGAGCGATTCGCTGAGCGAGGACTATGCACATTATACTTACAAGGATTTTACAGAAGAGGAGCTGACCACGGCAGACCGCCTGCAGGTACTGAATCTGATCGATCAGTACATTCTTCCCGAGGCCGATGTGGAGGAGTGGTCTCTTGTGGGCAATCTGCTCACTATGCCGATCACGGCCGATACGCTGGAAGACATTAACAAGATCGTGGATAAGCTGAATACCTGCGTGATCGTGGATCCCTGTTCGCTGACCACTGCGACGAACGAGACCAGGGACAGCAGGGGAAACGAGGTCTCCGGCAAGGTGACCGCCCAGATCTCCGTTTATCTGAGAACACAGGATACTGATCTGACGGAAGGGGGTGAGGCATCATGAAGATCCTCAGTCGTGATTTTACAACCAAGGAAAAGATCCTGATCCTCGTCCTGGTCATTGTTTTGCTGGTGCTGGGCTATTTCAAATTTGTTTATCAGCCCATCATCACCTCGACACAGGAGAAAAGGGCCGAGGCGGAAAATCTGCAGACAGAGCTGGATATTGTAGATGTGCAGGTGATCAGCCAGACGGCCAAGCAGAACGAGGTGGAAGCGATCACTTCCGGCGATCATGTGAGCATCATGGCAAGCTACAACAATGTACAGAATGAGGTAAACCTGCTGAACAGCATCCTTTCCGGAACGGAAAATTATAATATCGCTTTCCAGGATCTGACCCGCGAAGGCGACCAGATCCGCAGGACATTTTCCCTGCAGTTTACCGCCGGGGACTATGCGGCCGCGGAAAAGGTTATCAAGGCACTCTATAACAGTGAGTACAGATGCCTGATCAACGATGTCCGTACAACGGCCAAAGCAGCCTCCTCCTCGCAGACGACAGAGACTGCAACGCTGAACCGGGATCAGGTTACGGTCACCCTGAACGCTACCTTCTATGAGACGATGGTCGGCGGCAGGGAGGATTCCGGCCTGCCGGAAGACAGCCTTGCAGCAGCAGCGGAGGAAGCGGCAGCAGAAGCAGCGGATGAAGAAGAATTGTCTTACTGATCCGGCGCCAATTCTTTGCAGGCGTTTATGAGCATGTGGCAAAGCGGGATGCGAATGTCCGCTTTACAGAAATAAAGAGGATTTTACTATGGTCAAAGAACTGGTTGAACAGGCAAAGGCGATCGGCGCGTCCGATGTGCATGTGGTCTGCGGACTTTCTCCGCGCTGCAGGGTGGACGGAAAGCTCGGGGAGATGGGATTCCCCGTGATGGGACCCGAAGACTGCACTGCCATTGCCATGGAACTGGCAGGTGCGCGTTATAAAGAAATGGAGAGCATCGGCGAGCTGGATCTCTCAGATACTATAGCGGGCGTGCGCTGCCGTATCCATCTCTTTCGGCAGCAGGGCCAGGTGTCCCTGGCACTCCGGCTTTTGAGCGGATCGATTCCGAATGCGGACACTTTAGGACTTCCTCCTTCGGTCATACCGCTCACCGACCTGCATAAGGGCATTGTCCTGGTCACAGGCGAGACCGGATCCGGCAAATCCACCACGCTGGCGGCTTTGCTGGACCGCATCAATCATACGTATTACAGCCATATCGTAACGCTGGAGGATCCGGTGGAGTATATTTATACGCCGGATAAATGTGTGATCAACCAGCGCGAGATCGGCAAGGATACAGCAAGCTTTTCCGAAGGTCTGCGCGCAAGTCTGCGCGAGGATCCCAATGTCATCCTGATCGGTGAGATGCGGGATAAAGATACGATAGAGACTGCGATCACAGCGGCTGAGACCGGGCATCTGGTTTTTGCGACCCTGCATACCGGAAGTGCTGCCGACTCCATAGACCGTATCGTTCAGGTCTTTCCGGAGGGCGCCCAGACACAGATCCGCCTCCAGCTTTCCATGACGCTGGAAGCAGTTCTGACCCAGCAGCTGGTTCCCTGCAAAGGCGGCGGCCGGACCCTTGCCTGCGAGATGATGATCGTAACAGATGCCATCCGCAACCTGATCCGTTCGGGCAACACACCACAGATCGCCAATGCGGTCTCTACGAGCGCTGCCATTGGCGGGCAGACCATGGACCAGGCACTGGTAAAGCTGATCCGGGCCAACCGGATCTCCAGGGAGACAGCACTGTATTATGCCAAAGATCAGGCATATGTAAAGAAAAACTGCCTGTAGTGATGTGGTGCGGGCGCAGCCCGCATGGACGGTTTTTATAATTAAGTGTAGTAAGGCGCTGCGTTCGCCTTGAAAAGGAGGTGGGACCTCTGGTTACCTATAAATATCAGGCAATTTCAAAAAGCGGTCAGAAGGTTTCCGGCGTTGTGGAAGGCTTTAACGAGCGGGATGCGGTCGATCGGATCCGCCAGAGCTGCAATGTAGTTCTGAAACTGACTCCCGTCCGGGAAAAAGAAGGCTTTCTGAACATGGAAGTCGGCGGCAACAGGTTGAATAAAAAGGCATTTACGCTGATGTGTTCCCAGTTCGCCATCATTTTAAGGTCGGGTGTGCCACTGGTACGCACGACGCAGCTGATCGCGGCCAAGACAACAGATAAAAAATTAAAAAAGATCCTGACGCAGGTGGCGGACGATGTTGAGGCGGGCCGGTCCCTGTCGGCAAGTTTCAAGGAACGCGGAGATAAGTATCTGCCCCAGGTCTTCCTTGAGACCATAAGCGCAGGGGAATCCTCCGGAACACTCGATCAGTCGTTCCAGACTATGTATGAGCATTACGACAAGCAGACCAAGATCCAGGCAAAGGTGAAAAGCGCGCTGACCTATCCCATCTTTGTCATCTGTGTCGGCATTGTTGTCGTTATCGTGCTGATGATAGCGGTCGTGCCTACTTTTACAGAGATCTTTGCGGGTTACGGGGCGGAGCTTCCCCTGATCACCCAGAGTCTGATCGGCCTGTCAAATTTCTTTAAGAACAATATCATCATCATCGCCATAGTGGTGGCGGCGATCATCGTTATTTATAAGCTCTATACCAATACGGAAGGCGGTCGTCTGAAAGCGGCCCGCGCATCCCTTAAAATACCCGTACTTGGCAATATCCGTATCCTGACAGCGGCCAGCGAGTTTGCCAATACGCTGACCATGCTGATCGCTTCCGGTATGCCGATCACTTCTGCGGTCAGCATAACAGCTCGGACCATGAGCAACTATTATCTTTCTCAGGAGATCGGCAAGCTCTCCGCCAAGATCGAGGAAGGCCAGTCTCTGGGGGATTCCCTGCGGCAGGCAAACTGCATGCCCGATATTCTGGTGGATATGCTGGCAGTCGGCGAAGAGACCGGCGAGCTCGAACAGACCATGGGTACCACGGCCCTGTATTATGATGCGGAGCTGCAGCTGGCAGTGGATTCTGCTTTGAAAAAGCTGGAACCCACGACCCTGGTGCTGATCGCAGGCTTTGCGGGTTATATCGTGATCGCGATCTACGTCGCTATGTTCCAGATGTATGCGGTCATGTAAAGAAAACAAACTTTATCAACCATGAAATGCCATGATAAATCAGAACAGAATGTTTAAGATCATGAAAAAGAAAAAATGGAATTCCCGCGGCGTGACGCGCATGGCGGCTATCCTGATCGCCGGGATCCTGATCATGCTGGTTCTGCTGCTTGTGCCGCTTGCTCTCAGTGCAAAGGAGAGTGTTGCCAGAGATCTGGATGCGCGCCACGAGCAGACCGCAGAGGATTCTGCTCTTATGAAAGTAGTGTCGGACGGTGCCTTTGAGGCAGTTTATGATGCGGAGCTGAAGCGCTTTGTCCCGCTTGGGCAGATCCGTGAGGTGACAGCTTACGGTTCTTCGGAAGAACACAAAGGCAAGGTGATCTATGTGCAGGCGGAAGCGGATGGAACGATCCATCTGCAATGGATCGCTTCGCTGGATGATCAAAGTGATCATGATGAGCAAGGTGATGAATCGGAAGGAACCGCTGAAAAATGAATCGGCCGGAAGGAGAGGAAGGCCAATGATTTTGAATGTATTTGAATACCCGCCCCTGGCGATCTATTGCTGTGTACTGGCTGCGGTGATCGGTGCGGTGCTGGGTTCTTTTTTAAATTGTGCGGCCTGGCGGATCGCCCACGGAGAATCCTTTGTAAAGGGGCGAAGCAGATGCCCATCCTGCGGGCACACACTCGGCCTGCCGGACCTGATCCCGGTTTTTTCCTGGATCTTTCTGGGCGGTAAATGCCGTTATTGCAAGACAAAGGTTTCGGTCCGATACCTGCTTATGGAACTCTTCATGGCGGCTATGGTCCTGCTCTGTTTTCTGCAGGCCGGTCTTTCAATCCTGTTTATGCGGAATCTGGTGTTTGGCTGCATCCTTCTGGTCCTCTCTCTTGTGGACATGGAGATCTATGAGATACCGGATGGCTGCCTGCTGATCGGACTCATCGCCTGGGTCGCGGCGGAGCCATTCTTATTTGTGAGCTGGACCGATCTGGCTATGCACCTGCTGGCCGGGCTGATCCTCGGCGGTGCCATCCTGTTCCTTTCTCTGCTCTTTGATAAGCTTTTAAAAAAGGAGAGTATGGGCGGAGGCGACATCAAACTCTTTGCTCTGGCAGGCCTTTATGTCGGTCTTGTGCAGTCCCTGTTTGTGCTCCTTTTCTCCTGCGTGGTCGGCCTTCTTTTGGCAGCCCTTATCAGAAGCAGGGTATCAGAAGCAGAGGGGAGGATCCCTTTCGGACCGGCGATCGCCATCACAACCTGGTTTGTCCTTCTCTATGGAAACTACCTGGCAGACTGGTATCTGGGATTGCTCTCATTCTGAGAAGACGCAGCCTCCAAAACTCGACCAACGGTAGAGAACAGGTATATTGAAAAAGTTTTGAAACGGTGGTATAAATAAAACATACAAGGAAGGCAACAAAAAGCCGACCGGTAAGCAAGCTCCGGCAATGGGGAGGAGCATAAAATAAGACCAGAATATTTTCGGCAGGAAGGAGAAACATCATGAAGAAAAGAAATAACAAAAAAGGTTTTACACTGGCTGAGCTGCTTATTGTAGTAGCGATCATCGCGGTACTGGTTGCAGTAGCGATCCCGATCTTCTCTTCACAGCTCGAGAAATCCAGAGACGCAACATCTGTTGCAAATATGCGTTCCGCTTATGCAGAGGCACAGGCAGCTTATCTGACAGAGACCACCAGTGGAAATGCAACATACGATGCAACTGCAGGAACCGTTACCGTTACCAATGTAGTGATCAAGACCAATCAGGCAAATAACTGGAGCAATCAGGCGGGAGATCTTCCCTTTACAGCACCTACAGATCCCGGTACATCTGCAACAAAAACAATGGTATTTACCTATACAGATGGTGCTCTTGCAAGCGTAGATTTCGGATCCAGATCCTGAATGAGAAAGTTCAGATCAGACAAATATCGACCAAATAAAAATGTAAAAGCAAAGCCTCCGAGGTTCCAATAAGAGCTTCGGAGGCTGTTTTGTGCAATAAGGCTGCCAGGCAGCTTTTTAGAGGGCGAGCGAAAATGACAAAGAAAACAGAACTTCCCAAAATAAGATGCCGCTGGTGCAATCTGAAGAATCCCATCTATGTGGCCTATCACGATAGAGAATGGGGAGTCCCCTGCCATGATGAGCAGAAGCTGTATGAGATCTTTCTTTTAGAGACCTTCCAGGCGGGACTTTCCTGGGAATGCATTTTGAATAAACGAGAGAATTTCCGCAGAGCATACGATGGTTTCCTGTTGGATCAGATATGCGAATATGGAGAGGAAAAGATAGAGAAATTGATGCAGGATGCGGGGATCATCCGCAATCGATCCAAGATTGTGGCGAGCATTTCCAACAGTCGGATCTATCGGGATATTGTAAGAGAATGCGGCGGTTTTGACCATTACCTGGACCGCTTTACAGGCCAGGCAGTTCTGCGGCAGCCGGATGTAAGCATTACCACCAATGAATGGTCAGATGCCATCTCAAAAGATCTGAAAAAACGGGGCATGAAATATGTGGGTTCTGTCACGATCTATGCCTTTTTGCAGGCGATCGGCAGGATCGATTCCCACGAGACTGTATGCTTCTGCAGCAGAAGCTGATGCGGGGATCCGCATTTTTATGTTTGAGAGCCGGGTGAGAGTGGGGACTCTTGCGCCTGGCCCTTGAAACCGGAAATTGAGAAAAACTTCCGGAACATCTGGGGCGTGATCATGTTTTTCTTTCGAAAGGCATAGATAAAATAAGAACTGCCTGAAAAGCCGCACTTATCGGCGATCTCCTGAACGGAAAGCCGGGAATTGCCAAGCAGCTGCATGGCATGGTGGAGCCGCAGGTTGACCAGAAAAGCGTGGGGCGATTCCCCGGTCTGCTGCTTGAAGAGTCGGGAAAAGTACAGGGAATTTAAGGAAACCTGATCGGCAAGTTCCTGCACACTGAGCTCTTCCGTATAATGCAGTTTCATATAATGGATCGCAGTCTGCACGGGAGACCCGGTGACGGATCCCGGTGCTCTGGCAAGCCGGGTCAGTATATCATACAGGTAGGCGGAGAGCCGATGTTCGTCGTAGATATTTTCCCGGATCTGGTTCAGGATCGTATCCAGCAGGAGAGAAACCTGAGGATGGGAGCGGTGTACGATCGTTTTCTGTGAGAGAAGCGTGCAGTAAAGCGGCGACAGGGCCCCATTGAAAAAGAGCCATTGAAAGGTGGTTTCTTTTTCTACGTAGTAGAAATGCTTCTGCCTGCCGTCGATCAGGATCACATCATCACTTCTTGCAATCTCTTCTCCCAGTTCGGAAACAATATGCAGTTCCCCTTTTAAGACCGCCATAAACATATACCAGGAGACCTCGCCGGCGGCTCTGTGGACCCGGTAGGGCGGCACGCATGTGTAAGTCGCGCCGAAAAAAGGATAAAAGAGATGTTCTCTGGCAAATTCGGACGGACTGTGGAAATAAATGCCTTTTTTCTCTAAGATGCCGCTTTCTAAATGAAGCAGCTCCGGATAGTCGGGGGCTGTATTGTGAGAAGATACTTGATCCTGTCCTTTTTTCATATTTCCTCCTAAAACAGAAAGGTAAGGTTTTCTATATAAATAGTCAGTATTATCAGATGATATTGCTTGCGAAAACCATTATAATACAAGCATAGACGCTTGTTAAGGAAAAATTGAGGCGGTGCGACGTGCTTTGAAATGGCGTGAAAACCGGGATTTTTGCAGCGATGCGAGAGCACTTTAGCACGAAGCAGCGCATATTATCTTAAAATGTGGCGTGAATATCTTCATATGTGCGATTTTTTGATATTTTAAGAAGGAGGATTTTTTTATGGCAATCAAGACCGCAACCGAGATTTCGGGCGAGGAGCTGTTCCGCTCCCAACAAATGTACAAGCATCCGGAAGTTGCGTTGATGAACACGGATCTTAAATTTTCAGAACACGACGAGACGGTACTCCGCAGACTGGCCGAGAAGGTGAGCGAGATCGCGGCAAAACCGGAGATGGAGACCAAAAAGCAGCTCTGGATCGACAATCACGATCTGAAGACGGATTCCCCGGTTGTTTTTGTGGATCCGGAGAACGGCTGGAATGAGGTGCTTACCGAAGAGGTTTTTGAATGCGAAGATCCGCTGGCCCGCACCTGGGAAAATATCCTGCGCAAGGATATCCTTTCGGCGGATACGATCCGGGATGACCGGGTGATCACGGCAAATTTTGACGTTCCCTGGTATTATACGGACGATGGCTATGGCATCGAGCCTAAGATCGAGTATACGGATAAGAAGGGTGGCGCTTACCATGTGCTTCCGGCCATTGAGGATTATGATGATGATTTCGAGAAGCTTCATTTTCCCAAGATTGAGGTGGATTATGCGAAAACGCAGGAGATCATGGACCTTGCAAGGCGTACGTTTGATGGCCTTTTGCTCCCGCGTATGTCCATGAAATGGAACTGGGATGACACCCTGTTTTGCAATTATGTGCAGCTGCGCGGCATGGAAGATTTTATGTGTGATTGTGCTGTCGAGCCGGAATGGGTCAGCAGGATGACAAACTGGTTTGTAGATGGTTCGATTGCCCGTTTTGAGGAATTTGAAAAGGCAGGACTGCTTTCTCTGAATAATGATGAGACGTACCTTGGTACCGGTGGACAGGGCTATTTATCCAAACTGCCTGCGGAAGGCTTTGATGGCAAGGTCCGCATGAAGGATATGTGGGTGACATTGCAGGCACAGGAGACGGTATCCATCAACCCCGACCAGTTCGGTGAACTGATCCTTCCGGCCTTCATAAAGCTTTCCGAAAAATTCGGTTATGCCCATTATGGCTGCTGTGAGCCATACAACAAGAGGTGGAAATGGCTGAAACAGATCCCCAACCTGCTTCATGTCTCCGTATCCCCGTGGGCAGATTTCTCAACCGTACCGGAGCTGCTCGGCACGGACTATATCGCAAGTGTCAAGCTGAAACCCACCCCGCTGGCCATGCCATATATGAACGAAGATAACGTCCGAAAAGACTGCCGCATGGCAGCCGAACAGACCAAAGGCGGCGTATGCGAATTCATCATGAAAGACAACCACACTATCGGCGGCGATATCAACCACCTCGTCCGCTGGGTCGAGATCATGCGCGAAGAGATCGACAGAGTTTATTAGGGACGCTTCTTCTGTCCCGATGCCGGGGTCAAATCCCGGCATCTGACTGCCCT
>R11__coassemble_1539_pt1 | contig 12795 bp, 10 predicted proteins | sample R11__metabat2_high_PE_057 | metagenome-assembled genome bin R11 | reverse complement strand
CACGCTTTTCATCGATCAGCCTTTTCGCGGGAGCGGTCATAAAGGTCTTTTCGACACCGCTGTCCTTGTATAGGCAGTTAAGAAAAAAAATGGATTCGCCCGGCGCGGCCATCTGTATCTTCGGAAGGTTGATCTTAAGCTTAAGACCGGCCATATAGTCTTTTGTAAACTGCAGCAGGGCGGACAGGGAAGCTGCGTCCTTCGCGAAGAAAAGGATATCATCGCAGAAACGGTAATAGGACAGCGCACGCATTTCCATTTCCCTGTCGTAGCCGGTCAGATACAGATTGTTCCAGAACGTTTCAAGTGGGTTCCCGACCGAGACCGCCCTTTCCGACAGGCAGAGCTTACCATTGTCCATATAACGCTTATCATTTATAAGTGTATGCAGGAATGAATTAAAGGCTTTGTCTTCGGACAGGTAGTTATCGATTAAGTTGCAAAGAATGGAACAATCCAGCGATTCCCCGAACCTTGTCAGGTCAAGGTAGCAGGCATAGCTGCCTTTTCTTGTGGGGTCATCCAGGACTGCGCGGCGGCAGTATTTAAATCCTCTGTTCCGGACCTGGCTGTAGGCATGGGAGGAAAATATACCGTCATACATATGCAAAGCTTCATTTATGCAGCCGAGGATTGCTTTTTCCCTGAGACCGTAGCGGTATGTTCTCCTCAGGTGATCCTTTGTTTTCGGCACGAGCAAAAGTTCAGGGGGAGTAAAAAAATAATCCCCCTGTTCAAGCCGTTCGACATCGGTCAAAAAATCCTCCGAGAGGATGTAGGCCGAAGGCACCGCGTCTTTTTTCGAAAATCTGCCGGCGTATATGGTCCGGAAATCAATATTTTTTATCTGTTCAAATACCTGCAGCATGTTTATGACATACTTTTCCTTTTAATCAAACCAGTGGCAGGCGAAAGAGCCTTCTGTTCCGCCGGAGATCTTACTCAGCATATCATCGCTCAGCTCTTTATGTACAGAGTCAAATAATGTCTGGATCTCTTCCTGTGTCGCCTCAACACCTGCCTTTGCGAGTTCGGCAGAGAGTGCCTCTGCGGATTCAGCATCAGCCGCCATTTTAAGAACTTCCTTTGTCAGTCTTTTGTCTTTCATTTGTCCGATCCTTTCGTATAAGATTGATGCAGGGCGCCTTGGCACCCCTGCACATTTTCTAATGGAGATTTTGATGAAATAGGGTAGGAAATCATCGCACGGCTACCTGCCAAACCCTGATCCGGAGATCAGTAAAGTGCTTGCTATTTCCTTCAGCAGGTGCATATAAAATGCCTCTCCACCTTTAATATAATACGGATCGAGATAAAACACAAGAAATACCGGGGTCAATACGCCTGCCGTCCTGCGCATTTGCGATGATGCTTTCCTGAAAGAGAAAAGAGAAAGAGAAGATAATCAAAGTGGACATCTATTTTATTTTGCTATAAAATGAGATTGTCGCAAAAGAAATCACAAGGAGAAATGACATATGAGTACACCTGAGGATTTTTTAAAATCATTACGCGAAGATACGGAGCTGGCGAAAGAGCTTGAAAATTATATCGGTCAGAAAGCTCCCGCGGACGAAACGGCAAAGCTGGAGGCCTTGACGGCATTTGCCCGCGAGAAGGGCTGGGAGATCGAGGAAGAGGATCTGGCTTTGGCTCAGGCTGAAGTGAGGGAACTTAGTGACGATGCTCTGGCCGGAATATCAGGAGGCACAGACCAAAGATACGAGATCTGCTGGTTTGACTACCTCTGTTCTTGGACCTGGAACACATGCCGTGCATCCAATGAATGTGAAGGCGGACACTTCGACTGTAAGACTTCCGTCAGTGCGTTCGACTGCATAACAGGAATGGACCAGACGGATTGTTACGTAAGCGAAAGCAGAAAGTGCTTCGAAGAAACCAAGTATTAATGAGATATATACTGAATAAAGACTACAATCTCTGCGGCTGGAGAAATATGCCTTACGCGCTGAAAAGCTTTAGCCGCATGAAGGTCATGCCCTTGACCTTAAAACAATTGAAACTCCTGTTCGCCTGCAGCGGCAAGAAGGAACTTGCTGTCGATGCGTTCGATGATGAAAGCAGAGTCTTCTTTGACATGCTTCTGAGGGAAGAAATCATACGGGAGGCCTTGGAAGGCGAGAGACGTACGCTGGCCTACACCGAATATCAGGGCATCTTCAAGCAGGATGTGCAGTGGTCTGTTACCGGAAGATGCAATTACAACTGCAGACACTGCTTCCAGTCTGCGCCTGACGGAGTACTGGGACACCCTTCCCTCGGGCAGTGCCTCGACATCGTACATCAGCTTAAAGAATGCGGTGTTATGCGCGTGGCCCTGACCGGCGGCGAACCGCTGATACGTGGTGACTTCTGGGACATCGTCGATGAGATATACCGCTGTGGCATGTCAGTATCCACGATCTATTCCAACGGAAAGCTGGTCACGGAAGAATTTATGGACCAGATTGAGAAAAGAGGCATACATCCTCATTTTCAGATCAGCTTCGATGGAGTGGGATCTCACGACTGGATGCGCAACGTACCCGGTGCCGAGAAAATTGCACTCGATGCGATAAGGCTTATTTCTAACCAGGGATGCAGTGTCGGAAGTGCCATGTGCCTGTGCCGGGAAAATGTGAGTTCCATCAGGCAAACCGTCCGGACACTCGCTGAGGCCGGCTGCAGCGGCTTAAAGCTGCAAAGATGCATGCCTATGGGAGAATGGGCCGGGCAAAAGGAACATTTCCTGACCTATGAGGAGACTCTGCAGGCCTACCTGGATTATCTTCCGCTATATAAAGAAGACGGAATGCCCATGAATATCCAGGCAGAAGGTTTTTACTCCTGCTCTGAAAAGACGGGACTCGTCAACCTGTCTGACAGAAAAGGCGATGAGGAGAGTCTCGGGAACATGCCGCCATGTGGCATCATCAAAACTTCCTTCTATATCGGACCGAACGGAGCAGTCACCCCCTGTATGTCCATGTGTGGAAGTAAGATAGAGGCACAGTTTCCAAATCTGTCAGATATGAAGCTGAAGGATATCCTTACGGATTCGAACTATACGAAGCTTACCGGATATAGCGTCAAGGATGTTATGGATCACAATGAGAAGTGCGCTGACTGCAAGTACAGATGTCAGTGCTGTGCGGGATGCAGGGCATTCGCGGTGGGTGCTGAGGGCTGCGATTATCTGGCAGTCGATCCCATTACCTGCAAGATACTGACCGAGGGCTGGTATGAGAAGCTGGAGAAGGTAAGAGAAGAAGTGTTCGGAGTTTCATAGATCGAATGGAAAAAACGGGCTTAAAAACATAGGCGAAAGCGCCTTCCCGGCCTCTATCTTTTAAGAAGATGCCGGGAGATTTTTTTATTCCTTGCTTTGGCAGGGAATGAAAAAGGAACGCTGTTCGAAAGATCGGATGGGAGTTTCCTGGCCCATCTGCATGGAAAAACAGATAAGAAGGATTATTTTATGGATATAGAGATTTTATTGTGGTTTCAAAGTTTCAGAGAGATGACATCAGCGTGGCTGACATCATTCTTTAATTTCTTTACAATTATAGCAGTAGATTATTTTTTACTGGTTCCCATGTTGATTTTATTTTGGACGGTGGATAAGAAGCGTGGAGCAAAAATACTGCTTACCTGGGGATCGGCTCTGGGGATCGGCGCTTTCCTGAAAGCTACTTTTTGTGTTTACAGACCTTGGGTCAGGGATTCAAGAATCACACCGTCTGAAGATATTTTAGCCGGTGCGACCGGGTATTCATTTCCGAGCGGTCATAGTTTCAGTTCCGGTGGGTTTTGGAACGGTGTGCTATTTGCCTATAAAAAACATAAGACAATTGTTATAGTTTCTGTAACCATGGTCCTCTTAACCATGTTTTCAAGATTATATTTCACAGTGCACACTCCTCAGGATGTTCTTGCAGGAGGCTTACTTTCTTTGCTGCTGGCTTTTTTAATCCCCAAACTTTACGATTGGGTAGAAAGAAAAGCGAACAGGGATATCTATGTATTCGTTATAGCCACTGTGCTGATTGTTGCCTTGTTATGTTATCTGGGTTTGAAGTCTTACCCAATGGACTATGTTGATGGCGTACTTTTAGTTGATCCCAAAAAGATGACGGTGGATGGCTTCAAGGATCCCGGCAGATTCTATGGAATTATACTGGGTTGGTTCATTGAGAGGAGATTTGTAAAATTCAAAACGGACGGAACGAGTGCTCAAAAAGTAGCACGCGCACTTGTTGGCGGTTTACTTGTGGTTTTCTGGTGGAATGTCATTGCGAATCCGATCGGCAGTGCTGTAGGCATTGGCGTCGTGCATTTTATTATGCAGGCTACAACACCGCTGATATTTATGACAGTATACCCATGGATTTTTAATAGGATTGAACATTTATGAAACGAGAGATATTCAGGGAAAAAAGTCTGGAGAGACTGAATTCCGCAGACGATTTTGATAAATATGTAAAAGTATCCAGACCGACTACCTGGATTCTGGTTCTCGGGATTCTGTTTGTATTAACCGGTTTTTTGATCTGGGGAATCTTTGGTCATCTGCCAACCTACATTCAGGTAGGAATTCTGAAACAACAGAATGGTCGTAACTATTGCCTGATCAAAGAGGAAGACATGGAAGAAGTACAGGAAGGCATGCAGGTTGAGTCGGAGGGACAATATTTCACGATCAGCAATCTTTCCAATCTGAATATGTATGTTTCAGTGGATGAGCTGACAATGTATGATCTTCAGAAAATTGGTTTTGACAGTACAAAATGGGTTTACTTTGCGGACGTTTCCGGAGCGCCGGAAGATGATGACGATGGCATTTTTATCGGAAAGATTCTGGTAAATGATGTAAATCCTATAAGTTTTATTCTGAACTGAGGAAAGCGGACAGATGAAGAAAAAGGAGCCGAAAATCAATAAACCTCTTACAATGGGTGTGGCAAAGGTTCCTGTTGTGATCCAACTGGAGGCGATGGAATGCGGCGCCGCATGCCTTTGCATGGTAATGTCGTATTACGATAAATGGATCACGCTGGAACAGGCGCGCATGGACTGCGATGTGACGCGTGACGGTGTCAATGCGCTCAGTATCGTAAAAGCTGCCAGAAGTTACGGCTTTCAGGCAGGCGGTGTGCGTTCGGATTTGGAAAATCTGAAAAAAGAAGGGCAGTTTCCGTGTATTGTATTTTGGAACTTTAATCACTTTATTGTTCTGGATGGTTATAAAAACAAGAAATTCTATGTAAACGATCCGGCCAGGGGCGCATATCCCATGTCCGAGGAAGAATTCGACAAGGGCTTTACCGGAGTTGTCCTGAACATAAAACCGACGAAAGATTTTGAACCGGGCGGTCAAAAACCAATATCCATGTGGAAATATGCGACCGGGCGTTTAAAGGGTGCTAAAATGGAGATCGCGCTGGTTGTAGTGACAACCCTGATCGTTTCTGTATTGAGTGTTTGCAATACTGCATTCAACAGAATTTTTATGGATCGTATTTTGACCTCCATGAATCCGGATTGGCTTTATCCATTGGTACTTTTCATGGTCGGTATTGCATTTTTATATATCATCGCTTCCTGGATCAACGTGCTGTACAGTACCCGGATCAATGCAAAGATGGACCTTTCCGGAAGCGCGAGATTCATGTGGAAGGTCCTGCATCTTCCAATGCGTTTTTTCAGCCAGCGTATGTCAGGCGATATTCAGAACCGTATGCAGCAGAACAGCAATATCGCAAAGATGACTGCGATGACGGTAATCCCGCTCTTGCTCAATACGGTTATGATGATCCTGTATCTGGTGGTCATTCTGCGTTACAGTGTGATCCTTACAGCAATCGGGGTTTCCGCCGTGCTGATCAATATGATCCTGGGATATTTCATAGCGAAAAAAAAGGTTGACATGGCAAAGGTTGCATCAAGCGAAAGTGCGAAAGTACAGGGCTATACCGCTTTGGGGATTCGGATGATAGAGACGATCAAGTCTGCGGGCGCTGAAAATGGATTTTTCTCTGTATGGTCGGGTGCGCAGGCTGCCAACAATGCGCAAAATATCAGGATGAATCGGACAAATGCCATTCTCAATACGCTGCCGGATATTGTTTCATCCGCTGCGAGTATATTTGTTACTGTAATCGGTGTCTATTTCTGTATTAGCTGCAGGACGATCGGAAGTTCCGGAGAACTTTTTACAGCCGGTGCGATTGTGGCTTTTTCGGGGTATATGTCCATGTTTACGGGACCGGCACAGAATCTGATCGGGGCAGGGCAGTCCATCCAGGGACTGCGTACCCAGATGGAACGTGTGGATGATGTCATGAAATATCCGGATGATGTCTGCTTTGAAGCTGAATCCGGCAGTGCAAGGGAAAAATTACATGGAAAAGTAGAATTGAAAAATGTCACATTCGGCTACTCCAGATTGAAGGATCCCCTGATCGAGAATTTTTCACTGACCGTGGAACAGGGGGAACGAATTGCGATCGTAGGGCCTTCCGGCTGTGGCAAATCCACCCTGGCAGCCCTGATCGCAGGACTTTACCGACCGTGGAGCGGCCGGATCGAGCTGGATGGACAGGAACTTTCCGGAATTGACAGAGATGTCTTTACTTCTTCTGTTGCGGTTGTAGACCAGAGCATTACCTTGTTTCAAGGTTCTGTTTCAGAAAATATCAAACTGTGGGATAAAACCATAGAAGATGCTAAGATGAGACAGGCTGCGATCGATGCGCAGATTCATGATGAGATTTCCGGCAGAGAGAGCGGCTATTTTAACACTCTGCACGAAAACGGGAAAAATCTTTCAGGCGGTCAGCGCCAGCGTATTGAAATCGCCAGAGCTTTGGCATCCGATCCGACGATCCTGATCCTTGACGAGGCCACATCGGCGCTTGATGCAAAAACAGAAGGCGATGTCATTCGGGCGATCAATCAGCGGAATATTACCTGCATCGTGGTAGCGCATCGGCTTTCCGCAATCAGAGACTGCGACAGGATCATTGTACTTGATAATGGAAAAATCGTAGAAGAAGGAAACCATGAACAACTTATGGCGAAAAAAGGATATTATAGCAAGTTGGTAATTGCGAAGTAAAAATATGTTTGATGATCAGATAAAGAGAAGAAAACAGCAGGATGACGAGATGCTCCGTGATATGTATGCGTCTTTTGCCGGAGTTGTGTTGGGAAGCAGTGTGCAGAACAGGCTCCGCTCGGATGATGCCCTGTCAAAGGACGCGGTAGATGCGGTATTGAAATTTTATCATGCAAAGCAACTGGAAGTACCGGAGACAATCGTTGAGCCCTTTGAGCGTCTGAATTATCTGTGCCGGACAAATGGCATCATGTACAGAAATGTAAAGCTGGAAAAGGACTGGTTTAAGGATGCGATCGGTGCACATATCGGGATTTTAAAAAGTGACGGGTCGGTCGTTGCCCTTCTTCCCGGAAAGCTTTCCGGATACTGTTTTTTTGACAAGACAAACGGAAAATGGACAAAAGTCAATCATCATAATCAGGAGCTCTTTGAAGAGACGGGTATCTGTTTTTATCAGTCTTTTCCAATGAGAAAACTCGGAACGGCTGATTTGCTGAATTTCGTAAAAAACTGCTTTGGTTTTTCGGATATTGTTTTTACGGTCCTAATGACAATGATTGTTGCGCTGATCGGTGCGATAGGACCCAAAATGATGAATCTTTTATATGGAGATGTTCTGGAGGCCGGAAGGATGGATGTCCTGATGGCAGTTCTCGTCTTTATGCTGTTTACCACGATAGGCAGGATTCTGATAGGTCTGGCAAAAACAATTGTTTTTGCCAATGTTACGGCAAAGCTTGATATCGAGGCAAATGCGGCTGCGATTCAACGACTGCTTCAGATGCCGGCTCCCTTCTTTCGGAATTATACCGCAGGCGAGCTGACCAGTTACATCAATTTGATCAGCGATCTGTGCAGCAATCTCTTTTCCATCATTTTCAGTACGGGCCTGACTTCCTTGTTTGCTTTCATTTACATCTTTCAAATATTCCAGTATGCGCCAAGTCTGGTCGTACCTACCATTCTTGTGATCCTGGGGACTATGTCTTTTACAGTTGTTTCGGCCCTGGTAAGCATTCGATATAATGTAAAAATGATGAAAACCGTGGCAAAAACAAACGGATTTTCTTATTCTTTGATAGATGGTGTGCGTAAGATCCGACTTGCGGGAAGCGAAAAAAGAGCGTTTGCCAAATGGGGTGAAAGTTACCGGGAAGTAGCCGATATAGTTTACAATATGCCGGTCATTTTAAAGTACGGATCGGTATTCAGCCTGGCAATTTCTCTTGTAGGAACCATTGTGATCTATTTTATAGCAGGTTCCAACCAGATTGAACTTTCGCATTATGTTGCTTTTAATTCTGCATACGGTATGATCTCAGCTGCCTTTATGTCTCTTGCCGGCATCACAACATCGATCGCATCGATCCACCCGACAATTGAGATCATCAAGCCCTTAATGAATACGGCGCCGGAAGTGAACCCGGACAAGAAAGTAGTGACAGGTTTAAACGGAGAGATTGAACTAAAGGGAGTCTCTTTTCGTTATGATGATAATTCACCGAATATTATAGACAATCTTTCGCTACACGTGCATCAGGGAGAATATGTGGCGCTTGTAGGCAGGACGGGCTGCGGAAAATCTACCCTGATCAGGCTGCTTTTGGGGCTCGAAAAGGCGCAGAAGGGTACGATTTACTATGACAATATGGATTTGAACAACCTGGATCTGATGAGCCTGCGCGGCAAGATCGGTACGGTCACCCAAAACGGAATGCTTTTTATGGGAAAGATCCGGGACAATATTTCCATTACCCTTCCGGAAATGACGCTGGAAGAAGTCTGGGAAGCAGCTGAAACTGCCGGGATTGCAGAGGATATCCGTAAAATGCCGATGGGCATGAATACCTATGTTTATGAGGGCGGTGCTGTATCCGGAGGTCAGAAGCAAAGAATCCTGATCGCAAGAGCCATCGCTCCAAAGCCCGCGATTCTGATCTTTGATGAAGCAACCTCCGCACTCGATAATCTTACACAAAAACAGGTTTCAGAAGCGCTGGATGACATGAAGTGCACACGTATCGTCGTAGCCCACAGACTTTCGACGATCAGGCTGTGCGACAGAATCATCGTTCTGGATGGCGGAAAAATTGTTGAAGAGGGCACTTTTGAAGAACTCTCGGAGAAAAACGGACTGTTTTCAGAACTGATCAAAAGGCAGAGATAGATCCGCGATCTTGTAGCCTGCATAATAAAATGCAGCGCTGCCAAAATGTCTGCAGCGCTGCTAATAGAGTCAGCAATTACATTTCATCGGAAATCCACAATGAAATTTCTGTATGCATAAAATCATCCGGTCAGTTAATGTTGTCTGAACGATCCGAACGATCTCCGTGGCCCATGCCGCCATTACCGCCGCCATGGCCCATGCCTTCCATATTGGAGCTGCCGCCTCCCATACTGCTCGCTGTATCGCCGTAGGAAGCGGACATCTCGCTGACGGTGATCTCCTCAGAATCCTCTCCGATGACCAGGATATAGGTCTCACCAACTGTCATCTGCGGACAGCTGATGTTCAGGGAGGAGAAACTGCAGGGTATCGTGTAGGATAAGATCGTGTTGCCGTCTGCATCCTGAAGACTTACTTCTTTGCCGGCCTCGGTTCCTGCACTGCAGGTGTAGAGAATAGAAGGCTGTGAGGAGGTGGAGTCGAAGCTCTCCGCCATGGAGCTGCTGCCGCAGGCCAGCACGGTTCCACCGCTGATCTCGCACACACCGCCGCTTTCGCTGCCATAGTCGATGGCAGAATTGCTGCCGCTGTTTGCAACACTGATCAGGATCTCGCCGCCCGTGATATAGATATCACCGTTTGAATCCAGACCGTCCGCATCATTGCCGTTTTCATTGATGATCGTCAGAGTGCCGCCGGTGATGATGATGCAGCCGTTTTCATTTGGGGTGATATCCAGATCGGCACCAAAGTCTTCATCGATGGCGGCATCTGTTTCGGCGTCTGCATCGTCCGTCTCCGCTTTCGCCTCCATATCAGCGGTATCGGGCATCTCCGGCATATCAGCGGTATCGGGCATCTCCGGCATTTCGCCATCACTCATATCGGGCATGCTGCCGCCCATATCTCGGTTGTCCATGTTACCACCGCCCATATCGCCGCCACCAAAGCCTTCGAAGCCGCCAAAACCAAAACCGGAAGAAGTTCCCGAGCTGGCATTGAAGCCGTCATCGGTCGGATAGATGGAAACATCTCCTCCATCCATGCGGATGAGGGGAGATTCGATACCTTCATAGCAGGAAGTGATCAGGATGCTGCCGCTCTCGAGGAAGATCTCGGTATCGGAATGGATGCCGTCGTCGTCGCAATCGATCGTCAGGGAGGCATCGCAGAAGCGGAAGCTGTCGTTGACGTGTATGGCATCGGCACTTGCCGTGATGCTGATATTTCCGCCGGTGATGACGAGGTCATCATTTGCGGCTATGCCGTGTTTGTATTCTGCTGTAATATCCAGGGAGCCGGAGCCGTTAATGGTCAGGTCATCATGGGCAAAGATGGCACCATCCGTGCCGTCTGCCAGAGCCTCATTGGAATATTCGGCGCCACTTGTAAGTGTGTTTTCGCTGCCATCGGCCAGGGTGAGGAATACTTTGTCCGCCTGATTGACCCGGATGCAGGCATCTTCGGAAGCGGTGATATCCACGCCGTTCAGGCAGATGCAGATCAGAGCTTTTTTGTCGGCTTCAATGATAATGCTGCCATCGTCCAGACTGCCGCTGATCTCGTAGTATCCGTCGTCGGTGATCGTGAGGTCGCCATTCGCAAAATAGCAGCTGCCGCTGCCGTTTATCGTAGCATTATCCCCTGTGAGGGTGACCTGGGTGATATCGGCATCATCCCAGCCGCAGTCCAGGTCCATTTCCGTAAAGAGTACGTCATCGGAATGCTCCTCCTCGTCCGCGCTGGCTATGACTTGCAGGCCCAGCTTTTCACCGTTCATGAAGAGAAGGGTGATGATCACCGCGATGACCACAACGATCACACAGATCTTATCTATATGTTTGTTTGTTGACATGTGTGTACCCGGCAGGATATGTCCTGCCCATCCTTTCTGTCTTAACCCATGTAATCGCCGTTATAGCTTACAAGGACCGCATGGGATACGCCTTGCATATCTGCGAGGGTATTGATGAAGTCGGTGTCGTCGCTCTTTAAACGGATCTCCAGATTGAGCTCGATCAGGCCCTTCTGCGCACTTTTGCTTTTGCAGACGCATTTGGCAACATTAGAAGAAAGATAGTCCTTAACCTGCTGCTCAGTTTCGTGGCCGTCGCAGTTCACTACCAGGATATAGGGTGAGGTATGGCTCTTTTTGTTGACAAAAATAAGCAGGATCACGCCAATCACAATGCTGCCGAAAATGGCCAGCGGAAGCATGCCGGCCGCAAGTACGATGCCGGCTGCGATCGACCAGAAGAGAAAGGCTATGTCAAGCGGCTCCTTAATGGCCGTACGGAAACGTACGATGGAGAGGGCGCCGACCATACCAAGAGAAAGCACAACATTGGAGGTTACGGCCAGGATCACAAGGGTAGTGATCAGGGTCATGGCTATGAGTGTCACACCGAAGCTGGACGAATACATTACGCCGCGGTAGGTCTTCTTATATACAAAGAAAATGAAGAGGCCAACCGCAAAGGCCAGCGCCATGGCCAGCACGATATCGATAATGCTCACACTGGTTACATTCTCGAGGAAACTTGATTTAAAAATATCACTGAAGCTCATATTTGTTCTCCTTATATTTTAAACTGTTTTTTAACCGTAGATCCTGCAGGCTGCATATTTGGAAAATGCACCGACCTGCCTGCCTGTAAGTCCGACCGCGTCTTTTATGATGTCCGGCAGGAAGGCATCCCATTTTACTTCCAGCAATACGCCGGCGTCCCCTGCGGGGATGGTGATGCAGTCCGAATTTAAGAAGTCCGTACATCGAATTCCGGTCCGGATATCGTAATCCAGGGTGACGCGTACATTGCCGGGAGCGAAGATAAAAGGCTCTCTGGTGTAGTCGACGATCGTCTTGCCGCGCAGCCCTTTGCTGCGCATCCCGATGTAGAGTTCGACGACCAGATCCCTTTCATCAGCAGCCATCCATTCGATGTCGCCGTCCGCGATTCTTTGTGCCTCTTCTGCGTTGATCGCGATGCTTTCCTTGCAGCACAGCCCATTTATTTTGCTCTTTTTTTCCAGCTTGATGTGGGAAATGTCCCGGTTATAATAGCGGATCCTGAATTTTTCACGCTCATTTACACCGTCGATCTTTTCCTTTAGTGCTGTATCATACAGGTCATCAAAATAAAGACTTCTTATAAAATAAACCCCGTTCCGTGCATAAGGGTCCGGCTTCATCACGGCCTTAAGCCGCTGCCGGATGATCATGCGGTCGGAAGCATTGATCTCATATTTCCATTCGTGTCGAAAATGCACTGTTCTGCTCCTTTTCTGGTTTGTTCTCCGAATACATTAACAGCAAAATGCGTTGATTTTGTGTTCAAAACAAAAAAAGTTGCGGCAAAAATGACCTTGCATGTGTTTTTTGAAAAAATTGAGAATGCAGACAATTTAAAAGCCGTAAGGATTGTGCTACAATAACAGAATTAAGGTTTTTGGAATTTACTATATTCTGTGTTGAGGTGAAAACGGTCATGAGTGCTACATATCT
>R11__coassemble_1457_pt1 | contig 13299 bp, 13 predicted proteins | sample R11__metabat2_high_PE_057 | metagenome-assembled genome bin R11 | reverse complement strand
TGTGCGTACTTCGTGCACCCAATTTTCGGCCGCTTTGCGGCTGTAATCATAAAAATTTTACCATAATGCAGAATGCCATACAAGACGCAGCGATGCATCATTCATTATTTTTCCGGAATTCGCCCGGTGTTATATGAAAATAACGTTTGAACATTTTGCCGAAGTATGCGCTGTCGCTAAAACCTGTCTGCAGCGCGATATCCGTGATGCTTTCGTCTGTATCACGAAGCAGGAGCTGGGCCCTGCCGAGCCTGTACTCGATCAGATAATCCACAGGACTCTTGCCGCGGATGCGCTTGAAGCAGCGCGTGGCCTCTCGGGTGCTGATGCTGGCACTGTCCGCAATGTCTTCGAGCGTGATCTTGTCTGCAAAATGTTCGTGGATATAAGCGATCATATACTGGAGGCGGGACTGGCTTGCCCTGCCGCCCTTCTGATTCGTCTTTGGCGCTTCTGCGAGCTGATCCAGCAGGTGGATCCAGATGCCGGATAAGTAGTTGCGGATATGAAACTCCTTATACTTTTCTTTTTCCGGCTCTTCGAATTCTTCCAGCTTTTTCAGCATCCACAAAATTTCCCGACCCCGTTTGGTTTTCTCTGAGAAGCGGATCAGCTCCAGATGAGGATCTTTGAGGATCGGATTCATGTATTCGGTCTCAAATATACTGTGGTAGTGACCGGAGAGCAGGATGGAATGGAAGATAAAATTCACCTCCACTGCCATATCATCCGGATCCAGATTTTCCTTCATAGCCATGATAGAACTGTTCATAAGATAGCCTTCTCCGGGTCCGAAGATATAAGAATTTTCATTTGTGTATATTTTAATGTGCCCTTTTTTGATATAGCCGATCTCCAGCTCCTCGTGCCAGTGCCAGATAATGCTGTGTCCGGGCAGTTCGGCATATTCACTGAAAGAAACTCTGTAAGGAAATTCAAAGCTCAGACCGCTTATGGTTTCCAGCTGGTTATCGTTAAGATTCAACTCGAGAATGTGATTTTTTAAGGCCATAGACGTTCCCTGTTCTTATATTACAGTATGATGAAAAGCAACATTTTGTCTGAATATTACTATGTTTTGTTTATTATGACATATTCCGGGCGGGCTTTCAAGAATGGGGCATGTCAGCCGGACCTTGAAATTTTCGGGACTGTCGTTCTATAATGATTTTGAGAAATTTTTTTGCGATGATCTGCGTGCGGGATTTGGCGCAGCCGCAGACATGAAGGAGGATCAATATGGCAACAACAATTGAATTAATGAAGACCAGAAGAAGTATCCGTAAATTCAAACCCGATATGGTGCCGCAGGAAGTGATCGACGAGATCATTGAGGCCGGGCTTTACGCAGCAAGCGGTATGAATCGACAGAGCACGATCATCATACAGGTTACCGATCCGGAACTGCGTGAAAAGATCGTTAAGGTCAATGCAAAGATCGGTGGTTGGAAGGAAGATTTTGATCCCTTCTATGGTGCACCTGTCATCCTGATCGTTCTTACCAGAAAAGCGGATGCAAACCGTGTTTACGATGGCTCCCTGGTACTCGGAAACCTTATGCTGGCAGCACATTCCCTGGATGTGGACAGCATCTGGATCCACAGAGCAAAAGAAGAATTTGAGATGGACTTCGGAAAAGACATTCTCAAATCTCTGGGCATCGAAGAAGAATACGAAGGAATCGGACACTGCGCGCTCGGTTACAGAGACGGCGATTATCCGGCAACCATCGAGAGAAAACCCGGCAGAGTATTTCGTATTTAGGGACGCTTCTTTTGTCCCGATGAGTGTCCCTCTGTCCTAAGGAGTGTCCCTGTAACCATTACGTCGGCGCCGAAGCCGAGGATGTTGCGGCAGATGATCTGCCCGCGCCTTACAGGAGCCTGGATCGTGATCTTTTTCAGTTCTGCCATCACATCGAAGAGCCGTTCCCGGGGGATCTGTCTGGTGAGACGCACGGATGTGAGCGGGAACGTGCCGCCGGTTACTTTCACGACGCCGGTCAGGGAACGTTTGGGATCGGAAATCTCATCAGACGCGTAGCGAAGTCCCTTTTCGCAGGTGTTGCCGCAGCAGGAGAGCAGTTCTTTGCCGGCATATTCGATCTTCATTTCGCAGCCGTTGGGGCATACGATACATACAAGTTCTCTGCTTGTCTTATTCATGGATACACACCACCTTTATCGTTTCTCCAGGTTTCAGGCGCTCCCCCTTTACCTTCATGTGCAGCATGACGGCCGGGAGCGCCTTTTTCACTTTCAGACGTCCGATCACCGTGTCGCCCTGGTGCGCTTCAAAAACAATATTTTGCATGGGTCGCCGAGGACGGAAGGAAAGAGAGAAATCTACAGGAGCAGCCAGGCGCTGAGGTACCGTATAAGTGATAGAATCATCCGTCAGGATATCTGCATACCAGGCTGTTTGTCCGGCAAGAGCGGATTGCAGATAATGTTCTACAGAACCGGCAAGCCCCTCCGCTTCCAACGAGACAAAATCCACCAGATCATGAACCTGGAGTACATTGCCGGCCGCGAAGATTCCCGGGATACTTGTCTGGCCGGTCTCATCCACTTTCGGTCCCCTGGTACGGGGATCCAGTTCCACGCCGGCCATGCGGGAGAGCTCGTTCTCGGGGATCAGGCCGACCGAGAGAATCAGCGTATCGCAAGGCCAGATCCGCTCCGTGCCTGGAATGGGCTGCATATCAGGACCGACTTCACTGACGGTCACAGACTCCAGCCGGCTGCGCCCGTTAATGCGGGTTACCGTATGACGCAGGAAGAGCGGGATATCATAATCGTTCAGACACTGTTCGATATTGCGGGGCAGACCGCTCGGATACGGCAGGATCTCGAAAACAGCATGAACCTTTACACCCTCCAGTGTCAGCCGTCGGGCCATGATCATGCCAATGTCACCGGACCCCAGAATGATGGCATCTTTACCCACCATACAGTTTCTTACATTAATATAATTCTGGGCAACTCCTGCAGTGAATACGCCGGAAGGACGATCGCCCGGGATCGACATGGCACCCCGGGGACGCTCACGACAGCCCATGGCAAGAATCACCACCTCCGCCTGCAGCCGGATCAGACCATCACAAGAGGCAGCAGTGATCTTTTTATCCGATGTAAGGCTGACGACCGTACATCCTGTCTGATAAGCGATGCCATATGCATGAACTTTATCGATAAAACGGCCCGCGTATTCCGGTCCGGAAAGAGCTTCCTGAAAACGAGTGAGCCCGAAGCCATCGTGGATACACTGATTGAGGATTCCTCCAAGCCGTGGCTCCCGTTCAAGAATGAGGATATCTTTTATGCCATGTTCATACAGTGCGCATGCAGCTGCCAGTCCCGCGGGTCCGCCGCCTAGAATGACAACTTTTTTAAAAATAAATTCACTCATGGTCTCACCTGCCCTGTAAAAATCCAGGCTCCTTCTTTATTGTAGCGGATCTCCTCCCGCGCAAGTCCCATCTCTTTCATGAGCAGGTCCGTTACGCGCATTTGGCAGTATCCGCCCTGGCAGCGGCCCATCATGGTACGACAACGATATTTGATGCCGGTCACGGTATGGACGCCCAGAGGGTTGCGGATCGCCTGTAGCACTTCCGCTTTGGTGATCGTTTCGCATCGGCAGACGATCTCGCCATAGTCCGGGTTGGATGCGATCAGCCGGGCCTGTTCTTCCGGAGACTTATCCCGAAAGGTGATCATACCTTCCCTGCGGGGGTTGAAATTCCGGTTGGGCACAAGGTCCATCACCTCGGAGAGCAGACGCAGCACTTCCCGCGCGATGGGCGCTGCGCTTGTCAGACCGGGAGATTCGATACCGGTCAGGATGACGGCTCTCGGTGCATCGGTCCTGCGTTCAATCACAAAATCGTGGTAGCCGCCCTCGTCTTTCGAGACCAGCTTGGGTCGGATGCCGGTAAAATTCCGGATGATCTTATCTTTTGTAAGATAAGGGAAGATACGGGAGGCGTCTTTCAGCAGCATGTCCATCACCGGTTTTTCAGCAGCATAATCCTCGACATCATCAATATATTCATTGCTGGGGCCGGCAAAAACATTACCGTCCATAGTGGGTGTCAGATGGATCCCAAGTCCGCCGGTCCGAATATTGGGGACCGGATAGGCCGGCAGCGGAAGCAGGTCGCCGAGCTGCTGATCAAACAGGTAATACTCCCCCTTGCAGGGATAGATCTTATAATCGTGGATGCCCAGCATTTCACAGATCCTGTCTGAATACAGGCCGGCGCAGTTGATGATAAATTCCGACTGAAAGGTTTCTTTGCCGGCCGTGATCGTATAGAGCGCGCCATCATCAGAGATAGCCGTCACTTCATGTTCAAAATAAAAATCCACACCGTTGGCACAGGCATTTTCCGCAAGCGCGATGGTATATTGGAAAGGATTCAAGATGCCGGTGGCCGGAGACCACATGGCAAATTCTCCCTGCGCAGCAGGTAGTTTGGATCGAATAAAATCCTTATCTACCAGTTCAAGCCCCGGAACCTTGTTTTGATCCCCCTGCTCTTTTAAACCTTTTAGTTTTTCCAGATCCTCCGATGTAAAGCCGATGATCAGCTTACCTGTGCGTCGGAAAGGGACATCCAGCTCTTCTGCGAGCCGGTCAAATTCCCTATTGCCCTCCACACAGAATTTTGCCATTTTTGTGCCTGGTTTATTGTTGAAACCGGCGTGCAGTACCCCGGAATTGCGTGCGCTGGTGCCGCAGCAGACATCCGGCATTTTTTCCAGAACACCAATCTTTAACTGATAACGAGAAAGTTCCCTTGCGATCGAAGCGCCGATCACGCCGGAGCCGATGATCATTACATCATATTTTTGAACCATAAAATCTCCAATCCATGCCCGGTATACCGGGAAGAAGCATTGTCTTTATGATAAACGCAACAGGAAGTGTTGCACAATAGAAAATTTTTGCAGCGATGCGAAAGCGCCTGCGGCGCGAAGCAGCGCGTAGTAATCATAAAAATGTGGCGTGCACTAGCACATGGACGTTTTCTATGATATTATGATAAATAGAATTTTGGCGCATCAGCGCAGATAAATACAGAGGAGAGAGAAATGGAAAAGATCAGAAAAAAATACTATATGACGACTGCGATCGCATATACTTCAGGAAAGCCGCATATCGGCAATACTTACGAGATCGTGCTTGCCGACAGCATTGCCAGATTTCACAGGATGCAGGGCAACGAGGTCTTTTTCCAGACGGGTACTGACGAACACGGTCAGAAGATCGAGCTGAAAGCAAATGAGAAAGGGATCACACCAAAGGAATTTGTGGACGGTGTGTCCGGTGAGATCAAACGCATCTGGGACCTTATGAATACATCCTACGATAAGTTCATTCGCACCACCGACGAATATCACGAAAAACAGGTTCAGAAGATCTTTAAGAAACTGTTCGATCAGGGGGATATTTATAAAGGGTATTACGAAGGCCTTTACTGTACACCCTGTGAGTCTTTCTTTACAGAATCTCAGCTGGTGGATGGCAAATGTCCTGACTGCGGCCGCCCGGTAACGCCGGCCAAAGAGGAGGCATATTTCTTCCGTATGAGTAAATATGCGGACCGTCTGATCGACCATATCAACACCCATCCGGAATTTATCCAGCCGGTTTCCCGGAAAAACGAGATGATGAACAATTTCCTGCTGCCGGGTCTGCAGGATCTGTGCGTATCCAGGACATCATTCAGCTGGGGCATTCCGGTGGATTTCGATCCAAAACATGTCACCTATGTATGGCTGGATGCCCTGACAAACTATATCACAGGAATCGGTTATGACTGCGGCGGAGAGAGCAGCGGGCGCTTTAAAGAGATGTGGCCTGCTGATCTTCACCTGATCGGAAAGGATATCATACGATTCCATACGATCTACTGGCCCATCTTCCTGATGGCCCTGGATCTGCCCCTGCCAAAACAGGTATTCGGACATCCCTGGCTTCTGCAGGGCGACGGCAAGATGAGCAAATCCAAAGGCAATGTGATCTATGCAGACGATCTGGTAAGTCTTTTCGGCGTTGATGCCGTGCGCTATTTCGTCCTTCATGAAATGCCTTTTGAAAATGATGGCGTGATCACCTGGGAGCTGATCGTAGAACGTCTGAATTCCGAACTGGCAAATACTCTCGGCAATCTGGTAAACCGCACGATCTCCATGTCCAATAAATATTTCGGCGGTGTGGTTGCGGATAAAGGCGCAGCCGAGCCGGTGGATGATGATCTGAAAGCCGTGGTGACCGGAACTGCAGGAAAAGTTGCCGAGAAGATGGAACAGCTGCGTGTGGCAGATGCACTGACAGAGATCTTTGCCCTGTTTAAACGCTGCAATAAATATATCGATGAGACCATGCCCTGGGCACTGGCCAAAGACGAAGCGAAGCAGGACCGCCTTGCTACAGTTCTTTACAATCTGGTGGATGGTATTGTAGTGGGCGCATCCCTTCTGGAGCCTTTTATGCCGGAAACGACAGAGCGTATTATGAAACAGCTGAATGCGCAGAAGCGGGATTACGAGCAGATGGATGTATTCGGTATCTATTCTTCCGGAACAAAGGTGACAGACCAGCCGGAGATCCTTTTCGGAAGACTGAAAACAGATGAAGTGCTCGCGCAGGTTGAAGCAATGCAGGCTGCAGCGTCAGCAGGAACGGAGACGGCAGCCGATCCGGAAAGTGCCGGAACAGAAGATGATAAGGCCGGTGAAGAGATCCATCTGGAGATGAAGGAAGAGATCACTTTTGATGATTTTGAGAAACTTCAGTTCGCTGTGGGCGAGATCCTCTCCTGCGAGGAAGTGAAGAAATCCAGAAAGCTTCTCTGTTTCCAGGTGAAGATCGGCGACCAGGTCCGCCAGATCGTATCCGGCATCAAATCTGCTTATAAACCGGAGGAGACGATCGGCAAGAAGGTCATGGTACTTGTGAACCTGAAACCTGCAAAACTTGCGGGGCTTATGTCAGAAGGCATGATCCTCTGCGCCGAGGATTGCGAGGGCAACCTCTCCTTCCTGAGTCCGGAACGCGAAATGCCCTCCGGAGCGGAGATCGCATAATATGATCTTCGATACACACGCACATTACGATGATGATGCATTTGCAGAAGACAGAGACCGGCTGCTGACAGGACTGAAAGACCGGGGTGTGGATCTGGTGATCAATGTCGGAGCCGCCCTGCCTTCCCTGGATCAAATACCGGAACTGCTGAAACAATATCCATTTATGTACGGAGCAATTGGGATCCATCCGGATGAGGTTGGGGGTCTGAATGATGAGATCCTGGCACGTATGCGAATCCTTTTAAGACAGCCGAAAGTTGTGGCTGTGGGAGAGATCGGACTGGATTATCATTGGAATGTGGAGGAGCGAAAGACACAGATCTACTGGTTTGAGCGCCAGATACAGCTGGCAAGAGAAGAAAAACTTCCGGTGGCCATTCATTCTCGGGATGCCGCGGAAGATACGCTGGAGACGGCAAAGAGAAATCATCTGGAAGAGATCGGCGGCGTAGTCCACTGCTTTTCCTACTCGAAGGAATTGGCCAGAGAGTACCTGAATATGGGAATGTATATTGGTGTCGGCGGCGTTATCACCTTTAAAAATGCAAGAAGGCTGAAGGAAGTGGTGGAATATGCACCGCTGGACCGGCTGCTTCTTGAAACAGACTGCCCCTACCTGGCACCGGAGCCGAACAGGGGAAAAAGAAACGATTCCGGAAACCTGAAATATGTAGCGGAAGCGATAGGCCGCATAAAGGGTGTGGATCCGGAGAAGGTAATCGAACAGACAGAGCGCAACGGAATGCGATTATTTCAGATTAATAAAGCAGGAGGCTGAGCACATGGCAACGAAAAAGAAAGATGCATATTTCGGAGAACTGGATCAATATTTATTCGGTCATGCAACCCATTATGAGATCTACAAAAAAATGGGCGCGCATCCCCGTACAGTCGGAGGCCAGGACGGCGTACAATTTGTACTCTGGGCACCGAATGCGGTGGAAGTAAACGTGATCGGTGAGTTCAACAGCTGGAACCATTTTTCGGATCCTATGGAAAAGGTTGCGGAGATGGGCATTTTCGAGTGCTTTATTCCGGGCGCACGCACCGGGGATATGTACAAATACCGGATCGTTACCAAAGACGGAACAGAGCTTTATAAGGCAGATCCTTATGCTGCATGGGCTGAAAAACGTCCGGGAACGGCTTCCCGGGTTGCGGATCTTTCTTTTTCCTGGATGGATGAGAAGTGGATCGGTCGCCGTAAGTATACAGATCCGCAGAAGATGCCGCTCTCCATCTATGAGCTTCATCCGGGTTCCTGGATGAAACATCCCGCATCGGACAGCAATCCGGAGGGCTTTTACAATTATAGACTGCTGGCAAAAGCCCTTACAGAATATGTGAAGGATATGGGCTATACCCATGTGGAACTGATCGGCATTGCAGAACATCCGCTGGATGCTTCCTGGGGCTATCAGGTGACAGGATATTATGCACCTACATCCCGTTACGGGACGCCGCAGGACTTCAAATATTTTGTGGATTATCTGCATCGTCATGGCATCGGTGTCATCCTCGACTGGGTGCCGGCACATTTCCCAAAGGATAATTACGGCCTATCCGAATTCGACGGGGATGCTGTATACGAGCATGCAGACCCGCGTCAGGGCGAGCATCCTGACTGGGGTACCAAGATCTTTAATTACGGCCGTCCGGAGGTGAAGAACTTCCTGCTGGCAAATGCGCTTTACTGGATTGAGGAATTCCATGTAGATGGCCTGCGGGTAGATGCGGTTGCTTCCATGCTTTATCTGGATTACGGACGTCAGGACGGGCAGTGGATCGCAAACAAATACGGTGGCAGAGAGAACCTGGAAGCGATAGAATTCTTTAAACATCTGAATACACTGGTTCAGGGCAGAAACCACGGCGTTCTGATGATCGCCGAGGAATCCACAGCATGGCCGATGATCACCGGACCGGCGGAGAATGACGGACTCAGTTTTACGTTCAAGTGGAATATGGGCTGGATGCACGATTTCCTGGAGTATATGAAGCTGGATCCCTATTTCCGGAAAGATAATCATAACAAGATGACATTCGCTATGACATATGCCTACTCGGAGTCTTTCATCCTGGTGCTTTCGCATGATGAGGTGGTTCATCTGAAATGTTCCATGTTGAATAAGATGCCGGGACTTGGCAGCGACAAGTTCGAGAATCTGAAGGTTGGCTATAGCTTTATGTTTGGTCATCCGGGAAAGAAACTGCTCTTTATGGGGCAGGATATCGGACAATACCGCGAGTGGAGTGAAGAGCGCGAGACCGACTGGTATCTGCTTCAGGAGAAGGACAATGAACATCTCCAGGCTTATGTGCGCGATCTGCTGAATCTTTATCGCAATCATCCGGCACTCTATGAGACAGACGGGGATTACAAGGGCTTTTCCTGGATCAATGCGGATGACGCATACCGCAGCATTTTCAGCTTTGTGAGATGGTCACCCACAGGCAAGCAGAACCTGCTGTTCGTCTGCAACTTTACACCTATGGCGCGTCCGGATTATCGCGTAGGCGTGCCGGCTAAGAAACAGTACCGCTTGATCCTGGACAGCAGGTCGGAAAAATATGGCTGGGATCATGAGGCAAAGAAGGTATATTATGCGTCGGAGCAGGAATGCGACGGACAGCCATACTCGATCGGATACGATCTGCCGCCCTATGGTGTGGCAATCTTCCGTTTTTCTGTCTGAGGGATTGTTCACTTCAGAAATGGTGATATGGAATATGCTTCCGGCTTCAGCCTATGCATAGAAGGATGAGCCGGAGAACAAGAAGGTGGAAGGGGTAGAACAGATAAAACAAGAGTTTGATCTGTCTGCCTCTTTTTCCGTTATAAAAGTATGTCGGCAGGATCGTCAGAAAAGCACAGGGATTGCCGAAGAATTCTACATTGATATTCAGTGCGGCGCATGCGAGAAAGGTCCTGCTTTCGGGTCTGGCCTGCCAGGCGGAAGGAATGATTTTGCTGTAATAAAATACGGCGATCATAAAAAGACCGGAATAAGAATAGTCTGCTTTTACAAGCCATGCTGCCGCGCAGAAGGCGGACAGGACCGCCACCTGGCATGCAATCTGCAGTGGTTTTTTACTGTGAAGAAATTTCGACTGCCGCAGGCGGTCTATGCAGATCAGCATGAGGATGCCAAGGGTCAGTTCAAACAGGATATTCAGGTCGCTGCGTCCGAGAAGCGGGTATCCCATGGCAAAACGGTAGGGCATCTCCGAGATCAGTGCCAGGAGCAGCAGATTTCGGAAATAGCAGATCCTGCTGTGGGTGTGAAAAAATCCTTCAACGAGAAGAAAACCGAAGAGAGGAAAGGCCAGGCGGCCGAGAATATTGCTTAAGAGCAGGGCCGGAATCCCCTGCAGATTAAAAACCTTCACAATATGATCGAGGAGCATACTGATACATGCGATCATTTTCAGATCGTTGCCGGATAGTTGTAAATTGTGTGCTGATGGATTCATTTTCACGCTCCTCTGTGCAATTTGCGGCTCTTAATAGCATAACATATTCCCGTTTGTTTTGGCATATTTTCACAAAATGAAAATTTACAGTTAGAAATTTGCAGGTAGAAATTTGGCGAATATTCCGACTGGACAAATTATTTTCCCGCTCCTATAATGGGGTCTACAACAATCACTCACGAGTCAGTGAGGGCAGATCCGATCGGAACTGCGATTTCCCTTATCTTTAACTTCACAAAGAAGCTTGTTAGAAGGATGCCTGTTTTTGTATGCACATGGCATCAGGTTTTAGGAAAGGAGGCTGAATATGGATTGACATATCGGGTTTTTCCGGTCTTTATTCTTGCGGCGGGAGGAATGCTGCAGGATCTTCGCTCCGGGAAAATAAGCAACATATGGATCCTGGCCGGATTTGTATGCAGCATTTTCAGTATGCTTTTTGAGCCATCGATCTCCGTAAAATCTTATTTTGCAGGTTTATTTCTGCCCATGGTTCTTCTGTGGCCACTGTTTTTGTTTCGGATGATCGGTGCGGGTGATATTAAGCTGATCTCGTGTCTTGGATGCTTTCTGGGGATGTCGGACGTGCTTCGGCTCCTTCTTTGGACTACCCTTTTGGGGGCTGGTTTTTCTATTGTGATTCTTTGTACATCCCATCAGTGGATGGATCGCTTTTCTTATTTTTTTCACTATATGCGTCAATTAAAGAAAACAGGAGTCAGGGTACCATATCGCAGAAGCGATGCAGACCTGGAGGAAAATTTGCATTTTACCGTTCCGATCATGATGGCCGTACTCCTGTGGATCGGAGGATTTTATTAACATGAGCGAGAGTCGTATTTTTGCCGTATGCGATCTGGAGGTAGATTATGCATACAATTTTATGGAATATCTGAACAGAAAAAGGACACTGCCCTTTGAGATTCAGGCCTTTACATCGGCGGAAATATTGTGCCGGTTTGCAAAAGCAAGACCCGTGGAGATCCTGCTGATCTCCGATAAAGCAATGACGCCGCAGATAGAGGAACTGAATATCCGCAAGATCATCATTCTTTCGGAAGGCGTGCACAGGCCTGAATTGGACCAGTATCCAAGCATATATAAATATCAGGCATCGGACCAGGTCGTGCGGGAAGTCATGGACTGTTACAGTGCAGAACAGATAACAGAGAAGCAGACGGTCTCCAAGCGAAAAAAAACAAAAGTTTATGGGATCTACAGCCCTGTGGGAAGAACAAGAAAAACTTCGTTTGCCATAACCCTGGGTCAGATCCTCGCAAAAGAGGAGGCCGTCCTTTATCTGAACCTGGAGAACTATGCTGGATTTGAGCAGATCCTGGGGGAGTCTTTCGAGAGAACGATAGGAGATCTGATCTATTATATCCGCCAGGAGAATACGAACCCGGTCTGCAAACTCGGAGGCATGGTCCGGACCATACAGAATCTGGACTTTGTTCCGCCTGCCATCTCCCCGGCAGATATACAGAATACAAGCAGCGAGGAATGGGTGCGGCTGATCTCGGAGATCCGGCTGAATAGCCGTTATGAAGTACTGATCCTGGATCTGGGAGATTCTGTGGCAGATATCTTCAGCGTTTTGAAAGAATGCGACAGGATTTACATGCCGGTAAGGCAGGACTTTCTATCTGAGGCAAAGGTCCGGCAGTTCGAAGATCTGCTGAAGTTCTGGGACAGCGACGATCTGCAGTCCAGGCTGGTTAAGCTTACATTGCCATACCATCAGGTCAGAGAGAGCGGAAGGGGATATTTTGAGGGACTGATCTGGAGTGAACTGGGAGATTATGTACGCAAGTTGTTAAGAAACGAAAAGGAGATTGTCTGCAATGAAACCTGAACATATGGAAAAGCTGGTGGATTCTCTCCGTTCTGAGCTGCTGGCTCAGCTGGAATTTGCACAAGAGGAAAGCGACGACCAGATCATGGAGAGGATCGATACGCTGGTTCTTTCGGCCGGCAGAGAACAAAGGCTGACTTTACAAGATAAAGCAGAATTGCGAAAGATGTTGTTTTGCTCCATTCGGCGAATGGATGTTATACAGGAACTGGTAGATGATCCATATGTGACTGAGATCATGGTCAATGGTTACAGGGATATTTTTGTGGAGCAGGACGGAAAGATCAGTAAATGGGAGAAAAAATTTTCTAGTCAGGAGCGTCTGGAAGATGTCATCCAGCAGATCGCGGGACACTGCAACCGGATCGTAAATGAACAGAGACCGATCGCGGATGCCAGACTGGAAAATGGATCCCGTGTCAATATTGTCCTTCCGCCGGTCTCTTTATCCGGCCCGATCTTAACGATCCGCCGCTTTCCCGAAAAGCCCATCACCATGGAAAAACTGGTGCAGATGGAAAGTCTGACACCGGAATGCTCTGATTTTCTGAAAAGACTTGTCGAATCAGGTTATTCCATTCTGGTGGGGGGAGGGACGTCCACAGGAAAAACCACTTTTCTGAATGCCCTGTCGGCTGCCATTCCGAAGACAGAGCGGATCATCACGATCGAAGATAATGCTGAACTGCAGATTCAGGGAATTCCCAATCTGGTAAGGCTGGAAGCCAGGGCGGCCAATCTGGAAGATGATAAAGAGATCACGATCCGCGATCTGATCAGAACCGCCCTGCGTATGCGGCCTAACCGTATCATCATAGGAGACAATATGAAGTGACCTCCAGATTGTAGACTCGTGGATTTACCTGTAAT
>R11__coassemble_1453_pt1 | contig 13357 bp, 11 predicted proteins | sample R11__metabat2_high_PE_057 | metagenome-assembled genome bin R11 | reverse complement strand
GATTACAGGTAAATCCACGAGTCTACAATCTGGAGGTCACTTCATATTGTCTCCTTGTATGAAAACGCGGGACGGGGCTGCGTTTCCAATATATGAAACACAAGCCCCGCCGTCCGGTTTTATCCCTCGATGGTGATGAATTTTTCTTCTTCGACTTTTGGTTCCGGCTGTTTTTTCGGAACCGTGATATTCAGGATGCCGTCCTCGAATTTCGCAGTGATATCTTCCTCTGTAACGGTATCGCCTACATAAAAGGTACGGCTGCTGTTTCCGGAATAGCGTTCTCTGCGGATGTAGTTTCCGCTCTCATCTTTTTCGTCGCTGCCTGTGTTGATCGATGCGGTGATCGTCATATAGCCATCTTTCAACTGTGCTTTTACGTCCTCTTTCTTGTAACCGGGAAGCTCGATGGAAAGCTGATAGCTTTCGTCGCTTTCCTTGATATCGGTCTTCATAAGACCTGCTGCCGGGTGGTTGTATACCAGGTTTCTATTGGCGGGACGTACCACGTCGTTTACGAAGCTGTCAAAAAAGTTTTCTCTAAAAATACTGGGCATTAACATATTGATTTCCTCCTTTATTTTGCGGCTGCCCTTGCAGCCTGTTGTATGTGATATTGTTTCTGAGCTTTTTTTCTTGCTCTGAATTCGTTATATCACGATTGTTAGCACTCGTCAAGAGTGAGTGCTAACAAAAATTCTAAAATAATTATAAAGTCGAAAACGGAAATGCGAAGAAGATTTTGGGCGGTCAATAAAAATAGAACTGCAGCCTGAAACTTGGCAGCAGTTCTATTAAAAAAGAAATGTATCGATATCGCTTAATCGAGGTTTGTGATGATCTCGTGAACCATTTCCAGCCATCTCCAAAGTCTCGGCGGATCGTAGCGGATGGTGCTGATATCTTTGATGATGATCTCCACGTTGCAGTCTTTCAGATAGCCCAGTTTTGTGGTCAGATCCTTGCGTACCATTTCCTCATCAAAGGTATCATAGGCAAAGCAGGCCGGGCTCGGTTTCAGGGATACAACATAATCCCTGCCGCAGACTTCTGCCATATGCTCTGTTTTGTTCCAGGGGCTGGATGTTACTTTACGGAGATTTTTGATCTTCTTTAAATATTCCATCTTGTGGTCTGTTCGCTCGCAGCAGCCATAGTAGCTGTATGCGAATCGCTCCAGCCAGGGAATCTCGTAGGTCAGAGAAAATTCATCATGCATAGCCGGGGATACAGTTGTGAAGTACTGGCTTGCGCAGGAACCCCACATATCTTTGGTCTTCATGCCGGTCATGGTGCCAAGGCCAAGCTTGGGGGTATATCCGTAGGCACCGGAACCAATACGGAAGTTTTTATTGTTGGATGCGATAGCCCCCAGCGCTTCGTACTGATCCAGCGCGAGGTTATCGACTTCGGAGATCCGCTTCATGCAGGCATGGACGAATTCCGGTTCCTCTATGATATTTTCCAGAATGGCTGTGGTACCCATATACTGAACCAGGTCGTCCATCGGTGTAAACCAGAAGCCCTGCGCACCTTTTTTCTCAACCGGCATGGTATCGCCGAAGATTGTGCAGTAGGCTTCGTAAGTTGCTTCTGTCTGTTCCCAATTTACGCTGATTACAGGGTCTTTGATCTTTTCCAGATCGTCCCATGTATTCAGGGTAGGGATATATTTATGTCCGACGACGTTGTTTGCTTCATCCAGGGCAGTTGTTTCTTCTACGATCTCCAGGCCGAGTCCTGTGCTGTGGATGATCAGCGGGGAGTAGAAGACCGGCTCCAGGACCGCATCCGCCCGTAGATGGTTCCAGATATAGATACGGTTTCGAAGCTCTTCTTCGATCCTTTGGGTAAAAGGAGAGGACGTGAGGAGGGTCAGCTCATTATTGACATTCAGCTCATGCCAGGGGAGGTCGTTGTGCCAGAGCATGGGACGATTGCGCTCCAGTTCGTTGTTTCTGCCCCAGAGGGCGATCGTTTCCTCCTGGCAGGGAAGTGTCGCGTAAGACATGTATTTTTTTGCCAGTTCACGGATGATCTCGATATCCTTCTCTGTATATTCAATCGGAAGGTATTCGTAGACGGTATCTTCGGAGATGACATCTCCGGGTGCATCAAAACCGGCATGTGTAGGTGCTTTGCTTGCCATAATTTTCCTCCTTCAAATTCTTTGTTAAAGATTGTTTCCGCTTGTTTTGGTTGCTTTTTGGTTTGCCGTTGATTACTATTATTTTAACAGTAATCAACATGAGAAACTACAGGAAATTTTACTTATTTACACCAATACGGAGAAAAATAAAATGTCTTTTGATCAGGAAATACATCAAGATACTTTTGAAAAAACTGCAAGGGATTTGCTGGATTTTATCACAAGAAGCCCTTCCTGCTATCATGTCATCCAAAATGTGGAAGAGAAGCTGGAAGGATATGTGAAGCTGGAGGAGGACGATTCTTGGGATCTGAAGCCCGGCGGCTGCTATTATGTTGAGCGGGGAGGTTCGTCTTTGATCGCCTTCCGTCTGCCGGAAGGGATTTCGGCGGACAAGGCCCGTCGTTTTATGATCGTTGCGGCGCACAGCGATTCGCCTACATTTAAGATCAAACCACAGGGTGAGATTTATGTAGAAAAACATTATACCAAGCTGAACGTGGAGAAATACGGCGGTATGCTCATGGCTTCCTGGTTCGACCGTCCGCTTTCGGTTGCCGGGCGCGTGCTGGTGGAGACGGAGGAAGGCGCGGAGATCCGGCTGGTCAATATTGACCGGGATCTGCTGATCATCCCCAGTCTGGCGATCCATATGAACAGAAAGGCAAATGAGAATGCTTCTTACAATGCCCAGATCGATATGTGTCCGCTGTTTTCGGACAATGCAGCCCCCGGTCAATTTGGGGAGCTGATCGCGGAAGCAGCCGGAGTCGCCCCGGAGCAGATTTTGGATACCGATCTGTATCTCTATAACAGAATGCCGGGGACAATCTGGGGCAGCAAGGATGCATTTCTGTCTCATCGTTCACTGGACGATCTGCAGTGTGCCTATGCTTTGCTGGAAGGGTTTCTGGGAGGAAATAAAGATGCAGCGGGAACGATCCCTCTTTTCTGTATTTTTAATAACGAAGAGGTGGGCAGCCTGACAAAGCAGGGTGCAGATTCCGATTTTATGGATTCTGTTCTAAGCCGTATTTGCGGATCACTGTGCGGGGGAATACAGGGCAGGCCAGAAGACCGCTCTGATCGTGTCAGAGAACTGAAAGCCCGCATGATCTCAGCCGGTTTTATGGTATCGGCAGACAATGGGCATGCGGTTCATCCCAATCATCCGGAAATGGCAGATCCCACAAATCGTCCCTATATGAACGGCGGCGTGGTCATCAAATATCATGCAAATCAGAAATATACGACGGATGGACTTTCCGGTGCTGTTTTCCGTAAGATCCTGAAAAAGGCAGGAGTGCCTTATCAGACTTATACGAACCGGTCGGATATTGCAGGCGGTTCGACACTGGGGAATCTATCTAATCGTCATATTTCCATCAATACGGTTGATGTGGGTCTGGCCCAGCTTGCCATGCATTCTGCATATGAAACGGCAGGCGTCAGGGACACTGAATATATGATCCGGGCCATAGAGGCTTTTTATCGGACAGAGATCGAGGTGTCAGGGACGGTCGTGCGGATTCACTTTGCCTGAGCAGGCGGATCGTATACAGCTTTCATTGACACGGGATGGACGGTCAGAATATAATAAATCGCATGTAAAAAAACGTAAAGCAGGTAAAAATATTGAAAAAGAATGTATTAGAATATCTGGAATGTACGGCCCGGAAGTATCCTTCTAAAAAAGCGGTTGCGGATCCGGACACAGGATTTACCTATCAGGAATATATGGAAACGGCCCGCAAGGTCGGTGCTTTTTTTACGAAATACAGGGTTCAGGGAAAGCCGATGGCGGTTGTGGCAGACAAAAGCACATTTGTGCTTGCGGCCATGCTCGGTGTGGTCTATGCCGGCGGTTTTTATGTATATATCGATCCGTCTCAGCCGGTTGTCCGTTTTGAAAAGATCCTGCACGAGCTGCAGCCGGTCTGTGTGCTGATCCAGGAGAAGTACGAAAATGTTCTGGATGCCACGGATTATACAGGGGATCGATGCAGGCTGAAGGACCTGTCAGAGGCCTGTGCAGAAGGCATAACTTCGAAGGAAGAGGAGATACTTACAAAGATCCGGGAAGCAGCAAAATCGGAAGATATTTTATATGGCGTGTTTACGTCAGGCTCATCCGGAACACCTAAGTGCGTAGCGGTCAGTCATGGTGCCGTGGTGGATTTTATCAGCCATTTCACAAGGACTTTTCAGATTACGGAGGAGGATATTCTTGCCAATCAGGCGCCCTTCGATTTTGATGTCTCTGTAAAGGATATCTATTCGGCTCTCATGACCGGCGCAGAACTGCTCCTGATCCCCAGAGAGTATTTCTCTACGCCGGCGATCCTGCTGGATTATATATGTGACAACCGGGTTACCAATCTGACCTGGGCGGTATCGGCCCTGTGTCTGATCTCCGGCATGAAGGGGCTGGAGTATCGGATCCCGGAAACTGTAAAGCGGATCATGTTCAGCGGTGAAGTGATGCCGGTGCTGCACCTTGCCAAGTGGCAGGAGGCACTGCCGGAAGCTCTTTTTGTGAATCTTTACGGTCCTTCCGAGATCACCTGCAATTGTCTGTATCATGTGATCGACCGCAAATATGAAAAGAAGGATACAGCGAAGATTCCGGTGGGGATTCCATTCGAAGGCAGGGAAATCTTTCTGATCGGAGAAGACGCGGAGATCATCACGGAAAAAAACCGGAATGGAGAACTGTTTGTGACAGGAGAATCCCTGGCAAATGGTTATTATCATAATCCGGAACAGACAAAGGAGAAATTCCTTGAGGTCTTAGTAGATGGAAAGCCGCGCCGTGCCTACCGGACCGGCGATCTGGCTTATTACGGAGAGGATGGCCTTCTGTACTTTGCCGGGCGCAAGGATTTTCAGATCAAACATATGGGGCACAGGATTGAGCTGGAAGAGATTGACCGTGCCATTATGGAAACACCGGGTGTGACCAGATGCTGTACCCTTTTCGATACAGATAAAAACCGATTGGCAGCTTTCTATACCGGAGAAGCCGGAAGTGCAGATGTGCGAGCTTTCCTGAAAACTCGTCTTCCAGGCTACATGGTGCCGTCGCGTATTTTGCAGATGGAGGATCTTCCCCTGAATAAAAACGGGAAGCTGGATCGAAATCAACTGATGGAAAGATTGAAAGCAGGGAGAAAATGAAAGAAAACGAACTGAAAAAATATGCGTCGTCTCATAATACACCTTTTTATCTGCTGGATCTGGACATCTTTGTTTCTGTGGTTCGTCAAACAAGGGAACTTTTGGGCGAGCAGATCGATGTTTGCTATGCTATGAAGACGAATCCGTTTCTTACCGGCAGGGCAGCAGATCTGCTTGACCGGATCGAGGTCTGTTCTACCGGAGAATTTCATATCTGCCGGGAATTGGGCATCCCTGCCGAAAAGCTGTTTATTTCCGGTGTCCTGAAAAAACGGGAAGAGATCCGGATGATTCTGGATCAGACCGGCGGAAGGAGCTGTTATACAGCCGAATCCCTGAATCACCTGCGCTTTTTATCTGAGTGGGCGGAGGAAAACCGGAAAAAGATAAGGGTTTATCCGCGGCTTACCAGCGGAAATCAGTTTGGAATGGATGAGGAGACGATCACCCGGATCATCCGCAGCAGAGAGAACTATCCCATGCTGGAAATCGCAGGGATCCATTTCTTTTCCGGTACTATGAAGCGGACCGCTGATGTTGTAGAAAAAGAGCTGCAGGAACTGGATGCTTTTTTTGCAAGACTCTCCGGGGAGGGCTTTCTGGTTCCGGAGCTGGAATACGGGCCCGGGCTCCCGGCGTCCTATTTTAAAGGAGGCAAAGCGCCCGAGGGCAGGGAAGCCTTTCTTGGAAAGATCCGGGAGACGGTTGCTTCCATGTCCTGGAAGGGCAGCGTGACAGTTGAGATGGGACGTGGTTTTGCGGCAGAATGCGGTTATTATTTCACATGTGTACAGGATGTCAAGATCAGCAGGGGTGGCAAAAAGAAGGAACTGACCCGCTACTGCATCACAGACGGGGGAACACATCAGATCCAGTACGATGGTCAGATCCGCGGTATGTATACGCCGCATATCACTCTCCTGGGAGGGGAGACGGAAAAAAACAGATCCGAAAAAACGATCGTCGGATCCGATCCAAAAACATGGAAGATCTGCGGCTGCCTCTGTACCGGCAACGATGTATTGGTCAACGAATTTGAGGCGGAGGATATCTCGGAAGGCGATGTGTTGGTCTTCCATAATGCGGGTGCCTATTCCATGATGGAAGGTCCGGCCCTGTTTTTGAGCCATGAATTGCCGGAAGTTCTTCTGAAGTCAGATGAGAAAGGGACTTTTGTCGCAAGAAAGCGCACAGAGAGCTTTTCACTGAATATGGTGCCAGGGGTGTGAGACATCGCCTGCATTCGTGAGCATGTAGCAAAACGCAATGCTAATATCTGCTTTACACGCGACCGCAAGTAGTAACATGGCTTGCGGTCGTAATCATAACTATAACGCATAAAAATACCCTCCTTACTGGTTTGTTCAGTAAAGAGGGTACATATCATTTTGAACGAGAGCCTCGTTTTTTCACCGGTGATAAAAAATGTCCATGTATTGGTGCACGCCATATTTTTATGATCACCGGGAAACAGAATGCAATTATTTTGCGAAAACTTTTTTCAGTTTTACGAATCTCGGCAGAGAATTCTCTTTCTTGATCTGGATCTCGCCCTGGATAAGCGGCAGAGCATAGTTGATGAAATCGTCTGTTACATTGTTGCCGCGCTCGTTGATCCACTCAAGCGGAACTTTCTTCTCGAAGTTTGCAACGCTGGAAAGATCCAGGAGATCCGGCTCGCATTTGTAACCGTTCGCATCGCGTGTGCACTTGAAGCCGACCATCTTGTCTGTTACGCCTGCGATTGCCTGGTTAACAGCTGTCTGACCTGCCATGAAGGACTCGTCAGAGTCTGTCTGAGAAGCGCAGTGTTCAGCGCATCTCTGAAGCAGAGAAAGCTCGATCGGACGAACTTTAACACCCGGGATCGCTTCTTTTACAACATCTGCAAGTCTTGCAGCAAGACCGCCGAGCTGTGCATGACCGAAACCGTCTGTTGCGGATGTCTTAGCCTCGGATACGAATGTACCGTCTGCATAGTGGATACCTTCGGATACAGCAACCAGAACGTTTGCATTTGCATCCCAGATCTTCTTAACGTCCTCAAGGAACTCATCCATCTTGAAGTCTACTTCCGGAAGATATACAAGATCCGGAGCAAAGCCTGCTACTTTTGCAAGAGAAGCAGCACCTGCAAGCCAGCCCGCATGACGTCCCATGATCTCGATGATGGTAACCTGACCTTTGTTATATACATGTGCATCCTGATATACTTCTACCATAGATGTAGCGATGTATTTTGCTGCGGATGCAAAACCCGGGCAATGATCTGTTCCGAACAGGTCGTTGTCGATCGTTTTCGGAATACCCATAACGCGGCAGTCATATCCGACTTTTTTCATGTATTTGGAGATCTTGTTGCAGGTATCCATGGAATCGTTTCCACCGTTATAGAAGAAATAACGCACATCGTATTTCTTAAAGATCTCAAGAATTCTCTTGAAGTCTGTCTCATCTACATCGGGATCTGCGATTTTGTAACGGCAGGAACCGAGAGCAGATGAAGGCGTATATCTCATGATCTCAAGTTCTGCGGGATCTTCTTCGTCCATGATCATCAGTCTGTCGTTCAGGACACCTTCGATACCATTTGCAGCACCGTAAACTTTTGTGATAACACCAGAGTCAAGACCGGCTTTGATCGCACCATAGCAGCTTGCGTTGATAACGGATGAAGGTCCGCCGGACTGTCCGATGATCATAGCACCTTTTAATTCGCTCATTTTATCTTTCCCTCCTAAAATAGAATCTTGATAAAGTTCGCATACCAACTGTGGCATGCTTAAATCTTACGATTTATAGTAGCATAAGCTTTTCCAATTAACAAGTCGGGACATTTGTAATATTTTGCTTTTTTTCTGTTTGAAATTAGGTTGTTTCCCACAAAAAACCATGGATTTATACATTTCCTGCAGGTTGATTCGGCTGCAATATAAGCAATCCCCCGTCTCCAAGTCGTAAAGACCTGGGCGGGGGTTACGGGGAATGCTTTAAAATTTGCACTATGAAATTCAGAAAATCAAAAGACAGAGGGACACTCCTTGGGACAGAGGGACGCTCTTCGGGACAGAAGAAGCGTCCCTGTTAAAGCTCAGAATATCCGTAGCTGTTGATCAGTGCATCGATCGGAACACCCTTTTTGCAGAGCGGGCATTCGTTTGTTTTGTAGGAGAAATACTCCGGTACATCATCGTTGTCAAAGATTGAGATCACCGGGATGCCATCGATGGAATCGAGTGCGCTGAAGATTGCAGCGGCTCCGGTGACAATGCCTCCGTAATAACGTGCCGTGTTGATCGCGGACATCAGTGTGTTGCCGGTGGTGGCGGAACCTGCCAGAACCAGGATGTGTTTTCTCTCGACAGCCATCTTCATGTTGTCGCGGAACATAAGATGTCCGTTGCCGGTCTGCTCCGGAGAGATAACGTAAAGAGACTTGTGTGCATTGTAGGAAAGGATACCGGCCTTGGTCAGCTCATCGGCCAGATAGGTACCAATGACCTTTGTGCCATCCAGGCAAAGAATGGTATCCACCGGTGTGTCAATCGCGTAGCGTCTGGCAATCTGTTTGGCTACCTGCTTGCATTCGCTGCAGCGGGATTTCAGGGCAGTGATCTCCAGAAAGTTCGTTACATGAGACTGTGACGTGGCGAAATGTCCGGGAATAATCGTAAGCTCAATCTTCGGATCCAGCTTGGAACGGGCAATGATCTGTTTTGAAAAATCCATAGCAACCTCCTTAAAAATCGTCTATCCTTGAAATCTTTTGTCACAAAAAAGACCGGTCAGCCTCGGCAACCAATCCGATTTTTCTTGTCTGTTGCCTGTATTATAGCATGTGATTTGGGAAAAAACACGAAAAAACGTTAAAATAGGCAGGATGTTTTGTTAAAAATACAAAAGAAGTTGTCGGAGACATTTCGAAGCGAATGATGCTTTATCTTTCCGAAGGACATGTCGGAATGCGGCTCTTTTGGTATATGTTCTTTTTCTTGACAGAATTATGGTTTCACCGCAAAATGGATAACGAACTTTGATTGAAAGACTTTCTGAAGAAATCATGTATCAAAACGGACCTGTATCAGAACGGAGGTGCGCCATGCGGCTGCTGATCGCAGAAGACGAAGAAGAGCTTGCGAAAGGTCTCAAATTTTTACTGAAAAAACAAAATTTTACAGTGGATACAGTCTCAAACGGAGCAGATGCACTGGATTATATCCGGACGACGCAATACGACGGCATCATACTGGATATCATGATGCCGAAAATGGACGGTCTTCAGGTTCTGCGTACGATTCGCAGCGAAAACAATACGACCCCTGTCATGATGCTGACGGCCAGGGCAGAGGTAGAAGACCGTGTCCTGGGTCTGGAGTCAGGTGCGGACGATTACCTGCCCAAACCTTTTGCAACACAGGAATTTATTGCCAGAGCCAAAGCCCTGGTGCGGAGGAGCGGCGCTTATACCAATGCTGATATCCGTTTCGGAAATATCATACTGGATTGCAACTGCTACGAGCTTTCCTGTGCGGATGCGGAGGATATCGTTGTCAGATTGAACAATAAGGAATTCCAGCTGGCGGAGCTCTTTTTCCGGCACCCAAAGTTTGTTTTTTCTTCAGAGCACCTGATGGAAAAGATCTGGGGACGTGACTCGGATGCCGGGATCGATGTTGTCTGGACTTATATAGGATTTTTACGAAAAAAACTGAAACGCCTGCATGCCGATATTGAGATTCGGACTGTGCGGGGAGCAGGGTATGCGCTGGAGAATATCATATGCTAAAAAAATTACAGCGAAGATTTATCATGGCGGCTATGATCGCCTTTCTGGTCGTGGTCGCGGCACTGGTCGCCGGGATCAATATTCTGAATGCCCTGCAGATGACCGGGTCGGCAGACCGGACAGCGGAAGATATCCTGGAATATGAGGAGATGACAGCCGACCGGCCGGAAGAAGAGAGACCGCCTATCACAGAAATGGCCTGGACCGGTGGTCCGGAAGAGGAATTTACCACCCGCTTTTTTGTGGTGCACTGCGACGAAGAAGGCAATCTGAACGTACTGGGGAATGATTATATTTTTTCAGTGGATGAAGAACTTGCCGAGCAGTATACCAAATCGATCCTGGACCGACGGAAGCAATTCGGGTATTATAAGGATTATCGTTTTCGGGTGGAGCAGGAGGAGGATGGCTTGACCGTCGTTTTCCTGAATGTGGCAGAGGCACTGAAATTTCGTAAAACCCTGCTGCTCGTATCCATCCTGATCGGTCTGATCTCGCTTGCCGCTGTTTTTGTGCTTGTGATCGCCTTTTCACGGCCGGCGATCCGCCCTTATATCAAAAATATCGAGCGGCAGAAACAGTTCATCACCGATGCGGGGCATGAACTGAAAACCCCGATCACGACCATCGCAACCAGCGCCGATATTGCGGCCATGGAGCATGAGGATGATGAATGGATCGCGAATATTCAAAGGCAGACCGTAAGGCTCTCTCATCTGGTCAACGATCTGATCGCCCTTTCCCGTCTCGATGAAGAGGTTCCCTATCCCGATAAAGCGGAATTCTCTCTGAGTGAAGCTGCATGGGAGATCGCAGAGCCGGTCGATGCCCTGGCTAAAGCTAAGGGGATTCATTATACCCGCAGGATCGAAGAGCGGCTTACTTTGTTCGGCGATCGCGACTCCGTTCAGCAGATGCTCTCTCTTCTTTTGGAGAATGCTCTGAAATATACAGACCGGGGCGGAGAGATCCGGCTGCATATTTATCACAGCCGGGGAAAAAACTGCATTGAAGTCTACAATACCTGTGATATCAGGGGAATTGATAATCTGGACCGCCTGTTTGACCGCTTTTATCGGCCGGACGATTCCCGCAGCCGCGGAACCGGAGGCGCGGGCATCGGCCTTTCGATCGCGCGGGCGGTGGCAGAAAATCATAACGGCAGGATCAGTGCGTCCACAGAAGACCACAGGTCGATCCTTTTCACCGTTATTTTATAAATCAGCCGGAACACGGATCTGCAGACTGCAGACTTGTTTGTTCCGGCAGTATTTCGCGATCGAATCTATCGTTCGCACTTTTTTCGCATTTTTTTCACATCTATTTTCAGGTACATTTCAGGTTTCCCCCATAGAATAACACTCGTGCTATTGCATGCAATAAATAACGAGGAGGTTTGCTATGATCAAAGTCGAACATTTGACAAAATGTTACGGGAATTTCATGGCGGTAAAAGATCTGTCCTTTGAGATCGATGAAGGGCATGTCTATGGTTTTCTGGGCCCCAACGGCGCAGGAAAATCCACCACAATGAACATTATGACCGGCTGTCTTTCGGCGACCGACGGCAAGGTGACGATCAGCGGTTATGATATTTTTGAGGAGCCTGAAGCTGCAAAGAAGATGATCGGATATCTGCCGGAACAGCCACCGCTTTACCTGAATGAGACACCCCTGGAGTATCTGCGTTTTGTAGGAGAGGCCAAGGGACTGAAAGGGGAGGAACTGAAACAGCAGATCGAGGATGTTGTGGAACAGGTCGGGATCGGGCAGGTGAAAAACAAGCTGATCTCTGCGCTTTCCAAAGGTTACAAGCAGCGTGTCGGCGTTGCTCAGGCACTGCTGGGAAATCCAAGAGTCATCATTCTGGATGAGCCGACAGTGGGACTGGATCCGATCCAGATCATCGAGATCAGAGAACTGATCAAAAAGCTCGGGGAGACGCATACGGTCATCCTGAGTTCTCATATTCTTTCTGAAGTACAGGCGATCTGCGAGCAGGTGCTGATCATTTCCAAAGGAAAGCTGGTTGCTTTTGACACACCGGAAAATCTGGAAACACTGCTCATGTCTTCCAATGAGATCATCTGCAAGGTGACCGCATCGAGAGAGGCGGTCAATATCGCGCTGAGCGGTATCAGCCATATCACAGACTGGTCTGTCGAAGAGATAGAAGAAGGCGGGCTGGAAGTCCATATCAAAACAGATACAGCTGCTACCAGAGAGGTCTGCGGGGAGATCTGTAAAGCGATGGTAAAAGAAAAAGCAGAGCTTTTCGAACTGACCTCCAAGAAGGTCAACCTGGAAGATGTCTTTATTGAACTGACGGAATCCGGATCTGATCCGGACGAAGATACAGAGACAGATATGGAAGAAGATGCGGAAAATGCTGGTCCGGATGCAGATGCATATGCATATGAAGAAGAGACCGCGGAAAGTGAGGTGGAAGCATGACGGCAATCTTAAAACATGAACTGCGCAACTATTTCCATTCACTGACAGCCTATATTTTCTGTGCTTTCCTGCTGATTTTTGTCGGAATCGGCGCCATGCTGTATAACATTCAGTCGGCGGTAGCAAATTTCGAATATGTACTGCAGTTTGTCTGTATCGGCATGGTTGTTATCATCCCGGTACTGACCATGAAGGTGCTTTCAGAGGAGAAAAAACAGAAGACAGACCAGCTTTTATATTCCCTGCCTTTAAAGGCGACCCAGATCATTATGGGAAAATATCTGGCTCTGCTGATCATTTTCCTGATTCCCATGGCCGTTATTGCCATCTATCCCTTGATCTTTTCCAGGTTCGGCGATGTTTATCTTTTGACATCTTACGGGTCTATGCTGGCCTTTTATATCATGGGTGCGGCGATGATTGCGATCGGTATGTTTATTTCGTCACTGACAGAGAATCAGGGCTTTGCTGCGGGTATCGCCATTCCGATCCTGCTGTTGAATTATTACAGTGTGACGCTGGCGGAATATATTTCGACCTCAGCACTGGGCTCTATGATCACACTGTTTATCATTGTGCTGCTGATCGCCCTGCTGATCTGGTTTATCACAAAGAGCAGCAACCTGGCATATGGTGTCGCGATCGTGGGTGTGCTTGCGCTGGGTGCGCTCTATTATTTCAGGATTGATATTTTTGAGTGACTGCTGCCGACGATCATGTCAGTTCATACATTGTATGAACGCTTCTACGATTTATTTCATGGAGTGTTTAATCTGACATCCATCGTATTT
>R11__coassemble_1439_pt1 | contig 13431 bp, 11 predicted proteins | sample R11__metabat2_high_PE_057 | metagenome-assembled genome bin R11 | reverse complement strand
GCCTGGGCCCGGGCCGCGGCGGGGGCGGCGGCGGGCTGCGCCCGGGCGGCGGCTGCGGCTGAGGCGGGCTGTGGCCGGGCTGCGGCTGAGGTGGAAGCGGCCGTCCGGGCTGTGGCTGAGGTGGTCTGTGGCCGGGCTGCGGCTGAGGCGGTCTGTGACCGGGCTGTGGCTGAGGTGGTCTGTGGCTGGGCTGTGACTGTCTTGGCGGCTGTCCACCGGGTCTGCTGCCCGGGCCTCTCATATCTCTTTCGTTTGGCATAATCTTCCCTCGCTTGTCAATTTACTTAATAGTTTGAAGCAATATCTTCCATCTCGACGGAGGAATCGTTCAGTTTAAAACGTATGGTATTGAAAAAGGGGTGGTTTACAGAGATCTTGATATAGAAATCGTAAAGATATCTGTGGGGCCTTGGTCCTTCCGGCATATTTGGACCACCGGGACCACCTGGGCCGCCGGGACCGCCGGGATTTCGGTTGTCCATTATTTCGTAGCTGTTGGTCTCAACTTCCACTTCACATCCTGTGATGTCTGCCAGATCCAGAACATCGGGATTGGCTGAGATCAGGTCGGAAGCAGATGTGACCATAAATTTGCAGTTGTCTTCATCGATCAGCAGACGGGTATTGCCGCGTCCGTAACTGAGAGTTGTGTGGAAGCGGGCAACCTTTTCGCGGTTCGCCTCGCGATAATTAAGCTGATCCAGGATCTGATTGATCGTGGCGCTGCGCATTCCCCGGTACCAGGGGGAAAGTTTGGCCGCACAATCGTGACAGATGCCGCCTTCAGCGATCTTATTATCGGTCACAATGCCCATGTTGCCGCCGCAGACAAGGCATTGCTTTTTGCTGAACAGTCCCATTATGTACCTCCTTGCTTTATGTGATTTTGCATTTGACTGTATTATATCATGCTGGCTGAAGATATGCGAAGGAAATCTTATATTAACGTTAATGCGATTATCAGCAAGGAATCGTTGACAACTATTTATGCAGATTATACCGGGCACTTACCATGGAGACCGTTTGAGTCAGAGGGACATTCTTTGGGACGGAGGGACACTCCTTGAGACAAGGGGACACTCATCGAGACAAAAGAAGCGTCCCTATGATTGCAAAATATGGGAATATCCACTATAATAAAGCGGAATATCAAGAGGGGGACTATACATGTTTACAATTCTTTTGCTTCTGGCGGCCGGACCGGCAGCGGTTATGCTGGTCTATGTCTATCGCAGGGACCGGATCGAAAAGGAGCCGCTGTCTTTGCTTTTGAAGCTTCTCTTTGGCGGCCTGCCGGCAATTGTATGTTCTTTTTTTGTCGAATTGCTTCTTGGCATGTTGATCGGTGCCGTCATGAATACCCAGACAATGGCATATATTCTGGTCGATAATTTTATTGGAGTCGCGTTGGTGGAAGAGTTTTTTAAATTCCTGTTTCTGAAGCTCTTTTCCTGGAAAAACCCGAATTTTGATTATTTTTATGATGGCGTGATCTATTCGATCTGTGTGGCCATCGGATTTGCCGTGCTCGAGAATATCATGTATATTTTCCAGTATGGATTTGCGACAGGCATTATCAGAGGGCTGACCTTTGTGCCGGGACATTTTGGCTTTGCGGTTTTTATGGGAATTTTTTATGCAAAAGCACGCAGATGTGCCAACAGGGGCATGGATGCCGCGGCAGGGATCTGTCTTTTTCTGGCCGTTCTGTGTCCGACGATCCTGCATGGGATCTACGACAGTGTGCTGTCGATCAATCTCTGGTGGACACTGCTGATCTTCCTGGCCTTTGTCATCATCATGTATATTACCGTCTTCCGGCTGATCAAAAAAACCTCGGACGAAGATCAACCTATTTGAGCATAGATCAGTGGTCCCTCGCCTGACAAGCTGCCAGACAGCCTGCGTTTATAAGAAATAAGCGGAGCGGAATGCGAATGTCCGGGATCTGATGGGCGAAGAACATGGAGTTTATTAAGGAAACGGTGGAGCGTCTTTCTTCCGTCGGCTTCCCCTGAAAAAAGAAAAGAAGAAAACTGCGGAAGCAGTTTAGAGGTGGAATGTTATGAAATCACATAAAAACTGGAGTATCGCAGCCTTTGTCTGTGTAGTAATGTCTGTACTGACCGGAGGCTGTCACAGAAAATGGTCGAAAGGCCATCACAAATTTTGGGGAATTGCAGCCCTGATCTGCATGACTATGTCCGTGATCTCGGGACATAAGCTTGTTCGTAGCAAAAAAACACAGAAGAAAACAGCAGGAACCGAGAAAGAAAGCGCGGAGAAAACAGGGAGAGAAAGCGCAGAGAAAACAGGAGAAGAAAGCGCGGAGAACACAGGGAAGGAAAACCTGCGAGAAACTGTGGATGAGACCATGGAAACGGTAAAAGCCTCTGTGGGAAAAACCATGGGAACTCTGAAAGAGACGATGGAAGAAAAGGTAGAAGCCATGAAGGAAAACATGGCGGAAACTGTGGAAACCATGAAGGAAAACATGGCGGAAACTGTGGAAACCATGAAGGAAAACATGGCGGGAACTGTAGAGACCATGAAGGACAATGTGGCAGATACAGTAGAGAATATAAAGGAGAATGTAGCGGATAAGATAGAGAATGTAAAAGAAAATGTAGCTGAAAGTGTAGAAACGGCAAAAAACGTGCGGGAATTTGCGGAAGATTTTGTCGCAGAAGACAATGCAGAAGCGGAATCCGGACAAACGCTTGAAGAGGCAGCTGCCGAAGAAGCGGCGATTGAAAATGCGGAGGAAAATTCAATCATCCGGTAAAAAACAAAAAGGAGAGAAAATCAAGTGACTACGGATATTGTATTCAACGGCGTAACCGCAAAACCGGGGGAAAAGACAAGAGGTACGATTGAGATAGAAGGATCTGTTTACAAGCTCCCTTTTGTCATTTTGAACGGAAGGGAAGATGGCAAAACCATTCTTCTTACGGCATCCATTCATGGCTTTGAATATCCGGGGATCCAGGCAGCAGCTGAACTGATGCGGGAGCTGGATCCGGACGAGATCAGCGGGGCAGTGGTGATCATCCCCGTGGTAAATGCTTCCGGCTTTTTCGGAAGGAACCCCTATATTTGTCCGGAGGATGAATATGGAAAAAACCTGAATAAGGTGGGGCCGGGCAAAGCAGACGGAACTTTTGCGGAACGACTGATCTTTTTCCTGCAAGAGGAATTTGTAAAGAAGTGCGATTTCCATCTGGACCTGCACAGCGGCGATGCAACAGAAAAGCTGATGCGCTTCTGCGCCATCGGCAATTCCCCTGACGAGGAAATAAGGGAATATGTTCATAACATTATCCATCATCTGGACTTTGACTATCATACCCAGTCTTCGGGCTCTACAGAGTTTTATAACAGCTCTGCAAAATATGCTGGTGTTCCGGCCATGATGTTTGAATGCGGTGGAAACGGAACCTGGTCCGAGGAGGAAGTTGCGTTCGAAAAGAAAAACATTCGAAACATCATGCAGATGCTGGACATCCTTCCGGGCAAACCTGCTTATAACCCAAATGTAAAATGCATCGTAAAGCAGGCCTGGATCGAATGCGGGGCAACCGGATTCTTCTATGCCTTCTGCAAGGTGGGGGATGAGGTGAAGGAAGGGCAGAAATTGTTTGAGATCCGCGACATCTGGGGAAATCTCTTGGAAGAGCACAGGGCCGGATTCGACGGCAGGGTCTTTATTCTCAACAATACGCTGGGTACTTCCAAGGGAGATGACGCGATCTTCTACGGATATGCAGACGAGGCCGGACATCACCATGAACACTGTCAGTGTCACGACCATGGCCACGATCATCATACCCATGAACATGCCCATAACCACGAACACACACACGACTGCGGTCACGAACATGACCACGAACACGATCATATTCACAATTAAAAGTGGCTGATCGCTTTGCGGACGCAATCATAGAAGGAGGATGCAAAATGCGGATAAAACCGGAAAATGCGCTGGTGATGATCATCGATGAGCAGGTAAAACTGCTCCCGACCATTTATGAGAACGAAAAGATACTGAAAAATACAGAGATCCTGATCAAGGGGCTCCGGCTGCTGGATGTTCCTTTCCTGATCACACAGCAGTATACCAAAGGGATAGGCCCTTCGGATCCGGCCATCTACGAGAGCGCCGGCACGGAAGCATACTATGAAAAACGTACTTTCAGCTGCTGGGATACGCAGGAGATCCGGGATGCGATCGTCTCTTCCGGACGCAGGCAGATCGTCCTCTGCGGCATCGAATCGCATATTTGCGTCATGCAGACAGCCATCGATCTGATCGCTAACGGATATACGGTTTACCTGGTGGAAGACTGTGCTTCCTCCCGCCGGAAAAACGACAAAGAGACGGCACTGCGCAGGATGACTGCAGAAGGCGTCCTGCTGACGACCTATGAATCGCTTTTGTTTGAACTCATGGTGACTTCGACCCATCCGAATTTCAGAGAAGTCTCGAAACTGATCAAATAAAGGGATCAAACGCTTTCCACTGGCCGGGCAGCAGCGTGGGGTCTAAAGGAATCCCACCCATGCTGATCCGCTTCAGGCGGATCACATAGCAGCCGACAGCTTTCATCATTTTCCGAACCTGGTGTTTCTTCCCTTCGGTGATCGTAATCCTCCCATAAGTGGTAGGGGTATCTGGCAGATTGCGTTTGAGCTTTTCAGCGATTTCGGGAGGAATATCCGCTATGGTACGCTGAAATGTGCTGCGGGCTGTGATCTCTACTTTAGCAGGCGCGGTGATATGGTCCGACTGTGGAAGTCTTATACCCTGCTCCAGGGTTTTTGCGGCTGCTTCCGTAAGGCATCCCATGACAACAAATTCATAGATCTTTTCTTTGCGGCAGGAAGGCTCGGTCATCCTGCCGTTCCATTTTCCGTCATCTGTGATAAAAAGCAGGCCCTCGCTTTCCAGATCCAGCCTGCCGACCGGTGAGAGATCGGGATTGCCAAGAGAGCGGAAATAATCCATGACCGTTGGGTAAGTATCGTCCCGACGCGCTGTCACACAGCCATATGGTTTATGAAACATATAATAATGATATTCAAAATTTTGCATAATTTTATTTTCTATCGCTTTCTCCCTCTTGTCAATTCCATGTTTTATGCTGTATTCTATATCAAGGGCGGACAGGGAACGAATCCTCTGTCTGTTTTTCACTTTTTAATGCTGTTACTTGAAAAAACGGGATTGCCCCGTTTTTCATGCTTTAAGTAAGATATCTTGAGAATCCATAATAACTAATCTGAGGGAGAAAAAATGAAAAAAGGATTTGATAATGAAAAGTATCTGTCCCTGCAGGCAGAACAGATCCGCAAGAGGATCTCGCAGTTCGACAACAAACTTTATCTGGAATTCGGCGGCAAGCTGTTTGACGACTATCATGCGTCACGTGTTCTGCCCGGGTTTATGCCGGATTCCAAGCTGCGCATGCTGCTCCAGCTGAAAGAGCAGGCGGAGATCGTCATCGTCATCAGTGCGGAAGATATTGAGAGCAATAAAGTGCGGGGCGATTACGGCATTACATATGACCTGGATGTACTGCGTCTGATCGACGCCTTCCAGGGGGTCGGCCTCTATGTAGGCAGTGTGTGCCTGACAAAATTTGCAGATCAGCCCCAGGCGGTTGCCTTCCGGGAGAGACTCTCCTCCATAGGGATCCGCTCTTACTGCCATTACAGGATCCCGGGCTATCCGGAGGATGTGGATGGCATCGTAAGTGACGCCGGATACGGGCGCAACGATTATATCGAGACAGAGCGGCCTCTGGTCATCATCACCGCGCCGGGACCCGGAAGCGGAAAGATGGCTACCTGCCTCTCTCAGCTTTATCATGAATACAAACATGGCATAAAAGCCGGCTATGCCAAATTCGAGACCTTCCCGATCTGGAATCTGCCCCTGAAACATCCGGTCAATCTGGCTTACGAGGCAGCAACGGCCGATCTGAAGGACCTGAACATGATCGACCCCTTCCATCTGGAAGCTTACGGCGAGACAACAGTCAATTATAACCGCGATATCGAGATCTTCCCGGTCCTCAATGCCATGTTCGAGCTGATCATCGGAAAGAGCCCTTACAAATCTCCGACGGACATGGGCGTCAATATGGCAGGTTTCTGTATCGTGGATGATGATGCCTGCTGCCGCGCTTCGGAACAGGAGATCATCCGGCGGTATTACAAGGCTATGTGCGAACAGAAGCGCACCGGTTCTTCCAGAGATGATATTTTTAAGCTGAATCTTTTGATGAAGCAGGCAAAGATCACCACGGCAGACCGCCCGGTAACAACCGCAGCCCTCGAGCGGGAGGCGATGACAGGCGGCAAGCCCGCGGCGGCCATCGAACTTCCGGACGGAAGCATCGTAACAGGAAAGACAGGCGATCTGCTCGGCGCGTCCGCTGCGGTCCTTATGAATGCATTGAAACGGCTTGCCGGGATCGATCACGAACTGAAACTTGTGGATCCGGAAGCGATTCGGCCGATCCAGCATTTAAAGACCACTTATCTGGGCGGACAGAATCCAAGACTTCACACGGACGAGATCCTGACAGCACTCTCGGCATCTGCCGCCAGAAGCGATCTTGCCAGAGCCGCTCTGGAGCAGCTTCCCAAACTGGCCGGGTGCGAGGCACATTCTTCGGTCCTCCTCTCTTCGGTGGATGAGGAGATCTTCAGAAAGCTGAATATCCAGCTGACCTGCGAACCCAAATACGAGGCAGAAGACAGGCTGTATCATAAGAGATAAATGACATACTAAGGGCTGACGCACAAAATGCGGCAGCCCTTTTATGAGATGAGGACGCGATTTGTCTGATCAAGTTTATAAATTTTTTAGAAAGTGATCAAAAGTCGGTCACTTTTTTTGATTATCCTGTAATGAGCACTACTGTCGTTTTATGACGGTCGTTTTATGAAAGGAAAGATAAAAAGATGAGCAATCCTGAAAACAATAACGATCATGTTCTTCCGGAAGAGGAGAGCCGGGGAGAGAGCAATGTCTCCGGGAGCGGTTCTTATGCGGACGAACAACTCTTCAAGGACCTTGGGAAAGCCAAAAAAAGAAAAAAACGAAAACTGATCATTACGATCATCATCGTGGTGGCTGTTGTAGTAGCTGTTCTCTTTGTGGCGACCAGGATCCTGCGAAAAAAGGTGAATGAGCGGTTCAATGCCACAGAGTCAGATGTGATATCCGAACAGGCAACCGTGGGCAGCATCAGCACGACGGTGTCCGGAACAGGCGTCCTTCAGGCGGTGGATGCGGAAAGCCTGACCATTCCCGAGGATGTAGAAGTGGAAGAGGTCCTTGTTTCCGCCAACGACACTGTCGAGGAAGGCGACATCATTGCAAAACTGGATGCGGCCTCGATCGCAGCTGCCATGGAAGATGTGCAGAGCGAGATCGATACACTCGATGATGAGATCGTCGAAGCAGATGAGGAAGAACTGGATGAGGAGATCACCGCAGGTGTAGACGGGCGTGTAAAGGCCGTTTATGCAAATGCGGGGGATATGGTCACCACCAGAATGGCAGCCGACGGCGCCCTGCTCCTGATCTCTGCCGATGGTTATATGGCAGTGGATATCGAGCAGACCGATCTGACTAAGGATGAAATAGTCACAGTACAGAGGGAGGACGGCACCGCGCTTACGGGAACGGTGAACAGTGTATCCGGCGGTGTGGCAACGATCCTTTTGTCAGATGACGGTACTTCCATAGACGAGAAGGTAACCATTTTAGATGGCGATGGCAAAGAACTCGGCACAGGTGCACTCTATGTTCATAACCCAATCCGTGTGACCGGCATCGGCGGAACGATCGGTTCGGTGGATGTTTCGGAAAACGAAGAGGTGGAGAGCGACGACGTTGTGATCACCTTGAGCGATACCAATTATACCGGCAATACAGAGTCTCTGATCAAGGAAAGAAACGAGAAAGAGGAAGTCCTGCTTGAGCTCTTGGCATTAAAGGAGCAGAGCGCGCTTACGGCACCCTTCTCGGGTACGATCATTTCTGTGGAATACGATGAGGATGAGGATACGGGATCTTCCTCTGCTTCTTCGTCCTCCTCTGCTATGAGTGCGGCAATGGCAGCGGCGGGCTATACCGGGGGCAGTACGGCAGGCAGTTCCGCAGGCAGCACCGGTTCCTCTTCTTCCTCTTCTTCGGAGGGCGAGACCGAGATCGTGACTATGGCACCGGATGATCAGGTCAGTGTGACCATCGACGTGGATGAGACAGATATTCTGAGTCTGGAGGTCGGACAGCAGGCGGATGTTACGATCAGCTCGGTTGGCGAGGATACCTACGAGGGTCTGGTGGATGAGATCAACAAGGAGGCGACAACGTCCTCCGGCGTGACAGAGTATTCCGCGACTGTCGTTCTGGACAAGGCCGAAGGCATGCTGACCGGCATGACAGCAGACGTTGCCATCCGCATAGAGGGCGTGGACGATGCCATCCTGGTTCCGCTGGAAGCTGTGCATCAGACGAGTTCGAGCGCCTACGTTTATACTTCTTATGATGAAGAAACCCAGGAGTTCGGCGGCGAGGTTGAGGTCATCACAGGGCTTTCCAATGCAAATTATATAGAGATCAAGTCCGGCCTGAAAGAAGGCGATACAGTTTATTATACTGACACTTCCAATTCCATGTTCGACATGTTCGGCGGCATGGGCGATTCCGGCATGGGTGACTTTGATATGTCCGATATGCAGGGCGGCATGGGTGGCATGTCGGGCGGCGACAGCGCAGGAGGCCCCGGTGGCAGCATGCCCGGCGGAGACAATGGCGGCGGCATGGGCGGCGGAATGCCCGGCGGCCGGGGAGGAAGCGGATCATGATAGATTTTCAGGATATTTCTAAATTTTATCTGGTCGGGGATGAGCAGGTGAAGGCTTTAGACCATGCCACCATGCATATCAGCCCTCGGGAGTTTGTCAGTATCATCGGACCTTCCGGAAGCGGGAAATCGACCCTGATGAATATCGTCGGCTGTCTGGACATGGCAGATGCGGGTATTTACCGGCTGGACGGGATCCCGATCGAAGACTACTCCGAGAACGATCTGGCCAAGGTGCGCAACCGCAAGATCGGATTTGTTTTTCAGAATTTTAATTTAATTCAGAAGATGACAGCGGAGGAAAATATCGAGCTGCCCCTGATCTATCAGGGGGTCAAATATGCCCAGCGCAAGGCACTCGTACGGGATGCGATCGCCCGCGTGGGACTTTCGAAGCGTGCAAAACATATGCCGACGGAGCTTTCCGGCGGCCAGCAGCAGAGAGTGGCGATCGCCCGTGCGCTCGTAACAAAACCATCCCTGATCCTGGCAGATGAGCCGACCGGCAATCTGGATTCCAGGACCAGTCAGGAGATTATGGAGATCTTTCACGAGATGCACGATCAGGGCAATACCATTCTCCTGATCACGCATGATAATGATGTAGCCGCGCAGGCATCACGCATCATCCATATCCGCGACGGAAAACTCTCGGAGGTGAAGAACAATGGCATTTAAAATGGCGATCCGAAGCATTTCCGGAAACAAACTGCGTGCTGTGCTCACGATGCTGGGCATTATCATCGGTGTTACAGCACTGGTCGTGCTGGTCTCTCTGGTAAACGGAGCGACGAGCTCGGTCACGGATGCTGTCACGGCGCTTGGCAGCGACATGGTAACGGTCATCGTTACGGATGATAAGGGGGAACCTCTTACGCTGGACGAACTGGATGGCTGGGTAGAAGAATACGATATGATCAGTGAGGCGGCACCCTACCTTACGGATTCTGCCACGATCAAATACGATACGACCAGTGACACCGCAACGGTTTATGGTGTTACATCATCTTATGCACCTGTAGAGGACCAGACTGCCCTGGAAGGCAGGTTGATCAAGACGACCGATCTGGAAAATGACAGCTGGGTGGCTGTCTTGAGCCACGATGCGGCGGAAGACCTGATCGGTTATACCGATTGTGTGGGGGAGCAGATCTCCCTGAACGGCATGAAATTTACGATCGTGGGCGTGCTGGCTGAGAATGATGATTCTCTGATGAGCATGTTTACCGGCAGTGATATGAGTGTATACATTCCCTATACGGTGCTGCCGCGGCTTTCCACCACAACTACGGACGATGTGACCACTTTTATTGTGACTGCCCCGGAGGGGACCAGCATCGACGATACTGAATCCCTGCTGGAATCGCTGCTTTATGAGCGCTTCGATGAGGATGATGATGCCTACACGATCTCATCCATCGATGCCCTGGAGGAAGCGCTGGATAATATCACATCGATCCTTTCTATCCTGCTTGGCGGAATCGCGGCGATCTCTCTGCTGGTCGGCGGGATCGGGATCATGAATATCATGCTGGTAACCGTAACCGAGAGGACCCGGGAGATCGGTATCCGCAAGGCCATCGGCGCATCTCGCGGCAGCATTCTGGTGCAGTTCCTTCTGGAAGCGATCATCCTTTGCATGATGGGCTGCGCCGCAGGAATCTTCCTGTCGTTTACTTTGCTGCGGATCGTGAATGTGATCGTTTCCAGTACATCGCTTTCTTTCTCGCTGAATCCCACGGTGGTGGTGATCGCGGTTGTTTTCTGTTTCCTGATCGCGCTGATCTTCGGTCTTTATCCTGCCAATAAGGCAGCCAAGATGAAGCCGATCGATGCGCTGCATTATAATGGTTGATCAAAAGGAGTGGTTTTAAGTTGGAAAATAAAAAGAAAAAGAAAAATTCGCATGCCTTTCTGATCATTATCATCCTGGTGGCCGCGGTTCTGGTTCTGCTGCCGACCCTGATCAGTTTAAGAAAGCAGCAATCAGAGATCAACGAGATCCGGTCTGCGGCGGCGGAGGACCGTACTTTTACGACTTCTTTATCCGGTGCCGGAACACTGACCAACAACGAAAGTACAGCTGTTATGATACCGGATGGTGTGGAGCTCACCGGTTATCTTGTGAAGAATGGGGATACGATCACTGCGGGTACCGCGGTCGCGACCGTCGACCCTGTTTCTGTAACAGATGCGATCTCGGATGTGAAGGATGCGCTGACGGAACTGGAAGAACAGATCGAAGAGGCACAGCAGGACACGGAAACAGCCACGATCACTACGGAGCTGGACGGTCGTGTCAAGAAACTTTTTGTCTCAGCAGGCAGCGATGTCAAGGATGCCATGGTGGATAGTGGCGCACTGGTCCTGATCTCTCTGGATGGCCTGATGGCTGTGGATCTTTCCACGGATCTGGACTTAAAAGAAGGGGATAAGGTCAGTGTGACAGTCGACGGGGCCGCTTACGAGGGGACTGTGGAGACTGTTTCCAAAGGCAAAGCTACGGTTACGCTGACTGATGATGGTCCTGCTTATGGTTCGGATGCGGAAGTGTTTACGGAAAGCGGGATCAGTATCGGAACGGGAAAGGTCTATATTCACAGCTGCTGGAAGCTTTCCGCATACAGCGGCACGGTCTCTTCGGTATATGTTTCTGAAGGGGAGGAAGTGGAGGCAGACGATTCGATCCTCGACCTGGAAGGCGTGGATACCACTGCAAAATATAATGTCCTTACCGCGGAACACAGGGTTTACGAGGAGATCATGACAGAGTTGTTTGCACTGTATCAGGATAATACGGTCTATGCGGACGCAGATGGCATGGTTTCCGGTCTGGATGATGATCTGCTGGTCTCCTGCCGGGTGGAAGAGCCTGCGGCAGATGGGGCCGGCAATGGTGGGACTCTTGGCATGTCCGATGGCACGACCGCTGGTGGGACTCTTGGCATGTCCAATGATGCGGCCGCTGGTGGGACTCTTGGCATGTCCAATGACACGACCGCTGGCGCGGCCGGCAGGACGGTTTTGCTGTCCCTTACGCCGGGCGGCAGTGATTCTTCTGTCTATCTGCATCAGGTAGGGCAGGTGACCGAGGTTGGTGAATCCGGTATTTCTCTTGTGCTGAACCCTGCATTGCAGTCTGTTTCGGATTATTCGAGCTTAAGTGGTGTGGATCTCTCAAATATGACAGAGAGTGTTTCTTATTCGCTTTCCGGCGGCGTCACAGCCTACATGAAAAATTCCGCAGGGGAATGGCAGTCAGTCAGCGATGTCACATCTTTCCATACGGGAGATTATGTGCTTTTTGCTTATGATACCGGTGATACGAGCGGGGCGTCTCCGCTTTGGATCGTGGATGTAACATCAACAATAGCGGACCCCACCCCAACTCCGACAGAGCCGACGCCCACGCCGGAAGGGGAGACACCGACGCCCCCCGCCGGAGATTCCGGATCGACCGGTCAGGAGGATGCCGAAGGACAGGGCGGAAATCAGGGCGGGAATATGTCCGGATTGCCGGGTGGTTTCGATTACAGTTCCCTGATCGGCTCCGCAACGGGAGGTGCAAATACAAATATGGCAGCCCTGCAAGCGGCCATGCTCTCCTCCGGTTCTTATGGGGATCTGAGCGGTTATGATACAAGCAGCCTTTCTGCTATGGGAATGTCCGATCTGTCTTCTTATTATACCGACAGCGAAGCTGCGGCGATGGAAGTGGCGAATGCGTTGTATAATACAGAAGAGACCTCTTTTATGAGCATCATCTCCCTGGATCAGGTAGAGGTGGATATCACAGTGGATGAGCAGGATATTCTGAAGCTGGAGAAGGGGCAGACTGCAAAGATCACATTAGATGCCCTGCCGGGCCGGTCTTTTGATGCGGTCATTACAGATATCGATACAACCGGCAGCAACTCCGGCGGCAATACAAAATATACGGTCACACTGACAATGGACCGCACAGAAGAAATGCTGGATGGCATGAACGCTTCCGCAGTGATCGAAATGGAAACCACAGAAGGAAGCGCAGCGATCCCCGTGGCAGCACTCAGCGATGAGAGCGGGCACACCTACGTTTACACCATAAACGAAGACGATACCCTCTCCGGCAAGACCGAAGTCACCACAGGTGTTTCAGACGGAGAATACGTCGAGATCCTCGAAGGAATCTCAAACGGCACCACAGTTTATTATTAGGGACGCTTCTTTTGTCCCGATCAGCGTCCCTCTGTCTCGAGGAGTGTCCCCCGTCTCAAGGAGTGTCCCGGTGTCTCGAGGAGCGTCCCGGTGTCTCGAGGAGCGTCCCGGTGTCTCGAGGAGTGTTCCTCTGTCTCAAGGGGTGTCCATTGTCTTTTGCAGCACAGAGGAAGTGCCAGGCACGGAGCTGTGCGTATATCATAAAATGTGGTGTGCCAACATGTGTGATTTTTTTGATTACGTTTGCAAAGCAAGAATGTGTTGCAGTAACGATTAAAAATCGTTGCTGCAACCCTTTTTGTAAGGCCTGTTTTCAGGGAACAAAAATCAGAATGCTATATGAATTAAAGAC
>R11__coassemble_1417_pt1 | contig 13565 bp, 12 predicted proteins | sample R11__metabat2_high_PE_057 | metagenome-assembled genome bin R11 | reverse complement strand
ATTTTTGCAGCACAGCGAGAGTGCAAAGCACGGAGCTGTGCGTATATCATAAAAAGTGGTGCAAATAACCTTGCATGGACGTTTTTTATGATTATTGCCGCAAAGCGGCCGAAAATTGAGCGCACGAAGTACGCACACATTTTCGGACATTTGGCGGCTAAACAAAAATGAGCATGGAGTCACGCGCAAGCGAGACGAGAATGCGAATTTTTGTAGCGACGTGAGAGCACGTAAGTGCGACACGGCGCGTAGTAATCATAAAAATGTGGTGTGCGCCAGCACGCGACCAGCGGACCGGGAATCGAGATTTTTGCAGCGATGCGAAAGTGCGAAGCACGAAGCAGCGCGTAGTAATCATAAAATGTAGTGCAAATGGTCTTGCATGTGCGTTATTATGTTTGAAACACAAACAGTCTGACCTTTGATGAAAGGGTTTATTGGTAAAAATGAGAGATAAGAATATTGCGTTTGGACGGTGCAGGCTTTCAGGTAAATGCGGAGGCTGTGAATATAACGGAACTTACTATGAAAAACAATTAAAACAGAAACAGACCTATCTGGAAAAGCTTCTTGGCACATTCGGAAAGGTTGAACCTGTGATAGGCATGGAAGATCCGTTTTACTACAGGAATAAAGTGCATCATGCTTTGAAAAAGGATCGAAGCGGAAATATTATTTCAGGACCATATGAAAAAGGGACACATTGGGTGCTGCAATCCGATGAATGTCTGATCGAGGATAAAAAAAGCCAGGAAATCATACATTTTATAAGAAAACTCATAAAATCCTTCCACATAAAAATTTATGATGAAGATACCGGTTACGGCTGCCTGAGGCATATTCTTATCCGCAGAGGTTTTCAAAGCGGAGAGACGATGGTAGTACTTGTCATTGGAAACGATTCTCTTCCATCTGCAAATCATTTTACAAAAGCACTGGTAAAACAATATCCGGAAATCAAGACGGTTGTTTTGAACTATAACGGACGAAAGACGAGCATGATACTTGGTGAACGTGAAAAAGTCTTATATGGACCTGGATTTATAAAGGATGAACTCTGCGGAAAAACATTCAGAATCTCTTCGAGTTCCTTTTATCAGGTGAATCCTGTGCAGACAGAGGTATTATATAACACTGCAATCAGCTTTGCATACCTTAGGGGAAACGAAACGATTATAGACGCATATTGCGGGATCGGAACGATCGGACTTGCAGCATCGGGGCGGGCCGGAAATGTTATTGGTATTGAATTAAACAAAAATGCTGTCAGGGATGCCAGACGAAACACGAAAGAAAATGAAGTGAAAAACGCTCATTTCTTTGCAGGCGATGCAGGAGAGTTTATGCAGAAGATGGCCGCCAGGGGAGAGAAGGCAGATGTGGTTTTTATGGATCCACCGCGCGCAGGCAGCAATAAAAGGTTTATGGATTGCCTGATCCGTATTAAAGTGCCCAAGATTGTATATGTTTCCTGCGGTCCGGAAAGTCTTGCCAGAGATCTGAGATATCTGACAGGAAATGGATATCGTGTTGAAAAAATTCAGCCGGTGGATATGTTTCCGTGGACAGGACATGTTGAGACGGTATGTCTTTTGTCCAAACTTTCCGGAGCGAAGAATTCCATCGATGTGAAGGTAGATATGGATGAACTGGATGTGACTTCAGCAGAGACCAAGGCTACATATGAAGAGATTAAAGTATACGTGCTGGAACAGACCGGATTGCAGGTAAGCAATCTGTATATTGCGCAGGTTAAGCGCGAATGCGGGATTATTGAAAGAGAAAATTATAACAAACCGAAGTCAGAGGAGTCTAGACAGCCACAGTGTCCGGAAGAGAAAAAGACAGCCATTGTTGAAGCTTTAAAACATTATCACATGATTTAACAATAAGAAAAACTAAGACGAAGGTCTGGTAGTTGTTTTTGGGTAACTACTGGGCCTTTTAATCTTTACAACTCTTTTACATCGTGACACATGTTATGGGGGTATAATGATAAAAAATATAATGGGGTGACTATATTATGAATAAAATTCTGATTGCAGAAGATGAATTGGCAATCAATAAGATGATTTGCATGAATTTAAATATAACAGGATATGAGACGGTGTCCTTTCAGGATGGGCATGAAGTACTGGACTATCTTGCAGGCGGAGGAACAGGTGATTTGGCTATCGTAGATGTTATGATGCCAAAGGTGGATGGTTTTGCATTGTTGGAACCATTGAAACAGCAATCTATACCGGTAATCTACCTGACGGCCAGAGGTGATCTTGAATCCAAACTAAAGGGATTAACAGGCGGTGCTGAAGATTATATGGTAAAACCCTTCGAAATGCTGGAATTGCTTGTGCGCATAGATATGATTTTGAAACGTACCGGAAAAAGTCTGGAGACATTATATCTCGGGAATATCAACGTTGATATGAAGAAAAGAACTGTAGAAAGGAATGGTGAACCCGTTTCATTAACCCCTATGGAGTATGATCTGCTTTGTGTTCTTGGGAAAAACAGAAATATAGCAATGAATAGAGACAAGCTTCTGAGTGAGATTTGGGGAACCAATTTCGAAGGTGAGTCAAGAACTGTGGATGTTCATGTAGCTGCGCTGAGAAGAAAGACAGGGCTTCAAATCGTTTCCGTGCCGAAGATTGGATATCGTCTGGAGGTGGATGAATCATGAATCTGAAAAGCAAACTGACACTCGGGGTTGTTATTACTTTGCTGTTGGCACTTTCCGCGTGTTGTACCATGAGTATCACTGTCAGTAAAAAAAATATTCTGGAAAGTTCCATCACTTATTCTGAATCGGAACTGGAAAAACTGGAGGACAACCTATTGGCAAATTGGCAGGATATAGGAAAGGACAGTAAAGCACTCACAATACAGTCGGTGCTGAAATACTATTTTTTCAAACAAACACAGTATTCGGATGCCAATACAGAATATGTCCTGCTTATGGATGATGGCGAGGTAATCTATAATAATTCAGGAATTAATCCTGAGGCAATCATGGACCTTAGTAAAGATAGCGGCATTCAGACGGAAATGATACATCTTTCAGAATGCAGTTATCTTGTCTGTGGTAAGACACTATCCATAAACAATGCATATTATCATATATATCTGGTCAAAAATATCACATCGATTTTTGAACAACTACGAAGATTATCCATTATATGTATGGCAATCGGTTTGGTCGTATGTGTGATTGCAGGAGCCTTTATTGTTTTCTTCCTGCGAAAAGTATTAGAACCTTTGACACAAATGAAAAGAGAGGCTGAGGCTATCTCAGAAGGAAACTATGCAGCACGGCTGGAAGTAAAGGGCAAAGATGAACTGGCATCGTTGTCAGGCAGCTTTAATAAGATGGCGGAATCTGTGGAACAGCACATTGCGGAAGTAGAGGAAACTTCAGAAGCGCGTAACCGACTGGTCCATGCTCTTTCTCATGAGATGCGGACACCTGTAACTGCGATCAGTGGATATTCCTATGCCCTTCGGTCTGTAAAAATGAATGAGGAGCAGAAGTCAGAGGCGTTGGAGTTTATAGAACTGGAGACGAAGCGCCTGGAGAGATTATCCGGAAAACTTACAGATTTGGTGGGACTTTCTGAAAAGAAAGTACAATTGCAGACAATCAACCTGCTTGATATGAAAAAGCAACTGGAGATGATATTTCAAAACCGTAGTGGCATCCGATTACAGATAGAAGAGGGCTGTATCTTGGGAGACCAGGATCTGCTGATCATGCTGATCACAAACCTGTGTGATAATGCAAAAAAAGCGGGTGCAACGGAAATTAATGTGGAGGTTACTCCTACCGGTATATGGGTTAAGGACAACGGAAAAGGTATTTCAGAATCCGAGAAGGAGCATATTTTTGAAGCTTTTTATCAGGGAGACGTCTCCAGGAATCAGGAAGGTTTTGGCCTGGGTCTTGCCCTTTGCCAGAAGATTGCAGAACTCCATCATACAAGGCTTCAGGTAAGCAGTGAAGAAGGAAAAGGAAGTACCTTTTATCTTTACAATTCTTTTACAAGTCTCTGATGACTTGAAAACAGAAAAAAGATTACCATAGGGGCATATCAAAGGTGCATACGATTTCTCGAAGATAGATAGTGATATGCACAGAATGGAGAATTCGATGAAGAAAAAAACGATTAGTATACTGGCGATTACCCTCGTGTTTGGGCTTACAATGACTGGGTGTGCCAAAACACCGGACCAGGCGCTGGTGGCACAAAAGAACAATGAGCGACTGGAAGAAGCTGCAAAAGCAGAACCTCAGGATGGCACATCCTTGCAGGAGGTTGCAGCAACCACAACTTCGACCTATGACTTTACTTATTCAAGTGAGGATGGAAGGATTTCCATACAGGCCGATCAGGTTCCGGTTACCCTTCCCGTTAAAGATACTATTCCCATGTATCATGTGAGTTGCGGAGAGATCCCCCAAGAGGTGGCGGATAAAGTATATGATTATTTCTTTCCAGAAGGTGGCTACACTTTTACCGGTACAGATTGTACTAGAGCAAAGATTGATGAAGAGATTTTAGAACTTCAACAAGAGATGGCAACTGTAAAGGATGATGCACATCTCCCGGATGAAGAAAAAGAAGAATACATTCAAAATCTGGAAGGGATGTTGGCTGACTTACAAGAACAAAGAAAAGATGCGCCGGAACAAAGCACCTTAAAACTGGAACCGAAGGATTCAACATATGGTGAAGAGCTTTATGACACCATGTCCGGACCAAAGCAGGTAAAGGCATTGAATGTAGTATCTAAGGATCAAAAGAGTTTTCTGTATATAACATCGGCTGATGCGAATAGTCCTGTTGCTTCGAGTCTTGGGTTTGAAGGGGATGCGTCGTGGGCGTATAGCCCGGATGCCGGAAGCCCGGTTGATATGTGCAGCGATGCAGAAATAGCACAAATTGGTATTTCTCTGGAAGATGCCGCTGCTGTTGTTAATGATTTTACTGACAAAATAGGTATGAACTGGGAAATTCACGATATTTCATGTGTAAAAGGGTATAAAGACGTCGGAGATATTAAGGGAGATAGTGAAATGACCTATAGTACAGATTATACGGCATTTCAGTTTGTGTTAACTCAAAGTATTGATGGTATCCAGAGTGCGGTCACCTCCTCAGCCGAGGTACCGGAGGATGATTCTTCGGTCGACTGGTTATACGAACAGATTTCCATTTTCGTGGAATCGAAAGGAATCGTAAAAGTAAACTGGCATTTTCCTGTGGTTGTAGAAGATACCGTATCTGAGAATGTTGGAATTATTTCCTTTGATGCAGCAAAAGACATTTTTGAAAATATGATGCCACTCACAGCAAAGGGAGACCTGGAGCGATGGAATGACGAATATCTGGAAATCAAGGAAACAATCAATGTTTCCGATGTGAGATTGGGCTTAATGCGTGTCAGAAACAACGGAAGTGACAGAACGGGGCTTATGACACCGGTGTGGCTCTTCTATGGCGACTATAACAGGTCCTTCCATTACCTTCCGGGAGCGGAAGCACTTCTGCATGGAGGAGAAGATTATGAATTCGCGGAGCCCCATCCTTGGATCTTGTTAGCAATCAATGCGGTGGATGGAAGCGTGATCGATATTACAGAAGGCTACTAAAGAAGTAAAACTAAGAGGGGGTGAATTCCGGTGAATGAAAGAATCAGATTAAATAATACAACATCTTCCTGCATATGGCAGGCATTCGCCGGAATCCCTTTTCTTATTGGTGTATCAGGAATCCTATTGGCACTTGCCGTCGGTGGTTTCTCTGAGCTGTGGTCTGCATTTGATTCCTATAAAAAGGGATTGCTTGAGAATGGTATTCATTTTGATATTCTTCAGGCCGCCCTTAAATCGGATGCCATGTGTCTGCTACTACCAGTGTTTTCTGCAATTCCTTTCACTGCTTCCGTTTTGGAGGATTTGGACAGCGGATTTATGAAAAGTTATCTTCCAAGATCTGGAAGAGGTCATTACATAGTGGGAAAAATTCTATCTGCCGGTATTTCTGGTGGTACTGTTTCTGTGGCAGCAATAAACATTTATTATCAGATTCTCAGGCTTGTATTACTTCCCGTGGAAAAATGTTCAGCTACCGGGATAGCTACCTATGGAAATGCCGTGGGAAGAGCCTGCGTCTTATTTTTTTGCGCTGGAATGCTGTTTTCCCTGCTTGGAATGCTGTTTTCCATACTTACTTCAAGCAAATACATGGCATATGCCGCCCCTTTTGTACTGGAATATGCACTGATCATTCTGCATGAAAGATATCTGAAAAGGTTGTATATGATCGATCCAAGAGAGTGGATGAACCCAACAACAGAAATCTGGTTTATGGGGGAATTGGGAGCATTACTCTATATGGTAATGCTTGTATTGCTGATCATGCTGATACTGGTGATAGCCATGATACGGAGGATTGATGAGATATGAAACAGATTATTATGGTTACAGCCTATAACTTTCGTACTTGGAGGAAGAATCCGAGAGTATATTTAAGCTTTGCCATTGCTTTTATTTTTTGCTTTCTGCTTTCGGACAAGGTAGTTCAATTTGCGGATAAGCATGACACATCCATGCAGCTTTTGGAGCCGTTTATCTGGACCTTTGATGACAGTAAGTCGATTCTATTATCTTCGATGATTCTGATTTTTCTATTTGCAGACATGCCTTTTGTTACAACGGCAACACCATTTTTCTTAATGCGCACGAGTCGAAAGAAATGGCTGCTGGGACAGGGTCTTTACATTGTTCTTGCAACGACGATCTATATGGTCTTTGTCATGTTTACAACGTCCCTGATCAGTATGAAGAATGCTTTCGTAGGAAATATGTGGAGTCCGACTGCGGTTGTTCTTGGATACTCCAAAGCAGGAGAGGTACTTGTAGTTCCTTCATCTATGAAAACAATGGGAATGTCTACCCCGTATCAATGTGCTGCAGTCATTTTTTTATTAATGCTCTTGTATGCGCTCGTTATGGTGTCACTGATGCTTTTTTGCAATCTGAAATTCGGACAGATCGGCGGAGTACTTTCCGCCTTTGGCTTCAGTATCTATGGGTTTCTGTTAGATCCTCAGACGATAAAAACCGTCTTAAGACTGCCGGATTACGAGGCATATAAAGCCAATGTATGGGTAGGATGGGCATCTCCCTTAAATCATGCCACCTTTCACATGCACAATTTTGGATATGATCTGTTGCCCAGACTATGGCAGAGCTATCTTCTTTGTACCGTACTGGTGCTTGCATGCTTTTTTGCTTCGCTTCATGTGATCCGAACCTATAGCTTTGTATTTACAGGAACAGGAGGAAAGTGATATGGATTCAGCAATTATCATAGAGGATCTTCATAAATCTTTTGGAAAAGAAGAAATACTGCATGGGATCAGTCGTAAGTTCGAAACTGGAAAGATACATGGAATCATTGGAAATAACGGCAGTGGCAAAACAGTCATGATGAAGTGTATCTGTGGCTTCTTAAGACCTGATCAGGGTCATGTGTGGGTCGGCGGGAAAGAGATAGGAAAAGATATCGATTTCCCGGACGATTTGGGAATCATCATAGAGACCCCTGGCTTTCTTCCAAGGGCAACCGGCATCAGTAATCTGAAACTGCTGGCATCGCTTCGGGGGATTGCAGATGAAGAAAGAATAAGACAGACGGTTATCCGAGTCGGACTGGATCCGGGGCTTAGGAAACCTGTCAGTAAATACAGCCTTGGAATGCGACAGAGATTAGGTATTGCTCAGGCTATTATGGAAGATCCATTCCTTTTAATTCTTGATGAGCCGTTCAATGGACTGGATAAATATGGGGTAGCACAGATCCGAAGCCTTATTAAGGAATTGCGAGAGGAAGGAAAGACTATCATCCTCGCCAGTCATAATCAGACAGACATTGATGAGCTTTGCGATACAGTCTGCGAGATGGACGCAGGGATTATGACCATGGTACGCGGATAAAGACAGAAAAAGGAGGATAATGGTTGCATGAGAAAGATATGTAGTTTATTGATCGTTTGTCTTCTGCTAGCAAGCTTCAGTTCTACTGCATTGGCTGCAGATGTGATAACAGGCAGTGACAGTAGTGAAACACTGAGTACAGAACAAACGACGGGAGATACAGAAGCAGAAGAAACGATTACATCAACGGAGACATCTACTGGTAATAAGCAAGAGCAGGAAACTCAAAACTCGACAGAACATGGTTCAGAAGATAACCCCACAGAGCCTGTTGGTGAATCCGATTCGAAAATGAATACTGTTTCATTAAAAATCGATAATCAGAATATCTATGAAGGTATGACAAGAGCATATAAGAATGGTTATCAGCCGGTGGTTGATAACGATAAGGCCACAGTTGTTATTCCCCTGCTCTGTGATGGAAAGATCAAACAGGACAGTCTTACAGCATCCGTAGAGCTTGGTAATACTGAAAATTCCCCTTTTGTATATCGTACATACGAACAGAATTTCAAATTAAAGGCGGAGCCAATAAACGGAACAAAAGAAACTCAGGATGTTTTTTTGATCTCCTATGCGCTGGATCTTAATAAAAATCGTCAGAATGGTATCTATCCGATCACGATACAAGTGAAAGGAACGGATGAAAACGGAAACGAGCTCCAGCAATCCTTTACAAGTTATGTCATCATTACAGATGGTGCTGATCCCAATGCGGCAACTGGTGACATGGGAGGTGGATACTCTGGAGGCGGATCTTCAGGAGGTGGTGAGGAAACACCTACCTCAGCACCGGTCGTATTGCTCAGTAACAGTACGCTAAATGTAGATGTCGTTAAAGCGGGTGAAGATTTTGAGGCTGTGGTGACGCTAAAAAATACCAGTAGACTGAAATCTGTACAGAATATGGTGGTGACTGTCAATGTGCCCTCAACAGAGTTTGAATTAGAAAATGATTCCAATACGATCTTTGTTGGAAAACTTGGGACGGAAAAAACAACGGACCTTACATTAAAATTCCATGTGAGCAAAAGTACTGCAGATGGAAACTATCCCATCGAGATTGCCATGAGCTATGACGATCCCAAAGCAAATACACTAAGTTCGTCCGGTGTGTTCATGGCGACTGTTGAACAGCCTCTGACAGTAGAACTTACCATGCCAATGATTCAAAAAGAAATGACGGTGGGTGATACGATACCATTGACTTTTCAGGTGATGAACCTGGGAAGAAGTAAGGTTTATAATGTCCGCTGCGATGTGACATGTAATGGTCTGGCCCAGACGAAAACAGCATTTATCGGAAATATGGAAAGCGGAACGGAAGGAGAAGGATCGCTTAATCTATTTGTCACGACTATGGATGGGGAGCAGACTTATGGGAAGACCAATGGAACTGTAACTTTAACCTATGAGGATGGTTTTGGAAATGAGCAGACACAGGAGTTTGCTTTTGAAACGTTGATTAAGGAAAAGCAGATCGCTTCTCAAAGTCAACCAGACGAAGAGCCCAAGCGAGCTTCCGAATGGTGGGTTTCCATCCTGATCATTGCCGGAATCATAGCTGTCATTGGATGCAGTGCAGGCGCATATTATCTGGGACGGAAAAAGAGATGATCGTAAAAGGGATGAGAATGTGGAAGCAAATCGCTTTTCCGGCTGTAATCTTTATGATCGTTTCATCGTTTCTGTTTTTTCAGGCATTACAATTGGAAACAGGACTGAACAAAGATGTAAAACAATATGGCAGGATTACCTGCACATTGGGTGAACAACAATCAGAAGAAATACCCTTGTATCTTTTAGAATGCGAAAATGGTTCTTATGTATACGAGACGGAAGCAGTTTTTCAATATCAGACCTTTGAACAAGAATACCTGGTAACCGGCATTTCTTCAAAGATGATTCAGGGAGAAATAATGTGTGGCTCTTTCTATTCTGATGAAACGAATATAATTTCTGTAGTTGTGAATAAAGCAATGATTACGGATCTTACCGGCAAAGAACCGAAGACAATAGATGAACTGGCAGACTGGATTGACAAAACATTCATTATGGGAGGCAGTGCGGTGACGCTTTGTGGTGTGATAGAGAATCAAACGACGGCACCAACTGTCTATATGAGTATTCCGGCAATCTGTAAATATATACAGCAACATGGAGAAACTCCTAGAGCCGACTCCTTCTGTATGGCAGCCTCGGATTTAAAGAGCATGGACCAGATTCAAAAGGAAATGGGTAGCATCGGCATCGGGACGGATATTGATCAGGAGAAAATGCTTGAATGGAAAGTAAAAAGGGCACGGATTCAGGATATGGCTATCATGTCCGTGATTGCATTTGGTGGATTCGTTTCAAGCATTTTACTGACATCGAAAATGAGAATACAGCAGTTTAATAAAATAAACAAAACGATAATGATTGCCGCTATGGTTACCAATGCTTTTGTCGGCATTATCGTTGGTTGGTTGATATTCACATTTGTCCGGATGTGGATGATATAAAGAGGGGTTCCACAGGGGAGTTTACTCCACTTGGCACACGATTTTGCTTGCAAAGTCTAGTGTGTTATACCTTTATTGAACGGACGACAGCAGTCTATGTATTACGCTCACCTTCCCGGAGCGAAATGCATAGGCTGCTTTTTGTCATGGCGACGAGGAAAATGCATCGCACTTGTGCGAATGCATTTGACGACCGCTGATCAGTGTCGAAACAGCGTAAGGTGTTTCGACACTTCGAAAGGTAGTGTTTGGTTTTCTACAAGCTACCTGCAAAAGAAAAATCGTAACTGGTAAACCATTGGTATCAGTCACTTAACAGGCCGCCCGCAGGGCGGCCACAGTTTCACTTTGTATTTTTGATATCATCCGGAAGAGCGTCTGACCACGGAAGAAGATCCTGCAGAAATGACAGCGACCTATTCTCCATGTGTTTCGGCATCTCTTCCAGTACATACTTGAAGTACTCATACGGCTTAAGTCCGTTGGCTTTGGCTGTCTCAGCTATACTGTAGAGCACACCGCCGGCTTCCGCGCCGTTTACGGAATCAACGATCACCCAGTTCTTTCTTCCGACCACGAACTTCTTGATGCTGCGCTCCGCATCATTGTTATCCATAGGGATGATGGGGTCATCAAGGAACTTTTTAAGGTACCGTTCCTGGTTCAGGCAGTAGGAAACAGCTCTGCCGGTCTCCGATGAACGGTCCAGTTCAGGGCTTATCTGTCTGAGCCACGCAAAGAAAGCCTCCACCTGAGGTCTGACTGAAGTCTTTCTATGCTCCAGTCTTTCCTCCGGCGACGCATCTTTCTTCATCTTGTCCAGGTGGTAGATCGCTTCGATCCTTCTGTCTGCCTCGAGTGCGGCAGTGCCTTTTGCCTTTGGACCCCTGGCTTTGCACAATGCGGCGAACCTGCGTTTTGCATGTGCCCAGCATCCCGCAACATTAAGATCTCCGCACCGCTCCTTCTCAAGCGTATGGTATGCCTGATAGCCGTCGGTCATCAGGACCCCCTCATACCCTTCAAGGAAGCGTCTCGGATTCTCAGCTGCCCTTGTAGGACAGTAGCGAAACAGGAAGATGGGCGGCGTACCGTATTCTGGAAGTGAGTGATACAGCCACATATAGCTCTTTGAATCCTTCGGCCTGCCCTGGGCATCCTTATCATGGATGATCCTGAACGGTGTCTCATCGCAATGGATCAGCTTTCCCTCCAGGATCTTCTTGTGCATCTCATCATAGATGAGTGAGAAGTACCTTTCAGAGAGCTTTATCATCCATCCGGCCAGCACCTGCCTTGAGATATCTATATCCCTGCGCTTCAGTTCTTCCGAGAACCGGTTCAGGGGAACTGCGTTGATATACTTGGCATTCATGACGGCAGCTGCAAGTGACGGTGTGATGATGCTGTTCTTAAGGAGCTTTGGCGGTCTGTCGGCTTTGATGACGGTGCTGTTCCCCTTGATATCCTTCCCGCAGTAGACTGCGATATGGAGCTCATGTACCGTAAAGGAAGCCGGGATGACCTCCAGATCCCTGCGTATCTCATCTGGAAGACGCCTATAGCCTTTTGGGAATACGGCAGCCAGCTGTTCGTCAGAAAGTACGACTTCACTTGTTACAGTAGGAAGTCCGGAAAGATCGGCATCCCGTTTTCCGGCTGTTTTTCTCCTTTTGACGATGACTGTTTCCATAACAGGCTCTTCCGGGACACCGTCTTCCAGAAGCTGTTCTGCTTCATTCAGGACACACATGCCCATAAGATCCATCGACAGCTGGCCCTCGATCTGTGATGCCTTCTCCGACTTTGTCCCGAACCTCTGCTGGGTCAGGACCTGGATGCTCTCCTGGAGCATGTCGATCTTCTTCATCAGTTCAGCGTTCTGCTGTTTAAGATCGTTCATGGAATCACTGAGCTGGAGGTACAGGGCAATGACCGCTTCCTTGGGAAAGGTATTCAGTTGTTCCTGTGTGAGTTTTAAGCTTTCCATAAGAACAACATACCACACTGAAAATGCCTTTAAAAGCATGGTTTTCACCTGTCCACACAAGTCACAGGCATTCCTGAAAAGTTGTTGATAGTCCTGTTTACAGGCGTTTTGGTGTGGATGACCTGATGGTCTTCCGGATGGAAAAACCATCCATCAGCATCCGGTACTGTTCAGGCGTGATCGCCATAGCTTCGGCTGAAGTCCTGGGCCACTGGAACCTTCCGTCTGCCAGCCGCTTATAGAGAAGAAGAAATCCATCTCCTTCATAAAGGAGGCCTTTGATACGATCCGCTCTTTTACCGCAGAACAGGAACAGCGTTCCGGTATCGAAGGGGTTAAGATCAAACTCTGTACCGATCTTTCTTGCCAGGCCGTCGATGCCGCAGCGAAGATCGGTATAGCCGCAGGCTACATAGACCGTCTTAAACCCGGTCCCATCCTTAAGCATGACGGATCACCTCAAGGACTCGTGACAGGAGATCGCAGGGAGTATTGCTGTCGATGCTGATCGTGATATCAGCAACAGAGAGCGTGAGTTCCGGTCGAAATATCCGTTCATTATCGTGCACATGGCTTTCCTGTGCTGCAGGAAGCTCAGCAAAAGCCCGGACAGGTGAAACACTGTCTTCTTCGAGCATGGCTGCTTTTATCTTATGCAGCCAGTAATAATAAGATTTGATGTTGATCCCGTTTGCATCGCACCAGGAACTGACGGTCATACCGCTTTCGATGCGGGCCTGAATGATCGCCTGCCACTGCTGCATACGGAGTTTAGATGTAGCTAATCTGGTGTCCATAGAACCTCCAATGTATCTAAAGTATCTTTAGCATCTTTAGACATTGTCCCAGAAGTACCTGGGGGAGAAAAGGACACCTGCTATTTACCAGTTACGAAAAATCCGATGACTGACATCGACAGATGATAGTCACCGGATAAGGTCGGGAGTGATGTAAAGGGATATAAAAAATTAGTACCACCATGGCAATTCTAAACTGAAATTATCGAGAGCACTTTTTTCAAGCTTGCCAGCCCAGCTTTTACTCATCATGAAATGATCTGCAGTGTCTGTCT
>R11__coassemble_1406_pt1 | contig 13615 bp, 11 predicted proteins | sample R11__metabat2_high_PE_057 | metagenome-assembled genome bin R11 | reverse complement strand
TCTACCAGGCTACTGCCTAGCGGAGGGTGTCCAACTTGTTATTGCAATTTGCGTTCTAAATTTTTTATATTATTTTCGGTATTTTAATTTGACCGTTTTTCGATTGATTGTGACCGTTTTTGATTGTATAATGTCATTGAGAGCTGCTGAAAGGCATGATGAAAGACGCGTAAAAAATCATTTTCGGTCATTTCTGCAGCTACTCTAAAAGAGAGGAGAGGCAGAGATGTTATACACCGTAACATTCAACCCGGCTCTGGATTATATCGTCGACGTGAACGATTTCCGGCTTGGGCTGACCAACCGTACTGCGAACGAGCTTATGCTCCCCGGCGGCAAAGGAATCAACGTGTCAACCGTTCTCATGAATCTCGGTTTTGAGAACACCGCACTCGGATTCATTGCCGGCTTTGTAGGGGAAGAGATCCGCCGCCGCGTTGCGGAAATGGGCATTCATTCAGATTTCATCACGATCCCGGAAGGCATTTCCCGCATCAATGTAAAGCTGAAGTCCATCGACGGCACAGAGATCAACGGCATGGGGCCTGTCATCAGTGCCGAAAAAGTGGAAGAACTGATGCAGCAGTTGGATCGTCTTCAGTCAGGCGATGTACTTTTCCTGGCAGGCAGCATCCCCGCATCCATGCCGGATGACATGTACAGCCGGATCATGGAGCGTCTTCAGGGCAAAGGTGTCGAGATTGTTGTCGATGCCACGAAGGACCTGCTCCTTAAGGTTCTTGCCTACCATCCGATCCTGATCAAACCGAACAACCACGAACTCGGCGAGATCTTCGGTGTGGAACTGAAGACAAGAGATTCCGTAGTCCCCTACGGAAAGAAGCTCCAGGAGATGGGCGCAAAAAATGTACTGATCTCCATGGCAGGTGAGGGAGCGGTCCTCATCGCAGAAAACGGGGAAGTACACAAGGCACCGGCGCCTAAGGGCAAGCTGGTGAACGGAGTTGGCGCAGGCGACTCCATGGTGGCAGGTTTCATGGCTGGCTATCTTTCCACAGGAGATTACCGGCATGCCTTCCATATGGGACTTTCCGCCGGCAGCGCAAGCGCATTTTCAGAGAACCTTGCAACACGCGCAGAGGTTGAAGCAGTTTTAAAACAATTCGAATGAGGAGGCTAAGTAATGCGAATAACTGGTTTACTGGATAAGCGTGCCATATCCCTGGATGCGGCACCCAAATCCAAACAGGAAGCGCTCGATACGATCATCGATCTGATGCTCAAAAGCGGCAAGATTGACGACAAAGAAGCGTACAGAAAACAAGTTTACGCCCGCGAGGAGGAGAGCACAACAGGTATCGGCGAAGGTATCGCTATCCCCCACGGAAAATGCAGTGCCGTCAATGCACCCGGACTTGCAGCTATGGTTGTGAAAGACGGTGTGGATTTCGAGTCACTCGACGGAGAACCCGCAGACCTTTTCTTCCTGATTGCAGCACCGAACACAGAGGACAATGTTCATCTGGACGTGCTCAGCAAACTTTCCATGATGCTCATGGATGAAGATTTCACAAACGCTCTGAGAAATGCCGGCAGTGTAGACGAATTCCTCGAGATCATTGACAAGGCAGATTCTGAGAGAGCAGACCTCGATGAAAGGCTTGCACCGACCGAGGTTGCAAGCGCAAAAGGTAAATTGCTCGCAGTTACAGGCTGCCCGACCGGTATCGCGCATACATACATGGCTGCGGAAGCCCTCGAGAAGGCCGCTGCTGCTGCAGGATGCTCGATCAAAGTTGAGACAAGAGGCTCCGGCGGAACAAAGAACCTGCTGACAGATGCAGAAATTGCTGAGGCAGACGGTATCATCGTAGCTGCCGATACACAGGTTCCCCTGGATCGTTTCCATGGAAAACGGGTCGTGATCGCCCAGGTATCCGATGGAATCAGCAAGGCTGATCAGCTCGTAGAGCAGATCCTTTCCGGCACTGCACCGGTTTACAGTTCGGCAAACGGTCCTGTACAAGCACAGTCTTCCGGAAAATCCGGCGGCGGAGTCGGACATAAGATCTATACTTACCTGATGAACGGCGTTTCCCATATGCTTCCGTTCGTTGTCGGCGGCGGTATCCTGATCGCCATCGCTTTCCTGATCGATGGTCTGTCGGTAGACATCAACAGCCTCGACGAGGCAGCGCGTTCTACATTTGGTAACATTACTCCTGTTGCAAATGCCTTTAAGACCATCGGCGGCTATGCTTTCAACCTCATGCTTCCTGTTCTGGCCGGCTTTATCGCTATGGCGATCGGTGACAGACCCGCTCTGGCGGTCGGTTTTGTAGGCGGTATCATGGCATACAGCGGAACATCCGGTTTCCTCGGTGCCATTGTTGCAGGTTTCCTTGGCGGCTATATCATCGTTCTTCTTAAAAAGCTCTGTGTAAAACTTCCGGAGGCACTTGAGAAGATCGCACCGGTCCTGATCTATCCGGTGATCGGTATCCTGATCATGGGTCTGGCTATGATGTTTGTAGTTGAGCCTGTCATGGGTGCGATCAATACAGCACTGAATACAGGTCTTTCCAACATGGCCGGCACCAGCAAGATCCTGCTCGGCATCATCCTCGGCGGCATGATGGCGATCGACATGGGCGGCCCCTTCAACAAGGCAGCTTATGTATTCGGTACAGCAGCGATCGCAGCAGGCAACTACGATATCATGGCATCTGTTATGATCGGCGGTATGACTCCCCCGATCGCTATCGCACTTGCTACTCTGATCTTTAAGAGCAAATTCACAAAAGAGCAGAGAGAATCCGGTCCGACCAACTTTATCATGGGTCTTGCCTTTATTACAGAGGGCGCGATCCCCTATGCAGCAGCAGATCCGATCCACGTTATTCCTTCCTGTATGATCGGTTCGGCCGTTGCCGGCGCGATCTCCATGGCAGCAGGCTGTACGCTGATGGCACCTCACGGCGGTATCTTCGTATTCCCGGTTGTCGGAAATCCCCTGATGTATGTGGTAGCTTTGATCGCTGGAAGCCTTGTAAGCTGCGTTCTTCTTGGACTCCTTAAGAAAAAGGTTGCCTGACTTTAGAAATCGATTTACGATCGTACGGATGTGCAAGACTCGCACGCGAGTCCTGTGCATGAAAAGCAAAGGGGCTTCGTGCAGGTGCTGTCTTTCCGGGCAGCACCTCCTTAGCCCCTTTTCTTTATCAAAGCAGCCTGTGCATGTACGTTTTGCATCTCAGGCGATTTTCAGAAAAGGAGCTGCTATATGCTGACAGAACAACGGCAGGAAGAAATTCTCACCCTGGTCAACAGCCGGGGAAGCATCACAGTTGCGGAGCTGGTTTCTGCACTGGGCATCTCGGAATCCACCGCAAGAAGAGACATCACAACGCTCGACCGCCTGGGAAAACTGGAAAAAGTGTTTGGCGGTGCAATCTCCCTTCGGGAAATGAAAATCATCACCAGCGAACCTACCGTTGCCCAAAAGCTGGACCTTTATAAAGATGAAAAGCAGGCGATCGCTGCCTATGCGGCAACCTTGATCTCCCCTGAGGATTTTATCTATCTGGATGCCGGGACCAGCACGCTCGCTCTGGCAGAATGCCTTCCTAAAGATCTGGATATTACTATCGTCACAAACGGCGTAGCACATGCTCAGCTTCTTGCATCCAGCGGCATGCATGTGATCCTCATTGGTGGCGAACTGAAAAGCACAACTGAAGCCGTGATCGGTGGAACTGCGATCCTGATGCTGCAGAATTACCATTTTACCAAGGGTTTCTTCGGGACAAACGGCATCAGCCGGCAGGCCGGTTTCACAACGCCGGATGCCAACGAAGCCATGACCAAAAAAACCGCTTTGAACCGCTGCCGATATGCTTATATTTTGAGTGATTCTTCTAAATTCGATGTCATCACTTCTGTTTCTTTTGCATCGCTTGGCAAGGCAAAGATCATCACCGAACGAATCCCGGAGGCATATAAAAATCTCGGGGATGCGTGCATCACCGTTCTATAATCCCACGAAAATCCAAGACACGCGAAGCGTGTAACCCAGTCGAAACATGTACGCGACCAAGTGAAAGATCTGCCTCCTGCAGGTGTTCTGTTCTGACAAGACACCTGCTGTTTGTGCTGTATATTTATAAAAATCCGTTTTGCTTTGTCCAAATAATACTATTTTTTGTCTTTTATCCTATATTGCATCCGGGGTTTCAGGATTATACTAAAGTCACAAAATCAAAAAGAAACAAGCAACACAAAGTAACAGAGTCAGTAACAAAATAATTTAAGGAGGAAAACAGTTATGACACTCTACAATGTACACAATATCGAGAAGCTTTTTGAAACCGTTAATGCTTGCAAGGGAGACGTTAAACTCGTTACGCCTTCCACAGATATCAGCCTGAAAACTGTACCGGGAGCTTACAAGGAGTTCTTAGAGGGATTCGCACCGGCAAATGGTGTAAAAGAGATGACCTTAAAGACCGAAAACAGAGAAGACAGCATCAAGCTTATGAACTTTGCACTTGCAGCTTAATCCGGTTTCACTCATACAAACCCCATACAAGCAATCCTTATAAACAAACAATCAATCAACAGAAAAGCGCTTCCGTCAAATGGCGGAGGCGCTTTTCGCAAATCCTAGTTTACTGCGGTCTGCATATATTTGTGTCCTTTTATTCCACACACTGCAGGGCTCCGATCAGATAAAGGACCGTCGGAACCAAGGCAATCAGCGGAACCACAAAATAACCGGAGGAAGCAATATTTAAGATCACCGAAACGATTGTAAGGATGATCATGATGATACCCAATATGGCAATCGCTTTTTTGGAGCGGCATGCCAGTCCGAAAATTCCGCTTGCAAGCAGAAGGAGAACCAGAACGATACTAACAGCGATCGTCCCCGGAAATACCTGTCCGTAGCCCAGTGTCTCGATTACATCCACATCGAAAATACCTACGCCGAATGAGGAGAGAACCCTCAGGAAAAAGATGATCGCAATTATGCCAATCGCTCCAAGTATTGTATTGATAATCGACATCACCACAAGCATAGTGCTTTTTTTCTTCATAAATAAAATCCTTTCTGTTGTAATAGCGAAACCACACCGTTCAAAGGCAGTGGCGCCCCGGACAGAGAAATCCTCTGCAAGAGCGCGGGACACTCCTTGGGACACTGGGACACTCTTCGGGACAGAAGAAGCGTCCCTTAGATATCTTCGAACGCCGCCGGGGCTGTAAAGCTTGTGTTCATGGAAACAAAGCGTTTTTCCTTAGCAGATGTGAGAATACCTTCCATAACTTCCAGGGAATGGACTGCCATCTCGCCGCTTGCGCGGTTCATCCTGCCTTCTTCGATGGCGATCGCCATTTCAACAAGACCGATCCCACGGCTGTTGACAGCCTGACTGACAGAATCGTGGGGTCCTTTGACTTCGATCTTCTCCCAATCGGAAGCAAGATCTTCTTCCCGGCGAGGCTGATACAGCCAGCGGCTGGTCTCTTTGGATCGGAACCATCCTTCGCCGCCGAAGAGATTTGGACCACCGCAGGGATCTTCTTCCGGCATAAGGAGTGTCCCTTTCGTGCCGTAAATCTCGATCCTGGGCAAAGCAGAATCCCAGACATCAAAGCTGACTGAAAGGCTTACGATCATGCCGTTTTTAAACTGAATATTCGAAATGATATGTGTCCCAACTTGTGGGGAAACCTCGACCACCTTGCCGGCACGGGGACCAACCTGGAGAGTACGGGTCTCATCCCCTATTGTCTGCATAGCGCATACGCTGTCTACCGGGCCGAACAGAGAAAGCAGACAGGTCAAGTAGTAGGGACCCATATCCAGAAGCGGACCGCCGCCCGGCTGATAGTAAAATTCCGGCGTCGGGTGAAACCATTCCCATCCGCGGCTCATCATAAAAGCACTGGCGCCGACCAGTTTGCCGACCTTGCCCTCGTCCAGAAAACGTTTGAAGGCCTGGATCCGTCCGCCCATAAAGGTATCCGGTGCGCTGCCGCAGTAGAGGCCTTTTTCTTTGGCCAGATCGACGATCTCTTTGGCCTGCGCAAAGGTAGCTGCGAAAGGCTTCTCTGAATATACATGTTTTCCTGCCTTGATCGCTTCCAGATTGTAATAATAATGCATGGCCGGAACTGTCAGATTCATAACGATATCGACTTCCGGATCTGCGATCAGTTCATCACCGGAGGCATAGGCCTTCTGAAAGCCAAACTGTTTTGCCTTTTTCTCAGCCTTTTCAAGTGATGTGCAGGCACATGCGTAGAGCTGCACATATTCCGGATAATTGTTCAGGTTGTTCAAATATACAGTGCTGATGTCGCCAAGACCGATGACACCAACCTTATAAACTTTTTTCATGGGTATGTTCCTCCTGTAATTTTTCTTACATTATTATGCTTCAAATAAATTTCTGAATGCATAATATGGAATATGAGGCCATTATAACACAAAACATGTCATAGGGCCTCATATATTCAATCGTCATTTCATTTTATTTCATTGAATCATTTGATTGCAGGATCCCCATCCGGGTAAATAACAACTTCCATTGCCTGACCTTTTCTCATAGCCTCGATACCCGTCTTGAAATCCGAGATGCCGATGCGATGGGTGATCAGATAATCCAGATCAAGTAATCCACTTTCTAAAAGTTTTACCGTATCCGGAAAGGTATATCTCGCAATATAGCTACCGATCACGGTGAGTTCTTTTAATGTAATCTGACTCTGATTAATGGTCTCTCTGGCGGCTTGATTGTTGCCGAACAGGACCAGACGTCCACCACATCTGGCTGCATTGATTGCATCGTTGATCAGGATACCGACTGCGTCTACAACAACATCTGCACCCAACCCACCGGTTTCTTTTTTAACAATCTCAGCAAGATCTTCTTGGGTTGGATCCACTACCCGATCCGCTCCGCTCTTTTTAGCAAAATCTGCACGGAAAGAAGACACTTCAGAGCAAATCACTTTTCCTGCACCATTGGCCTTAAAAAGCTTTATAAAATACTGACCGATGGGTCCGCCGCCCAACACAACTACCGTTTCTCCAGGTAGGAGTCGTGCCTTATTGACCGCACTCAAAACACAGGAAAGCGGTTCTGCGAAAATAGCCACTTCAGCTGGAAGATCCTGTGCTATTTTAAATGCCGCTCTCTCCGGGACCACAACATACTCAGAAAATGCCCCATCCTCCTGAACGCCTAAGGTGTACATATTTTCGCACATGTTAGGTCGTCCCATCTGGCAATATTTACATTTTCCACAGGTGATATTCGGATCAAACACAAGCCGTTCACCTGGTTTGAAGGATGTAACAGCATCTCCCACCTTTTCTACTGTACATACCAGTTCATGACCGATTGTTGCTCCTTTGTTTGCTACAATAGCCGGCGGATTGGCAAGAATATGCACATCTGAACCACAAATGCTGGAGCATTCAATACGGCAAAGCATATCATCAGACTTTTTCACAACCGGAACCGGTTTGTCCACAACAGCATATTCACCTATATCTTTCAGGATTACTGCTTTCATCATCTTCATATTAATCCATACCCTCACAAAGTTCAGATACGATCTCTACCCATCTGAACAGCCTCTGTGGATCGTACTTAACAGTACTAATATCCTTGATGATCATCTCGACGTTGCAGTCTTTCAAAAGCTCCAGCTTCGTCTTAACATCGTTGATGACCATCTGCTCATCAAAAGTATCATATGCAAAGCATGCAGGGCTTGGCTTGAGAGATACAACATACTTGCGGCCGACAACTTCTGCCATGTGTTCCGTCTTTGTCCATGGGCTGCAGGATATCTTTCGGAGGCTCTTTACCTTGCTCAGGACATCGATTTTATGGTCCAGCCTTTCGCAACATCCGTAATAACTCAATGCGTGGCGGTCAAGCCATTCCAGCTCATACTGCATACAGAATTCATCCTGCATCTCCGGAGATACCGATGTAAAGAACTGGCTTGCGCATGATCCCCACATCTCATTACACTTCATGCCGTTGGATCTGCCCCTGCCCAGTTTTGCGGAGTATCCGTAAGCGCCGGAGCCGATTCTATAATTCAGATTGTTGCTTCCAAGTGCACCAAGTTTTTCGTACTGATCAAGTGCTGCCAGATAGGCATCTGTAAAACGCTTCATGGATGCATGAACCAATTCTGGATCCATATATACATTCTCCAGCAGTTCACTGGTACCCATGTACATAACGACATCGTCGATCGGTGCATACCAGAAGCCTTGAACGCCCTTAATCTCTACTGGAATAATGCCCTCAAAGATATCACAGTATGCTTCGTAAGTCTCTTTTGTTTTTTCCTCATCGACAGTAATGACAGGATCAACGATCTTCTCAAGATCTGATTCTTCAACAATAACCGGAATAAACTCATGTCCCACGATATTGTTGGCATCATCTGTTGCAGAGGTTTTTTCCTCAATCTGCAGGCCGATACCGGAATTATTGATGATCATTGGTGAATAGAATACCGGCTCTAAGACCATGTCTGCAGGCATATGTTTCCACAAATAAATGTGTCGTTTCAGTTCTTCCTCAATCCTTTGTGCAAAAGGAGTTGACGTATGTAAAACAAGTTCATCACCGATGTTCAGCTCATGCCAAGGCAGTTCATTATGGTAAAGAAGCGGACGAACCCGTTCCAAATCGTTCAGTTTTTCCCACATATGAGCCTTTTCTTGCTGAACGGGAAGGGTGGCATACTCCATATATTGTGCTGCCAGCTCACGGATGATCTTTTTGTCATCCTCTGTATAAACTACCGGAAGATACATGTAAACTGTATCGTTCGATATAGCAGTACCCGGCGCGTCAAACGCTGCATGGGTGGTCATATTATCAGCTGCCATAAGATTTCCTCCTTATTTTTCTTCTAATTTTTTAATTCTTATCGAATTTTGATACAAAATTCTCCCGCCCTCCACGAAAGTCGGGCGGGAACAAATGATTCCTTAGCTATTCTTATAATTTTTATGATAATAGGGATCGAAGTCCGGAGATCAGGGTGCATTTATGCAGGCCCTGTCGCAGGACTTCGAGGCCTTAACAAAAATGAGTATGGAGCGGTATGCCGCGGAATGCGAATTTTTGTAGCAGCGCGAAAGCCGGAACGGCGCTGCTCGTCCGGTGGGCGAGCGTTTAGCGCGGACCGAAGCGAAGCGTAGACCGAAGCGATGCGTAGACCGAAGCGATGCATATTATCATAAAAGTGTGGAGTACGCCAGTACATGGACGTTTTTTATCTTATTTCTCATGTTGCCTATGATGCAGAGTACAAAATCAAGCCGCCGGCTCACTCTTCGCCTGTGCCAGTCTTCTGTTTTTGTCTGCCGCCTGTGTTCTGAATACATCTACCATTACAGCCAGGATAACTACGATGCCTACTACAATCTGCTGTACGTCGGATGCTGCTCCTACCAGGTTCAGACCGTTCTTGATCTCTGCCATGATGATCGCACCTACGAAAGTACCAATCATAGTACCTTTGCCGCCGTTGAAGGAAGCTCCACCGATTACGCAGGCTGCTACTGCGTCCATCTCGTATCCTTCTCCTGCCAGCGGATAAGTTGCGCCTACACGGCCTACCAGGATGACTGCCGCAAATCCGCAGAGGAGGCCGGACATGATGTAGGTTACTGTAAGTGTCTTGTCGATATTGATACCTGCAAGTCTTGCTGCCTCTCGGTTTCCACCCACGGAATAGATCTCACGTCCAATGGCTGTCTTGTTCAGCATAAAGGTAATCAGGATTGAAATAATGATAACTGCTACAAAGCAGACTGGGAAGAAGCCTATATTGGCATCGCCGAGCCAGGTGACAGCTTCTGGGAATCCAGATACCTGTTTGGAATTAGTGATCAGAAGGGTCAGACCCCGCAGGGCTTCCATCATACCCAAGGTTGATACAAAGGGATGCGGCAATTTCAGTTTCGTATACAGCAGGCCGTTTACCAGTCCGCAGACCGCTCCGACTACAACCGGTAGCACGATCATCAGGAACGAATTATCGATACCGTTCAGATGCAGGACTGTGATCATACCCATTGAGATGCCCACGATAGATCCCTGAGAAAGATCGATACCTGCTCCCAGCAGGCAGAAGAGCATGCCGGCGCCGACGATGATGTTAATAGATGACTGACGAAGGATATTCATCAGGTTTGTCAGTGTCAAGAACTTATTGGATGCGAAGGCAAGTACCACGCCAAGCAGGATAGCCGCTAAAAGCGGTCCCATGATTGAGGATGAGCTTTTTGCCTTTTTGTTATCTTTTTTTCCTACATTACTCATTCAGGTTTCCTCCCCATGCAGCTTTCATTATATCTTCCTGGTTAAAATGCTTACTATCTCTATCAATCTCTGCCATCAGGCTTCCTTCCCTCATAACCAGAACTCTGGAACACATACCCAGGATCTCCGGCAATTCCGAAGATACCATGATGACGCATTTTCCGGCCTCAGCCAGCTGTTTCAGTACCCCGTAAACTTCCATCTTTGCACCTACATCGATTCCTCGTGTCGGCTCATCGAACAAGAAGATATCCGCATCCGAATTCAGCCATTTCGCGATTACAACCTTCTGTTGGTTTCCGCCGGAGAGTGTTGCGACCTCCGTGTCGATGGATGCCGTTTTTATGGAAAGTGCCTTTACAGCATCCTCTGCCTGCTGGTTTACAGCCGTGTCATTGATAAAGCCCGCGCCGAACTTTCTCAAGTTAGCAAGGCAGATGTTCCTGCCTACGGACTGCATTAGTACCAGTCCCTCACCCTTTCGGTCCTCTGTAACAAACGCGATTCCGTTCTTAATGGCATCCAGCGGGCGTTTGATTTTAACGTTTTTCCCGTTGATGACGATCTCACCAGAATCCAAACCATCCATTCCGAATATGCCACGACACACCTCCGTACGTCCGGCTCCTACCAGACCGGAAAGTCCCAGGATTTCTCCATGCTTTGCCTGAAAGCTGATATGCTCAAAGGATCCAATCCTTGTGATATCCTTTACCTCCAGAGCCACATCAGTGACATTGAAGTTTACATCCGGATAGTAGTCTTCCATTCGCCGTCCTACCATATAAGCGACCAGATCGTCTTTTGTAACTTCGTCTGTGTTTTTTGTAATAATTGTTTTGCCGTCACGCATGACTGTTACGACATCACATAGCTCAAAGATCTCTTCCAACTTGTGGGAAACAAATACAACCGCCATCCCGCTGGCTTTCAGATCCTTTACGATACGAAAGAGTTCTTCCGCCTCATTTTCGCCCAAACTGGAGGTCGGCTCGTCGAGGATCAACACCTTCGCCTCCGAGAGGATACTCTTTCCAATCTCTACCATCTGCTGGACACCCATGCCCAACTCCCCACACAGGGTTCCGGGATTGACATCCTGGTGCATGCTCTGCATGATCTCCGCTGCGCGTTCGTTCATATATTTATAGTCAAGAATTCCGGATTTTTTCTTGGCATAATTTCCGATGAATAAGTTGTCTGTCACCGACAGATCTTTTACGATATTAAGCTCCTGGTATACACAGGCCACGCCTTTTTTCTTGGCATCCATGGGGCCATGGAAAGTCACCTGCTCACCGTCCAGTTCTACTGTTCCTTTATCAGGAACGTTTACACCCGTAAGAACCTTGATCAATGTTGATTTCCCTGCACCGTTTTCGCCGATCAGGCCATGAATCTCACCCCTTTTCAGGTTCAGGTCAACATCACTCAGGGCTGTAACACCAGGGAAGTATTTGGTTATCTTCTGCAATCTAACGATAATATCATCCACCTGATCAACCTCCGTCTTTACTTATTTTCTGCCTTTTTTGCTCATTAGAGCCCTAATTTGGCCTTTTTTTGGGGGGCGCGAAAAGATCGCGCACCCCCCTATTATGAACAATTTGTTACAAGATTTATCTGGCCGGCATCAGAATCCTTCCCAGGAATCTACGTTCTCTGCCGTGATCATGTCTGCACCTACGTTTGTAAACTCCTCTTCCGGATACTCATTCTTATTAAGAATGTTATATGCGATCTGAACTGCCTGATAACCACACTGATATGGTTTCATACCAACTGTCATAAACATAGTGCCATCTTTAATCGCATCAACAGCGATCTGGAATCCGCCATAGCCTGCGACTTTAACACCATCAAGTGCGTTAGCCTGTTCAAGCGCATTGATTGCTGCAACTGTCATATCATCAGAAGGTGTCAGAACGCCCTGGAAATCACCACTGAAACGTGTGATCATATCTTCCATAACGCTTGCCGCCTGATCTGCAGACCAGTCTGTATACTGAGCATCAAGCACTTCAATACCATTATCTTCGCATGCAGCTTTCTGACCTTCCAGACGACTCTCACCATTTGCATCACCCTGTGCACCTGCAATAATAACAACCTTGTCGCCTTCGTTCAGGTTTTCGCAAAGTGTTGTACCCTGCTCATAAGCTGCTTCGTACTCATCCAGCCCTACAGATGCATCAACCATGTCAAGGCCACCACATGTATCTGTTTCAATTACGATAATGCCTGCATCTTTTGCCTTATTTAAAACACTTGCAAGAACTGTCGGCTGGGTAGGATCCAGAATGATAACATCCGGATCAAGCGCGATCATATCTTCAATTGCCTGAGACTGCGCAGCTGCATCTGTCTGATCTTCATTATAAACGATCGTGGGCTCCGGTATTCCAAGCTCCTCGCATGCTTCTTCACATCCAAGCGCCTGCTCCTCAAGCCAGGAGTTTTTACCTTTAATACTATAACAAATCTTGATGTCGGCAGCTTCTTTTGCTTCAAAATCCCCGGAAGCTTCCTCTGTGTCATCCGCTGCTTCTTCTGTATCGTCTGCTTCTTCCGTATCATCAGCCTCTGCTGTGTCATCTGTTTCTTCTTCAGCAGCAGAATCTTCAGATGTTGAGGAGTCGGATGAGGAAGAGCCACAGCCAACCATTGCCAATGCTGTTACGGATGCGAGCATGATAGCGATTATTTTCTTTTTCATCTTTTAATCCACCTTTCCATTCTCTTTTCATGTTTGTTTTTCTGTCATGCAATATTTTGCTGTTCCGGCCGGGTGTACAGCAAAATATTTTTAAACAACCATACAAAACAGATACAACGCCTTATCTATTATATTTTTTCACAATATTCTAGGCCTTTCTTCGTTCTGTTTTGTACTTTTCGAACAATATTATATACCAGCAGGCTTTATGTTTTGCTATTATTTTTGCTTTATTTTTCATTTATTTTGATCACTTTTTGAATTTCATCTCATTTTTTACTAAAAATACTGTTTTGTTTCAATCTGTTTTTAAAACTCAAATAGCATCCTGTCCGCGTGTTTTGCACTTTGTTTTGTAATTGTTTCAGTGTACTCTTGCGTGTTTTGTTTTCTTTTGTTATACTAAATGAAACAAATAGTTCCTTACAAATAGCACTAACAGGCTATACTGCATGGAGGAAATATATGACAAGTCCATTCCCAGTCTCCCCCAGCGAGTTCTTTCTGGATTCCAGACCGCTGTTTGTCAAGGTAGTTGTCAGTGATTCCTGACTTGTTAATAGTTACTCTA
>R11__coassemble_1402_pt1 | contig 13637 bp, 10 predicted proteins | sample R11__metabat2_high_PE_057 | metagenome-assembled genome bin R11 | reverse complement strand
ATTTTAGATAAGAATTATTTTGACAAGGGATGGCCTGCTTTTGACCCCGGCATCGGGACAAAAGAAACGTCCCTACTTATTAGCTGCTTTCCATGCAAGACGTTCTTCCCAGATTTTGTCTGCGGCAGGTTTCCAGTTTTCGGCATACTGAGCTGTCTTAGCACAGAGTTCCTCGGCTGTTTCCGGATTGGTATAGTCTGTATTGACAGCGCCTGTAGCATTAACAAGTTTTGTCAGCTCACCGGAGTTCTCAAGCATGGGGCAAGGACGCATCATGTTGTCATTGAACGGCTGGTTATCATGATATGCCTGGAACAGCGGGCTGCGGAGCACATCCAGAAGGCTGACATCATGAATATTTACATTGGAGTAATGGATGAATACGCAAGGCTCGCAGTCGCCCTTCGCATTAATATGGAAGTAACGGCGTCCACCTGCAATACATCCGCCAACGAACTCACCATCGTTCTGGAAGTCCATGCCGAAGATGGCTTTTGTAGAACGATACTCACGGATTTTGTGATACATCTCTGTACGCTGCTCCGGATTCAGCATCAGCTCGGGTGAAGCACCTTTTCCAACCGGCATATAATGGAAGTACCATACGAAGAGGGCACCCATCTCGATGATCATATCGTAGAACTTCTCTGAAGTTACATCTTTGTAGTTTCGGCTTGTGTAGCATACGGAAAGACCAAAGGGCAGGCGATGTTCTTTCAGAAGCTTCATGGCATTCATGACCTTCTCGAATACACCGTCACCACGACGGCTGTCGTTTGCTTCCTCGAAACCTTCCAGAGAGATAGCCGGAACAAAATTCTTAACACGAAGCATATCCTGGCAGAATTCTTCGTCGATCAGTGTACCGTTTGTGAAAGAAAGGAACTCACAGTCCGGATGCATCTCGCAGATCTTCATCAGGTCTTTTTTGCGGACAGTCGGCTCACCGCCTGTGTAAATGTACATATAAGTTCCGAGTTCTTTGCCCTGTGTGATGATGGAATCGATATCTTCGATGGAAAGATTCAGACCATAGCCATACTGTGCAGCCCAGCATCCTGTACAGCGAAGGTTGCAGGCAGCGGTCGGATCCATCAGGATAGCCCAGGGAACATTGCAGTTGTACTTATCCTGAACTTCATGCTGACGTGCAGATCCTGTAAGAGATGCATTTACCATAAAGTTCTGGAAGAAGGCTTTTCTCACGCCGGGATCCAGATCGTAGATCTTCAGCATCAGCTGATACCAGTTTCCTTTGCTTTCCAGTGCGTTGCGGACTGTGTTTCTCTGAGATACATACCAGTCCTTCGGGGAAAGTTTATCTACCAGATCCATGACTTTCATAGCATTCTCTTCCGGATTTTTTTCCAGATAATTGAGTGCTGTTGTAAGAGCGGTTTTGATCGCCGCACTTTTAATCTTGTCTTTAACAGATGCCATTTTTTTCTCCATTTCTTAGTGTGGTTTATGAATTGTAATAATCTCTGTCCGGATTCTCAGCTTTTTGGGTGAAAATCCAAAATGAACCAAATTTTCGAACCTCATTATAAAGATGACTTAAAAAAAAGTCGAGAAAATTTTCGGAAAAACGGATGGACAAAAAAAAGTTGGTGTGGAGTTTTTGGACACGATTTCGGAAGTGTCCCACTGATCAAATGACAAATAATAAGAAAATGTGAACGGATTTTAAAAAAGTTTGAATATAAAATTAATATAAAGAAGTAGAAATATAAGGGATCATACATTATAATGATTTTGTATATTATCACAAGGTCATATCTTGTGGAATCTTTTTGATGTGACCATTACGGATTTTATACATACTAAGGTTATTAAGGAGAAAAAAATGGCAAAAGTAGCGATCATAACCGATACAAACAGCGGAATGTCTGTAGAAGAAGGGAAGTCACTGGGCATACATGTGCTGGCGCTTCCATACCTGATCGACGGCAATTTTTATACAGACGGTGTCGATCTGACACACGAACAGTTTTATGAGAAAATGGAAGCGGGCGCGGAGGTCTCTACTTCTCAGCCTTCCCCGGGGGATGTTATGGATACCTGGGATGCCCTCCTTAAAGATTTCGATGAGATTGTCTATATTCCCATGTCAGCTGCGCTTTCGCAGTCTTACAATACGGCATCCACTCTGGCGGAGGACGAGCCATATGCCGGGAAAGTTTTTGTAGTTAACAACAGACGGATTTCGGTTACACAGAGACAATCTGCCATTGATGCAAAAAATCTGGCGGATAAGGGCTTTGGCGGTAAGGAGATCTGCGGTATTCTGGAACGTGAAGCTGCGGAAAACAGTATCTATATTACAGTTGATACTTTGAAATATCTTAAGAAGGGCGGAAGAGTGACTTCTGCTGGAGCAGCGATCGGAACCGTGCTCAATATTAAACCACTTCTGGAGATCCAGGGCGGCAAATTAGATGCCAAGGCCAAACCGAGAGGCATGAAAGCAGCCCGTAAACAGATGATCAATTTCATTAAGGAAGATATTGCCACAAGATTTGCGGAAGCAGAAAAGATGGGACAGACGATTATTCAGATCGCCTATACAAAAGTCTCCGAAGAGGTGCTGGATAGCTGGTACAAAGAAGTGGAAGCTGCCTTCCCGGGAAAAGCTGTTTTCGGTGAGGAGCTTGCGCTCAGCATTGCATGTCATATCGGGCCGGGTGCTCTGGCTGTTACAGTCTGCAGTCCGGCTAAGGAACTGTGGTAACAGGAGGAAAAAATCAGGATGATCCAGGATATAGCACCGCATATTTATCATAATGAATACTCGGAGCGAATGCCGGGAGAAGATGCAGTTGTCTTGTTTTTTAAAGACAACGGTATTCTTGTAAGACACACTGCGGATGGCGGAATCCGATATTTTGAAAAAAAAGATCTGGCAGAAGGATTTGTCCGGAACTATCAGTTCCTCTTTGTTATAGATGATCAGGAGTATTATCTGGCAATTCGGGATACGGAAGATCGGAACAATGAGTGGACTTCTGAAGATTTTCCGCAAGGCTGGGAATTTGTCACACCTCGCTATTTCAGGACTGCATTTCCAAGACATCTTGCATTTGCCGGGATCACAGGTTATCAGCTTTCAATCTGGTACAGGGATCACGCATTTTGCGGGAGATGTGGTACCAGAACAGTACACGACCACAAGGAGCGTATGCTGCAATGTCCCTCCTGCGGCACCCTTGTTTATCCGGTGATCTGTCCTGCTGTTATCGTGGCGGTCACACATAAAGAGAAGATCCTGATGACCAAATATGCCGGAGGCGCATATAGAAAATATGCTTTGATCGCCGGCTTTACCGAAATCGGAGAAACGATCGAGGAGACAGTTCGCAGGGAAGTGATGGAAGAAGTTGGCCTGAAGGTGAAAAACCTCCGGTATTATAAGAGTCAGCCATGGTCCTTCTCCGGTACCGTCCTCATGGGATTTTTCTGTGAGATGGACGGGGACGATGAGGATGCGATCCGTCTGGATGAAAATGAACTTTCAGAGGCTGCATTCTATATGCCGGATGAAATACCGGATGACGACGAAACCATTGCCCTGACCCGTGAGATGATGACAGTCTGGAAAGAATCAAACGGAACATATTAACGCAGTCGGATAGAAACACCGACTAAGTGTAACATACCGCGAAGTTGTGCGTGGTTATCATAAAGAAGGGAAGCAAAACGGTCGAAAACTGGGTATACAAAGTATACACTGTTTTCGGCCGCTTTTCGTCCGGTGGGAGAGCGTTGCCACTAACCAGCGCGTAGCAAAGACTGGTTGACAATTCTCTGTACTTGTGATATTGTTTGCAAGATACAATATTTAACAGTGTTAATTATTATGAGGTGAAATGAATGCCGGATATCTCAAAGTTATCGGAACGCGAGCGAAAACTCTTCCGAACCATGAATAAAATGCGCCGGGTCCGTTTGTGGGATCTGACACCCGGAATGTAGAGGGGAGAAGCAGTGCTGCTTGACATTATCTGCAGTCATGAAAAAGGCCTTAAGGTTTCTGACATGACAGAAAAAGCGGAAATGCTTCCGCCGGCCGCTTCTCGGCTCATGAAAAGCATGGAGGAACAGGGTCTGATCAGGCGGTCTGTGAATCCGGAGGACCGCAGGAATGTGGTGGTCCTGGCAACCGAAAAAGGACAGAAGCAAAATGCACAGATTCAGGAATTGATCCATCTGATGTGGATGGATGTGTTTGAAGAAATGGGACGTGAAAATGTGGACCGTTTCATGGATCTGTGGGATACCTTTATTAATTGTATGTGCGATGCTGTGCAAAAGAGAAAAGCCGATACCTTTGGTTCGGCTTTAGATAAGAAAAAACAGGAGGACTGAAAAAACATGAAAAATATTTTTCGATTTCTCTCTGGGTTTAAGAAGTGGATCATACTGATCATCCTGCTGCTGATCGCGCAGGCCTACTGCGAATTGTCGCTGCCGAATTATACCAGCAACATTCTGAACGTTGGTCTGCAGCAGGGCGGTATTGAAGACGCTGTTCCGGATACAATCCGGGGAAGCAGCCTGTCTGCATTGGAGCTCCTGATCCCGGATGAAGATGTTGAGATCGTTAACAGAGATTATGGAGTGACTTCAGAGGAACAGCTGAAGAGTGAATCGATTCTTACCCTGGCCAAAGACGCAGACAGAGAAGAACTTCTGGACATCTTGCTGATCCCCGAGGTTGTCATCTATCAGCTTTCCCAGGCGGATACATCATCTCAGGAAGTGAGTGCATCCGGCAATAGTGCAGATGCAGCGGACATCTCACAATCAGACGTATCTTCTTTTTCCCTGGACCAGCTGGAGCAGGCGATCGATGCCGGACTGATCACAAAAGAGCAGATCCTTGATAAGATGTCAGAACAGATGAGTCAGATGGAAGGCATGACCGATACTTATCTTTCTCAGATCGCAGTTTACTATGTGACGGGAGAATACGAAGCACAGGGCGTGGATATGAATGCTTTAAGGAGCAGTTATCTTTGGAGTGTAGGGTTTAAGATGATCCTCATGTCGGTCCTTATGCTTGCAGCTTCCATTCTTGCTGGATTGATCGCTTCTGTGGTCTCTGCAAGCATCGGAAAAAATATCCGCCACGATCTGTACAATAAGGTTATGAGTTTTACCAGCGGCGAAATGGAACATTTTTCCACGGCATCGCTGATCACCCGCTGTACCAATGATATCCAGCAGATTCAAATGGTCACAGTACTGTTGCTGCGTATGGTCATGTATGCTCCGATCCTCGCCATCTTTGGCATCATCAGGGTCCTGCAGACAGATGTCAGCATGAGCTGGATCATCGTTCTGGCGGTCGTTGTTATTGCGATCTTTATCCTGACACTGGTCGGTATTGCCATGCCCAAATTTAAGATCATGCAGACACTTGTGGACAGACTGAATCTGGTTTCAAGAGAAATGCTTACCGGTATCATGCCGATCCGGGCTTTCAGCCGGGAGACATATGAGGAAGAACGTTTCGACAAGGCCAGCACAGATCTCTATAAGACCCAGCTCTTTACCAACAGGACCATGGCGTTTATGGCACCGGTCATGATGTTTGTTATGAACGGGATCTCGGTACTGATCGTGTGGATCGGTGCCTCGGGCGTCGACAAAGGAACAGTGCAGGTCGGGGATCTGACTGCATTCATCACTTATTCCATGGTCATTGTGGCAAGCTTTCTGATGCTCTCTATGATATCGATCATATTGCCGAGAGCAGGTGTGGCGGCCGACCGTATCACAGAGGTACTGAACACAGATATCGTTCTTCAGGATCCCGGGAATCCCAGAGACTGCGAGCTCAAGGATATCAGGGGAGAGATTGCTTTTCAAAATGTTTCTTTCCGATATCCGGGCGCAGATGAACCTGCGATCTCTGGCATCAGTTTTCGGGCAGAACCTGGAAAGACCACTGCGATCATCGGTTCTACAGGCTCCGGCAAATCCACGCTGTTGAATTTGATCCCTCGTTTTTATGATGTTTCGGAAGGTTCCATTACACTCGATGGAATCGATATCCGGGAGATCACCCAGGAAAAACTGCGTGAGAGCCTTGGCTATGTGCCGCAGAAGGGGATCCTCTTCTCGGGAACGATTGAGTCCAATTTGAAATACGGCGGAAGTCAGATTTCGGATGATGATATCCGGGAAGCTGCAGGGATCGCTCAGGCGGAGGAGTTTATCTCACGCAAAGAAGAAGGATATGACGCTTCAATCGCGCAGGGAGGTACCAATGTTTCCGGCGGTCAGCGGCAGCGGCTTTCAATCGCGAGAGCCATTGCGAAACATCCCAAAGTTTATCTTTTTGATGATTCATTTTCGGCCCTGGATTTCAAGACGGATCTGGCACTCCGAAAGGCGCTTGGTGAAAAAACGGGTGATGCAGCAGTGATCATTGTCGCCCAGCGTATTTCCACGATCCTCCATGCGGATCAGATCATCGTTATGAATGATGGACAGATTGCCGGCATCGGAAAACATGAATATCTGTTGGAAACATGTGAAACTTATCAGGAGATCGCAAAAAGCCAGCTCTCTGAAAAAGAACTGGAGCAGCTGAAAAAAAGACCGGCTGAAATGGCGGAGGATCCGGTTACTGCAAACAGGATCGACTCTATAGAGAATACAAAGAATACAGAAAAGGCAGAGAAGGGAGGTGAGTCGGTTGGCTGAAGAATTCAGACAGAGAAGGAGACCTGTAAGAATGGGCCGCCCCGGACGAGGACCTGTTGAAAAAGCAAAAGATTTTAAGGGCACAATCAGGAAACTTCTGAAATACATGGGTTTATATAAAATCGCATTGGTATTGGTCGCAGCCTTTGCCATCGGTTCCACGGTATTTACCGTACTCGGCCCGAAGATCCTTGGCAACGCGACAACAGAGCTTTTCAATGGCCTGATCCTGAAACTCACAGGAAAAGGAGAGATCGATTTTTCAGCGATCGGAGCCATACTACTGGGCTTACTGGTTCTTTATATCATCAGTGCTGTTTTTTCCTTCCTGCAGGGATGGCTTATGTCAGGCATTTCCCAGAAAATGTGCCTGAAGATGCGCAGGGATATCAGCAAAAAGATCAACCGCATGCCATTGGGCTATTTTGAATCCAACCTTGCGGGAGATGTGCTCTCTCGTATCACGAATGATGTAGATACCATGGGTCAGTCGCTGAATCAGTCGGTTACACAGATGATCACCTCTGCATGTACCGTGATCGGTATTCTGATCGTGATGCTTACAGTTTCTCCTTTGATGACACTGATCACCGTTGTCATCCTGCCGATTTCCATGATCCTGGTCCTGCTGGTGATCAAGAAATCGCAGAAATATTTTAAAGCGCAGCAGCATTTCCTCGGTCAGATCGACGGCCAGATCGAGGAGACATTTGCAGGGCACAATGTTGTAAAAGCATTCAATCGGGAAAACATAGAAGAAGAAGTATTCGACAAGACCAATGGCATTCTTTATGAATCTGCCTGGAAGAGTCAGTTCCTGTCCGGACTGATGATGCCGGTCATGACATTTATCGGTAATCTCGGATACATGGCGGTTGCGGTTGCGGGAGCAGCCCTTGCCGCGGTCGGAACGATCACGATCGGAGATATCGTTGCTTTTGTTCAGTATGTCAAACGATTCACCCAGCCGATCCAGCAGCTGGCACAGGTTTCCAATATGCTCCAGTCCATGGCTGCAGCAGCGGAGCGTATCTTTGAGTTCCTGGAGGAAGAGGAAGAGGACCAGACTACGGAGCATGCGATCAGTGAAAAAACGATCACGGGTCAGGTCTCGTTTGACCATGTGAAATTTGGCTACTCTGAAGAGAAGACGATCATTCACGATTTTAACTGCGAAGTAGAACCGGGTCAGATGGTTGCGATCGTCGGACCGACGGGTGCCGGTAAGACCACCATGGTCAAACTGGTCATGCGTTTTTATGATGTGGACAGCGGTGCGATCTCTTTGGATGGACATAATATAAAGAACTTTAATAGAAGTGCGCTGAGAGAAGGCTTCGGTATGGTGCTTCAGGATACCTGGCTCTTTAAGGGAACGATCATGGAGAATATCCGTTACGGTCGTCTGGATGCGACGGATGAGGAAGTCATAGCTGCAGCAAAGGCGGCCAGGGCAGATAACTTTATCCGCACACTGCCGGGCGGTTACGAGATGGAACTGAACGAAGAAGCAACAAATGTTTCGCAGGGACAGAAGCAGCTGATTACCATAGCCCGCGCTCTGCTGGCAGATAACCCGATCCTGATCCTCGACGAAGCAACTTCTTCCGTAGATACCCGTACAGAACAGCTGATCCAGGATGCCATGGCGGAGCTCATGAAAGGACGTACTTCCTTTGTAATCGCCCATCGTCTCTCGACAATCCGCAATGCAGATCTGATCCTTGTTATGAGGGACGGCGATATTGTGGAACAGGGAAATCATGCGCAATTAATGGCACAGAAAGGTTTCTACGCAGATCTTTACAATTCTCAGTTCCAGGAAGCAGTCTGATCAGTAAACAAAAATCAGCCCGCAGAAAGTTTTGCCTGTCGTCTATAGGTAAAACTTTCTGCGGGCTTAGATTTTGTCAGCGTTCGACGGGAGCCTTACTTTGTATTTTTCTCCACTTCCTGCAGCTTCATGGCTCTTACCTTAAGCGGCAGTCCGAACAGTGTGATGAAACCGGAAGCATCCTGATGATCATACATATCACCTGTCTTAAAGGAGGCAAGAGACTCATTGTAAAGCGAATACGGAGAAGTTGATCCTGCTTTGATGATATTGCCTTTATAAAGCTTGAATTTTACTTCGCCGGTAACGGTTTTCTGAGTGACTTTTACAAATGCCTGAATGGCCTCTCGCAGCGGAGTGAACCATTTTCCTTCGTAAACAACCTGTGCAAACTGGCTGCCGAGTTTTTTCTTTGTTTCCATGGTGTCGCGGTCGAGACAGAGCTCTTCGAGCTGTTCGTGTGCTGCCATGAGAATGGTTCCGCCGGGTGTCTCGTAAACGCCGCGGGATTTCATGCCGACTACACGGTTCTCAACGATATCGCAGATGCCGATACCGTGTTTGCCGCCAAGGACATTGAGTTCCTTAATGATATCGGCAACCTTCATTTCCTTGCCGTTGATCGTCTTCGGCACACCTTCTTCAAAAGTCAATGTTACATATTCACCTTCGTCCGGCGCTTTCTCCGGTGTGACACCGAGAACAAGCATATGTTCGTAGTTGGGTTCCAGGGAAGGATCTTCCAGCTCAAGTCCTTCATGGCTGATGTGCCACAGGTTTCTGTCGCGGCTGTAGCTGTTGTCTGCTGAGAAAGGAAGATGAATGCCATGTGCTTCAATATATTCCATCTCTGCTTCGCGGGAATCCATTTTCCACACATCAGGCATACGCCAGGGTGCGATCACCTTAATATCCGGTGCAAGTGCCTTGATTCCAAGCTCGAAGCGGATCTGATCGTTTCCTTTGCCTGTTGCACCGTGGCAGATCGCTACAGCGTTTTCTTTTCTGGCGATCTCAACAAGTTTCTGTACAATAGCGGGACGGGCCATAGAGGTGCCAAGCAGGTATTTGTGCTCGTAAACCGCACCTGCCTGTACACATGGCATGATAAAATCCTCTGCGAATACATCTACAATATCTTCAATATATAACTTGGCCGCGCCGGAGAGTTTTGCTCTTTCTTCGAGACCGTCCAGCTCGTTTCCCTGGCCGCAGTCGATGCAGCAGCATACGACATCGTAATCGTAGGTTTCTTTGAGCCAGGGGATGAGGGCAGTGGTATCGACACCGCCGGAATAGGCTAATACAACTTTTTCACGCATAATGTTTGCCTCCTCGTTTTCTAGGTTATCGCTCCCGTGAGGACGGGAATAGATCCTTATTTCGTATTTTACTGTTTTGTAATATACATCAAGGCAGGGAAAGTTGCAAGAGATTTTATAAATATTCATTTAAAAGACGCTTTATGCAAATGATATTGCATAAAAATACATAAATAACGTGAATATTCTAATAATTATGCATAAAACGAAAATTTTGCTTTACATTCCCACTGCATAGGGGTTATTCTATTAGCATGCCGCAGGCAAAAGTACTGCGAAAACATAGTTTTGTCGGAATTTTGAAGGGAGAAATATCATGAAGATCATCGAAGGCGGCGTTACGGCAGCGATCGGTTTTCAGGCGGTCGGCGGATGCGCCGGTATTAAAAAAGAAGATATTAAGGATATGGCACTGATCTACAGCATCGTTCCCTGCGTGGCTGCAGGCACCTTTACGACCAATGTTGTCAAGGCGGCTCCCGTTAAGTGGGATCAGCATATTGTTTATGAATGCGAATCTGCCCAGGCAGTTGTATGCAACAGCGGAGTCGCGAACGCATGCACCGGCGAAGAGGGGTACGGATATTGTAAACAGACGGCAGAGACAGCCGCAGAGGTTTTGAAGGTTCCGGAGGATGCTGTCCTTGTTGCGTCTACCGGCGTGATCGGCAGACAGGTTCCGATCGATAAGATCAATGCAGGAATCAGAAAGCTTGCACCGGCGCTCACCAATTCCAGAGAAGGGGCAAGTCTGGCTGCGCAGGCTATCATGACAACCGATACCAAACAGAAGGAAGCGGCTGTCACGATCGAGCTGGATGGCAAGACGGTTACGATCGGCGGTATGTGCAAGGGTTCCGGCATGATCCATCCGAATATGTGCACCATGCTTTCTTTCGTGACAACGGATGCGGATATTTCCAAGGAAATGCTGCAGACAGCACTTTCTGCGGTCGTTCAGGATACTTACAATATGGTTTCTGTCGATGGAGATACCTCGACGAACGATACTGTTCTGCTGCTGGCAAATGCGCTGGCCGGAAATGCAACGATCAAAGAAAAGAACGACGATTATTATAAATTTTTGGAAGGCCTGTATGAGGTGAATAAACAGCTGGCCAAAAAGATCGCAGCGGACGGTGAAGGCGCGAGCAAGCTTTTTGAGGTGCAGGTCATCAACGCAAAATCCAAAGAGCAGGCTGTAACATTGGCGAAATCGGTTGTGACTTCCAATCTTACAAAGGCAGCTATGTACGGAAATGATGCCAACTGGGGGCGGATCCTTTGTGCCATGGGTTATTCCGGTGCTAAATTTGATCCCGAGAAGGTGGACCTCTATTTTGAGAGCTCTGCCGGAAAGCTGAAGATCATTGAAAACGGCGTAGATACCGGATACAGCGAGGAAGAGGCAACGGAGATCCTGAGCCAGGAGGTTGTCATTGCGATCGCAGATATCAAGATGGGGCAGGCGAAAGCTGTTGCATGGGGCTGCGATCTGACTTACGATTATGTAAAAATTAATGCGGACTATCGTTCGTAAGAGGGGAGAAGATACACATGATCAAACAGGAATATCTGGATAAGGCTGGTGTGCTTATTGAGGCCCTGCCTTATATTCAGAGGTTCAACAGAAAATATATTGTCATCAAATACGGCGGAAGCGCCATGATCGATGAGGAACTGAAGGCCAATGTCATAAAAGATGTGGTACTTTTAAAATTGGTCGGATTCAAGCCTATCATTGTACATGGCGGCGGAAAGGAAATCTCCAGATGGGTCGGTAAAGTCGGCATGGAGCCTCGGTTTGTCGACGGTCTGCGCGTGACAGATGAGGATACCATGGAAGTTGCCGAGATGGTGCTGAATAAGGTAAATAAGGAACTGGTCAGCATGGTCCAGGAACTGGGGATCAAGGCAGTCGGCATAAGCGGTAAGGATGGCGGACTGCTACAGGTGGAGAAAAAGTTTTCCAATGGTCAGGATATCGGTTATGTCGGACAGGTTACAAAAGTAAATCCAAAGGTGCTTTACGATCTGCTCGAGAAGGACTTTCTTCCTATTGTATGTCCCATTGGCATCGGGGAGGGCGGTCACTCCTACAATGTGAATGCGGACGATGCCGCAAGTGCGGTTGCAGAGGCCATGAATGCGGAGAAGCTTGCTTTCCTGACGGATATCGAGGGTGTTTTCTACGATAAAGACGATCCTTCTACCCTGATCTCTGAGCTCAGTGTTACGGAAGCACAGAAACTGATCAAGGAAGGCCATGTGGGCGGGGGCATGATCCCTAAGCTGCAGAATTGTATTGATGCGATCGCCAACGGTGTATCCCGTGTCCATATTCTGGACGGAAGAATTCCGCATTGTCTGTTGCTTGAGATCTTTACCAATAAAGGAATCGGTACCGCGATCCGCAAGGACGGAGAGGAGAGCTATTATCATGAAGATGACTGATTATATGAACCGTTCGGAGGAATATATCCTCCATACTTATAACCGTTTTCCAATCGTGATCGAACGGGGCGAGGGCGTTCGTGTTTACGATACGGACGGCAAAGAATATCTGGACTTTGCGGCTGGTATTGCCGTATTTGGTCTCGGCTATAGCAATGAGACTTATAAAAATGCTCTGAAGGATCAGATCGACAAGATCGTCCATACATCCAATCTTTATTACAATGTTCCTATGGGGGAAGCTGCAGAAAAGCTGGTAAAGGCATCCGGCTTATCCAAAGCCTTTTTCACAAACAGTGGAACAGAGGCGATCGAAGGGGCGATCAAGGTTGCAAGAAAATATGCTTACTTAAAAGATAACAGCAACGATCACGAGATCATTGCCATGCAGCATTCCTTCCATGGCAGGAGTCTGGGTGCACTTTCTGTTACGGGAAACACCCATTACCAGGATCCTTTTAAACCCCTGATCGGCGGGATTAAGTTCGCTGAATTTAACAATCTGGAGAGTGTAAAGACTCAGGTTAACGAAAAAACCTGTGCGATCATTCTCGAGACCGTACAGGGTGAGGGCGGTATTTATCCGGCAGATCCGGAATTCCTGAAAGGCGTAAAAGCGATCTGCGAGGAAAAAGACATCCTTCTGATCCTTGATGAGATCCAGTGCGGCATGGGCCGTACCGGCAGTATGTTTGCCTGGCAGGATTATGGCGTGGAGCCGGATGTTATGACATGTGCGAAAGCACTTGGCTGTGGTGTTCCGGTCGGTGCGTTTGTCCTGAATCAAAAGACGGCAGAACGATCTCTGGTGCCCGGTGATCACGGCACTACCTATGGAGGAAATCCGCTTGCGACCAGAGCTGTCAGCACAGTATTTGATATTTTTGAGACAGACCATATTGTAGATCATGTAAAAAAGGTCTCACCGTATTTCGAAAAGAAATTGGATGAGCTGGTAGCAGAGAGCGACATCTTTACTGCGCGCCGCGGAAAAGGTTTTATGCAGGGCCTTGTTGTGGAAGGAAAGACAGTCGGCGAAGTGGTCAATGCTGCACTGGCAAACGGCCTTTTGGTGATCAGTGCCGGCAGCAATGTGCTCCGTCTCGTGCCGCCGCTTATCATTACAGAATCAGATATTGATGAGATGATCGAAAAGCTCAGGAAGAGTATCTGCGTTTGACACAGATCATATACAGCAAAACGGAATGCAAATGTCTGCTTTTTGAACAATTTCCCCGAACTCTTTTTATGGGTTCGGGGCTTTTTTATGATTATTGCCGCAAAGCGGCCGAAAATTGGGCGCACGAAGTACGCAC
>R11__coassemble_1383_pt1 | contig 13800 bp, 8 predicted proteins | sample R11__metabat2_high_PE_057 | metagenome-assembled genome bin R11 | reverse complement strand
GCTGTTTGCGTGCGAGCACGCACAGCTTCCGCCACTTAATACCCTATATCATAAATATGGATTGTGATTAATTTCTGATTGAAGTGTGAGAAGATTGTGTTTTTCCTTTTCTTTTTAAGCTTTCTTTCTATGCTTTCTTTTGCTCTGTTTGCCCGCAGAGCTCTTTTCTTTCCAGAAATCGCTCATAGGTCATATCCATACCAAAAGCGCCCAGCGGTGCAGTGATGATGATGGAGAGCACCGCCACAGACAGTACGATATTCCCGCAAGGCAGTCCGAGCGAGAGGGGCACAGAGCCGATCGCCGCCTGGACAGTCGCCTTAGGCAGATAAGAAATGACGCAGAATGCCTTTTCTTTTAAGTTTAAACCGGTCCCAAGAAGGCAGATCCAGACGCCGGCCGAACGGAATGCAAGACCGATAAAGATCATGGCGATGGCCGCAAGTCCCGCCCCAAGTGTGTATGGGATATTGACCGCAGCGCCAACAAGCACAAACAGCAGGATCTCGGCTGCGATCCACATCTTGCCGAACTTGCCTGAGAGATCTGCACCCACTTGGGGGCGGCAGCGCATTTTCACCAGAGCAGCAAGGCTCATCACTGCCAGCAGGCCGGAGATGGAGAGAATGCCTTCCAGACGGTCTTCGACCGCCATCATCAGAAAGGCTGTACCAAGAAGCAGGATCATCTTCAGAGACTGTCGGATGCTCTTTCCCCTGTTATGAGCAAATTCAAAGATCCAGGAGAGCAAAAGTCCCGCCAAAGCACCCAGCAGAATGCCCAGCACGATAGAAACCGGAATGTTGACAAAGTCCAACACGCTGGCGCTCTGGCCCTGCGCCATACCGACAAAGGCCGTAAAAAGAACGATCACAAAAACGTCATCCAGAGAGGCACCCGCCAGGATCATCTGTGGAATCCCCTTTGCGGTTCCGTATCGATTTTCGATCAGGAAAACCATCTTGGGCACCACGACCGCCGGGCTGACCGCTCCAAGTACCGCACCGATGATCGCACCTTCCAGCACTGTAACATGGAGCACTGTAGGCGCGATCAGCACAAAAGCGCCGATCTCAAAGAGCGCCGGCAGGAAGGACATAAGGACCGCCGGGCGGCCGACCTTTTTCAGGTCCGAAAGATCCAGCGCCAGGCCGGCTTTGATCAGGATGATGATCAGTGCGATCTCCCGCAATTCCGAAGAGATATTGAGGATCGATGGATCCAGCAGATCCAGAACATAGGGACCCAGTACAATTCCCGTGACCAGCATCCCGATGATGCTGGGGATGCGGATCTTCTGGCAGATCGATGCCATGGCGATCCCGACAAGAAAGATAAATGCAAGTGATGTGATCATATAAAACCTCCTGTAAAGTCATTTGCACCACGTTTTATGATATACGCACAGCTCCGCGCTTTGCACTCTCGCTGTGCTGGTGCACGCCACATTTTTATGATTACTACGCGCTGCTTTGCGCCGCAGGCGCTTCCGCATCGCTGCAAAAATCTCGACTCTCGGTCCACCGTAGACATCCCTTCGTCTCGATTTTTGTTAGGTTCTCTAAAGTCCGTGATCCCTTACGTGCGAGCACGTCGGTCTCCCGTACTTTGAGAACCATTATCATAAAAAAAGCCGATGGCCCTGCAAGATTTTCTCGCAGAAGTCATCAGCTTTCTAAGTTTCAAAGCGGTTTAGAGCTTGCGCCCGGGGGAGAACTTCATTCCCTGTGCATTTTATATCATACTTTTATGGCAGATTCAACAGAAACATTTTCAACGAAACCTTTCTGATGAACATTTCTGATGTTGGAATAAAGATGCAGTACTGTTTTCGTTTCTGCATAGTTGCCGTATCGTTAAACAGCCGTGCCAGCCCGCTTTTTCAGCGACAGAACCAGTGTCACCGCATTGTAGACAAGGCCAATGATAGCCAGGATCAGCGCGATCGTTGCCATGATCTCCACCCTGCTTAAGCGGCTGTATACCTGCTTGTCGCGGATATTGCCGACGGAAAGGGTATTGCCGTTGTCGAGGGCGACATAGAGGTTGTTGCTGTCATCCAGATAGACACTGGAGATACCGGCGGCTGCATAGCCACCCTCTTCTTCCTCGTTGACAATGTCGATATCGTAAATGCTGCTGTCCGTATCGTCGTAGTTGTCATAATCGTCCGCTGAGCTGCTCTGCCCGGAAGTTGATCCGGTGCCGCTTCCTTCCGATCCTGAACTACCGGCCGCACCTGTCGCGCCTGTAGCGCCTGTCGCGCCTGTTGCACCTGTAGCACCTGTTGCTCCTGTTGCACCTGTTGCTCCTGTTGCACCGGTCGCGCCGGTATCACCCTTGTCTCCCTTATCGCCCTTTTCGCCCTTCTGGGCCGCGATCCAATCTTCTTCGGTTCCGTCATATCCGTATTTCACGGCAATCTCGTAAGCAGAGAGGCCGGGTTCTCCTTCATCTCCCTTCAGGTCACGCAGCCAGTCTTCCTCTGTACCGGTGTAGCCATGCTCCACCGCCAGCTCATAGGCTGACTTACCGGTTTCGCCGGTCTCGCCTTTTAAGCTTTCCAGCCATTCGTCTTCCGTTCCGGTGTAACCTTTCTCTACGGCGATCTCATAGGCAGACTTGCCTTCTTCACCCTTCAGGTCTTCCAGCCACTGCTCTTCTGTGCCGGCGTAGCCCTTTTCCACGGCGATCTCATAGGCGGATTCTCCATTTAGGTCTTCCAGCCACTCTTCCTCTGTACCGGTGTATCCATGCTCCACCGCGATCTCATAGGCGGATTTTCCGGTCTCGCCCTTCAGATCCTCCGTCCATTCTTCCTCTGTACCGATATAGCCATGCTCTACAGCGATCTCATAGGCGGATTTTCCGGTCTCACCGGTCTCACCCTTCAGGTCTTTCAGCCACTGCTCTTCTGTACCATCATAGCCATGTTCCACAGCAATCTCATAGGCGGACTTTCCGGTCGCGCCTTCCACGATCATAAGGGTTGGAAGGTAACTCTCCAGGCTGGTGCCCTCCAGGCTTGGCGGCGTATTGTCCTCAGATGCCGCGATGACGGAGATCTTTGCCAGACGGATCCTTTCATCTTTTCCGCTGACAATGCGGCTTATGGATAGTGCCTGCTGATAGCTGTTGCCGTCATTGGCCGCGACCCGGATACAGGGCCGGTCAAAATAGGTAGTCACCTCTGCGCCCTCTGCGTAGATTTCCAAATCGTGTCCTTCATAATCCTGGGCATAGATATAGAAATATTTGGCTTTTTTCTGCGTGTTTTCAGGGTAGGTCCAGGAAAGCGTCAGATCCGTTCTATCGATGTCCACAGATTTATTCGTGATCTCAAGATCCGTCGGTTTGTCCAAGGCGGAAGTGACCTGTGTGGTCTTATAGCCGACGACCGGCACTTCGCTGTTTTCTCCGGAGCCGGAATTGAACATCCAGTAACCGAACTGCCAGAAGAATTTATAATCATGCAGCACCGTTTCCGGCATGCCTTGCTCAACCAGCGCATTCTGATCCGGATTTTTAACAGATCCGGTGATGCCCTGTTCCTGACTTTGACTGCGGAAATGACCGCTGGAGTGGGTCTGAGATTCGGTTTCGCCTTCCGACACCTTCGTACCGGAATTGCAGGTGATGCCCAGGTCCAGCTTGTTGATGAAAGATCCTTTTTTGATATCCAGTGTAGCCTGACTGGTGGTGCTTGTGGTGTTGCTGGTCTCCTGTGAGATCCGTTTGTCCTCGATCTGACTGGCGCCGATGGACATGGACCCACCATTGAAGCTCATTTCTCCGCTGCTGTTGCTGAACCAGTTCTCGGATCCGAAGGAGAAGGAATCGGTTGTGTAGGCATAGGGATTGCCCACGCAGTCAGCGGGCAGATCGCCGTCCTTTCCAAGGGTGATTGGATTCAGGAAATCCACCTGCATGTCAATATATTTCTGCCGGTAGTCCTTCACCTCTGCATCGTTCGGATCGATCGGGGCATCCGGATGAGCGGCGTTATAGGTGGAGAGACCCTCATCAAAGAGCTTGGCTCGTTCCTCTTTCGTAAAAACATAAGTAGCATTATAGGCAGCCGCATAGTCGTTGTATTCGTCTACAGTCAGCTGGGTATAGGCCGGCTTTTGCGGAACAGACACCGTAAGCTCTTTGGAAGTGCCTCCACGTGTTTCATAGGTGTAGATGTAATTCGGAACGCGCAAAAGGACCACCGAATTTTCATTGATCGCGGTAAAGGAATTGGTCGAGGTCGTCGTCAGCGTCTCGATAAAGCCGGTGTTCTCCATCTGGGTTTCCGTATAGGTCGTCAGGGTACCGAAACTGGCAAATCCAAAATCCTTGGAGGTGCCGGAGCTTAAGGTCACACTGGTGGAGCTGCTGTTGCTTTCCGTCTTGCCAAAGGCATAGCGGGTGGTATTGGAATAGCTGGTCGTGCCGCTGGTGATGCCCAAGTCCTTAAAATAGGGAGAAGCCTCCAGCACCGCAATGACCTTGGGATTGCTGTAGACACAGCGGACATTTCCCGTAAAACGCATCTGTACACAGTCGCCTGCCACGTCATAAGCCACCGGCGCCGCCATGTTTCCGTATCCTGCTCCCTTACTATACAGATTTGTTCCGGAACTGATCGTTTTCTGGCCGAAGCTGTATTTGGTGATATCCCCGCTGGTATTGTTGTTGTAGGCGATAAAGCAGCGCTGCTTCATAGACTGCATCGTCGTACCATCAGGGGTTGGGCAATAATTGTAGGAGATCACCAGGGCTTCATTGGAATTCGCGCTGGTATCAAAAATGCCTTTTTGTACCTCGTAGTAGCCACTCTTATCATAGGCGCTGTTTCCAAAGCCTAAAGCTGCCACATCCAGAACCCGTTTGGGTTCCAAGGTGGAGGAAAGATCATAAAGAGAACCGTCCAGAAAGAGCAGTTCCGCGTTGCCCACGCCGTTCCAACGGACCGCTTCCGCACAGCTGGAGCCGCGTGTGTTCCATTCATTGCCGCAGAAAGCACTGCCACTGGCCTTGACCAGGTTCCAGGATGTACGGGTCAGGGCATTGTTTCGGTATTTATAAGTGGCAATAAGACAGACCCGATCAGTGCTGCCGGTAAAATGTTCCATGTTTGATGGATAACTATTTTTCATACCGCCTTCCATGCACAGGCACTCGATACCGCCGATGGCCAGCTCGTCCACCCCGTCATTGTCGAAATCTCCTGCGGCAATGCCGGGATTGTGAAAGGTCTCATAGGAATTTTCATAATGGCGATACTCTACGTCACCTTTCCGCTCCGCCCAATACCGGGTATTTTTCGATTGGTGAATCTTCGAGCTCTCACTTTCACGAAAACCGCTGCTTAAGATCTTCTGACCGGAGCTGCCGTAAAAGATACCCAGATAGGGAAAAATAGTTTGGTAGGTGCCTTCCGTGTTTTTGTCGCGGTTCCACAGACTTCCACACATGCTGATCGCAGCAAGATCATCGATGCCGTCCCCGTTCAGGTCCCCCACCGTCAGCTGAACCTTCAAACGGTAGTCTCCGGCATAGTTATAGCGGTCCGGTCCGGCTGAGCCTGCAGACACCTCATAATTTAATTTCCCCTTGTAGTCCGGGTGTAGTCCGTTCTGGGTAACATCCGCAATGGCGGCAGATGAAGAAGCGGGATCAAAGGAGATCTCGTAAAGGCCGTAATTGTCCTTATCAAAGGAAAAGTAGACGATCAGGGTCTCCACGCCGTCCCCGTCAAAATCGCCGGCAACGATGTCGCAGGGCGAATTGGTGGAGCTAAAGGAGACCGGGAACCCACTGGATTGGGAATCCGTATTGTCTATAAAGCGGCAGGTGTACTCACTGCCGACAGTCAGCCACTGATAGCCGGAAAACTCGTCGCCGTTTGGGTCGTGGATGGCGACTTTCGCCTTGTAGGACCCGTTTTCCTTAAAATAACCGCAGTAAGCCACATAATTTTTGGTCGAGTCCTTCACCGGAGCAAAGGAAATGCCCTGTACGCTCTTGGCATTTTCATCAATGATAGAAGTATCTGTCCCTGTGACAGTCAGATCGCTGCTGTAACTGATCTTGCTGTAGGAATTTTCGGTCGAGACCTCACGGGCATCGTAGGAAAGACCGCTTTTTAAGCTGGCCGTAAACCACTCGCCATCCTTGCTTAAGGGATTAGAAAGGTCGTTGAGGGTCAGATAGGTCCCGTCCTCTTCCGTCTCCACAAGGGAGAGGGCATTGGTATTAACGACCGTACCGGCTTCCGCATCTTCTGAATCCTCCCCGTTATCGCCCAGAACTGATATGGGAAAAAGTGAGAGAATAAGGATGCCGCACAGGATGAGATTGAAGATTCTGCTGATCAGGTAATTTTTTGATGTATATTTCATAAAACTCCTCTCCTTGCATTTTTGTGATGATAGTATAAATCCGACAGATGCTGAATATCTGATACAGAACAGAATGGATCGATCAGATCTCTTTCTTGATCACATTATAATATTCCAAACCTTTTTTCTGTCCAAATTTCTTTACGATCTCTCTGTAAACAATGGCTTTTCCGTTTTTGACATCTGAATTTTTTACCACCTGAGAAGCGATAAAGCCGGCATCCTCGGCATCCACTTTTGCCTTGCCATAGAGGGCAAGGACCATATTGTTCAGGGCCAGACGGGGATTGATCGTTTCCGCAGCAGATGCTTCTTTTTCCTGCGCATCAGAGGATTGCCTGCTGTCCGACTGTCTGCGTTCTGCCGGTTTCAGGTCTGCCCCTCTCTCTTCTTCCTGTGTTGCATCGGCCGGCATTTCATCTTCTCGTTTGGCGTCTGCCTGTTTCGCGCCCGCCTGTCCTTTATGGTCCGCAGTCTGACGTCCTGTTCCGCTGCGTCTTCTGCCGCCGCGTGTTCCGGTACGACGATTATTGGTTTTTGGAGCGGGTTTTTCCGTCGCATCCTCTGTCGTCTCTGTACCATCCGGTTTTGCTTCTGTTTCAGGGCGTCCTGCCAGATTCATCTCCGGTTCAGTCTGCTCTTCAAAACCTGCCTCTGTCTTTTCTTCCGGCAGCACATCGGCAGATGCCAAAGCCCCATCGTTTTCCTCCGGAAGGGGTGCAGATGTCATTTCATTCAGATCGTCAGCCTCTGTTTCCTCTGCCGCATCATCTACCTGCATAAAATCAGACCGCTTGCTGCCTCTGGCAGGTCTTCTGGTCGTATTGCGTGTCTCGCTTTTGGCACTCATCTGCGGAACTGAATCCCGCATAACATTGTAGCCCTTATTTTTCCAGAAGCGTACAACGCCGTCAAAGCCACCGTCTCTGCTAACGATCACATATTTTTTACTTTTCCCGTTTTTCCGCAGCAGATAACCGAGGTAAGAAACAAGGTGCATATCCAGGGACTGCTTCCCGGCTACGACTTTCATAAAGCGCATGGTCGCGTCGATATTAGCCAGGGCATCCAGACCGATCTTGGAAGCATTGTTGGTATAAAGCAGATAGACCGAGTCCTCCTCGTCGAGGGGCTGGATCGCCGTCAGTCCGTGCTCGCGGACATTTTCATAATCAATCAGATAAATTGTATCCATTCTATTCTTCTCCTTTTTTCTGTTAGGTCCTGTTAACATGATGATACATTTTCGCCACATCCTCGTTCATATGCAGTGGGATCAGTTTCATTTCCGGATGCTGATTTGCAAACACAACAAACAGCTGGTGCGCAAATCCCTGTCCCATCCATTGGATCCCTTCAAAATCCAGAACAGCCTCCCGAAACAGTTCCAGACGATTGCAGATCCGCTTCGCCTGTGACCGTGAAACAGGAGAGGCATCGAAAATATTCTTTAAGGGGATACGTGTTTTGACAAATCCTCCGTCTTCATCCGCATACAGATCAAATACATCTTTAGCATTTTTGCGGCTGGAATTGGCAAGCTCCATAATGACACAGGTCCCCTTCAAAAACGCCCGGGATCCGCCGGATAATCCATCGTATGCATTCTTTTCCCTGACAATATCTGCACCGTCCTCTGCAATGGCCATGATCCGGCTCTCATCATACTTATTATTTGTAAAAATTTTTCCATCTGAAACAATAAAAAAAGTATCCATTAGTTTCGAACTGAAAAATATCCCTTCACCGGAATGATTTTCCGCATCTGTGGTCAATTTTCCCTTGAACAGCTCACATATAGCTTCTTCCAGAGAAGGAAGATGAAAATAATCCTGAATTTTTCGAAAGATCCCCACTCCGTCATCATACAGTAAAACTCTCGTTTTCAGATAATTTCGTTCCACGAACACATACGCATATTGGGCCTCTGAATGATCCACTACATTATTCACCATCTCACTGAACACATATGACCAGATGCCGATCACATTATTTTCCAAATCCCGGATGTGTTCCTCCAGACATTGGTGATATGCATACATATCGGCATCCAGGTCCCCCTTTTTGCGTTCCAGCACATATTGCCAGGTTTGAGGAACCAGTTCATAGTTTCCTCTTTTCACTTTTCTTACAATTCCCTGCTCCTGCAACTCATTCAGATAAGTGTATACAGTAGCCCGATTGATGGCAAAAGTTTCAGCAACAGTCCGCGTAAGTTCCGGATCTCCCTGCATGATTTTTTCCAGAATATCATGTTTGACTGCCTGCTTTTTTTCATTACTTACTCTCATATGAGATGCCCCCATCACAACAATGTTCGGCCTATTGACAGGACCATCATAACGTTTATTTCAGGATTCGTCAAAACATATTTGTTTTAATCGCGGAGTTATTCGTTTTAATGATAATTGTATTCGTTTTAAAATCATTTAAAACGAATTTCTCCGGCAGATCCTGTATCAGATTCCACATAGAGATTCGTATGAGATCCGAATAAGGATTGCCGAAAATCTGACAGATTGATAAAATAAACCGAAAGAACAAGAAACGAACAGTAAAAGAAAAAGCTTAAAAGAAACGCCAGTGTCGAATCGAAGGTATGGATATGAAAACTTTAATAGAATTATATGATGAACGTGCCATTGAGAATGTGCTCGGGCCGGAGACCTTCCGCCCGGAAAAAGTCTGTTACCTCTGTCCGCCCGAAATTGCCCGGGACCGGCAAAAGCACCTTATTCTGCGCTCTTTTTTCGCCCACAGGGGACTGGATATAAAACTGGAATTTGCAGAGACAAGCCTCTACAATTCCGAAGCGATCTTTCAGCAGATGAAAGCGATCGCTGCACGCTCGGAAGACTGTGCCCTCGATGTGACAGGCGGTACGGACGCCGCGCTTTTCGCCGCCGGCATGTTCTGCAGGGAAAGCGGCATCCCAACCTTCACCTATTCCCGTAAGCAAAATCGTTTTTACAACATCAGCAATGCCGCCTTTGCGGATAATCTGATGTGCCGGCTGGTCTATCAGGTCGAAGATTTTTTCAAGATGACCGGCGGCACGAGATCCGCAAAGGGCGCGTGGATAACCGTGCTTTATCTGCCTACCTGGATCAGATCGATCCCTTTTTCAGGATCTTTTTGAAGCGCCGGCGCAAGTGGCCGGATATCATCACCTTCTTCCAGCGGATCTCCAAAGCCGAGCACGGCACGCTCCCACCGCTTTCTGTAAGCGGCAGCAATGTCCAGAAGGGAGAACATGGCAGCCGGGTATACGCCGACCAGGAGGTATTGGGAGAACTGGAAACGATCGGCTTTCTCAAAGATCTGAAATTTGTGGAAGGCAGATCCACACGTCAGGTTTCCTTCTCCTTTGCAGACCATAATATCCGGAACTGGCTGAGGGATGTGGGCAGTGCACTTGAGCTTTACATCTACAAGGTCTGCCTGGATACCGGCATTTTTCATGATGTGATGAGCTCCGTCATCGTAGACTGGGACGGCACGATCGGCCACGACAGTGTCAGCAACGAGATCGATGCCGTTGCCTCCCGAGGCTGCGTGCCGATCTTTATCAGCTGCAAGGCCTGCGAAGTGCGGACCGAAGCCATCAACGAGCTTGCCATCCTGCGCGACCGCTTCGGCGGTAAAGGGGCCAAAGGTGTGGTTGTCAGCACGGAATATTGCAATGCCGCTGCGCGTCACCGCGCGGCCCAGTTAGGGCTTGCGGTCATTGATCTGGAAGAGATCGAGGCAGGTGCGGCCGGAGACCGCATCCGGATCATCATGAAAGCATAAAATCACACATGTGTTGGCAAACACCATTTTTTATGATAATCGGGATTGAAGTCCGAGATCAGGGCGCGCTTGCGCAAGCCCTGTCGCAGGACCTCAAGACCGTAACAAAAACTGAGCTGTAGCGTCGTGCTTCAGCACGGCGCGGGAAGCGAAGTTTTTGTAGCAGCGCGAGAGCCGTAAGGCGGAGCGATGCATATTATCATACAGAAGTGGTGTGCACCAGCACATGGGGGTTTTTTATGATTACTACGCGCTGCTTCGTGCTTCGCACTTCCGCATCGCTGCAAAAATCGAGACTCCTGGTCCGCTGAACGCGTCCCTACGTCTCGATTTTTGTTTGGCCGCTAAATGTTCGAAAATGTGTGTATACTTCGTATACCCAATTTTCGACCGCTTTGCGGCCGTAATCATAAAATATTACACTTTTTCTAAGAATCGTCACCTTACAACATGCCCCTGTTTCCTGTATGATAAGCTCATAAAACAAAAAGAAAAACTACTCACCTTTCTTTTTAATTTTTTCCTTTTTATATCCAACTTTTCCAAAATGCAAAAACTGCCGGATTCAATGCGATTCCGACAGTTTTTGCATTCTATATCTTTCTCCTCGCAATAAAGACCTCCGGAACCGGCTTTGGGTGTGGCAAACAAAATTTGTGATCTGATAAGAGAACATGTGTAGTAGAGATGCATTGGCCAAAGGAGTCCGAAGACCATTCGCATGCGTCCCTAGTCGCTCTGGCTGATGGCTCTGCAGGAAGACATAGAGCGACTTATCAAAATCTTCAGTGGATTTAAAACAGCATGCGTGGAGGGCTGAGGAGGACGACGCTGCATCTCGTACACAGTTCTCTTATCACAACAAATTTCGGGGATTATAAAAGGCTGCCAAGTGACAGCCTTTTTGAAAACATATTTCTTACTTCAGTTTATAGTTTCTTGCCTCATCGAATGCCGCCGCAATGTGATCTGCCGGCACATCACCCATGATATTGTGGATCGTTGTAAAGACGAAACCGCCGTCTTTTGCAAAGATATCAAGGTTTCTGTCAACGTGTGCGCGGATCTCTTCGACAGATTTGTTGGGCAGCGTGTCCTGCGTGTCGATTCCGCCGCCCCAGAAGACAAGCTTGTCGCCGTACTGCGCTTTCAGCTCTGCTGCGTCCATGCCTTTTGCGGTGATCTGAACCGGGTTGATAATATCCACACCCATATCCACAAAATCATCCAGGAAGGGACGGATCGCGCCGCAACTGTGGTAATGGATCTTCCAGTTTGTGTTGTCGTGGATCCATTTGTTGATGCGGGTGTAGAAGGGCTTGTAAAGCTCGCGGAAGGTATCTACAGACATCAGCTGTCCAACCTGTGTTCCAAGATCTGTACCGGATACATTGATCACGTCGATATTATCACCGACAGCCTGTTTGTAGATCTCAAGATTCTTAATGCCGGACTCTGTCCACAACTCAAATACATCCTTAACATAGTCCGGATAGAGGAGCTGCGCCATGGACCAGTCCTGATAAGAACGTACGCCTGTGGGATGTTTTACCTGCGGTCCCTCGATCTCGGAAGGATCTCCCAGAGAGATACGGAAGGTTCCGAATACGGCCTTGTCGGTAGAGCGCAGTTTCTTAGACTGTTCTTCCAGCCATCTTGCATCCTCATCTGTAATGGATTTGATCTTGAAATCGTCTTTGAAATCGATCTCTGCATGAATATCATCTTCATCATACTCCGGTGCGCGGTGCAGGGCATCGAAGAAATAACCGCCCTCGGGCATGCAATAGGAAGGATCGCAGCTGTCATCTCCCTGGGGATAGAGATATCTTCTGCCTGTCTCCGTGATCTTATATTTGTGCTGGGCAGAGATCATAACCGGTGTGCCATCCGGCATCGGGAACTCCTGCATAGGTCCGTAGATGGGGCAGCCTGCATGATCTTTTGCCTGCTCAAGGCCGACAACGTCCAGACCCATCTTGTCGATGATGTCCATATCCATGCGGGCGATCATCTGTGAGATCTCGGTGATGCCGAGTGGGTACAACGGCAGACCAAGATATTCACGCAGCCTGTAAAGGGCACAAGCGCTGATGCCAGTGTAATGGGTAGCACCGATATCCATGGGGACACGGTCCGGCTGCTGGTGGTTGATGGCTGCTAAAACTCTTTCTCTTGATGTCACTTTGCAATCCTCCTGTTATACTTTGTAATCCTTTTCCGATACGATCCAAATCCTTTTTACGCAATTGCTTCTTCATTCGTATTCTGTATCGATTTTGACATTTTCTAAAACATCCGGTCAGTTTTTATGTCATATTTCATTTTCATAGCGCTAATGATGACAAAAAGCTTTGCTTGTTGGCTTCTTTTTGTTTATAATTGCATTATACAGATGTATTTATTTCAATACATCTCAATATATCAACATAAAACAGGATTATTTTGACATATTTAAAAGGAGAAATATGCGGCATTCAGAAAAAGGCGTTATCGGCAACTCCACAATGACTTTTTATATCCCCAGCACCAACGCCCTGGAACACTTGTATTTTCACAATTATACCGGGGCTTTTTATGCGAACAGTGACTATTGCATTCGCAGAGATCAAGCCGAGATCGACGCCCCTTTTCTGCTGATATTAGTTATACGCGGCTGTATGCATCTGGAATTTGAAGGTCACACTTATGAGGCACGAAAAGGGGAGATGCTCTTATTCGAGAGTCATCTCCCCCATTGCTATTATGCTGATGATGATACACAGTTCCGCTATGTACATTTCGGCGGAGCCGAAAGCCGTTTTCTGGTAAGTCGCATCTGCCAGAACCATCAGCACCATTTTACCCTTAAGAATCTGAACGATGTAGAAACCTGCCTGAACCTGCTGATCGCTTACACTGAAGAGAGCATCCCCAATGAATATCAGATCTCCTTTCAGATTTACGAGCTTCTGATCCTGATCATCACCGGAAAATCCACGCCACAGGTAAACGATACCAATCACGAACGGATCTCTACAGCCATAGCTCTTATGAAGCATAACCTTGGCAAAGAGATCTCTGTGCCGGATATCGCAGACCGCATCGGTCTGAACCCATCTTACTTTATCCGTCTTTTCAAGCAATACACAGACCAGTCTCCCTACGAGTATCTGCTCAGCCTGCGGATCTCGCAGGCCAAAATGCTGCTCTACACGACAAGCGATTCTGTAAACGCCATTGCAGAACAATGCGGTTATCCGGATTCTTCCTACTTTATCCGCCTGTTCAAAAAATATGTCGGCAGCACACCACTCCAATTCAAAAAATATCACCTGAAAGGAGTGAAAGGAGACGGAGCATAAAGGTGCGCCCGCTCCACCTTGTATGTGTGTTTTGAGCGGCAATCCGTTCCGTTCTCCGCCAAGACCGCCTAGATGGCTTTTCTTGCTTATTTGGATGATTTCTCGCGCCTTCCGCCCCTCAGCAAGACCGCCTGAATTTCCTTTCTTGCCTATTTGGATGACTTCCAGGCCGTTCTAACCCTCGCAAAGACCGCCAGAATTGCTCACTTGCCAAATTTAGAAGAATTACCGGGCGTTCAGCCCCTATGAATAAAAAAAAAAAATAAAGTATTGGC
>R11__coassemble_1370_pt1 | contig 13906 bp, 12 predicted proteins | sample R11__metabat2_high_PE_057 | metagenome-assembled genome bin R11 | reverse complement strand
GGATCAGGATGCCGGTGATCTTCAGGATACACCTGCGAAGGATCCGGATTCTCCGGAGGATGCAGCAATGATGATGAAAACACCGCCTGTCGGCGGAGGATTGGAGGAATATAATGGGACTGTTTAGCGGTCAGTTTGCCAATGTAGTAGAATGGGAAGAATTTCGCGACGACATACTGTTCTGGAAATGGGGCAATACAGAGATCAAAAAGGGAAGCCGCCTGATCATCCGTCCCGGACAAGATGCGATTTTTCTGTATAATGGAAGGATCGAAGGGGTTTTTAAGGATGAGGGAAACTTCGATATCGAAAGTGAGATCATCCCATTCCTTTCTACTTTAAAAGGTTTTAAATTTGGATTCAACAGCGGCCTGAGGTCTGAGGTACTTTTTATCAATACCAAGGAGATCACGGTTAAGTGGGGCACAAAGAACGCGATCAATATTCCAGCACAGGGGCTGCCGGGTGGTATGCCGATCCGCGCTTTTGGTACCTTTAACTGCAAAGTGGCAGATTACGTTGCACTGATCGATAAGATCGCCGGCGTGAAACGGCAGTTTACGATCGATGATGTCAAAGAACGCGTTGTTTCCCAGCTTGATCAGCTTTTGATGAAGTGGATCGTCCGTGAGGGAAAGGATATGTTCAATCTGCAGGCAAATGCTGCGGATATCTCACAGGGAATCTGTCAGGATCTGGATATGGAGATGCAAAAGGTCGGGATCGGCATTACCGGATTCGCGATCTCAAGCGTCAGCTATCCGGAAGAGATCCAGAAGATGGCCGAAAAAGCAGCATCTCAGAGCATGATAGGCGATATGAATCGCTATCAGCAGATGGCTATGGCAGATGCACTTGCCAGCGGAAACGGGGCGGCCGGTTCTATGGCAGGCTCTATGGCCGGTATGGGGATCGGCATGGCAATGGGGCAGCAGATGATGAACCAGATGCAGATGAATATGGGTGGCATGCAGAATATGAACGGAATGCAGAACACAGCTGCTGCACAGAATATGCAGGGGCAGGTTCCTGCGGGCGGTCTCAATTTCTGCCCGAATTGCGGAACCAAGACAAACGGTTCGAATTTCTGCCCGAATTGCGGTCAGAAACTAAATTGATCAGGCATCGGTGAATACTTTGTAGCTGACAGCCGGAAAAAGTGCGTCGTGAACGGATGAATGGAATGACCAGGGGGATTAAAAAATGAAATGTCCGTATTGCGGAAACGATAATACCAGAGTTGTGGATTCGAGACCGATAGAAGAGAATAGCGGGATCCGTCGCAGGAGAATGTGCGATAACTGCGGAAAACGCTTTACCACTTATGAAAAAGTCGAGACGATTCCGCTGATCATCATCAAGAAAGACCAGAACCGCGAACAGTACGACCGTGTCAAACTGGAAGCCGGAATTTTGCGGGCCTGTCATAAACGACCGGTGTCTGCTCAGCAAGTCAGCGATCTGGTGGATGTAGTCGAGACAGAAATCTTCAACCTGGAAGAAAAAGAAATCTCCAGCACAGTGATCGGAGAGATCGTTATGAATCAATTGAAAAATCTGGATCCGGTTGCTTATGTGCGTTTCGCTTCAGTTTACAGGGAGTTTAAGGATGTCAATACATTTATGGACGAATTGAAGAAATTTCTTCGATGAACTTAAAAATTTCGGATCGATGTTCTGGAGAGGAAAAGAAAAATCTGCAGGTTTCTCAGCTCCTTGAAAAATTCGGACAGGCGGCCGGGGAGGAATTCGCAAACGACAGAATGCTGCTCAACTAGCGATAATCTGGACGGCGAATGCCCACTTTACTTTTACAGGGGAAACGGAAGTAATATATGAAAAAGAAGACAAAGATCATCATTGCTGTATCGGCGATCGGTGCAGCGGTGGTGCTGGCTGCCGGAGCAGCCTGGTATGTCTGGCGGGGACAGGAATATAAAGAAGTTTTTTATCCTAATACTACGATAAACGGGCTTGACTGTTCGGGGCTTACACCGGACGAGGCGGAGGAGAAGATCCTTTCATCGATAGATGATTATTCGCTTACAGTCACCTTTAAAGATAATAAAAAAGAAACACTCGATGGCAAAGATTTTGATTTTGAGTACGTTTCCGATGGCTCAGTGCAGGAATTCCTGAACACGCAGAATTACCTGAAATGGTATACAGAATCCCAGGAAACGCATGAATTCACACTTCCGACCTCCTTTGTTTATGATGAAAAGAAGCTGGATAAGCTGATCAAAAAATTTTCGGTCCTTCAGGCGTCTGCTGTGGTAGAACCGACAGATGCCTATATCACCTATCAGGACAATCTCTATTCGATCGTACCTTCTTCTGACGGTTATAAACCGATTGCGGACGAGATCATTCCGGTTGTAAAAGAGGCTGTTGAACAGGCAGACACGAAACTGAGCATGACCGCGGATAAGTATTATGAAAAAGCAGCTGTTCAGACAGACAATGCGGACCTGGTCGCACAGAGGGATCTTCTGAATACTTACACAGTTGCGCATATTATCCATAATTTCCCGGACGGCACTTCCACCGAGCTGAACACTGACGTTTTAAAAACGTGGCTTGTGGATAACGGAAACGGTACCTACAGCTATGATGAAGAAGTCTACCGGCAGCATCTGGCAGATTATGTAAATGCCATGGCGGAACATGTTAACAGTACCAATGGAGAAGGAATGGTTTTCGATTCCACAATGGATGGAACGATCACAGTCTCTTTTGGAAGCTACTCGACTTATGTGGGATATGTTTTCGATGCAGAAGGGGAACTGGCCCAGCTGCAGCAGGAGATCCTGGACCATGCAGATACGACCAGAGAGGCGGTTTATTCTCAGACAGGAAAGGGATTCGGAAATCACGGGTTAGGAGATACTTATGCAGAAGTCAATCTGACCAGGCAGTATATGTGGTTTTATAAAGACGGCAAGTGCGTCTTTGAGACCAATATCGTATCCGGCTGTTTGACAACCTGGCGTTACACGCCGGAAGGCGTTTATTCGCTTTATACAAAGGCCAGCCCACATACCATGAAGGGGGAGATTAATCCGGCTACCAACCAGCCGATCTATACAGTTGAATGCACGTATTGGATGAATATCATACCCGCTCTGGGAATCGGTTTCCACGATTACGATTTCGGTCGCTCTGACTGGAGCAGCACGGCCAATGTATACAATGGATCGCATGGCTGTATCAATATGCATTATTCTGATGCGCAGACGCTTTATAACCTGATCAATGCCGGGGATCCGGTTGTCATGTATTACACCACGGAGCCATCGCTCCGGACAGAACTTTCTCCATCGCAGCAATATGCAGCAAATGGAGGTTCAAGCTCAGGCTCTGACTCCACATCGGATTCAGACACAGATTCCGGTGCGGATACGACAGCGGCATCTACTGAGGCGGCAACATCTCAGGAATCCTCTGAAGGAGATGGCACAGAATAAGTGCACCTGAAGAATGCACATATATGAGACGGCAGGAAACAGAAACATGTGTTGCCTGCCGTCGTCTTTCCGCTATTGGTCTTTGAGTTTGCGGAGCAGTAATTCTTATGTTTCACCATTGATTTTGAAAAAAAAATGAGTATAATAAAAAATATGCAGGATTAGTACATCGGTAGTACATCGGCTTCCCAAGCCGAGGAGGCGGGTTCGACTCCCGTATCCTGCTTTTTTCTGTTGATGTTAGATTGTTTCGGCTTTGCTGTGCTTAGAAAGAGAAGCGTTTTAATCGGCGTTTTCTAAGATTAAGATAAAATATCGATAAAACAGATACGGTGTGGTTGCTGTCTGGGCCGGAGCACACCGTATTTTTGTGTTCTCTTACAGGTTCCGTATCTTTTCCATTGTAATTAGTATGGAAATCATGTAAAATAAAAAAGATGTTTGTTGATTTAACGCGGTAAAGACAATAACTATTTTTGATGAAAAGAGGAGAAAGGTTCAATATGGGAAAACAGTATTACCAGCCTGAGATCGAGACCGCCTCACGCGAGGAGATCATCGCCATTCAGAATGAGAAGATCGTAAAACAGGTAAAGCATGTCTATGAAAATGTAAAATATTACAGAGATCTCATGGACAAGGCCGGTGTGAAACCGGAAGATATCAAATCGATCGATGATATTAAGAAACTGCCGTTTCTTACAAAAGCAGATCTGAGAGATGCTTATCCCTATGGTCTGGTGGGTACACCGCTTAAAGATTGTGTGCGCATCCAATCTACATCCGGAACCACAGGAAGAAGAGTCGTGGCTTTTTATACCCAGCATGATATCGACATCTGGGAGGAATGCTGTGCGAGAGCGATCGTAGCAGCGGGCGGTTCTAATGAAGACGTATGCCATGTATGTTATGGTTATGGTCTGTTTACAGGCGGCCCCGGACTGAACGGTGGTTCTCATAAGGTTGGATGTCTGACATTACCCATGTCATCCGGAAATACAGAGCGTCAGATCCAGTTTATTCAGGACCTGCAGGCAACGATCCTCTGCTGCACACCGTCTTATGCGGCATACATTGGCGAGACGATGCTTGCAAAAGGTATCAAACCGGAAGATAATACCCTGAAAGCCGGTATCTTCGGTGCAGAACCCTGGACTGAGGAGATGCGTCAGAATATCCAGAAAACACTGGGGATCAAAGCGTATGATATTTATGGCCTGACTGAGATCAGCGGCCCGGGCGTTTCTTTTGAGTGTGAAGCGCAGACCGGTATGCATATCAATGAAGATCATTTCTATGCTGAGATCATCAATCCGGAAACAGGCGAGGTACTTCCGGAGGGAGAGATTGGTGAGCTTGTATTTACCAGCCTGGATAAAGAAGCTTTCCCGCTTCTTCGTTACCGCACAAGAGATCTCTGCATCCTGACCAGAGAAAAATGTGCTTGCGGAAGAACACACGTGAAAATGACCAAGCCGATCGGCCGCAGCGATGATATGATGATCATCCGTGGTGTCAATGTATTCCCAAGCCAGATCGAGACAGTTCTCCTGAACAACGGTTATACACCGAATTATCTGATCCGGGTTGATCGAAAGAACAATACAGATACCCTGGATATCGATGTTGAGCTGACACCGGAGCAGTTCTCAGACAAAGTAGCAGATATCCAGGCCAAAGAGAAAGAACTTGAAGCTGCTATGCGTGCGATGCTCGGTATCGGACCTAAGGTTCACCTTGTAGCACCGAAGAGTCTTACCAGAAGCGAAGGCAAGGCAGTTCGTGTCATTGATAAACGTAAACTTCACGATTGATAAAGGAGGATTAGATTATGGCAATCAGACAGCTTTCAGTATTTCTTGAAAATAAAAAAGGACAGCTTTCCGAAACCGTTAAACTGCTTGCTCAGTCAGAGATCAATATCCGTGCACTCAGCATTGCCGAGGCCAGAGATTTTGGTATTCTTCGCCTGATCGTATCCGATACAGACAAGGCAAAAGAGATCTTAAGCGCCGAGACAATCGTGAAAACAACAGCAGTCATTGCTGTTAAGATGGATGATAAAGAAGGTGCCCTTTACAAAGTGCTTCAGGTATTCGATGAGGCAGGGATCAACGTGGAATATTCCTATGCGTTTACCACCTATTATTCCGGCGGCGCTTATGTAGTCTTCCGTGTGGATGATGCTGCAGCGGCAGAACTGCTCCTGACTGAAAAAGGATTTGAGCTGATCTCCGAAGTAGATGTGTGATCCGCTTAAAACCAAAAGATAAAACGCAAATAGAAACCAAAGAGGTAATTTGAAAGAATGGAAATGACAGTTATTACTGATTTCCTGGAGCGGAATGCCAAACTTTATGGAGGAGATACCGCTCTTGTAGAAATCAATCCGTCTGAAGACCGCGACAAGGCCACAACCTGGCGCGAGGCCAGCCTGATCGAGATCACCCAGCCGGATGCACCTTACAGAAGGGAGCTTTCCTGGAAGGAGTTTGATAATCATGCCAACAGATTTGCCAATCTTTTAATGTCCCGCGGCATTAAAAGAGAGACCAAGGTTGGTATTCTTATGATGAACTGCCTGGAGTTTCTGCCGATCTATTTTGGTATTCTCAAGGCCGGATGCATTGTCGTGCCCTTGAACTATCGTTACGCGGCAGATGAGATCAAATACTGTCTGGAGCTGGCAGATATTGAGGTCCTGGTCTTCGGGCCGGAGTTTATCTCCAGAATGGATGCGATCTATCAGGATTGCAAAGATGTCAACACCTTGTTCTTTGTGGGCAGAAATGTGCCGGATTACGCTGAAGATTGCATGAGGCTGATGGGATTCTGTTCATCGACCTGTCCGCCGGTATCCTATACACAGGATGATTATGCGGCAATCTATTTCTCTTCGGGAACGACAGGCTTTCCGAAAGCGATCCTGCATAAGCACCGCGCTCTGTTTTGCTCGGCACTGGTAGAACAGCACCATCACAGTCAGACCAGGGATGATGTTTTCCTGTGCATTCCGCCCCTCTACCATACAGGAGCGAAGATGCATTGGTTTGGCTCCCTGGTTTCCGGAAGCAAGGCTGTCATCTTAAAGGGTGTTAAGCCTGAATGGATCCTGCGTGCGGTCACAGAAGAGAAATGCACCATCGTCTGGCTGCTGGTACCCTGGGCACAGGATATCCTGGATGCCATCGATTCCGGACGGATCGATCTGAACCATTATCTGCTGGATCAATGGCGTTTGATGCATATCGGCGCGCAGCCGGTTCCGCCTTCTCTGATCCAGCGTTGGAAAAAGATATTCCCGCATCACCAGTACGATACAAACTATGGTCTCAGTGAATCGATCGGACCTGGCTGTGTGCATCTGGGTGTGGATAATATCCATAAAGTCGGCGCGATCGGTATTCCGGGCTATATGTGGGAAGCCAGGATCATCGATGAAAACGGCAATGAGGTTCCGCAGGGTGAAGTCGGAGAACTGGCTGTAAAAGGACCCGGTGTTATGACCTGCTATTACAAGAATCAGGAAGCTACAGACGAGATCCTGCATGGTGACTGGCTCTGGACAGGAGATATGGCCATGAAAGATGAGGATGGCTTTATCTGGCTGGTAGACCGCAAGAAAGATGTGGTGATCTCCGGCGGCGAAAATCTTTATCCGGTACAGATCGAAGCATTTCTCCGGGGATTTGAAAAGATCAAAGATGTGGCTGTGATCGGAACACCGGATGCCCGCTTAGGAGAGATCGCGACCGCTATTATCGAGGTGCGGGAAGGCGTGACCTGTACAGAAGATGAGGTAAATGCATTCTGTAAGGAACTGCCTCGTTACAAACGACCGCGAAAGATCATTTTTGCGGATGTGCCGCGTAATGCGACCGGAAAGATCGAGAAGCCGCTCCTGCGGGAACGTTATTGCGGCGGCCGCCTGGTAGAAGAGCAGATCAAACGTTAATATACAACATATCCGAAGTGGGTTCGGGTGTTAAAGCTTCATAATAATAGGAGAATGATGATGGGAAAAACATTATTGCTCGGCAATGACGCGGTAGCAAGAGGTCTGTTTGAAGCAGGCTGCTCATTTGTGTCCAGCTATCCGGGTACACCGAGTACCGAAATTACAGAGACAGTTGCAAAATACAAAGAGGTTTATGCTGAATGGGCACCGAATGAAAAGGTTGCCATGGAGTCCGCTTTTGGCGCCGCCTTATCCGGTAAGCGTTCCTTCTGTGGTATGAAACATGTCGGAATGAACGTGGCAGCAGATCCGCTGTTCACAATTTCCTATACAGGTGTCAATGCTGGTATGATCATTGCGGTTGCGGATGATGCCGGCATGCATTCTTCTCAGAATGAGCAGGATTCCAGACATTACGCCCAGGCAGCGAAGCTGCCGATGCTTGAGCCGTCAGATTCAGCAGAAGCATTGGCATTTACAAAACTTGCTTATGAGATCTCTGAAAAGTATGACACAGCGGTTATCATGAAAATGTGTACACGTGTAGCACATTCTCAGAGCATAGTGGAACTTGGAGAACGTGTTCTGCCGGAAGATAAACCTTATGAAAAAAATCCGGCAAAATATATCATGACACCGGCAAATGCCATTCGCCGTCACCCGATCGTTGAGGAAAGAACGGCTGCGCTTACGGAATTTGCCGAGACTACAGAGATCAATCGGGTGGATGCGGGAAGCGATCGCTCTGTCGGCATCATCACATCTTCGACCTGCTATCAGTATGTAAAAGAAGCGTGCGGAGATAAATATCCGGTGCTGAAACTGGGGATGATCAATCCGCTTCCGCCAAAGAAAATAAAAGACTTCGCGGCTTCGGTGGATAAGGTCATTGTTGTCGAGGAACTGGATCCGATCATTGAAACCTTCTGCAAAGCCAACGGCGTTGCATGTACAGGAAAAGAGCTGTTTGGATATCTCGGCGAGTTCAGCCAGAATATCGTTCGCGAGAAACTTGGAGAACCTGTTCCTTCCGGTAAAAAACTGGATGATCAGATTCCGGTGCGTCCTCCGATCATGTGTGCCGGATGCCCGCACAGGGGTCTGTTCTATACACTGAAAAAGAATAAGCTCACTGTGCTTGGCGATATCGGCTGCTACACACTTGGCGGCGCAGCACCTCTGTCCGCTATGGATACGACCATCTGCATGGGCGCTTCCATCTCCGGTCTGCATGGCTTTAATAAGGCCAGCAACGGCGCTAACGAAGGAAAAACAGTTGCTGTCATCGGTGATTCGACCTTTATGCATTCAGGTGTGACGGGTCTTATCACGACTGCATACAACGAGTCAAATTCGACGATCATCATCCTGGATAATTCCATCACAGGCATGACAGGACATCAGCAGAATCCGACCACAGGATACAATCTGAAAGGCGATCCCTGTACCAAGATCGATCTGGAAGCGCTTTGTAAGGCGGTCGGGATCAAACGGGTGCGCGTTGTCGATCCCTATAATCTGGCAGAATGCGATCAGGCCATCAACGAAGAACTGGCAGTAGCTGAGCCTTCTGTGATCATCTCCAGAAGACCCTGTGCATTGCTCAAATATGTAAAACACAACGGACCGATCACCTCTGATCCTGACAAATGCGTTGGATGCAAGAGCTGCATGAAGGTTGGCTGCCCGGCAATCAGTATCAAAGATAAGAAGGCAGTGATCGACACGACTCTTTGCACCGGCTGCGGCGTATGCGAACAGATGTGTAAATTCGACGCATTGGGCAAATAAGAAGGGAGCAGAAGATGGAAACAAAGAAAATCATGATTGTTGGTGTCGGCGGTCAGGGAACCCTTCTGGCCAGTAAGCTGCTCGGTAAGGTTCTGCTGAACCGCGGCTACGACGTTAAGGTAAGTGAAGTGCATGGCATGAGCCAGCGAGGCGGCAGTGTTGTGACATATGTATGCTACGGTGATCGCGTTTATGCACCGATCATCGACAAGGGTGAGTCGGATGTGATCGTTTCTTTCGAGCTGCTTGAGGCGGCCAGGTATACAGAATACCTGAAAGAAGGCGGCACGATCCTCACCAATACCCAGCAGACAAACCCAATGCCCGTTATCACAGGGGCCATGGAGTATCCCGCAGATCTGGTGAAAAAAATGCAGGGTCTGGGACTGAAAGTGGATGCCATCGACGCGCTGGCGCTTGCCAATGAGGCAGGTTCCAGCAAAGCAGTCAATTTGGTCCTTATGGGCAGGCTTTCTAAATATTTTGATTTTACGGAAGACGAGTGGCAGACTGCGATTGAAACAAGCGTGCCCGAGAAATTCCTGGATATGAACAGAAAGGCATTTAAACTCGGACGCGAAGCAAACTAAAGGAGAACGATTAATTATGCAGGAAATGAGCAGAAGAAACAAGCTGTTTACAGAGTCCATCATCCGCAAAATGACCCGTGTGGCTTTAGCGAATGATGCGATCAACCTGGCGCAGGGATTTCCGGATTACAATCCGCCAAAGGAGCTGACCGACCGTCTGAAGGAAGTCAGTGATATCGGCCCGCACCAGTATCCGATCACGATGGGAGCTCCAAACTTCCGTGCGGCTGCCTGCAAAAAATGCGGCCGTTTTATGGGAAGAGAGCTGGATCCGGATAAGAATATCGTAGCTACTATTGGTTCTACCGAAGCTATGGTAGATACGATCTTTGCCCTTACCAATCCTGGGGATAAGATCATTTTGTTTTCACCCTATTTTGAAAATTACCATGCACAGGCTATTTTCGCGGATTGCCAGCCGATCTATGTCCCGCTCATTCCGCCTACCTTCCGTTTTGATGCAAATGTGCTGGAAGATGCCTTTAAACAGCATCCCAAGATGATTTTGATCTGCAATCCGGCCAATCCGTCCGGCCGGGTATTTACGTACGAAGAGATGAAGCTGATCGCAGACCTCTGCATCAAGTACGATGTTTATGCAGTTATGGATGAAGTCTATGAGCACATCACATATGACGGACATAAACACATTTATATGAACTCACTGCCCGGCATGTGGGAAAGAACAGTGTCTCTTTCCTCCCTTTCTAAGACCTACTCTATCACAGGATGGCGTCTTGGTTATGCGATCGCGGAAGAGAGCATCATGAACCGCATTAAGCAGTATCATGACTTTAATACGGTCGGCTGTCCGTCGCCGCTTATGGAAGCGGCTGTTGTCGGGCTGGAAATGCCGGACAGCTACTATGAAGAGTTTGGTGCACATTACGCGCATATGAAGAAGATCTTTACAGATGGTCTGCGCGATATCGGCATACCCTTTACGAATCCGGAAGGAACCTATTTTGTACTGGCTGATATTGCACCTTACCTGAAGAAGGGACAGACCGATCAGGAATTCTGTATTGAAATGACAGAGAAGGTCGGCGTATCCGCGGTTCCGGGATCTTCCTTCTTCATGGAGCCGGTCAACAATATTATCCGTCTGCATTTTGCGAAGATGGATTCGACGCTGTACGAAGCAGTCGACAGATTGAGCCGTATCAAAGAAAAAATGGCCTGAACGCTCTGAATGATCAGAGGCCAGACCACTTGAAATTCCAATATTTAAATGTTCAGAAGAGCAGCTGCGTTTTCACCGAGAACCAGCTGTTTTTCTTTTTCGGAAAGATCGCATCCTTTTATAAATGCGAGGTAATCTTCCTGGCGCTCCCATGGGCTGTCAGTAGCAAATAGAACCTTGTCTGCACCGTGCTTTCTGACCAGACTGACAAAATTCTGTCGGCTCATGTTGGAATGGTATAACATAACATCTTCATCACCGGGTCTGATCTGAACAGGACCAAGAGAGAAAGCGGTGTCAAGCCATACCGGCGCACCTGCCAGATCTCTTTGGACCTCATCCCAGGCCTGCCAGCCGCCCATGTGGGCAAGGACCAGTTTTTCGGGATGAACATCGTCGATCAGGTCCAGCAGTTCGGGGACCGTGGCATAATTTTCATTTAAAAATCCAACGTCAAGTCCACTATGGGTGATCGCGATCATTCCCTGTGCGGAAATTTCGGCGATGATTCGTTTATAGGCAATATCGTTGATATGGACACCTTGAAAAGCAGGGTGGAGTTTAATGCCTTTTATGCCGGCTTCTTTTAACCGGCGGATCTCCTGCTTATAGTCTTCAAAAGCAGGATGCAACCCGCCAAAAGTAACGATCCCCATGGAAAACAGCTTGTCTTTTGTCCTGAGCAGACTGTCGTTCACCTGGGAGACCTGATCCGCACGGGTCATGACGGGGAGATTTACAGAATATTTTACGCCGGAATGGGACATCATTTCAATTAGGGAATCTACGGTGCCATCTGCTGTGTATTTTACATGGCCGTTTTTGCTCAGGGATTCCAAAGCTTTCAGGCTGATCTTGGGTGGAAAGGTATGCGCGTGGAAATCTATTATCATGTCGGACTCCTTTTGTGTTTCTTGACAGGCAGTGAAGCGGATTCGAGGTATCCGCTATATTACGTTTTTCAGTTTATCAGAAGAAAAAATAAAAAACCAGTACTTTGCAGAAGGGGACGTATACAGTCAATGTAATTGACTTTCAAAACAAAAGAGGGCTGCATGGCAGCCCTCCCAGGGAAACTTCTTAATCTTCAATTCTGGATTTTGTGGTGACTTCGATCTTACGATCAAAGCAGCTGAAGATCCGCTCAAGTTCTTTCTGGTCTTGTTTTTTCGTAAAGAGGCTGATGATCGGAACAATGATCAGTCCGCCGACCATGGCCATCACACCGGAATTGATGGATGATTTAAACATATATCCGAAGAAGGGTCCCCATCCGGAAACATCGATTCCACCGAGGGAAACGATCATCTGCAGGATAGCAATACCGCATCCCCAGACATAACATACCGCACAGGCTGCTTTTGTAACGCCCTTCCAGTAAAGACCATAGAGGAAGGGGGCAAGGAAAGCACCTGCAAGCGCCCCCCAGGAAACGCCCATCATCTGCGCAATAAAGGTGACTTCCGGATGTGCATCCTTGAAGATGGCGATCACTGCAGAAATTACGATAAAGAAGACAATGAAGAGCCGCATGATCGAAACCTGTTTCTTCTCTGACATCTCCTTTTTGGATTTCACTGCGATCACATCCAGCGTGAAAGTGGAACTGGAAGTCAGAACCAGTGAAGACAGTGTGGACATAGACGCCGAGAGAACCAGTACGATGACGATCGCGATGACAACAGTAGGAAGCGTAGAGAGCATTGTCGGTACGATCGTATCGAAAAGGGGTTTTCCCGTTGCCTCGTTGTAAGTGATGGAATCTGCGTAAAGTCTTCCGAATCCGCCGAGGAAATAGCAGCCGCCGGCAACGATGATGGCAAAGAAGGTGGAGATAATGGTACCTTTGCGGATGTCGCCTTCACTCTTGATCGCATAGAATTTTCCGACCATCTGCGGAAGTCCCCATGTTCCCAGTGATGTCAGGATGACAACAAAGAGGAGGGCAAGCGGATCCGGACCTAAAAACGAGGTATAAGCACCGCCGGTCCAGCCCTCAGCCTCGACATTGGAGAGGGTCTGCATTGCCTTTAAAAGACCGCCGTTCTGCATAAGTACAGAACCGATGACAGCGCAGATACCAAACAGCATGATGATGCCCTGAATAAAATCGTTGATGGCAGTAGCCATATATCCACCAAAAATAACATAAAATCCGGTAAGGACTGCCATGATGAGAATGATCACCCAGTAAGGAATGGGGAAAACCATGCCAAAGAGACTGGAGAGACCATTATAGAGGGATGCTGTGTATGGGATCAGAAAAATAAATACGATGATCGATGCCCAGACTTTCAAAGGAACAGACTGGAAACGTTTTCCGAAGAAATCCGGCATGGTCTTTGCATCCAGATGTTTGGTCATGACACGTGTTCTTCTTCCAAGTACGTTCCAGGCCAGGAGAGAACCGATAAATGCGTTTCCAAGTCCTGCCCAGGTGGAAGCCAGGCCGAAATTCCAGCCGAACTGTCCGGCATAGCCGACAAAAATAACAGCTGAGAAATAAGATGTACCGAAGGCGAAGGCTGTAAGCCAGGGACCGACCGAACGACCACCGAGTACAAATCCGGTCACATCGGTAGCATGTTTTCTGGTGCGGTAGCCAACCATGATCATCAATGCAAAAAAGATGACCAGAAGGATAGCGCTCAGAATTTGTGTTGAATTCATTTTGAACCTCTTTCTGTGAATTTGCCGGATTTTGTGCATACAACCGGCTGTTCACTTTTTTTCTATCGGTTTGGCAGTTGTAAAATGTACTGCGTTTTTAAGATACACTTTTCTACTTTAAATGTCAACAGTTTGACGCGTTAAAGTTATGGCGCAATAATAAAAACGTCCATGCAAGGTTATTTGCACCACATTTTATGATATACGCACAGCTTCGTGCTTCGCACTCCCGCTGTGCTGCAAAAAT
>R11__coassemble_1346_pt1 | contig 14027 bp, 6 predicted proteins | sample R11__metabat2_high_PE_057 | metagenome-assembled genome bin R11 | reverse complement strand
CAGGCGAACAGGGGCTCATACTCTTTTCTCTCCACACCTGCACCCTTGTACTCTTCCAGGATCTCGTATGCCTGCTCTCCTTCATCTTTCGCGAGACTTCCCAGCACCTGGTCCAGAAGGGCTTTCGCCATATAATAAGTATACCCGTCGATCGCCTTAACCTTGCAGTAGATCTCGTCCGGATTCATGCAGAGACCGACGTTGGAAGGCAGTGTCCAGGGTGTTGTTGTCCATGCCAGGAAATAAGCATCCTCGCCGACCACCTTAAAGCGGACGATCGCAGAGCGTTCCTTTACAGTCTTATAACCCTGTGCCACTTCCTGCGCAGAAAGCGGGGTTCCGCAGCGCGGGCAATAGGGGACGATCTTGAAACCTTTATACAGAAGACCTTTTTCCCAGATCTGCTTGAGCGCCCACCATTCAGACTCAATAAAGTTGTTATCGTAAGTTACATAGGGATTCTCCATATCAGCCCAGAAGCCGACAGTTCCGGAGAAATCCTCCCACATGCCCTTATATTTCCAGACGCTTTCCTTACATTCTTTGATAAAGGGCTCCATACCGTATTCTTCGATCTGGTCCTTGCCGTTCAGGCCGAGTTTTTTCTCGACTTCCAGCTCAACCGGCAGACCATGTGTATCCCAGCCGGCCTTCCGGGGAACATAATTGCCCTTCATGGTACGGTAACGGGGGATCATATCTTTGATCACACGGGTCAGGACATGACCAATATGCGGTTTGCCGTTTGCGGTCGGCGGTCCATCATAAAAAGTATACATCGGGCTTCCTTCCCGCTGCTCCATACTTTTTTCAAAGATCCGGTTTTCCTCCCAGAACTTTTCCGTCTCCTTCTCACGCTCAACAAAGTTGAGGTTTGTGTCGACTTTCTTGTACATAATAATCTTCTCTCCTATCTGAAGACACACTTTGCAGTATGTCTTATTCTACATATAAGCTACACATGGCGCTTCTTTCTGCGTTTTTCTCTGAGGTCTTCCCGCTTCTCGCGGACGCCCTCCGCCTCCATCTCGCTGCTTACCTTGATGGTCTTAACTACATACAGTCTGCCCTCATCGGTGCGCCGCATGCGGATCTTTCCCTTCATATAGCCATGCATGGGACAAATGGCCATGGAATAATAATTCTTGGAACCGGTTGAAAACCAGCGGATCTTCTTTCTGGCATTTCTCCCGCAGAGACAGCAGTGGGTCGAAAGAACTTCCGGATCGGCCATGGCTTCCTCTTTGCTGGCAAACTCCCTGGATATGAATTTGGAATAACCGTTGTAAACCGCGTGGATCTCATCCTGCTTGGTCTTGGGGTTCTGATAAACATCTATGGAGTCATATGCAAGCACAACATCCATATCGATCCCCCGGAAGATCTCTGCCGTGTAGCAGGCATCAGAAAGTGCCTGATGAAAATCCAGATTTTTCTCCATTCCCAGAAAATCGATCCCGTACTCCAGCGAACGCCGGCTCTTCATATCCTCATAACTGACGGCGAAGAGCTTCTGTACATCGTAAAAATGCAAAGGGCCTTTCAGCAGATGGAGCAAATGATAATATTTCATGTTCCGCTGCAGTTCCACCAGATCGATCGTGCCCCAGGTACAGAAATGTGCCTCCGGTCCGCACCATGTCAAAAATTCTTTGATGGCATCCGGGAAAGGCATTCCTGCCTTAAGCGTCCGGGCATCCAGATGAACGATCTCCCTGGTACGGTAATGGAGTGTCGGATAAACCTTCGGACGGACTGCCCTGTGGTAGCGGTCCACGACCTCCCGGTCTTTATTCAGTTTTACAGCACCGATCTCTATGATCTCAAAGGGCAGCCGTTTTACTTCCCTGTTTTTTCCGTAGGGGCACTGGTTCCATTCAAGATCAAAAACGATATAGTCCATAACCTAAACATCCTGCTTCTCCCCAAATCCATATACGAAGTCCGCAAACAGACTTCACCGATCCCATCGCCTCGCCGTTGAGGGGAATCTGCCGGATTTTGGGTTGCCTAAAAGACGGGCATATGAACCCATCATTTTCTAATGTATCATAAAGGCGGGGAATACACAACCAAAGATTTACTTTGAAATATGGAAATATGGCCAATTTTCCGGGCAATATTTGTGCGAAGTGAGCATATGTGATATACTGAGCGGGATATGCAGATGCCCTTCCGGGAAACCGGAAGACCGTGCAGAGCAATAGAAGAGAAAACATATGAGGTGCCCATGAAAACACTGGATGATATCAGAAAAGAAATAGACGATATAGATGTTCAGATACGAAGTCTGCTGATGAAACGTATGGACTGTTCCGAACAGGTTGTTTCTTCGAAGATCAAGGATCAGAATTATGCGATCTACCGTGCAGACCGCGAAGAAGCCATGCTCAAAAAGCTGGGCGATGGCATTCCGGATAACCGCAGGCCGGAATATCTGTCAGTTGTCCGCAAGATCACGGAGACCAGCCGCATGTACCAGTACGGAATCCTGTTTGATGCAGTTCCGGAGCTGTACCGGAAACTGGTCAGCCGGGTTGCCCTTCCCAAAAAAGGGAACGCGGTCAAGGTCGTTCTGACAAGGCCTAATATTCCAAATGCCATGTCTTCTATCCTCAGCATGGTCGGCGACTATGGCTACAACATGGATCAGATGAGGCTTCTGCGCTACGCACGTGACAACAGCTCTGTCGATTTTGAGCTGGTCATTTTAGGCGATATCCACGACACACCCATGCAGAAGCTGATGCTGCAGCTTTCCATGGAGAGCATCGGATTTTGTATCTTAGAAGTACTATAGAAAATAACGCGGAACATACTGCAAAAAGCAGAAAAAACTTCCATGTGCCGGCCTACTCTCTTTCGACGGTAGGTTCGTTGACCGCAAGGATACTGAACTCTCTGCGGACGATCTCGCTTCCCTTATAGCCGATGCTCACGGCAAGGGTATAAACCGCCGTGTCCGGATCGTACAGGAAGGTATCCACCTTGGCCAGCAGACCATGCGGATAAGATTTTTCTCCCACCACTTCCCAGTTGGAACCGGTGCCGGCCTCCTTGAATTTAAAAATCAGGTGTCCGTAATCTCCGCCCGCATCGGTTGTCAGGGAATTTCTGTACTGTGGATCCTGGTAATTCTGGCTGAGAAAACCGGTCACCTTGTTCTCATCATCGATCCAGACCGTGTTGGCATAGCCGATCTCGTTCGTCAGGATCGCATTGATCGTAGAACCAAGCTCTGCTGCTTCTGAATTGCGTACGGACTCGCTCAAATGTTTTGAGCCAAGAGAAATGACCAAAGTCATGCCGCCCGCCACCAGCAACAGGATGATCGTGGCCACAAGCAGCTCAGCGATCGTCATGCCCGACCGTTTTTTTAATTTATCTTTTATTTTCTGAAACAAGTCTCTGCACATATCCACGGCCCCGTATCCGAATCTGATAGAACGTTCAAAAATCAAGTGTGCCCTGTTCGTCATGTGAATGCGTGAATGGGTTACGATTCTTCTTCCTCTATAGCGGAAGCATCCTCATAATAAGTGTATGCGTTATCGTCACCTGTTTTATGGATCGTGATCGCAATCTCCTTTGTGGTCTCGGCCGATCCGTCAACCGGTTTTGTGGTGATCGATGCAGTCCCGGAAGCGGGATATCCCGCGCTCTCAGAACCACTTAAAGTAAAATCTGTTTTCAGATCTTTTGCCTGTTTGTTGATCCGGGCCGAGACCACGATCGCCGTTGTGAGGGCGACCATAGCCAGCGCAACGATCAGAATTCCGACCAGGGATTCCGCTATGCTCTCGCCGGACCTGTTCTTAAGTTTTCCACTTATTCTTCTGTTTATTTTTCTGCTCATTTCCCTGAACATTTAACCCACCTCGCTGATCTCCGCCTGTCCCCAGGTAAAGAGATCAAATCTGGAAATATCCTGCTCTGCCGGATAACCTTTTGCGGTCGTTCCGGTCTTAGGAAAGCCAAGACTTTCATCATACTCTGCCTTCATATTGTCGAAGGCTTCGCCGCTTGTGAGCGTTGCGGAAGGAGAAAGCCCCTCTCCCGGTGTATAGGTACCATCCGGTGTCATTGTCAGATACATGGAATTGTCCAGCCCCGGGATCTCAAAAGAGCAGTAGATCCAGTAAGGCTCATCCGCATCTGTGCTGCTCTTCATACGGAACGTCATATTGACATCCGAAAGGTCATCCTCCGATCCGACCGAAATACAAAGATTGCTTGTATAATCCGCCTCAAATACCGAAATGTAATCCAGCGCCTTTTGAAGTTCCTGATCAAAACACCCTTCGGCTGCATAAAGCTTGTCCGCATCCTCCGTGGTGATCCAGTCCTGCGGATCTGTCGAAGGCTTTACAGTCGTTGATGTAGTGATGCGGACATAATCCGAAGATTCGATCTCTTCCTCCACCAGCTGTGCTGCCGAAAGCAGGGTCAGATGCGCCTGCTGCTCATTCACATCATCCTTGACACGCATGAGCCCGGAAAGCGCTGCTGCAATGATCACAGCCGCAAAAACAGCCGCAGCAAGAAAGGCCAGCAAGGCATAGAGTATGGCAATGCCGCTCTTGCTATTCAGTTTTTTTCTGATCATTTTGCGCATGCCGCACTCCTTTTGTTCCTTAAATATCTATGTCGGTACCCTTCCCCATCTGTTTCTTAAAGAGGATCTGATCCCGGATCTTACTCCTGCTCCGAAGCTTCCGTCTCCCGGTTTTCTTCCTGTGTCTGTGTTTCCGCCTGCTCCGCAGCTTCCGTCTGTGTCTGTTCCTGCGTCCGGTCCTCTTCCTGCGTCTGTATCTGCTCCTGCACCGGAAGCTCCTGCCCTTGCATCTGGGTCTCTTCCGATTGCTGTGCCGCATCCAAAGCCGACAGATACGCCTCATCTACCGGCGGATCAAAAGAAAACATCGTATAGCCGGCTGTCTGCCTGTAGAGCGAGACCGTTGCCGTTCCGGAAGTCTGCAATTTGATCAGACCAAAGCGATTTTCGGCGTAATTCACCTCGTACTTTGTGGTCTTTTTGCCCGAAACATATTTTGTATAGAGCTTCTTCGACAGGGAATCCCAGCTCCAGGTTCCGGCACCAGCAGTCCCCTTGCTCACGCAAAGGCTCCGACCGCTTTCGGAAAGATTGACCGCCGACAGATACTGATCTGCCGTGCTGCCATCTCTTAAGTAATAATCTCCTTTTGTCTGATCTTCTGTATCATCAAACGTCCACACTGTAAGGCCAGTAATGTTCGCAAGATCTGCACTTCTGATAAAAGTTCCCGAGAAGGAATATCCATTCTCATCATAATAGGTCGGAATGATTCCCGTCTCCGGCGTAAGTGTTTCGATGTGAAGGCTTCCGACGGTACTGTCATTCACCAGAACTGCCGCTTCTGTAAGATCCGTATTTTCGCTGACGATCAGATAAGACTCCCCTGCAGCTGGGGTATCTGTTTTCGTGTAGATGACCTCGCCCACCTTGCCATAGAAAGCAAAGAGTACAGCATTCTGCGTCAGGTCAAATTTTCCGTTTGCCGTGTAACCCGGTACATCATTGACGATCAATCCGCCTGCATTCAGAACCTTGTTGCCTGTGGGCAGTCCGTTTTCGTCCATGGCAACGGAATCGTACCAGCCGATCAGCTGCCAGCCATCGGTAGTCGCCTCGTACAGACTCTTATCGTATCCTTCCAACGCGGTTCCCTCTTCGTTTGGATACAGGGGCACAGAATAGTCGGAATAGGGGTTGGACATAATGATGTTGCAAAGTACCTCCTGCTCCGCTTCATCGGCTGCACTGTCATTCGAGCTCAGACTCAGGGTTCCTGTCTTTTTCTGCCATACCGCATAAAGTTCTGTCGGTTCTGCCGGACTGCCTGCCGCTTTCAGCAGATCTCCGGGCTGATAATCCGCCCGGACGGACCCCTCCGTTTTCGACCATCCCACAAAGGTATATCCGGCCAGTTTCGGCACATCTGTGATGATATTCTTAGCAAGCGAATCTGCCATATAATCGGATTTCTCGCTGCTGCCATCTTCGAAGGTGCCATCACCTGCATTGTAGATGACAGGAATCGCCTTCTCCCAACATGCATAGAGTTCCCGATCCAGGACCTCGCTAATCGATACCGTCTCGTTCAGGCCATATTGCGGTGCAGCGCCGTCATCCGGTTCTCCGTCCGGATTCCAGCCGATCAGCAGATAGCCGGAGCGGGTCACCGCGTTCGAACCATCTGTTTTCGAAGAGTATCCTGAAAGTGAGAAGGTTCCACTGCCATCCTTCTTAAGGTCTGCCTTGTAAAGTTCATCTGCCGCCGCTTCCAGATCCGACTCGGAATCGTCGAAGAAGCCGCCGTTTCCGGCAAACAGAACGGTGCGATAAGCAAATGCCGCCGTAAAGGTGATATCCCGGTCAAAAGTATAGGATGCGCCGAATTCATAAATTGTACCATCTGCGCGCCAGCCGGCTGCCTTCTTGTAGACCGGCACAGTAAATGCAGGCTCTTCTGCTTCTGCCTCTTCCCAGGTAAGCAGTACATTTTCTCCGGAGAGGATCGACTTCTCGATCTTACTGCCGGAACCATCCTCGTAGGTCAGATGGACTTCCCTGCGGCAGGTCACTTCTTCGATGGGAAGTGTCAGCGCATATTCTGCCAGGTCATCCTTCAGGGTGACTTTGAGGAAAACATTGTTCTTCTCCGGCAGTTGATCCAGAAAACTCAGATAATAGATCCTGCCGGTCTGATAGTTGTATGTGTCATCCGACGTTGTTTCTTTGTTCAGGAAGATATAGTATCCCGCAGCTTCGTTCTCCTCGTCTCCCTTCAGGAAGTAACAGATCTCGGTATCTGTATCCAGATCTTTCTTGCGGACACACGCTGCTTCTGTGCCTTCTTCTCCCTCTTTCAGGGTGATTGTTTCGATCGTCCGATCCAGATCCGTCTCTTCGGATCCTTCATACTCATCTGATCTTTCATTCTCATCCGATCTTACGTATAAGAAGAAATCCACATCTTCAGCGGTCAGGGCCGGTTCCTGCTCTTTGTAGGTGACATCCTCACCTTCGATGATCTGCGCAGCTGCTTCCTGCGCAAGGTATGCCTCGTTATAATGTACATCCTTCGGACTGTTGATATGGTCCGAGATCCCGACCACAGCATCCTCTGTGATATCCACATAGGTTGCCGCTGTAAACGTATGCCCGTTGTATTCATAAGTGAAGGCTGCCCGCAGTGTGACAGTACCGGGGTTATCTCTGGAGACTGTCCAGCCATCTGTCGTTTTGCCGGACGCATCGTTGTTGGTAAGGGCAATGAGGTCTGAAAGATCCTGCGACAATTGCCAGCTGCCGTTCTCGCTTTCTTCATAGTGCTTTGCATCCGCCGCTGCGACAGATCCTTCCAGTGCGGATACAGCACGCAGATCGAAAGTTTCCTCCTCCCCGCGTCTTACGGAGAGTTCCGGCAGAAGGACATCCTGATCTTCTTCGGTCCTGTAAGCATAGGCATACAGGTTTGCCGTTACCTCCAGCGTAAAGTTTGGATCGATCTCCACAGATTTTCCGCTGACTACGATCGTGGTCTTCAGATCGATCGTCGTGCTTCCTGTATTCAGAGCCTTTACGGTAACCGGGTAATACGCACCGATTTCATCGGTTTCCGCATTGCCGACCGCGATCACCTGCAGAATACTATCATCCTCAACATGGAAATCTCCCGCCTGCGGCTTCTCCAGATTCTTACCATTTTTGTAAAGCTTGAATACCTTCAGGGCATACCCGTAATTCTCCGAGTTCTTTTCGGTATCCATATCAGCAAAGAGATCCATGCTGTCGCGGCCGTTGCCCCAGTAGGGTTCATCGATCGGCCATTCTCCGTAGTGAACGTTTACCGTCTTTCCAAAGACCAGATCTTTTTGTGTTAATACAGTTGGGAAAGGATAGTTTTTGCCTTCCAGCCAGGTCGCATTGCCCGGAAAACTGTATTTACCGTCTATCGATGCGCGTGTTTCTCCTTCCAGCGTCGTTACCCACTCGCAGGCCGCCCCCTGGTTCTCTGCCCAGGCTTCTTTTGCGGCGTCGCTTCCGCCTCCGCCGTTGAGTGCCCAGGTAATATAATGGTTCTTATAAGTACCGGATGTCAGCTTTGCCGTACCGGACAGCTGTGCATAGGTTACTTCCACTGCGGCGCTGTCGATCACTGACAGCTTTGCTTTATAAGTCACAGCAGCCGGTTTGTAATAATAACAGTTGGTGATCGAGGCAATGCTTCCCGAAATATCCGCGTTCGAATAGATCGGCCGGATCGTTTTGGCGGAAGATCCCGTAATGCCGGACTGGTCCACATACGAATAGCTGTTGCGGATCGTCGGCTTAGCCGTCAGTTTACCCAGGATCCCGTCGTCGGAAAGATTGCCGCTGCTTCGCGTAAACCAGCCGCCCACCAGTCCGCCGAAATGGATGACGGTCGCATTGGAAAGTGTAGTGTTCTGGCTTCCGCCTGCATAACAGTTTTCCAGAACAGTACCTCTGAAGTTTCCGACGATACCGCCCACACGGATATTTCTGGATTGATCACTGTACTGCGGCATGACTGTAACATCCGTTACTGCAGTACAGCCTTTCAGTGCCACATTGGTAAGTCCAGCAAAGCCGCCTATGTTGGTGCCGCCGTACCCTCTTGCATTTCTGTTATCGATGATCTGATAACCGGAAACCGTACAGTTTTCAAAGACTGCGCTTCCTCCCGTAGAACTGTTGCCAAGGGTTGCGATACCTGCCAGACCGCCCAGATTGTACCAGCTGCGGTTGCCGTCTTTCTCGTAGGTATTCTGGCTGGTCCGGATGGAATTCCCATTCTCTGAATAGAGGATCACATTCTGGATATCAGCGCTGATCGTAATGCCGAAGAGACCCACGCACTGGGATCTGCTCTCGATCTCCAGATTCCGGATCGTATAAGAATTTCCGTTATAGGTGCCGTTAAAATAAGCTGCCGATATCTGTGACGCGCTGTTTGTCGAGCTTGAGAGCTCGCACAGAGAACCGATCGGCGTAAAACGTTCCCCTGTTTCTGCCGCACTCCATGCCTGCATATCCGCATCGATATCGTGCGTCTGATCAAAGAAGTATTTTGCCTGTGTGCCTTTCTTATATTGCTGCGTGCTGAATCCGTTTACATATCCAAGATACGGGAAAGCGGACCACTTCTGCTGTGCAGCGGACTGACTTCCGGATGAGTAATCCGTATAATCCGTCCATGCGTACGCAGTCTTTGTATAGCTGTTCCAGTTGATATACTGCAGTTGTTCCACACTGCGGACTTCAAACATATTGCCCTGGGAACCCGGTGCCGCAGAATAATCCGTTGTCACACCGCCATTATCCGTGATCACCATACTGTGTCCCGCAAATTGCATGGAATTTGCAAAGAAAGGTGTAAAGGTATAGGTATAGGTTGACTGACCGCTTTCCAGCGTGATGCTGCCCGTCGTTCCGCTGCCGGAGAGATAAAGTCCCGCTGTGGTATCCGTTGCACCGGAGATCACATTTTCCGTACGGGTATTGTAGGCCACAAAGCTATAACCCGGCATCTGTATACTTAAGTTTGCAGCTGCATCTGCATTCAGGCTGCCCGCATCATCCAGCCCTGCGATATTGCTGCTGGAAGCAATGGAAGCTTTGTCTGCGTTATCATTACTCCAGAAATATCCGTAACCATACTGGGTGATGATACCATCATCTGCGTGTGAAGCGCACAGTGTCGTGCCGCAGGGATATCCGGTGATGCTGCCGTTTTCATCTTTTCGGACGCTTAAATAAGTCAGATGATAACCATTGTTCTGACCGCCCTCCTCGTACTCCCAGTAGAAGAAGCCGACGCTTCCGATATCCACCTTGTCGATCCAGTCGCCGTAATGAACTCTCTGCCCGTTCGCATCCGTTACGACAGCGCGGAATGGATAGGCAGCTTCGCTGTTTGTTCCATCGGTATCCACAAAAGCATAGCTGTTAACGGCCTTTCTCGCATCGCCGTCTGCAAGAAGGATATCCTTATATTCTCTGGATGTGCCTGCGCCTCCTGTGAAGGTAAACGCATAGGTTTTATTCAGATATTGGAAGGAGCCGTTGTTCAGGTATTCACAATCCGTTATGCTGCCTTCCGAAGGCGCGAATCCATAGGATGTGGTCGCTTCACCGGCTGCGGTCAATGCTGTGGTGCAGTAGCTGGTACGGATCTGTCTGTCGTTTTTGCCTGCGAAGCCCGCAAGGGCAACACTTCCGCCCCTGGAATATACAACTTCCACATGTCCGAGCGCGTAAGAATTTTCGATCCTGCCCCTGTTGAAGCCGACAAAACCGCCCATACTTACATTTGCAAAGGTAGAAGACAGACTCAGGTCGGCGGTATCGGCCGAGCAGCTGCTCACCAGGCCCTCGTTTTCGCCTACAAGACCGCCTATATAAAGTGTGGAATTCTCATAGGCAAGGATCGTGCCCTGATCTCCGGCAATATAATAGCCGTCCACGGAACAGTTGGTGATCCTGCCTGCCGAGCGGTTTCTTCCTGCGAGCACACCGATATAAGCCACCGTGTTGGTGGAGATCAGCCCCTTATGAGATACATAGTAATCGCCGCTCTGTGTCTGGGCATCGTAAGAAGCTCTGAGTACCACGTTGCGAATGGTACCTGAATTGCTGCCGAACATGCCGACATAATTGCTCTCAGTCACAAAGCTTACATTGGTGATCCAGTTGCAGCCGCCGTTGTAAACCGCCCGGAAAGAGGTGGTATTTCCACCGAAGGTATTTCCGGAGATCGCCGGCTGGCTCCGCATATTTTCATCGGTTCTTACAGAGAAGCCGGACCAGTCATAAACCGCATAATCGATATTTTTCTCCTGCCGGAAGGTAACACTTGCCGTCGCATCCGCATAAACATCATAATATTGACTCATCAGATACAGCTGTCTTGCTGTTCTTACGCTGATCACAGTATCTTTCGTGATCTCCGGTGCCGCTGCACTTTCGCTTGCCGCATAGGATACGGTTCTGGCGAAATAGGGATTGAAGTAAAAATAATTGACATCTGAGGATGATGTGATCTGTGCCTTCAGATAATAATCCGCCTGCGCTTTTTCGGTATTAACAAGTGTTTTTGAAAGCGGGAATACCCGGTAGCGTCCGGATGCCGCAGTGACATCATAATAATTTTTGGATCCGGAGATCTTAAGGGTTTCTGTTCCGATCTCTTCCCCTTTTGTATTGGTCACTTTTACGGTTGCGGAGGATGGAAGACCATCACCTTTGTAAACCACACCGTAACCGTCGCCGATCACAATGGCCGAAGATGCGTCCTTCAGAGTGGAGGCAATATTGGCACCATAGAAGCCGCAGCTTCCATCGCTGTAGATCTCATAATATACAAGTGCGCCGGACTGGAAGGTCGCATCCCAGTCTCCGTAATAAGCAACATCTGTCAGTGCCGGGAAATCGTAAGTCGTCAGCGCCTGTCCCATCAGGTTATAGGCGTGGGAAGCACTAATATTGACAGTGAAGGGACCATCCGCCCCGGCATCGCCGTTCAGGTTCTCTGCGATCGTTTCAGACTTCATACCACGCAGGGACGCACCGATACTGCCTTCTCCGGAACTGTTTTCCAGCACATAGTAAACATGACCTTCCGCCTTGCCTGCAGCAACAGTCGCATAATAGGTATAGGCATTGGAATCCATATAATTTCTGGCCATGATCGTATAGCTGTTCTTCACATCGGCATTGCCGGAGGCAAGACCGGCACCATACTGATTGTAAGTCAGGAATCCGGCTGCGTAATCGGATGTCAGGGTCACTTCACCCGCACTGGTTCCCACCAGGCCTCCTGCGGTCCTGCCGACCAGATAGCTGTCTGCATAGGATTCGTTGATCGCAAGCGTGCTGCCGCTTACCGTTCTGCCCACCAGGCCGCCGACGGAAGCAGAAGAAATGGATTTGATCGTAACGACTGCCGAATCATCTCCGGAAGTACCCTGACTCCCATCTTCTGTATAAGTATAGGCACCGATAACGGTTGCCGACCCGCACTGATCGATCTGCAGTTCTGTCTTAAATTCGCCGCTGTCGCTGACGGTGCCGACCAGACCTCCTGCATATCTTCCGGAGATCCACACATCATGATTTGTCTTTCCTTCCCTGTCCTGCGCATTCAGATAAACAAGACAGTTTGAAATGACCGCGCTTCCAGACACTTTGCCCGCAATGGCGCCGGCGGATTTTGTTGCGCCGGTCGTCTTTACATTGGTGCCGGTCATGATCAGATTCTGAACGGTCTGTCCTTCTTCCAAAGCATTTCCAAGCGTACCGAAAAGACCTGCATCCTCGCTTTCGAGCTGTGAGAGATCCTGGATCTTATAAGCTGCGCCGTCAAGCAGCGTCAGAGTCGTATTGGTGATCGGCTTGAAGCTGGCCTGACTGCTCTCCGTGAATCCATGGAAAAATTTATTGGCACTGTCGTAGTCCTTGGAATAGGTCTCATACCAGTCATCCAGACCCGTCTTATCCTGTTGATCAGTAAAGATAATGTCGCTGCAGAGCACTGCATTTTTGACTGCACTGCACACGCCGGAACTGCTATCCAGATTTTGCAGATGCCGTCCGTATTCAATCGAGACATCCGTTGCCGTACTGCTGTCTCCGAAAAGGCTGTTGGTCTCACGGTTGTTTGCATAGCCTTTCCTGACCGTGTTGTCTCCTGCACAGAGGGCCGTGACGCTGACCGCGAGCGGGGTTCCCGCATTCAGTTTAGTCTGGTGATCGCTGCCGCTGCCATACTGATTTACAAATCTTGTCGCATTTGAAGAAAGATCATCCAGAACCAGGTCCAGGGTATACTGGGAGCCGTCCGATGTCATCAGACTGTAATCCACCGGATCCGAACCGGCTTCTTTCTGGATCTTTACCCGGTAGTCTGCATCGGAAGCCCAGTAAGCATAGTACTGGACATAAGTATTGTCCGCGTTGTCCGATATGGCTACGCGGAACACCGGATACTCTGTCCCGGAAACATCTTCCGGAAGGTTGCAGGTGATCTCCGCCGAGAGTTTTTCGTTATTGGTAACGGTAAGCTGCGGTTTCAGCGACTTGCCCTTGCTGCTGGATTTGGCCGATCCGCCGCCGTAATAGCCGACATTTGCACCGTCTGCAAGACGGTCCTGTTTATAACGCAGTGCCTTATCGTAAGTCTCGAAATCATCCAGGTAACCCTGGGCGCAGTCCGCCCTGTCCTCGCTGTAGTAGACCGCATAGACGATGGCACTGGTCGGATTGTATTCCACCACCCAGTGGTTGCCGAGCAATTCTGCATCCAGAGATCCGGACTGCATGATGGCATCGGAAGCCTGCTCTGCCCTGTAGGCGGAAGGATCACCGTAGGTTGCGGATGTGTAATAGCAGATGCTGTTGTCCGCAACATCATCCTCAGCGGTAACATCATCCGGCTTTCCCTGGATCCGGCCGACACCGTTCTCCCCGATATCGAAGGTATACTCGTCATCTTTATAATACTGGAAAACTTCCGTATTTCCGGCCGCTTTCATCTTGCTGAGACGGTTCTGGACAGCCATAAAAACAGTTTCTGCCTTGGAGTCCAGTTCCATCTGCCGCATATTCCTGCGGATGGTAAAGATCGCAGGAATACCGACCGCAAAGAGAATCGCAAGGATCGCGACTGTCACAAGTACTTCCGAGAGTGTAAATCCATGCCCTGTTCTGAACTTTCTTATTCTGTTTTGTCCTGAGCTGCTATCGCTGTTCCTCTTTATCATACCAAGTACCTTTTTTCTCCCCGCCAGGACAGGCGGACATCTTCTCAGACCGGGACAAATGTGCAAAAGGGGACACTTCCCCTGATTATCCAGTAATACACATTAATATTAAACCAGGGTATTTGAAAAGTCAATTTTTAAGGGCGGATGGCGTAAAGATATTGTTGGTTGGAAAATGTCAGAGATGTCCTTAGATAACA
>R11__coassemble_1287_pt1 | contig 14380 bp, 11 predicted proteins | sample R11__metabat2_high_PE_057 | metagenome-assembled genome bin R11 | reverse complement strand
CCCGGGTCCGGCTGCCTGCAAATTGCTTTTAAAGAACTATATACTATATACTATTTTGTTTTGCGATACACCCATCAGCAAACATTCTTAAATATTCTGAAACATGTCAAGATCAGAATTCGTCGATCAGTCTACATCAACATTGGAAGCATCGATCATTACCCATGCGATATAGGTATCTTCGATTTCTTCGCCCTGTGCTGCCTTGTAAGCAAGGTCTGCAGATGTATCTGCGATCGCTACGGCATCCTGTTTCAGGGAAGCTGTCATGGAGCCTTCGCGGATGGCTTCTCTTGCATCATCACTTGCATCCAGACCAAGAACTACAACGCCTTCTTTGCCGGCAGATTTCAGAGCCTGAACTGCGCCGAGTGCCATCTCATCGTTGGAGGATACGATCGCATCAAACTCAGGATATTTCTGGATCCAGTCCTCTGTAATACGAAGGCCTTCAGATCTCAGATAATCGCCATCCTGTGCTGCAAGCAATTCATAATCGAAACCGGCCTCATCGAGTGTATCGATAAATCCGTTGTAACGGTCTGTGGAGTGGGAAAGTCCTGCGGTACCCTGCAGATAGAGGATCTTGCAGCCCGGCTCACAGTTTTCCATAATGTATTCTGCATGAGCTTTACCTGCTTCCAGGTTTTCCGGTCCTACGTAGGTATATTCGCCGGCATTGGATTTGATCGCTGTTGTGATAACCGGGATGCCCTGATCATTTGCCTCTTCGATTCCGGGGGCAGTCGCATCTGCATCTGCCGGCTGTAATACAAGTACATCTACGCCCTGTGCGATAAAGTTCTCGATCGCCTGAATCTGTACGTTAGCGTCTGCGTTTCCGTCTGCTGTTACAACCCTGCAGTTCGGATAGGTAGCGGCTACATACTCTTCGAATGCAGTACAAACAGATTTACACCATACATCACTATCTGCCAGTGTTACAAAGCCGAATGTGAATGCATCATCTCCGCCTGCTTCGCTGCTGTCGGCAGTATCTTCAGCTTCGTCCTCGGATTCATCAGCAGCTTCCTCTGTCTCTTCGGATGTCTCTTCGCTTGCATCAGAAGAATCAGATGATGCGCTGTCGTTGGAGGATCCGCAGCCTGCCATCACACCTACCATTGCCATTGCCAATACTGTTGCGATGATTTTTTTCTTCATTGTCCTTTCTCCTTCTTTCTCTTTAATAGTTTTTGCATATTTTAAGATCCGGTCTTCTGCTTTCCGTATCCTTATGCCTTAGATTGAGATTTTCTAACCTTTACATCGATGATAACCGCTGCACATACGATGATACCCTGTACGATCTTCTGCCAATAAGAGTTGATATTCTGCAGATTCATAAAGTTCTTAATGATACCGATGATGCAGGATCCGACGATGGTTCCGGGGATATTTCCGACACCGCCTGCCATGGAGGTTCCACCGACTACAACCGCGGTGATGGCATCCATCTCGTAACTCTCACCGGCGATCGGCTGAGCGGAATCCATACGAGCCATCAGGATCAGGCCTGCGAGACCTGCCATCAGTCCGGAAAATGCACATGTGAAAAATTTGATCTTGCCGATATTTACACCGGATGCTTTTGCTGCATCTTCGTTGCCGCCGATTGCATAAATGTAACGGCCGGTACGTGTTTCGTTCAGGATGATCCAGGTGATCACCAGAGCAACTACCATGATAATAACGGAGGATGGGATCGGTCCGACATAACCCTGTCCGATCCAGTCGAAGGCATCACCCAACTGAGAGATGGGCTGGCCATCCGTGTATACGTATGCTGCACCTCTGGCGATCATCATGGTTGCCAGAGTTGTAATGAATGGCGGAATTTCGAACATGACCAGAATGGCACCGTTCACAGCTCCGCACAAGAGACCTACCAGCAGGCCAACGATCAGTGCGAGCGGTGTGTTTCCGGCTACTGCTACCGAGGCCGCCACGCAGCCCGCCAAAGCAAGGACAGAACCAACGGAAAGATCGATCAGTCCCGCGATAAGCATCAGCTGCTCGCCACATGCCAGGATCGTGATAACTACGATCTGTTTTGCGATATTTGAGATATTGTATACAGTCAGGAAATTGGAATTGATGATCGACATGATGATGAACATCACCACAAACAGGATAAAGATTCCATATTTGCTGTATATTCCGGCTATACTGATTTGTTTTTTCTTCATTACTTTTCACCTCCGATTGCATATGACATAATCTTCTCCTGAGAGAAATCTTTTCTGATCACTTCGCCGGTCACACGTCCTTCACTCATAACAAGTGTCCGATCACACATACCTATGATCTCCGGCAGATCCGAAGAGATCATTACAATGCCGACGCCCTGTTGTGCAAGGTCACACATGATCTTGTAGATCTCATATTTGGCACCTACGTCGATTCCTCTGGTCGGCTCATCCATGATAAGCACCTTCGGATTGTGAAGCAGCCATTTTGCAATTACGATCTTCTGCTGGTTACCGCCGCTCAGAGAACCTGCTCTGGTCTCCAGGGTCGGTGTTTTGATGTTCAGTTTTTCTTTCATCATCACTGCATTCTGTTTTTCCTGTCTTTTCTTCAGGAACTCTGTGTTAAGATTCGGCAGCGCGATATTCTCGCCAACAGATCTGCAGAGTACAAGACCTTCTCCTTTTCGGTCTTCCGAAACCATCATGATGCCTTCTCGAATGGCATCACCGGTCGAATGGATCTTCAGCTTTTTCCCTTCATACAGGATTTCTCCACTGTCATAAGGATCCATGCCGAATACGGTCCGGAACACTTCTGTCCGTCCGGCACCTACAAGACCCGCCATACCGAGGATCTCGCCCTTGTGAAGGGTGATATTGATATCATTGAAAACGCCGTTTTTGCAGAGATTTTTTATTTCCAGAACTTTGTCACCGGGAATGGCGGTCTTAGGCGGATAAACATCCTTGATCTCCCTGCCGACCATCTTGGTGATGATCTCATTCTGGGTCAGATCCTTTACCTGATGCGTGGAGATCAGCATGCCGTCACGGAGGATAGATGCGACATCGCCGATCTCCATGATCTCTTCCATCTTATGTGTGATGTAAATAATGCTTACGCCGGCTGACCTTAAGCGGTTGACCTGTTCAAATAACTTTCTGACTTCGCCTTCTGTGATCGAAGATGTCGGCTCATCCATGATGACAACCTTGGCATCCATGGAAACCGCCTTCAGGATCTCAATGATCTGCATGTCCGATACAGTCAATTCCCGCATCTTCTGACGTGCCTTATAATGAAAACCGAAATCGTCGATCAGCTTCTGTGTATCACTATATAATTTTTTCCAGTTAACCCATTTATTTGCCCGAAGCGGCTCTCGACCAAGAAAAATATTTTCAGCAATGGTAAGATCTCGTACCGGACTGAGCTCCTGGTGGATCGTTGCGATCCCCTTTTCTCGCATCAGCCTTGGATGCGCATGCTCAATTTTTTCGCCGAATACATAAAGCTCACCTTCATCCGGTGTATACAAGCCGTTTATGATCTTGATCAGTGTGGACTTGCCTGCTCCGTTTTCCCCAACCAATACATGCACCTGACCGGGATAGGTTGAAAAGCTTACATCTGATAAAGCCTTAACACCCGGAAATGATTTGGATATATGTTTTAATTCCAAAGCAGGTGCCGCCAGATTTTTTTCACCCATTCAGCAGCCTCCTTAATTCCTTTTATAATGTCCTCCGGCAGAAGACTCTTTGCATCCACCGAAAGATCCGATTAATCAATCCTTAATAAATCCCAAATTTAAAACCCTGAATTTAATGCATGATCTTTCCACCTGTGATCTGAATATCTGTCCCTGAAATATAGGCATTTTTTTCGCTGCCAAGGAAACAGATCAGTTCAGCCACCTCCTCCGGATGACAGATCCGGCCGATCGGGACCCCCCGCAGGAGTTCTGCGATCACTTCCTGAGCCGGGCGGCCTTCGCGTTTTGCACGCTCAGCCATCCCGTTTCGGAAGAGCCGGGTATCTGTATATCCGGGAGAGACAACATTGGAAAGCACATTGTATCTGGAGAGTTCAGCCGCAAAACCCCGGATCATCGCAGGGAGAACCGCCATGGATGTAGCGTATGCATTGTTTTCATATGCATCTTCCGTACCGAACTGGGATGCTGTGACTACGATCCTTCCAAAATTCTGCTCTTTCATGATCTTTGCAGCACTCTGACATACGAACATGGCCCCTTTGCAGTTCATATCAAACGATCGGTCCCATTGTTCTTCCGTCACATCTGTCATTGCCGCTGTTATGCGGACACAGGCATTATTGGAAACCATATCCACACGGCCAAACCTGTCGAGGGCAAGTTCAAACGCAGCATTGACATCTACCCTGTTTGATACATCACATTCTGCGTAGAGTGCGGTCCCGCCAAATGCGTTAACTTCATCTGCTGTTGCTTTCGCACCGGCCGGATCGCGATCCAATGCCACGATCGAAGCACCGTATTCAGCTGCCTTCAGACAGACCTCGCGTCCTATCCCGCAGGCTGCCCCTGTTACGACAGCGATCCTATCTTCTAATAAAGCAGCCACAATAAACTCTCCTTTTATCCGATAAGAAGAATGATTATCTCATTCTCTTATTTTCCGGATCATAAAATACACGATCTGTAAGTGTTGCTGTATAGCCATGGATCTTTACAGTATCACCCGGTTTTGCAGCATCCTTGTCGATCAGCGCATAGCCGATCACTTTTTCTACTGTGTAGCCATATGTGTAGCAGGTGATACGTCCGACTTTCTTAGTATCCTTTGTAATTACGCCCTCAAACTGCAGTGCGGCTTTGGGATCGTCGATCATGAATCCCATCATGGTTCTGGAAGGACCGCCCTCTGCTTTGATCTTCTCCAGTACATCTTTGCCGATGAAGTCTTTGCTCCAGTCGATCGTCCAGTCAAATCCAACCTCAAGCGGATTCAGTCTCTCCAGATCGCTCATCAGTACGTAGCCTTTCTCTTTCGGCAGGCTTGTTGTAGTAACATCTGTTGTGATGCGCTGGATATTGTAATCTTTTCCGCATTCCTCAAGTTTTGTCTCAACAAGAAGCTCATCATCCGGATCGCAATAGATCTCGTATCCAAGCTCACCTGTGTAACCACAGCGTGCGATCTTAACCGGATGTCCGTCGATGCTGTTATCAACGATCGTGTAGAACTTCTGGTCTGTGATATCTTTGCCAAGCATTGCGTTCAGCACGTTTCTGGAATTCGGACCCTGAACGGAATACATGGTCTTATCACTGGTGATCTCGCGATAAGAAACATCCTCATCCTCTTTGTTCATATCAAACCAGATAAACATCTTGTCGATCTTCAGAGTGGATACCCAGTAAACATCCTCTTCCGGACGGAATACGATAACATCGTCGATGATAATGCCATCTTTATTCAGCATTGTCATGTATTTCGCATGTGTCGTCTTGATCTTGCTGACACCGCCTACCAGCATCTTATCCAGGAATTTCGCAGCATCTTTTCCGGTTACTTCCATCAGCTCATGAGTGAAATCGTAGTAGCCGACAGAGTTGCGGACATAATTGTGCTCTTTTCTTGCCTGAACATCATTTTTGCGTACATAATCGTTGTCTTTGATCGGACGCCAGATCATATCTCTCAGCAGATTTGTCAGTTCTTCCTTTACTGCTCCGTTTGCAACAGGATCGGAATTGCGGATCCAGCTCTTGTTCAGAAGCATGAGCTTCTTATATTCTTTCTTATTGATACGTCCTCTGTGAAGTTCAGAAAGCATCCATGATTCAAATGTACCCTTCCAGTCTTTCTCATCACCGATCGTGCTCGGGCAGGGCATGATTCTCTTCTGGTCGATCAGACCATAATTCATACGTGCCGGAGAACCTGTCAGAGACATCTCGAATACCAGATCTGTTCCGCCGATACCAAGCTGATATTTGCTGTGTCTGTCTTTGTCAAGTGCTTCTTTATCGATACTCATACCTACGATCTCACATACAAAGATCGTTGTATTGGAAACCTCTACCTGATCGATGACACGTGCCTCCATGTTGGAAATACACTCTTTGATACCTGCCGGTTTTACGATCTTTGAGGGAAGCGGAGTGAATTTTGCAACATCCATCTCGCTGATACCATAGGGAAGCGGGCAGCATGCGATGGTGCTTTCTTTCAGCTGTCTTGCATTTGCATAGCTGATAACGCATTCTTTGTTCAGTTTCAGGTTACGGTTTGTATTACGTGTATGCTGTACACCGACAGTGTAGTAATGTCTGCCCCAGGGATGCTCGCCCCAGCAGCAGGTTCCGAGTGAGATCGGAGCTACATTCGAATTGCCATATTCATCGAGTGTTGATATATAATAGATCGGGATCGGCGGCTCTACCCAGCGCATATTGAAATCCGTATAATCATATACGGCTACACACTCGCCGGTTCCTTCTACCTCTTCTCTGTTTTTGAAGATTTCTAAAAGATTAAAAAACTTGAATTCCTGCCCTAACATTGTTTTCTCCTCCTTGTTTATTATTTTTGGAATTGTTGGGTCGTTGTTTTTCTTGTTGCCACTATATCTCATATCTTCGTCTCCAACAATGGATTGCAGACTCTAAATTAGTGTAACGGTTAAGTAAAACGTTTTAGTCGCATACTGATAGCACTATGTAAAGCAACAGCCCCGGGAAGAACCTGCTTCCCGGGGCTGTCTTAATTTGATCTCTCATTTATTCTCGTCTATTGATCATCTATATGTTATTGATTTTTCAGATAAATCCTATCATACAGGGCATTGTTTGTTTCCTCAAGAAGATCCCGTACAGGTTCCCCTCGAAAAGCTCTTATGATCATGTCAGAGAGCAAAACATCCATCTCATCATTTGATATATAATTGCCCATATGGTCTCGCACCACTTCCCTGGTGCATCGATGCCTTACAGTTCTTTCCAACAATGACATCCAGGGGTTTTTTCGGGACAAATGATGGTTATTGTATACAGCATTTGTCGGAATAAAGCCCTGCATCCGCATAGCTGCCACAGACCAGTAATCGCTCATTACCATTCGTAAAAATTCTTTGCACGCTTCATACTTTTTACTGTTGCTGCTGATCCCCATAAGATAACCGCCGGCCAGGGCGTGATCTCTTGGAAGCGGCATGATTCCGATCAGGTTCTCGTATTCTTTGTCTTGTACCGAGAAAGGATGGTAATGATTGGTGAAGCCTATTGCCATAGGAATCTTTCCGGATAAGAGAGCCGCAAATATCTCCTCATCTCGCACCCTTCCCAGCTGAACCGGATCGGAACAGCGATATGTCTCACACAAATTCAGTAAAGCCCTTTCGTTTGCCGGTGTGCTTAAGGCCGGTTTGCCCTGCGCATCCAGAACAGATCCGCTAAAAGCCCACTGACGGGGCAGAAATTCACCGATCAGGCCTACCACATCGGCGCTTTCTATCATGGTTCCGTAGGTAAAAAATTGATCTCCGGATTTAAAATTTGTAAAGAAAGAAGTCAGCCTGTTATAATCCGACCAGCTTCCGGGAAGCTTCATCTCTGTTTCATAGCGCTCCCAGTAGGCATTCCGCACATCCTTGTCGCTGAAAAGATCCGTTCGGTAATAGATAGCTTCTACACCTGTTATGATCGGAATGCAATAGGGCCTAAAACGATTTTCAAACATTACTTTGGTAATGAAATCCGGATATTTTTGAAAGATCTTCTCTCCCGCGTCGCTTCCCAGACTCGCAAAGATACGTTTTTCAAAGCACCGGCCCATCCAGGGTTTATCAAGTAAGTATCATTTCTGGTGGTGAATTTCCCGTTAATAATATTGGATACCGTCGCCACAGACACATTCGCGGCCTTTGCCACGTCCTTCATTGTTGCCATTTCTTATCCTCCCGGGGCAGTTCGCCATTTGATCCGTAACCTGGTAATTCGTTAGTCTTATTCGCCGGTCTTATGAATTGATCTTTTCCTTGATCTTATTATATTTTACAAGATTGCTCCCGAAAGTGAAACGTTTTAATAAAACGTTTTTGCTAAATCGTTTCATTTTCTATTATCTTGATCACTTTTGCCGGAACACCTCCGACCACAGTCCCGACCGGCACACTTTCACTGACCACTGCACCTGCTGCTACTACAGCACCGTCGCCGATCGTCACGCCCGGAAGTATGATCGCCCCGGATCCGATCCAGGCATTTTTTCCGATATGAATGGGGGCAGGCATCAGGCTGGCACGCTTTGCCGGGTCCATATCGTGGTTCAGAGTCGCCAATACAACCCTGTGCCCAATGAGGGCCCCATCATCAATATAAATGCCACCCTGGTCCTGAAACTGACATCCGGAATTGATGAATACATTTTTCCCAATGTGTATGTTCACGCCACCATCCGTATAAAAGGGCGGAAACAGACCAAAACTCTCATCGATCTCCTGCATGGTCAGCTCAGCAAACAGCTCCCTGAGCTCCTCCGGTGTATGATAAGCATTGTTGATCTTAGCCGTAAGCTCCAGTGCCCGCTGGGAGATCTGGTGCATAAAAAGATGCACTTCCGATCCACCCTCGATTTCTTTCCCGCTATCCAAAAGGGCATTATATTCCTTGATATCCATTTTTGTATTATCCTTTCATATTACCTTTCTCTTTCATTTTTCAGTACTTTTTTCAACATTTTATCCTTTCATCTCTCTAAGAATCTTCCGGAAAGAAAGAAGAAATACTACTGTTGTAACGATTGCGGCAATCATATCGCTGACTGGCTCTGCTAAAAAAACCGACCAAACCGGATCTCCAGGCAAAAGGTGCGGCATAAGAAAAATCAATGGCACGAGAAGTACGATTTTCCGCAGGCAGGCCAGCATCAGACTTACCCGAGCTTTTCCAAGGGCCAGAAAAGCCTGCTGACAACTGCACTGGAAACCAAAAGTAAAGATCAACATCATATAGAGGCGAAGCGCCTTGACCGTATAGGCTATAAGATCTGCATCTCCGGAGAAAATCCGCACGATAGCGCCTGGGAAAAGCTGAATCAAAATCCAGAAAGCAAAGCCATATAGAATACAAGAAAAAAACTGCAATCGAAAGGACTTCGCCACACGTTCTCGACGCCCTGCACCGTAGTTATAGCTGATCAGAGGCTGCCCGCCCTGACAAATTCCCTGAACAGGCAAAACAATCAGCTGATTTAAGCTGGTAATGATCGTCATAGAGCCAACTGCCAGATCACCGCCGTATTTCACAAGATTTGTATTGAAACTGACAGATACCAGACTCTCGGTAGATAACATAACAAAAGTCGAAGCCCCAAGTGCAAGACAAGGCAAAAAAACAGATGGCCGCAAAACAAAGTTCCGCAAGCGTAAGCGAAGGATTGTTTTCTTTCCATTCAAAAAATGTAGTACCCATATTGCACTGATTGTCTGACTGATCACTGTAGCAACCGCTGCACCTGAAATTCCCATATCAAGACCAAAAATCAGGATGGGATCCAGAATAATGTTGGCAACTGCGCCGACCAGCACTGTAATCATACTGTATTTTGCAAAACCTTGGGTAGTAACAAAAGGATTTAATCCCATAGTTAGTAAAACCGAGATGCTTCCCAGGCAGTAGATGCGCATATACGTAAGGGCATATGAAAATGTATTCTCGCTGGCTCCGAAGGCATATAAAAGCTGTGGCGCAAACAGAGCAAACAGAACCGTCAGAGCCGCCGCGAGAATCAGTAGCAGAACAAAACAGTTTCCAAGAATCCGATTTGCCTCTCTCTCATCTCCTTTTCCCATGGCGATAGCAGCTCTGGGTGCTCCTCCGGCACCGACCAGCATGGCAAAAGCATTCAGAAGCATCAATACAGGGGCAAAGAGGCCGACTCCTGTAAGTGCATCCGTGCCAATCACAGGTATGTGACCAATATAGATCCGATCCACAATATTATAGAGCATATTAACAATCTGGGCAATGATTGCAGGCACCGCCAGCTTCAGCATCCAGCGTCCTACGCTTCCCTCTGCAAGGGACTGTCTTTGATCTATGTTCATGCTTTCTCCATTTCCACCTTATATGATCTTCAGTGGTGAATTGCCACTTTGTTTTTGCATCTGCGATGGCTTGCAGCCATATGCTTTTGAAAAAACTGTTGAAAAATGGCTGAAATTATTGAACCCCACTTCAATCGCAATATCAGATATCTTCATGTTAGTATTAAGCAGAAGTAATCTAGCCTGTTCCAGCCGCAATTTTTGGATATATTCAGACAAATTGACACCCACTTCTTTTTTAAATTGCCTGGACAGATAATCACTGTTCAGAAAAACTGCTTCTGCTATTGTTTTTACAGAAATCTCCTCTGCATAATGATTCTGTATATAAGTCAGCACGGAAGCAATCGTCTCTGAATATGCAGGCTTTTGCTGCCTCAGATATGACGCCCAATGCCCTATCAGATCTTGCATTTCCTCTATATTTTTACAATTTTGAATTTTCTTCTCATCCACACCCGAAAATACAATCCCGTTTTCTGCCATGCTTTTCTGAAAAGGCAGAAAAATAATACCGGCTGTATCAAGATTAATCTCAATATTGTTCATATCAGAACAGGCCAGCTCCAATTCCTCCGCACAACCGATCCAGTTCCGTTCGAGTCCTTTCAGGGTTGCACGAAGGATTCTCTGCACCAGCGTTACTGTGTTCTCTGGATCTCTGGCCTGCCTTTTTTTTCTGTAAGCTTCCAGATATTTTGTAAAATATTCTTTACTCACTTCATTTTTCAGGATATAATCCATGGCATTCTTCTGCATAACAGTTCGCAGATAATCAAAATCTTCATGGCAGGTGAGCATAACTATATCTGTTTTCGGATATTGTTCTTTCACTGCATCAATAAGCTCAATCCCTGACATTTTTGGCATTGTAATATCTGCAAAGATCAGATCAACGGGATTAGATTCCAGATACATCAGTGTCTCCGAACCTGATGAGCATTGTACAAGAGACTCTCCTTCTCTTAACGAATCTGCGATACACTGTGACAGGTATTGTCGAATCAAAGCCTCATCATCCACTAGTAAAATTTTCAACATATTTACACCTCTTCGTCTCTGTCTGAAATTCTAAGAACAACCCTGGTACCCTCCCCCACTGTACTGTACAGTTTCAGTTCAGCGCTATAGCCGTAAATAATATCCAGCCTTTTCTGAATATTTCTCAATCCGATACCATGATGTGTATCCTGCGTTGTTTCATAAGTTCCTTCCCGTAATTTTTTTAGTTTTTCTGATTCAATTCCTTCTCCGTTATCTGTGACAGAAATCAACAAAGTCTCCTCTTGCACATGAGCGCTGATCATTATCTGACATTCTGCAAACTGCTCGGCAAACCCATGAAATACAGAATTTCCAACAATCGGCTGAAGGATCATCCTGGGTACCAGGAACTGTTCCGCCTCCGGATCCACCGATACCCTCAACTCCACCTGCTTTGCTGTGCGGCAGTTCATAATAGCAAGATAGTCCTCTATCAATTTTATTTCTTCTCTGAGTGAAACAAATTGGATTTCCGGTGTTGCAGGAATACTGAGCAATTCGATCAACTGTTCCATCATGCAGCGCGCCTGGTCCATTTGGTTCATAGCGATCAGACTTTTTATTGCTACCAACGTATTATTCAGAAAATGTGGGTCCAGCTGGGCTTGCAGAAAATCATATTCCGTTTTACGTTTTTCCTTCTCATGCACCCTAATCTGCTCGATCAATGCTTGAATTTTATGAAACATATTATTAAAAGACAAACCCAACAATTCAACTTCTTCATAATCGTGAGAAACCGGCAACTCCCTCAGATCATCAGCTGACATACTGCCAAGTTGATTGGAAAAGTCTTCCAGGACTTCCGTTATCGATCGTATTTTTCGATAATTGATCATACTGATCAGAAGCGTTCCGACAAGGATCACTGCCAGCGTTAACCAGATTGCATTTACGCTGTTGCCAAGAACAATCGACAACTTCTGTTCTTCTACATATGTCCATCCGCTGTCAGCATCATGATAATCAGAAATCAGGTACCATGTCCCGTTTTTTTCTTTCACTTTAAAAGAATTATACGGAGCATAGGTTGATTCAAAGGTATCCATATTTGCCTTCCAGTTTCCAATCAGCTGAGAATTGGTATGACCGATGATGATTCCGTTCTGATCCAGTATATAAATGCTATTACCTCCTTGCACCAGATCATTGAGCGTCCCGAACAATTCCTGATCCATAGATGTGATGATCAACACACCACTTGACAAACCATTTTCATCAAAAAGAGTACGGCCATAAGACAATCCACAATGTGTTCCATCGTCCTCATCGATATAACAAAGGTTCCAGCTTTCCTCCACTTCACCAGTGTAATGCTTGATGTACCAATAGGAATTTTTCAACTGTTGTGTCAGCTGACCGCCATCGGTGGAAAACGTTCTCTTATCATTCATCAAAATATTGACCTGCAGGGAAAGTCCGCTGTGCGCAATAGTATTTTTAAGATCTTCGACTTTTTCCTCAAGAATTTCCGACTCTTTGTCTTCCGTCAGCAAATCTCTCAAAAAATCGTCTGTAATTGCATCAGCCATGTTCACCATGGTTTTTCGATTCATGATATTAGTAGAATGTATCTGCTGCAGCACTGCCACTCGGCTTTTACCATTTTCTCGAATAATATGTGGTACAAAAATAATGCTGATCGCGCAGACAGAAAGCAGGACCAAAATAAGAATACTGATAATACTGGTCATAAAGATACTTTTGAATATCGTACGCTTTCCCTCTCGCCTTCGTTCACTTTCTGACCTGTTCTGCCACATATTCCTGTCTCCTCCTGTTATGCAGGTCAAATAGTTCCTGTGTATTCTTTCCACACTTCAACCAAATCACCTGATTTTGTCAGCAATTTACCTATGTTTCATTTGCTTTCGCATACGCAAAATCATGACTGCAGCATTCTCCAATTCCTTCCACCTTGCCTCAAAAAATGTCCTGTAAGAAAAACAATAGTAATTTCTACCTATCGAATTCGGCTCCTGGTTCGTGGAAATCCGATCTCTTCTGCAACCGTTCCGACAAATTCCTCTCCACACACAGTTCTTGCATTCTTGCGGAAGCTGCATGGAAACTTCAACAAATTCCTGCGCATTTCTGCAAGAAATGCATTCTTGCATTGTTTCTTCATGCACATTCCCTAAATACCAGCGATCCAAAACATAAAAATCACAGGGATACACATTTCCATTCGCTTCGATTACAAACTGAACCGAACATTTTCCGGACATATTACAGGCTTCAGGGCATTCTCCCAAAAGCAAAGAAATCCAGTTGTCTAAATGACGAATACTGATATACAATCCTTTCTGCAGATCTGCATACCATTGATCAAAAATCCGAATCAGAAAATCTCCATATTGCTCCGGCGACAAATGGTACTTCTGCCTACCCCTTTCTTCAAATAATGGTTCCATACAGGGGATAAACTGAAGCCAGTGTATATTCTGTTTTCTGAAAAAGTGATAAAGTCTATCTGTAGATTTTGCCTGTTCTCCCGTGACTACACACAGAACATTATAAGAAACATGGTACTTTTGAAACAGATTAATTGCGTGCATAACACGATTCCACGTATTTTTTCCGGCTGTATCTTTTCTATTTCTATTATGATATTCTGCCGGTCCGTCCAAGGAAATCCCCACCAGGAATCGATTTTCACTCAAAAATGCAGCCCAAGCTTCATCAATCAAATATCCGTTCGTCTGAATTGCGTTCACGACTCGTAAACCATCCCTGCTATACTTTTTCTGAAAAGTGATCACCTGTCGATAAAAATCAAGCCCTGCCAAAGTTGGTTCTCCCCCTTGAAACGTAAAAGAACATTCGTCAGAAGCATAATCTAATCCTTTTCTGATGATTTCCTCCAGACAATCCACTTTCATGAATCCAAAAGAATATTTCTCCCTGTTTTCTGCCACATCCTTATAAAAACAATACTGACAGGACATATTACATAAGCAGGAAACCGGTTTAATCAGAAAATTAACAGCTGCCATACAATCTCCTCCCATTTCAGGCCAATAAGTTTCTTCAGTCAATGTAAAAAAGCCATCTCTTTTGAGACGGCTCTTTTACAATGACCGGAGAAGACCTCCGCCAGACAGTTTTGATTTCCGCTGAGCCGTTGACTCAAATCAAAATAATACTCTTACATTGTAAATACAAAGAATCATTACCAAAACCATGGCGCAGTTCAAAAGGTGCACCACTGTTTCATTGGATATATGCCGATTGATCTTTCCACCAACTTCGCTACCAATTATACCAC
>R11__coassemble_1281_pt1 | contig 14434 bp, 9 predicted proteins | sample R11__metabat2_high_PE_057 | metagenome-assembled genome bin R11 | reverse complement strand
GGCTTTTTACCTACCCTTTTTTGATTTATGCATATATCCTGCTTTATCAGGCTGATGTTGTTAGGGTTGGCATCGTTCAGATGCAGCATCTTGAGATTACAAGGGATATCGCTATGCGTTTTAACAACCTTTACGGCGATGTGTTTACGATTCCGGAGGCATATATCGGTAAGGTGGGCGCGCGGATCATGAGTTTGCAGGATCCTGCGAAAAAAATGTCAAAATCCGACGAAAATCCGAATGCCAGCATTTATCTCATGGATGATGTGGATACGGTTGTTCGCAAGTGCAAGCGGGCAGTAACGGATTCAGAGGGTGTCATTCTTTACAGAGATGAGCAGCCGGGTATTAAGAATCTGATCGATATTTACTGTGCAAGCACCGGAAAGACACCTGACGAAGCGGTAAAGGAATTTGATTCTCAGGGTTATGGTACACTAAAGATGGCGGTTGCAGAGTCTGTCAATGCCATTCTTTCGCCCTTACAGGCGGAGGTGGCCCGTTTGGAAAAAGACAAGGCTTATATCGATTCCATCATCAAAAACAATGCCGAGAAAGCGCAGTATTTTTCCAATAAGACGCTGCGTAAAGTCCAGAAAAAAGTAGGCTTCCCGGAACGCCCGCGCTAAGTGCCGGAACGATGACTTTCGAGAAAAATTCTTGCCGAAAGATAGGGATTGCTTTTCTGCGTTCCAAATGATGAGCTGCTAAAATAAATTGACGAAATAAAGCGGAGGCTGCATATCGCGGCCTCCGTTTTGCATTTTTCAGTTTTGACGCAGCAATGCCTGCATATCCTCCGGAAGAGGAGCTTCAAACTGCATTTGTTCGCGTGTCATCGGATGGACCAATGTCAAACGAAATGAATGGAGAGCCTGTCGGTGTATGGGCTTTTTTGGATGCGCAGGATCATACAGGTCATCGCCCAGCAAGGGATGGCCGGAAGCCGACATGTGTACGCGGATCTGATGTGTCCGTCCTGTTTCCAGCTGCAGTGAGACATAGGAGCAGGTAGTATGGTGCGCATCTATACTACTACTAACTGATGTGCGGCTGCCATAGGTATCAAGAGCATCAGAGGATCCGCTGCAGGGGACGACATGACGGCCTGAGATATCAAAGATTGCAAGTCTCTTATAATGTGTTACGGCCCGCTCCCCGTTTTCGGGATCCACACATCGAAGGATAACCGATCCTTCCTGCCTGCCGATTGGCAGGTCTATGGTGCCGGAGGAAGGCGTAATGCCCCGAACCAGAGCCCGGTATTCTCGTTTGATCTCTCGATTGCGCATTTCTTCCGAGAGCACTGAGGCGCTGAATGCGTTGCATGCAAGGATCAGGAGACCGGAGGTGTCCCGGTCCAGGCGGTTGATGCAGCGAAAAACAAAGGGTTCGCCCTTTTGCTGAAAATAAAAAGCGGCTGCATTGGCCAGAGTATTATCATAGTTTCCGGGAGAAGGATGGACCGGCATGCCGGCCGGTTTATTGATGATCAGCAGATGCGCATCTTCAAAAAGAATCGGAAATGGCAGATCTACAGGTTCGATTTTTTCAGATGCTGCTTCCGGTGGCAGAAAAACGGTAAGGGTTGTTCCTGCATCCAGGGGCTGTGAGAGGCGGACCGGAACTCCATTGAGCATAACCGGGGACCAATTAGACTGAAACGGAATTTCATCAGGATGTTTCGAAGAAAATGCCTTCTTAAAATCTTTAAAACTGAGCAGAAGATGACGTGAAAAACCGCGCTGTCGCAAAAAATCCAGTATGCGGACATGAGGGCAGCGGGAGCGAATCGAAATGATATCATCTTCAGTTATCCGAAAAGTGAGTTTTGTGATCATAGCTTCAGTATAGGACAAGCTGATGTAAAATTCAAAACACTTTAAAATACTTAAAAATACATGGATACAGACTATTCGCATAAAATTTATTTGTGTTATACTGTTGTTATCAAAATGAAAAATCTTCTGTTCATAGAGATAAAAGGAGAATCATAGATGGAAAATGCAGCAGAGAACAAGAAAAAAACGATCCTTGAAACACCAGATGACTACATGGATTATGAATATGTTGCATATGTAGGCACATATACCCATGGCAGCAGCGTCGGTATCCATCTGTACGATGTGGATATTAAAGAGGGGACCTTGACAGAGCGCAAGGTGATCCCGGTAAACAATTCTTCGCATATCTGCCGCTCGTATTCCGGAAAATATCTGTATTCGATCGCGGATGAAGGCGTAGCGGTATTCGCCATTGAGCCGGATGGCGATCTGACCTTGATCAACAAAAAAGGGATCGACGGCATGCGTGGCTGCTATCTGTCTGTGGATAAGACCGGAAAGTATCTCTTTGTTGCAGGCTACCACGACGGTAAGGTGACGGTCGTGCATACACATAAAGACGGCCGGCTCGGCAGTGTCATGGACGGTGTTTTCCATACAGGCGTCGGAAGTGTGGCTGAGCGGAATTTTCGCCCACATGTGAGCTGTGTGGTCCCGACACCGGATAACAAATATCTGTGTGCTGTGGACGACGGGATCGATCAGGTGAAGCTGTACAATATTACGGAAGAGAACAAACTGGAGCTGGTGGATATTTTAAGGTGCCCACGGGAGTCCGGACCGAGGATCCTGAAATTCAGCAAGGACGGAAAATTTGCTTATCTGATCAGCGAACTGGCTAACAATGTTACTGTGTATGCTTATAATGATAGCGACGGCCCATCCTTTGAGGAGATCCAGAGGATCGAGACAACATCGGATACCATGGATCCCAGACACGATGCGGCATCTGCTTTGGTACTTTCCTGGGGAGGAAATCATCTGTTTACATCTACAGCCGGAGATAATACCGTTGCCATGTTTCATGTAGACCGCAATACAGGATTGCTCACCAAAGAATTTGCATTGCCGATCAGCGGTGAATATCCAAAAGATATTTCTCTGTTTCCGGGTGGCAGGCACATTGCCGTGGCAAACCATGAATCCAATTCGATCACGACATTTGCGATCGATTACGAAAAGAATGTTCTTGTCATGAAAGGAAAACCGATGAAGGTTGAGACACCCAACTGTATTCTGATCACCAAAAAGGGTGTATAAGATATTCGTCATGATGCAGAACTGCCTGCAAAATCGCTTTCTATCAAAAACAGATGGAACATAAGGCTTCGGAGACCTGACCGGAAACAGCTGTCACCTCTTCCGGAGCCTGTATTTTACTGGGGGAATCAATATGAAAAGTACGGTGGTTATCATGCCATGCGATAGATACGATAAAGATCTGATCAAAGAAAAAATTGCGGGTGCACTCGAAACGATCGGCGGTCCGGAAAAGATCATCGGAAAAGATGAGAAGGTGCTGCTGAAACTGAATCTTGTGCGCAGCGCACCGCCTGAGCGCGCAGTCACAACCCATCCGGCTGTGGCAGCGGCAACCGCGGAACTCTTGCGGGAAGTGGGTTACAGCCATGTTTCTGCAGGGGATTCCTGTGGATTCGGCTCTTCTGTAAAATGCATGCAGAGCGTGGGAATGGCAGCAGAACTGCAGGCGGCAGGAGCAAAACTGGCAGAGTTTAAAGATGCTGTGAAAGTGGATTTCCCGGAAGGTGTTCATGCGAAAAGTTTTATGATCGCAAGCGATATATTAGACGCAGACGCCGTGATCTCTGTTTGCAAAATGAAAACACATGCGCTGGAGCATATCACCGGTGCTGTGAAAAATCAGTATGGATGTGTGCAGGGCGTAAACAAGGCCAAGGGCCATACCGTCTATCCAAGTGCAGAGAGCTTCGGACGAATGCTGATCGATCTGAACCGGTTTGTAAATCCCAGACTCTTTATCATGGATGGGATTGTGGCTATGGAAGGCAACGGACCGACATCGGGAGATCCGGTACCGATGAATCTTCTGATGCTCTCAACCGATCCGGTAGCGCTGGATACGGTTTTTGCACATCTGGTGCACCTGGATCCGGATATCGTACCGACGATCTTTTACGGGAATCAAATGGGTCTGGGAACTTCCAAAAAGGAGGATATCAGTCTGATCCTCTTTGAGGATGCGGCGCAGGAGGCGCGTGAGATCTCGTTTCAGGAAGCTTATGAATGTTTTGGAAATCCGGATTTTAATGTCGTCAGAAAACGTCAGAAAGCCAAAGGCCTTATGGGTGCCGTCGATATTTTTCAGGTTTTCAGAAAACGTCCTTATATTGTAGAGGACAGATGTAAAAAATGCGGGATCTGCGTGGAAAGCTGTCCGGTGGAGGGCAAGGCGCTGCGCTTTTCCAAAGGCAGGGATCATGTGCCGGTTTATCACTATAAAAAGTGTATCCGTTGTTTCTGCTGTCAGGAAATGTGTCCACATAAAGCAATATCCGTCAAGGGAAGAGGTAACTGACAGAAATGAATATACTGACTGCTGAAAATATTACAAAAGCATATAGTGAGCGGATATTGCTCGATCATGTGGCCTTCAGCCTGCAGGAAGGCGAAAAGGTGGGTGTGATCGGCATCAACGGCATGGGAAAATCAACGCTTCTGAAAATTCTTTCCGGCACGGAAGAAGCCGACGAGGGAAGCGTGATCAAAGCGAATTATGTTAAGATCGGATACCTTCCGCAGGAGCCGCGCTTTGGTGAAGGGGAAACTGTACTTTCTGCAGTCATTCCGGGAGATGGGACGACACCGGAGGATTTTCTTGCAGAGAGTGATGCGAAATCCATGCTGGACCGTCTGGGCTTCCGCGATCTGGATCAGCCGATCAAAGAATTGTCCGGCGGACAGCGCAAGAGGGTGGCGCTTGTTCGTGTCCTGCTGGATCCGGTGGATCTGCTGATCCTGGATGAGCCGACCAACCATCTGGACAGCAAAATGTCTGCCTGGCTGGAAGACTACCTTGGGAATTACCGTGGAACACTGGTGATGATCACGCATGACCGGTACTTTTTGGACCGGATCGCCACGCGCATTCTGGAGGTGGACAGAGGAAAGCTGTATTCCTATCCGGGGAATTACAGCAAGTACGTGGAACTTCGCCAGGAACGACTCGATATGGCGGTCGCTTCCGAACGAAAAAGACAGAGCATATTAAGAACGGAACTGAAATGGCTGATGCGCGGCGCCAGAGCCAGATCCACAAAACAAAAGGCACATATCCAGAGGATCGAGGCAATGCAGCAGGCAGAGGCGCCTGAGGCCGAAGAGCGGACGGAGATGTCCTCGGTATCTTCGCGAATGGGCAAAAAAACGATCGAACTTGCTAATATCTGCAAATCTTACGGAAAACGTACGATCATCAGCGATTTTACCTATATTTTTCTGAAGAATGACAGGATTGGGATCATCGGTCCGAACGGATGCGGTAAGAGTACGCTTCTGAATATCATTACACAGCATCTGCAGCCGGATGCGGGCACGCTGGAGATCGGGCAGACCATATCCATAGGATATTTTTCCCAGGAAAATGAATATATGGATGCGTCGCAGAAGGCTATTGAATATATCCGTGATGTGGCGGAATATATTCTGACACCGGAAGGGAAGATCACAGCATCATCTCTGATGGAGCGCTTTCTCTTTGATGGCACAAAACAATGGACCCGCATCGAAAAACTATCCGGCGGAGAAAAACGCAGACTGTATCTGCTCCATGTGCTGATGGGAGCGCCGAATGTGCTGATCCTGGATGAGCCGACCAACGATCTGGATATCCAGACACTGACGATCCTTGAAGACTATCTGGATGCCTTTCAGGGGATCGTTATCACTGTTTCACATGACCGTTATTTCCTGGACCGTACGGTACGCCGGATCTTTTCTTTTCAGGAGAATGGGAACTTGCGGCAGTATGAAGGAAATTACACGGATTATCTCCTGCATGCGGAAGCTGAGCAGGGAGGCGGGACGAACGGCGGATTGACGGGAAATTCTGCGGAGGATCGGTCGGATGGACAAGGTGAGACCGGCGGAGGATCTGGGCGGGGCGAGAGGCCGAGGCATCAGGAAAAACTGAGATTTTCTTACAAAGAGCAGAAAGAGTTTGAAACGATTGATGATGATATCGCCGCACTGGAGGAAACGATCGCCGGACTGGATGCAGAGATGGAAGCTGCGGCATCTTCCTACAGCAAACTGAACGAGCTGATGCTGCAGAAAGAAGAAGCAGAGCGAACGCTTGAAGAGAAGATGGACAGGTGGGTTTATCTGAACGATCTCGCCGAGCGGATCGAGGAGCAGGACAAGGCCGGCCAATAGACAAACAGAACATAACGTGGGTCCGGTACTTGTGCTTTTTGACTAAAAAGCCGCCGGACCTTTGTTTTTTTTGTGATACATTGATGAAACAATGGACATTGATTTTTTTCGATGCTATAATTCATGTGTATGTGTATAGTTACTTATATCTTTAAGGAGGAAGAAATAAGATGGCAAGAAAGATGAAAACCATGGATGGAAACCATGCTGCAGCTCATGCTTCTTATGCATTTACAGAAGTAGCAGCGATCTATCCGATCACACCGTCCTCTCCTATGGCTGAAGCCAGCGATGAGTGGGCAACACAGGGCAGAAAGAACATCTTCGGACAGGAAGTTCAGATCACTGAGCTGCAGTCTGAGGCAGGTGCCGCAGGTGCCGTACACGGCTCCCTTGCAGCAGGTGCTCTTACAACTACCTACACCGCTTCTCAGGGACTTCTTCTTATGATCCCCAACCTCTACAAAGTGGCTGGTGAGCAGCTGCCGGGCGTATTTAACGTATCCGCACGTGCACTGGCAAGCCATGCACTTTCAATCTTTGGCGATCATTCTGATATTTATGCATGCCGCCAGACAGGCTGCGCTATGCTTTGCGAGTCCTCCGTACAGGAAGTAATGGATCTTACTCCCGTTGCACATTGTGCAGCGCTTGAAGGAAAGATTCCTTTTATTAACTTCTTCGATGGTTTCCGTACCTCTCACGAGATCCAGAAGATCGAGACATGGGATTACGAAGACCTCAAAGACATGTGCCCCATGGATGCTGTAGATGCATTCAAGTCCAATGCACTGAACCCCAACAAACCGTGCCAGAGAGGATCTGCTCAGAACCCGGATATCTTCTTCCAGGTAAGAGAGGCATGCAACCCCTATTACGATGCAATGCCCGCTATTGTTCAGAAATATATGGACAAAGTAAACGAGAAGATCGGTACTGACTATAAGCTCTTCAACTACTACGGCGCAGCAGATGCTGAGCATGTTATCATCGCTATGGGTTCCGTAAACGATGCACTGGAAGAGACGATCGATTATCTGACAGCTGCAGGTAAAAAAGTCGGCGTTGTAAAAGTTCGTCTTTACAGACCGTTCGTAGCACAGGCACTCATCGATGCGATCCCGGATTCTGTAAAACAGATCTCTGTTCTGGACCGTACAAAAGAGCCCGGCGCTATGGGCGAGCCGCTGTATCTGGACGTTGTTGCAGCTCTTAAGGGCAGCAAGTTCGATCAGGTTCCGATCTACTCCGGACGTTATGGCCTTGGTTCCAAGGATACAACACCGGCACAGCTGGTTGCTGTATACGAGAACACAGAGAAGAAAGTCTTCACGATCGGTATTGTGGACGATGTTACAAATCTTTCTCTGCCGGTTGGCGCTCCTCTGGTTACAACACCCGAAGGAACAACAAACTGCAAGTTCTGGGGACTTGGCGCAGACGGTACTGTAGGAGCGAACAAGAACTCCATCAAGATCATCGGCGACAATACAGACATGTATGCACAGGCATATTTTGATTACGATTCCAAGAAATCCGGTGGTGTGACAATGTCTCATCTGCGTTTCGGAAAGAAACCGATCAAGTCCACTTACCTGATCCATAAAGCGGATTTCGTAGCATGCCACAATCCTTCTTATATTGATAAATACAATATGGTTCAGGAGCTGGTTGACGGCGGTACATTCCTGCTGAACTGCGCATGGGATATGGATGCACTTGAGAAACATCTTCCCGGACAGGTAAAAGCTTATATTGCTAATCACAATATCAACTTCTACACCATCGACGGTGTTAAGATCGGTATTGAAACAGGCATGGGCCCGACACGTATCAATACCATTCTTCAGTCCGCATTCTTCAAGCTGACAGGAATCATTCCGGAGGCAGAGGCGATCGACCTTATGAAGGCTGCAGCTAAGGCTACATATGGACGTAAGGGTGATGATGTTGTTCAGAAGAACTGGGCAGCGATCGATGCCGGCGCAGGAAAGGCTGTTAAAGTTGAGGTTCCGGAGAGCTGGAAGAACGCAGCAGATGAAGGCCTTACCATGACACATGCTACAGAAGGACGTCAGGATGTTGTGGATTTCGTTAACAATATCCAGAGCAAGGTAAGCGCACAGGAAGGAAATAACCTGCCTGTATCCGCATTCAAACCTTACGTAGACGGCACAACACCTTCCGGTGCAGCTGCATACGAGAAACGTGGTATTGCAGTAAACGTTCCGATCTGGAATACAGAGAACTGTATCCAGTGTAACAGATGTGCATATGTATGCCCGCATGCAGCAATCCGTCCGGTTGCACTGACAGCAGACGAGCTTGCAGCAGCACCTGCAGACATGCCGGTTCTTGAGATGACAGGCATGAAAGAGTACAAGTTCGCGATCGTTACATCCTCTCTGGATTGTACCGGATGTGGTTCCTGTGCAAATGTATGCCCGGGCAAGAAGGGTGCAAAAGCACTGGAGATGAAGCCGCTTGAGCAGACACTCGATCAGCAGAAATATTTCGATTATGCTGTTACTCTGGATGAAAAGGCAGACGTTATCGATAAATTCAAAGTAAATACCGTTAAGGGCAGCCAGTTCAAACAGCCGCTCCTTGAGTTCTCAGGCGCATGCGCAGGCTGCGGTGAGACACCTTATGCTAAACTGATCACACAGCTGTTCGGTGACAGAATGTACATTGCAAATGCTACAGGATGCTCCTCTATCTGGGGCAACTCTTCACCGTCCACACCTTATACAATGAACAAGGCAGGCAAGGGACCGGCTTGGTCAAACTCCCTGTTCGAGGATGCTGCAGAGTTCGGTTATGGTATGTTCCTTGCTCAGAAAGCACAGAGAGATGCTCTGAAAGCGAAGGTAGAGACCATAGTTGAGAATGAGAAGGCTTCTGATGAGCAGAAGGCAGCTGCGAAAGAATGGCTCGACACCTTTGAGGTTGGCGCACTGAACGGCGTTGCAACAGATAAACTTGTTGCCGCTCTGGAAGGTGTAGATTGTGATACCTGCAAAGACATCGTTAAGAACAAAAACTTCCTGGCTAAGAAATCCCAGTGGGTATTCGGTGGTGACGGCTGGGCATACGATATCGGCTTCGGCGGCGTAGACCATACACTGGCAAGCGGAAGAGACATCAATATCATGGTTTATGATACTGAAGTTTATTCCAACACAGGCGGCCAGGCTTCCAAAGCTACACCGACAGGTGCGATCGCACAGTTCGCAGCAGGCGGCAAGGAAGTTAAGAAGAAAGACCTTGCATCTATCGCCATGAGCTATGGCTATGTATACGTTGCACAGATCGCTATGGGCGCAGATTTCAATCAGGCTGTAAAAGCGATCGCTGAGGCAGAAGCTTATCCGGGACCGTCACTGGTTATCGCTTATGCTCCTTGTATCAACCACGGTATCAAGAAGGGCATGGCTAAGGCTCAGACAGAAGAGGAACTGGCAGTTAAATCCGGTTACTGGCATCTGTTCCGTTACAATCCGGCGCTCAAGGCTGAGGGCAAACCGGCATTCACACTGGATTCCAAGGCTCCGACAGAGTCCTATCAGGAATTCCTGGACGGTGAGGTACGTTACAATTCACTGAAACGTGCTAACCCGGCTAAGGCTGAAAGACTGTTTGCTAAGGCTGAGGGAGAGGCTAAGGATCGTTACGATTATCTGAATAAGCTGATCACTCTCTACGGAAATGACTGATTCCGGATATTTGGCTGAAACAGAAATTAGAATCATTTGAAACTGGGGGTCCGGCATTATGCCGGGCCCCTTACTTTGTGCGTTCGCCGCGAGAAGAGAGATGTGCGATTTGCCACAGAGATCAAGCCGGACAATAAGAGCCACCTCAATCATGTTGTGTTTCATTTGCAATTGACATGAAAAGCAAAAAGTGGCAAGATAGGCCCGTAAATAAATTACAGTCTGAGAAGACATGCGCCTCTGAAGGAGGTGCAAAAAAACAAGTCTCTTGCGAGACTTGGAAAAAGGAGAATTCATATGAAAAAGAGAGTATTGAAATCATTGGCTATTGCAGCAGCATCGGTTTGTATTGCAGGAAGCCTTACGGGCTGCACCATGACATCTTCCTCTACTGTCACAACGACAGAAACAGATGCAGATGGCAATTCGACCACAACCACAACGACCACGGAAAATGGTAAGACAACGACAGAAACAGAAACCACAACTGCAGATGGTGCTGAGACCATCACCGCTACGTTGGAGGTTGATAACTATACAGGCGTAGATATCTATGAACTGTATGTTTCTTCAAATGATAGCGACGAGTGGGGAAATGATCTGCTTGCAGACCGCGATCCCATGCCGACTGACAGCTATCTCAAATTCTCAGTCTTCAACTACGATGCCGACCATATGCTCTGGGATCTGAAGGCAGTTGATCAGAACGGAGACTCGCTCTCATTCAAGGGAATCGATCTGTCCATGGCAGGGGATCCGGAGAATCTTGTGATTGAATTGGTTGAAAATGATGAAGGCGGCTATAAGGGCGTCTTGAAGTAAATAAGTATTCTTATTCAGCGGCTGCCCATATTTTTTTCAGGTTGTCCATTTTGCTGCCCATTCCGGTGAGCAGAAGGTCCAGGATCGTAACAGCGGTCATGGCTTCTACGACTACGACGGCTCTGGGCACGATGATCGGATCGTGGCGGCCGCTGATCTCGAGTGTGACGGGGGTTCCGTCTTTTTTAACTGTCTGCTGAGGAGAGGCGATAGAAGGTGTCGGTTTAAAAGCAGCGCGTACGAGCAGGTCTGCACCGCTGGAAATACCGCCAAGAACACCGCCGGCGTGATTAGTCAGTGGATGGATCCTGTCGCCGTTCCCGAAGGGATCGTTGTTTTCGGCGCCTGTTGAGGCTGCCGTGCGGAAACCGTCCCCAATCTCCACTCCTTTGACAGCGCCGATCGAAAAGAGGGCTTTTCCGAGGTTGGCATCCAGCTTGTCGAATACCGGATCGCCGATTCCTGCGGGGAGTCCGGAGACGACACATTCCACAATGCCGCCCGCGGAATTATTCTGTGCGATCATTTCGTCCAGATAGGCAGCGGCTTTTGCGGCAGTATCCGCGTCCGGCATGGCAAGTGCGTTTTTGTCCCGCTCATCCAGAGAAAAGTGTTTGGAAGCCGGATCGATCGAGAAGGGACCGATCTGCGATGCATAAGCGGTTACGCTGATGCCAAGCTCTTTTAAAACCTTAATCGCAACAGCCCCGCCGGCTACTCTGGCAATGGTCTCGCGCCCCGAGGAGCGTCCGCCGCCCCGGTAATCACGAAAACCAAATTTCATATCGAATCCAAAATCCGCGTGTCCCGGGCGATAGGTTTCGGCAATGTTTCCGTAATCCCCGGAGCGCTGGTCTTTGTTCATGACGACCATGGAAACAGGTGCCCCGGTCGTCTTTCCTTCAAAAACACCGGAAAGGATCTCTACGGTATCCGATTCGGCACGCTTCGTGGTGAATCGGCTCTGTCCCGGTTTCCTGCGATCCAGAAAAGGCTGGATATCTGCTTCCTCAAGAGAAAGTCCGGCAGGAATGCCATCTACCACTACACCGATTCCCTTTCCGTGAGATTCTCCCCATGTTGTTATTTTAAATAATGTGCCAAATGATGAACCGGCCATACGATTCTTCTCCTTTGAAAAAGAAATATATTAACATGATGCTTACGATGCTTTTAAGTCTAACACATTTTTTGCCGTTTATCCACAGACTCTATTGATTGACAAAAGATAGCGGCAGAAATATAATAAGCATGTATTTTTGTCTGCCAATGTCTTATCTGCTATGATCGCTGGTAAGAGGTGAATCGAACGGCAGACGATCGAAAGGAAAGGAATGGGCTGGTTAAATAAACTGGAGAAAAAATTCGGGCGTTTCGCAATCCCGAATCTCACAATCTATATTATTCTTACATATGTAGCAGGTTATATCCTCAGATACATGGATACCTATGCGGGGACGTCAATCCTGCAATGGCTTGCGCTGGATCCGGCGGCGATCATCCACAAATTCCAGATCTGGAGACTCTTCACCTGGATCTTATCGCCACCTTCGAGCCTCTCGATCTTTACGGTTATCATGCTGTTCTGCTATTATCAGCTTGGAACCCTGCTGGAGCGTACCTGGGGCACATTCCGCTATAATTTTTATATTTTCCTCGGCTTGATCATGACTGTAGCCGGAACTTTTATCATGTATTTTATTCCGGCAACTTCCTGGGTGATCACAGCAACAGGTGGCCAGATTATTTCGACTTATTATGTCAGTCTTTCTATCTTCCTGGGCTTTGCAATGACATTTCCGGAGCAGAGAATGCTTTTTATGTTTGTTATCCCGATCAAGATCAAATGGCTGGCGTTGGTGGATATTGCCTATCTTGTGTATGTTGTTGTACAGAACTTCCGCTCCGGAATTATGACACTTGGATTTGTCTGCCTGGTCGAAATACTCTGCTCGCTGGCAGGAACGATCCTCTTCTTCTTTATGAACAGGAGTTATCGAAATGGTGCCTTCAGACAGACGAAACGGCAGAAGGAATTCCGCAAGGCAATGAGCCAGGGACAGGCGAAGCGTTATGGAGCTGCCGGACAGAGCGGCAGCCGGTCCGGTTCACAGACGGGAAATTCGCGCTCTGGCGGCAGCCGGAATGTGCAAAATACACAGGGCGCCAGACATAAATGTGCGATCTGCGGTCAGACCGATCTGGACAATCCGGATCTGGAATTCCGGTATTGCTCACGATGCAACGGAGATTATGAATACTGCCAGAATCATCTTTTTACACATGAACATGTGAAATAAATGGCATACAGAGGAGAGAACACCATGAAAAAACCGTTTGTTACCAAAGAAAAACTCGAGGAGATCATCAAAGAGATCCCCACACCCTTCCATCTTTATGATGAAAAAGGCATCCGGGAAAATGCACAGGCTGTAAAGGAGGCTTTTGCGTGGAACAAAGGATTTCGTGAATATTTTGCAGTTAAAGCAACACCGAATCCGACTTTGATCAAGATCCTGCATGAATACGGCTGCGGCTGCGACTGCTCATCCCTTACAGAACTGATGCTTTCCGAGGCGATGGGGATCACAGGAGATGAGATCATGTTTTCTTCGAATGTGACGCCTGCGGAAGAATATGTTAAGGCAAACGAGCTGAATGCGATCATTAATCTGGACGATATCACCCATATTGATTTTCTGGAGCAGACCCTGGGTTATATTCCTAAAAAGATCAGCTGCCGCTACAATCCGGGCGGCATGTTTAAGATCAGCAACGATATTATGGACAATCCGGGAGACGCCAAATACGGCATGACGACGGAGCAGATCTTTGAAGCATATAAGATCCTGAAGTCCAAAGGTGCGGAAGAATTTGGCCTGCATGCATTCCTGGCCAGCAATACCGTAACCAACGAATATTATCCGATGCTGGCGAAGGTTCTTTTTGAACTTGCCGTCAAGTTGAAAGAAGAAACCGGAACACAGATCACCTTTATCAATCTGTCCGGCGGAGTGGGAATCCCTTACAGACCGGACCAGGAGCCCAACGATATCCGTGTGATCGGCGAGGGTGTCCGCAAAGTTTACGAAGAAGTGCTTGTTCCGGCCGGTATGGGAGATGTTGCTCTCTATACAGAAATGGGACGTTTTATGATGGGACCCTACGGCGGTCTTGTTACGACTGCGATCCACGAGAAACACACACACAAGGAGTATATCGGCGTGGATGCATGTGCGGCGAATCTGATGCGCCCGGCTATTTATGGTGCTTATCATCATGTGACAGTAATGGGCAAGGAAGAAGCACCCTGCGATCACAAATACGATGTAACGGGTTCTCTGTGCGAAAATTGCGATAAATTTGCTGTGGACCGTATGCTCCCGGAGATCGAAAAAGGAGATATCCTTTTTATCCATGATGCGGGTGCGCATGGATTCTCCATGGGATACAACTACAACGGACGCCTCTGGTCTGCAGAGGTGCTGCTGCAGGAGGACGGCGGCTTCCGGATGATCAGAAGACCGGAGACACCAAAGGATTATTTTGCAACACTGGATTTCACACCGGAATATAAAAAGATGTGGGCGTGCGGACAAAAAGTTGGACTAACATGCACCTGATCAAGACATGAGGTAC
>R11__coassemble_1268_pt1 | contig 14530 bp, 7 predicted proteins | sample R11__metabat2_high_PE_057 | metagenome-assembled genome bin R11 | reverse complement strand
GTGCGTACTTCGTGCGCCCAATTTTCGGCCGCTTTGCGGCCATAATCATAAAAAAAGTGATTGACATTCTAATACCAATCTGTTATTATATCCGTTGTGAGCGGTCATAAGACCGCGAAATATAGAATGTGCAGGAATGGCGGAATTGGCAGACGCGCAGGCTTCAGGTGCCTGTGGTAGCAATATCGTGCGGGTTCAAGTCCCGCTTCCTGCACTGTTTTTATGCCCGATGGCAGTATATTGCAGGTTGCTATGCCGGAAGGTTCTATGTATAATTGAAAAAGAGTTTATGTTAAGGGAATTACGGGAGAATCATAACATTGACAAAGGGGTCGTTGTTTCGTTGGAGGCGAAGCAGGGTACCCTTTTTTTCTTCTTATTGAAAACGGAAAATGGATGTGATAAACTTCCTTAAGGCATGTTTATAACAGTTTCAGAGCATTCCGGAACTGTTAAAAAATATCCGGCAGTTTATCGGCAGCAAGTTGAAAGGAAAACGAAAATGAAGGCTTTTCTGATATTGGAAGACGGACATGTTTTTACTGGGACCAGCATTGGATCACGGAAAGAAATCATCAGTGAGATCGTTTTTAATACTTCAATGACAGGATATCTGGAAGTGCTTACGGATCCGTCCTATTCGGGACAGGCAGTCTGTATGACATACCCCCTGATCGGCAATTACGGAATTTGCTATGAGGATCAGGAATCTCTGAGACCCTGGCCGGATGGTTATATCGTACGGGAACTTTCCCGTGTGCATAGCAATTTCCGCAGTCAGGATTCCATACAGAATTTCCTGCTGAGATTTGATATCCCCGGTATTGCTGGGATCGATACCAGGGCGCTTACCAGGATCCTCAGAGAAAAAGGAACTATGAACGGCATGATCACGACCAACGCCGATTATAATTTAGAAGAGATCCTGCCGAAACTGAAAGCATATACCACAGGAAACGAGGTGGAAAAGGTTACCTGCACCAATCCTTCTGTTATGAAGGGAAAAGGGTACAAAGTAGCACTTCTTGATCTCGGAGTCAAAAGAAATATAGCAAAGTCGCTGAACAAACGAGGCTGTCAGGTTACCATTTATCCGGCGCAGACGCCGGCGGAAGAGATCCTGAGGGATGAACCGGATGGCATCATGCTCTCAAACGGACCGGGAGATCCCAAAGCCTGTGGCTCTATCATCCGGGAGATCCGTAAGCTCTATGAGTCCGATGTACCGATCTTTGCCATTTGTCTCGGGCACCAGCTTATGGCACTGGCCACCGGAGCAGACACGAAAAAAATGCATTACGGACACAGAGGAGGAAATCATCCTGTAAAAGACCTTGCTACCGGAAGGGTTTACATTACATCTCAGAACCATGGATACGTAGTGGATACAGATACGCTCAATCCTGAGGTTGCAGTTCCGGCATATATCAATGTAAATGATGGAACATGCGAAGGCTTAAAATATCTGAACAAGAATATCTTTACTGTGCAGTACCATCCGGAAGCCTCTCCGGGCCCCCGGGATTCTGCATATCTGTTTGACCGTTTTATTGAGATGATGGGAGGGGAAAAATAATGCCAAAGAATCCGGATATAAAAAAAGTTCTGGTTATCGGCTCCGGCCCCATCGTCATCGGACAGGCAGCTGAATTTGACTATGCGGGAACACAGGCTTGCCGTTCTCTGAAAGAAGAGGGCCTCGAGGTCGTGCTCCTGAATTCCAACCCGGCGACCATCATGACGGATAAGGATATCGCAGACCGGGTCTATATCGAACCCCTCACGGTGGAAGTGGTAGAACAGCTGATCCTTAAGGAAAGACCGGACAGCATCCTGCCTACACTTGGTGGCCAGGCGGGTCTGAATCTGGCCATGGAGCTGGATGAGAGGGGCTTTCTGGAAGCAAACAATGTGAAACTGATCGGTACGACTGCCCTGACGATCAAAAAGGCAGAAGACCGCCAGGCATTTAAGGATACGATGGAAAAGATCGGTGAGCCCATTGCAGCTTCATTGGTCGTTACATCTGTCGAAGACGGGAAAGCTTTTGCAAAGAGCATCGGCTATCCTGTGGTTCTGCGCCCTGCCTATACACTGGGCGGCTCCGGCGGCGGAATTGCTCACGACGAAGAGGAAATGGAAGAGATCCTTTCGAATGGTCTCCGGCTTTCCCGCGTCGGTGAAGTTCTGGTGGAAAGATGTATTGCCGGATGGAAAGAGATCGAGTACGAAGTGATGCGCGATGGTGCAGGCAACTGCATCACAGTCTGCAACATGGAGAACATAGATCCGGTTGGTGTACACACGGGCGATTCTATCGTTGTGGCACCGTCTCAGACCCTGGGAGATAAAGAGTATCAGATGCTTCGTACCTCAGCTTTGAATATCATCAGCGAGCTGGGGATCACAGGAGGCTGCAATGTGCAGTATGCCCTTCATCCGGAAAGTTTTGAATATTGCGTAATCGAAGTGAATCCGCGTGTCAGCCGTTCTTCTGCACTGGCTTCCAAAGCGACGGGATATCCGATCGCCAAAGTGGCTGCGAAGATCGCCCTGGGTTACACGCTGGATGAGATCCCGAATGCGATCACAAAAAAGACGTATGCAAGCTTTGAACCGATGCTGGATTACTGTGTTGTCAAGTTTCCGCGTCTGCCCTTTGACAAGTTCATCAGTGCCAAACGTACACTGACCACACAGATGAAGGCGACCGGTGAAGTCATGAGTATCTGTACTAATTTCGAAGGCGCACTCATGAAAGCCATCCGCTCTCTGGAGCAGCATGTGGATTCTCTTATGTCCTACGATTTCAGCGGACTTTCTATGGAGGAACTGGTGGAGCAACTGCATATTGTGGATGATATGCGGATCTGGCGTATTGCGGAAGCGGTTCGCAGAGGCATGTCCTACGACGGTATCCACAGGCTTACCATGATCGACGCCTGGTTTATCGATAAGATCGCGATTCTGGTAGAGATGGAGCAGATGCTCCGCAGTCTGCCTCTTTCAGAAGATCTGTTGCGGGAAGCAAAACGCATGGAATTCCCGGACAGTGTGATCGGGCAGCTTGCCGGAAAGACAGAGGACGAGGTCAAGGAACTTCGCAAGACGTATGGGATCACAGCAGCCTATAAGATGGTCGATACATGTGCGGCCGAATTTGAAGCTGCAACACCCTATTATTATTCTGTTTATGATGGAGAGAACGAGGCGATCGAAACAAAGGATCGCAAGAAAGTGCTTGTCCTTGGGTCCGGTCCGATCCGGATCGGCCAGGGTATTGAGTTTGATTTCTGTTCCGTTCACAGTACCTGGGCTTTCGCAAAAGAAGGCTACGAGACGATCATCATCAACAACAATCCCGAGACCGTCAGCACAGATTTCGATATTGCGGATAAGCTCTATTTTGAACCGCTGACCCCGGAAGATGTGGAAAATGTTGTCAATATTGAGCATCCGGATGGAGCGGTGGTTCAGTTCGGCGGACAAACTGCCATTAAACTGACGGAAGCGCTCATCAGGATGGGTGTTAAGATATTGGGCACATCCGCTGAGGATGTGGATGCGGCCGAAGACCGAGAACTTTTTGATCAGATCCTGCAGAAGTGTCAGATTCCGAGAGCCGCGGGTCATACGGTATTCACCGCTGAGGAGGCCAAACAGGCAGCGAATGAGCTGGGCTATCCGGTACTGGTCCGCCCTTCCTATGTTCTTGGCGGTCAGGGTATGCAGATCGCGATCAACGATGAAGACATCGAAAAATATATGGCGGTCATTAACCGATATGCGCAGGATCACCCTATTCTGGTGGATAAATACCTGGAAGGCAAAGAGATCGAGGTCGATGCCGTCTGTGACGGCGAAGATATTCTGATTCCCGGCATCATGGAGCATATCGAACGTGCGGGTATCCATTCCGGAGACAGTATTTCGGTCTATCCTGCCCGCAGCATCAGCCAAAAGGCCATCGATATGATCGAAGAGTACACAAGGCGGCTGGCAAGGTCACTGCATGTGCTTGGTATGATCAATATCCAGTTTATTGTTTATAAAGAGCAGGTTTATGTCATCGAGGTCAATCCGAGATCTTCGAGGACAGTGCCCTACATCAGCAAAGTGACAGGTATCCCCATTGTTCCATTGGCTACCCAGGTTATTCTGGGACATAAGATCCGGGAGCTTGGATACGAGCCGGGGCTGCAGCCGAATGCGGACTACATTGCGATCAAAATGCCGGTATTTTCTTTTGAAAAAATCCGCGGCGCGGATATCAGCCTGGGGCCGGAGATGAAGTCCACCGGCGAATGCCTGGGAATCGCGAGAACCTTTAACGAGGCTCTTTATAAGGCCTTTATCGGCGCAGGCATAAAACTGCCGAAACATAAAAACATGATCATCACTGTGCGCGACAGCGAGCAGGAGAACATAGTACCCATTGCACAGCGATTTGAAAAGTTAGGTTATAAGATCTATGCTACCAGAAGTACGGCGAAGGTTCTGAACGAGAAAGGCGTATCTGCCGTAAGGACCAATAAGATCGAGCAGGCAAGCCCGAATCTTATGGATCTGATCCTGGGACACCGCATCGATCTGGTCATTGATATTCCGGAGCAGGGAATTGAACATGCAAAGGATGGATTTGTGATCAGAAGGAATGCGATCGAGACAGGTGTCAATGTTCTGACTGCGATCGATACGGCAGAGGCATTGGCAACATCCCTGGAGAACACGGATATCAAGAGCCTTGAACTGATAGACATCGCCACAATAGCAAGTCGCGGAAACGCGCAGTAAGGGAGAAGCAATGAGCAATGTAAGACGAGTTTATGTTGAAAAAAAGCCTGAGTTTGCGGTTGCGGCAAAGGACTTAAGCCACGAGATCCGTCATTATCTGGATATTCCGACGGTAACAGGTGTACGTGTCCTGATCCGTTATGATGTTGAGAACGTAAGCGAGGCAGTTTTCGAGAAGGCCTGCAATGTGGTATTTGCAGAACCGCCGGTAGATATTCTTTATCAGGAAGAATTTCCCTGTGGTGAAAGTGATACCGTATTTTCCGTAGAATATCTGCCCGGTCAGTTTGACCAGAGAGCCGACTCGGCAGAGCAGTGTATTCGTTTCCTTAAGGGCGAAGAGCAGCCGATCATCCGTTCTGCGACCACCTATGTGATCGAGGGTGCCGTGACTGCTGCGGATCTTGCGGTGATCAAGAATCACTGTATCAACCCGGTTGATTCCAGAGAGACAGGACTGCAGAAACCTGAGACACTTGTCATGGAATTCCAGACACCGGAAGATGTGATCACATTCGATGGATTCCGTGCGATGGATGAGACAGGCCTGAATGCGCTTTACAAGTCTCTGAATCTTGCCATGACCTTTAAAGATTTTCAGCATATCCAGAATTACTTTAAAAAGGATGAGGACAGGGATCCTACCATGACGGAGATCCGTGTACTGGATACTTACTGGTCTGATCATTGCCGTCATACTACTTTCTCGACGGAACTGAAAAATGTTCAGTTCGGAGAAGGCGATTATACAGCGCCGATGAAGGCAACCTATGAAGAATATTTAAGGGACAGAGAGGATCTATATAAAGGCCGTTCCGATAAATTTGTATGCCTTATGGATCTGGCACTTCTTGGCATGAAAAAACTGAAAGCAGAAGGCAAGCTTCAGGACCAGGAAGAATCGGATGAGATCAATGCGTGCAGTATTGTTGTTCCGGTCGACGTAGACGGCGTGGAGGAAGAGTGGCTGATCAATTTCAAAAATGAGACGCACAATCATCCGACCGAGATCGAGCCCTTCGGTGGTGCGGCTACCTGTCTGGGCGGTGCGATCCGCGACCCGCTCTCCGGGAGAACTTATGTATATCAGGCAATGCGTGTGACAGGTGCGGCAGATCCGACCGTTTCCGCAAAGGAAACCCTTTCAGGCAAACTTCCCCAGAAGAATCTGACAAGAGGAGCAGCACATGGTTACAGTTCTTACGGCAACCAGATCGGCCTGGCTACCGGTTATGTAAAAGAAGTATATCATCCGAATTATGTGGCAAAACGTATGGAGATCGGTGCCGTTATGGCCGCGGCTCCGAGACGCGCGGTCATCCGTGAGAATTCTGACCCGGGCGATATCATCATCCTGCTCGGCGGTCGTACCGGCCGTGACGGCATCGGCGGTGCCACCGGTTCCTCTAAAGTACATACAACGGAATCCCTGGAAACCTGCGGCGCAGAAGTACAGAAGGGAAATGCGCCCACAGAACGTAAGATCCAGAGAATGTTCCGCCGCGAAGAAGTCAGCCACATCATCAAAAAATGCAATGATTTTGGCGCCGGCGGTGTTTCGGTTGCCATCGGTGAGCTTGCGGATGGTCTGGTGATCGATCTGGATAAGGTTCCCAAAAAGTATGCCGGTCTGGATGGTACTGAGCTGGCGATCTCGGAATCTCAGGAGCGTATGGCAGTTGTTGTAGATCCGAAAGATGCAGATCAGTTCCTTACATATGCGGCAGAGGAGAATCTGGAAGCTGTCAAGGTTGCGGTTGTTACAGAGGAGCCGCGTCTGGTGCTGAACTGGAGAGGAAAAAGTATCGTAAATCTTTCCAGAGCCTTCCTGGATACGAACGGCGCACATCAGGAGGCGGATGTCTTTGTTGAGATCCCTTCTAAGGCAGATACGATCTTAAAGAAGTGTGATCAGGCTGCGGATGTAAAAGAAAAATGGCTTGCACAGCTCTCCGACCTGAATGCATGCTCCCAGAAGGGGCTGGTCGAGATGTTTGATTCTTCCATCGGTGCGGGCAGTGTGCTCATGCCTTATGGCGGAAAATACCAGATGACAGAAACACAGGCTATGGTTGCCAAGGTGCCAGTAGCCGGTGGAAAAACCAATACCGTTACTATGATGAGCTATGGCTTCGATCCGTATGTATCCAGCTGGAGCCCCTACCATGGCGCGATCTATGCTGTGACAGAATCCATGGCACGTATCGTTGCAAACGGCGGTGATTACAAAAAGATCCGTTTTACATTCCAGGAATATTTCCGCCGTATGTCTGAGGATCCAAAACGCTGGAGCCAGCCTTTTGCAGCTCTGCTCGGTGCTTTTGCGGCACAGAAACGCTATGGTCTTCCTTCAATCGGCGGCAAGGACAGTATGTCCGGTACATTCAATGATATCGATGTTCCGCCGACGCTGGTATCCTTCGCGGTGGATACCGCAAAAGTTGCGGACATCGTGACGCCGGAGCTGAAAAAGGCAGGTGATAAACTTGTCTGGGTATCGATTCCCACAGATGAATATCAGCTGCCTGTTTACGATAAGGTCATGGACATCTACGATGCCATTCATCAGGATATGCAGGATCAGAAGGTTGCAGCGGCTTATGCACCGGATCGTATGGGTATTGCGGCTGCACTCAGTAAGATGGCATTTGGCAATGCCATGGGATTGCATATCGATTCTTCGGTATCCTCTGCAGATCTTTTCAGCCCCTGTATCGGCGATCTGATCCTCGAGGTACCGGCAGATCAGGTATCATCCTTAAAAGCAGCAGGAAAAGTGATCGGCGAAGTGACCGATGACGGTACATTCCGCTATGGCGATACCGTAATCGCAGAAGCAGACGCGCTGAAAGCATGGAATACACCGCTCGAGAAGGTTTTCAAGAGCCTGTCCGGTGCTAAATTTGAGAAGCTTGATCTTTCAGCTGTTCAGGCAGCCGATGCAGATGCAGAACTGAAAGACGGACTTTACAATAAGAAAAATATTGTTGTATGCGATCACAAGATCGCGCAGCCCACAGTCTTTATTCCGGTCTTCCCGGGTACCAACTGTGAGTATGACAGCACGGCAGCTTTTGAACGTGCCGGGGCAAAAGTAGTCACCAAAGTATTCAGAAATATGAATGCTGCCGATATCGCTTCCTCAGAAGAAGAATTTGTAAAAGCGATCGACCAGGCACAGATCATTATGTTCCCTGGCGGATTTTCCGCAGGTGATGAGCCGGACGGCTCCGCGAAATTCTTTGCGACCGCTTTTCAGAATGAGGCGATCAAAGATGCGGTAACAAGACTTCTGAAAGAGAGAGATGGTCTGGCACTCGGAATCTGTAACGGTTTCCAGGCATTGATCAAGCTGGGACTGGTACCCTATGGTGAGATCGTAGGACAGAAGTCAGATTCTCCGACACTGACCTTTAATACGATCGGCCGTCATATCTCCAAGATGGTTTATACAAAGGTTGTTACCAATAAGTCCCCGTGGCTTGCACAGGCAGAACTTGGCGGTGTTTACACTACACCTGCTTCACACGGTGAGGGACGATTTGTTGCCAGCAAAGAATGGATCGAAAAACTGCAGGCAAATGGCCAGATCGCAACCAGATACTGCAATCTGGACGGAGAATTTACGGACGATGAGTACTGGAATATCAACGGTTCCTATTACAATATCGAAGGAATTACCTCTCCGGACGGACGTGTTCTCGGAAAAATGGCACATGTGGAGCGCCGCGGTGACGGTGTTGCGATCAACATCTACGGCGAGCAGGATCTGAAAATCTTTGAGTCAGGAGTGGCATATTTTAAATAAAACGTTATTTGACAGATTTTCTGTCCTATAATATACTGACAAAAGCACGGAAGTTCGGACGGCACGAAAAAATGCTGAAAACATTCCGAAAACGATCCGGACTGAGGGCTTTTACAGTATTGAATCAAGAAAAAACAAGGAAGGTGCAATTATGCCGATTTTAGATCAATGGAAGAAAATTGCCTATAACGAGAAGACGGATAAAGGGCAGCTGCAGAAATTCTGGCAGAACTATTTCCTGATTGAGAAAGGAATTTACGAGAAACTTCTGACAAATCCAGACGAAGTTGTAACCGGTACCGTTAAGGAACTGGGAGAAAAATACGGAATTGATGCTCTTACCATGACAGGTTTCCTGGATGGAATCAACGACAGCCTGACGGTGCCGAACCCGATCGAGACCATGGAAGAGGATACAGTTGTAAATCTTGGTTTTGATAAAGAGAAACTTTACAAGAACATGGTAGATGCCCGTGCCGACTGGCTCTATGAACTGCCAATGTGGAACGACATTTTTACTCCGGAAAAACAGAAGGAGCTCTTCCTGGAGCAGAGAAAATCCGGTACGATTGTTAAGGGCAAAAAGGTTGGCAGGAACGATCCTTGTCCCTGCGGAAGCGGCAAAAAATACAAACATTGCTGCGGCAAATAAAGAGGAGAGAGGGCTGTCGCATATGCGTCAGCCTCTTTTTATGATTATTGCCGCAAAGCGGCTGAAAATTGGGCGCACGCAGCGCGTAGTAATCATAAAAATGTGTCGTGCACCAGCACATAGGGCGGATACGCCTGGGTGCGAATATCCGTAGCACAGCGAGAGTTCGAAGAACGAAGCTGTGCATGGTTATCATAAAGAAGTGGTGTGCGCCTGCACATGAATGTTTTCGATATAGAGGAGGCGGTATTTTGATCCTTGCGATAGACATAGGAAATTCCAATATTGTGGTCGGATGCATCGATAAAAGCGGCAGGATTCCCTGCGTTGAGCGTATCTCTACAGACTGGAACAGGACAGAACTTGAATATTGCATCATGATAAAAAATATGCTGGAGCTGTATGAAATTGATGTCAGTCATTTATCCGGCGGCATTTTATCATCCGTTGTGCCCCAGCTTACGAATATCCTGAAGGATGCGGCAGAGAAGCTGATTCATAAAGAAATCACAGTTGTCGGACCGGGATTGAAGACCGGATTGAATATCGTGATCGATAATCCGGGGCAACTGGGTTCCGATCTGCTCGTGGATGCGGTTGCCGCGATGGCGGAGAATCCTCTGCCGGTCATTGTGGTAGATCTCGGAACCGCGACAACTTTCTGCCTTGTCAATGAAAAGAAACAATATGTCGGCGGTCTTGTTATGCCGGGCATACGCACGGGACTTGACTCTCTGGTCACCCGGACATCGCTTTTGCCGCATATACAGCTCAAAAAACCGGAAAAAGTGATCGGCACCAATACCATGGATGCTATGCGAAATGGTGTGATTCATGGCAATGCGGCTATGATCGACGGTGTGATCTCCAGAATAGAAGAAGAAATGGGCACTACCTGCAGCGTTGTTGCGACCGGCGGTCTTGCCAAATATATCATACCGGTCTGCAGACGCAGTATAAAGGTAGATGAAGATCTTCTGCTCAAGGGATTGAAGATTTTATATGATAAGAACAGCGACAGGAATCGCGAAAAAAACTCCGGAGGAAAGGCATGGGTTTAAAGTATACAGATCAGGCAGAGCATGCAGTTCAATATGCTGCACGCACTGCGAAAAACCGCGGTCATGTTTATATAGGTACAGAACATTTGCTTCTGGGACTTTTAAAGACGGTCGATGGAACAGCAGGTATGGTGCTTTCTGAGCAGGGAGTTGAGGAAGAACAGCTGATTACCTTGATCGACAGACTGATCTCTCCACCTGCTTCAAACGCGATCATGGATAGACCCGGCTATACACCGCGGACTCGACGCGTTCTGGAACGGGCTGAGCAGGAGGCAATGCATTATCATGCAGATGAGATCGGTACGGAGCATATTCTGATCGCCATGTTGAAGGAAACAGATTGTGTGGCAACGCGTCTGCTTTATACATTGGGTATCAATATTCAGAAATTGTTTGCAGCGCTGCTGATCGCGATCGGAGAGGATCAGAATATCACAAAGGAAGAGCTGCAAAATCAGGGAGGAGCAGAAAATGCGTCCAATACCCCTGTTCTGGATCAGTACAGCAGAGATCTTACAGCACTTGCCAGGGATGGCTTGCTCGATCCGGTAGTTGGGCGGGAGAGTGAGATCCGCAGAGTGATCGAAATCCTGAACCGGCGCAGCAAGAATAACCCCTGTTTGGTTGGAGAACCCGGTGTCGGAAAAACCGCGATCGTGGAAGGTCTTGCCCGACGTATCGCTGAAGGACTGGTGCCTGAGCGCATGGCTTCCAAGCGGATCGTTGCGCTGGATCTTTCCGGTATGGTTGCAGGATCTAAGTATAGAGGGGAGTTTGAAGAGCGGATCAAGAATGTTGTACGGGAAGCATCTCAGGATAAAAATATCCTCTTATTTGTAGACGAATTGCATACCCTGATCGGCGCCGGCGGCGCGGAAGGAGCCCTGGATGCATCCAATATCCTGAAACCGTCCCTGTCCAGAGGTGAGATTCAGATGATCGGCGCTACAACACTGACAGAGTACAGGAAATATATTGAGAAGGATGCTGCCTTAGAACGGCGTTTTCAGCCTGTTACAGTAGATGAACCGACATCAGATGAGGCATTGGAGATTCTGAAAGGTCTTCGTCCCTGTTATGAGGAACATCACAGGGTACAGATCTCGGATGATGCCCTGAAAGCTGCTGTAGCAATGTCTGTGCGTTATATCAATGACAGATTTTTGCCGGACAAAGCCATCGATCTGGTGGATGAGTCAGCATCCCGTGTGCAGCTGGATGGATACAGACCGCCAGTATCTTTTGTAAAAAATGAAGAAGAGATCCTGCGGATCCGACAGGCGAAGGAAGAAGCAATCGTCAACGGGGATTTTGAACTTGCGAAAAGTATGCAGCTTAAGCAGGAAGAGCTGGAAAGAAAGACAGAACGTGCCCGCCTGCGTGCGCAGAAAAAAGAGGCAGAAAGTCTTCTCTGTGTAACAGAGGATGATATTGCCCGGACCGTTGCAGGCTGGACTAAGATTCCGGTTGAAAAGATCGCCGAAGGAGAATCGCGCCGTCTTGCACGTCTGGAAAAAATATTACATAAGCGTGTGATCGGACAGGATGAGGCTGTAAATGCTGTTTCCAAAGCGATTAAAAGGGGACGTGTCGGTTTGAAAGATCCCAGGCGCCCTGTTGGCTCTTTCCTGTTTCTGGGACCGACCGGTGTCGGAAAGACCGAACTTTCGAAAGCTTTGTCTGAGGCGGTGTTCGGCAGCGAAAAAGCGATGATCCGTGTTGATATGTCTGAATATATGGAAAAACACAGCGTATCGAAGCTGATCGGATCGCCTCCCGGTTATGTAGGATATGATGAGGGAGGTCAGCTTTCTGAAAAAGTGCGCCGCAATCCATACAGTGTTCTTCTGTTCGACGAGATCGAAAAAGCGCATCCGGATGTTTTTAATATTCTTCTTCAGGTTCTGGATGAGGGACATATAACAGATGCGCAGGGAAGAAAGGTGGATTTTAAGGAAACCTGTATCATCATGACATCCAATGCAGGCGCGCAGTCGATCGTGGAGCCGAAGCATCTTGGCTTCCATTCCGGTGAGGATGCGGAACGCGATTATAAACATATGAAAGGGCAGGTTATGGACGAGGTAAAACGCCTCTTTAAGCCTGAATTCCTGAACCGTATTGATGATATTATCGTTTTCCATTCTCTTACAAAGGATGAGATCCGCTCTATCATGGATCTGCAAATAAAGGAACTGCAGCAGCGTGCTTCCGAACGACTGGGGATCACTTTGCGTGTGAGCCCAAGGGTTAAGGAACACCTGATCGAAACGAGTTTCGATGCAAAATACGGAGCCCGTCCGCTGAAGCGGGCTATATCGAATCAGCTGGAGAATGCACTGGCTGAAGAGATCCTGGCGGGCAGAATAAAACGTGAGAGTAATGTCAGTGTGGGACTGGCAAGAGGAGAGATCATATTTCAGATGAAATAAGGAGTATGCATGGCAAAAGATAAAAAGACAGTATATTTTTGTCAGGAATGCGGCTATGAATCCGCCAAATGGATGGGGCAGTGTCCCGGATGCAGAAAATGGAATACCTTTGTGGAGGAGGTTGTTTCTGCAAAGGCAGCCTCTGTCTCTTCTGCGCAGGCAAAGAATGCAGCCAAACCGCAAAGCTTGTCTGAGATTTCTCTTGATCGTGATGAAAGGACCTTAACGGGCATCGGGGAACTGGACCGGGTGCTCGGCGGCGGTATTGTTGCCGGCTCGCTGGTCCTGATCGGTGGTGATCCCGGTATCGGAAAGTCGACTCTGCTTCTGCAGGTTTGCCAGCGCCTTTCCGGTCAGGGAAAAAAAGTTTTGTATGTTTCCGGAGAGGAATCTCTGCGGCAGATCAAAATGAGAGCTGTCCGTATCGGAGAATTTAAAGATCATATGCGCCTTCTTTGTGAAACGAATCTTGGAACGATACGATCCTGGATCGAAAGGGAAAAACCGGAAACGGTCATAATCGATTCGATTCAGACCATGTATCACGAAGATGTCTCTGCCGCGCCGGGCAGTGTCTCTCAGGTAAGAGAAGCAACCGGGATCCTGCTGCAGACAGCCAAGAGCCTTCAGATTCCTATTTTTATTGTCGGCCATGTGACCAAAGAAGGCAATGTGGCTGGGCCGCGTGTACTGGAACATATGGTGGATACGGTCCTGTATTTCGAGGGAGACCGGCATGCATCCTACAGGATCCTCCGCGCGGTGAAAAACCGATTTGGTTCTACGAATGAGATCGGTGTGTTTGAGATGCGTACGGAAGGACTTGCAGAAGTGAAAAATCCTTCAGAGTTCATGCTGGACGGTAAGCCAACCGGTGCTTCCGGATCGGTCGTAGCCTGTTCTATGGAGGGCACACGTCCGATCATGATAGAGATCCAGGCATTGGTATGCCGCAGCAATTTCGGTATGCCGCGCAGGACAGCTAACGGAACAGATTACAATCGTGTCAATCTTCTCATGGCAGTTCTGGAGAAGCGTGGCCGGATGAATCTCTCATCCAGTGATGCTTATATCAATATTGCCGGCGGGATCAAAATGTCGGAGCCGGCGGTGGATCTGGGAATCGTCCTTGCGATCGCTTCCAGCTACAAAGATATTGTGATCGATGATAAAACCGTAGTATTCGGCGAAGTCGGCCTGAGCGGCGAAGTCCGTGCTGTAAATATGGCAGAACAGCGCGTGCAGGAAGCAGAAAAACTAGGCTTTACAACCGTCATCCTTCCTTCCGTTTGCATGAAATCCCTGCGGGATTACACAAAATCCTCGCGCATCAGGCTTATTCCCGTCGACAACATAAATGATGCATTGGGGACGCTTCTTTCGTCTCGATGAGTGTCCCTATGTCTCAAAGAGTGTCCCTTCGTCATGATGAGTATCCCTCTGTCCTGTACGGTCTGCTTTCTGTAAAATGTAAAAGATGACATCTTAAAGATACAAGAAACAGGTACTATAATACGATATAGTACGGGAGCCATGCATGATGACTGCTAACGGATTTTTTTGAAAAAAATTAAAAAATGGTGTTGACAGTCGAAAATGTTGGTGATATTATAAACAAGCTGTCGCCGATGAAAAAACGACAACAAAACAAAAGAACCTTGATAACTGAACAGTGAAACACATCCTCGAAAGTTCTAGAAAAGCGAAGCCATGAAGCTAAAAACATGGCGCATTCTTGAATGATCGAAAGATCCTTTAAACAGTAAAAAACGGGATGAAT
>R11__coassemble_1240_pt1 | contig 14697 bp, 15 predicted proteins | sample R11__metabat2_high_PE_057 | metagenome-assembled genome bin R11 | reverse complement strand
TAGTGATAGCCACTATTTTTTGAGCCTGAGACCGATTGTTTCCGATACAATTTAACCGATAAAGATAGGACAGGTTATTAAAAACGAACGCGGATGAAATAAAATGACAGAAAAAGAAAAAATGCAAAAACAAATGCTGTATGACGCAAATAACGATAGGGATCTGTTAAATGAAAGAGCCAGAGTAAAAGATCTTTGTTATCAGTATAATCAGCTTCGTCCATCGGATGAACAGGGACAGCAGGAACTGATGCAGATGATTCTCGGCAAAACGAAAGGTTCCTTTTGCATTGTGGCACCGTTTTGGTGTGATTACGGCTACAATATTGAAGTTGGCGAAAACTTCTTTGCGAATCACAACACAGTGATTCTGGATGGGGCAAAAGTGACCTTCGGTGACAATGTTTTTATTGCGCCGAATTGTGGCTTTTATACTGCCGGACATCCCATAGATTTTGAACGGAGAAATCAAGGGCTGGAATATGCCTACCCGATCACAGTGGGGAATAATGTTTGGGTTGGCGCAGGTGTCCAGGTCATGCCGGGAGTCAATATAGGAAATAATGTCGTGATCGGAGGAGGAAGCATTGTTGTAAAGGATATACCGGATAATTCGGTGGCAGTTGGCAATCCTTGCAGAGTGGTTCGAGCAATTACCGAAGAGGATAAAGAAGAGAGCAATCAATGTTGAAGATATCATAGCATTTTTGAGTATATCTACCCGTTCCGGGATGGAAACGGCCGGTTTGCGGCCGTGATCATTAAGGCACACCGGTTTTAACGATGACTGATACAATAAGAAGACAGCGAGCGGAACAAAGAAGAAAATCAAGAAAAAAACTTGCCATTGCGGTTGCGGTGATCGCAATTATTTGTGTCGGATTTTTTTGTGCCTGGAAGCTCTTTCCTTATGTAAAGCAGGACCGTCACCGGGAGAGTCTGGATGTTCCGGTATATTCCGGTCAGGCATATGTCGAAATCAACGGAAACAGGCCTTTTTTTGAAGACGCCGATTTGCAGACGAAAAGCTTTGAAACGTATAGTGAGCTGGATTCTCTGGGCAGGTGCGGCGTTGCTTATGCAAATGTAAGCAGAGAACTGATGCCGACAGAGGAGCGGGGCGAGATCGGCAATGTCAAGCCCTCCGGCTGGGTGCAGAAAAAATACGAAGGTGTGATCGATTCAGATCCGCCATACCTGTATAATCGCTGCCACCTGATCGCTTATTGTCTGACGGCCGAAAATGATAATGCGAAAAATCTGATTACCGGAACCCGTTATATGAATGTGGAAGGAATGCTTCCATTCGAAAAGATGGTAGCAAAGTATCTGGATCAAAATGACAATCACGTACTCTACCGGGTTACGCCGATATTTGAAGGACGCAATCTGGTTGCGAGCGGCGTGTTGATGGAAGCCTATTCTGTTGAAGATCATGGCGAAGGAATCTGTTTTTGCGTCTATTGTTATAATGTGCAGCCGGGAATAGAAATTGATTACAAAACGGGAGATAGTAAACGCACAGGATAGAGTCTTGTGGATTCTATAGACGTTCATGTGAGCAAAGAGCAGGATGCAGTGGATATCCGGCAGAAACATAGAAACCGTAAATAAACGTGAACGAAAAGAATAAAAGAAGACAAAATTCGCACATCGCAGAAGGATTGGAAATCGAAAATAAATTTAAAATAAAGGAGGATACAAAAATGCAGGAAGTTTATGAGTTTTTAAAGAAATGCGGGACCTATTATCTGGCTACCACGGAGGGAGATCAGCCGCGGGTAAGACCTTTTGGCACCATAGATCTTTTCGAGGGAAAGCTCTACATCCAGACCGGTAAAGTAAAGGAGGTTTCCAAACAGCTGCAGGCCAATCCGAAGGCCGAGATCTGTGCTTTTGCGGAAGGAAAGTGGCTTCGTGTCGCAGGCAGACTGATCCGTGATGACAGGGTAGAAGCCAAGAAGCATATGCTGGACCAGTATCCGAGCCTTCAGGCCATGTACTCTGCAGAGGATGATAATACGGAGGTACTTTATTTTGCGGATGCCACCGCTACGTTTTCTTCTTTTACAGAGGAGCCTAAGGTGATCCGGTTCTAACTTGGGAAGGGACAATTCCCTTCTGAGTGAAATGCTCCCTGAGGATGGAACTTGGAGTTTAGAAAAAATTTAGAGAGATTTAATCATTAAATTGACAGCACATAAATGATATGGGATAATAAATCGTCAAAAACTACTATAGGAGGGACAATTAATGGGCGTTGCATCATTAGTACTCGGTATCATTTCAATCGTTCTTGGAGTTGCCACAGGTGGCGCTTTTGGATGGTTAGGCGCGATTTTAGCAATTGTAGGTATTGTCCTTGGTGCTCTCGGAAGAAAGAATCCGGAGAAAAAAGGAATGGCGACAGCAGGTATGGTATGTTCTATCATCGGCCTTGTTCTTGGCCTGATCTTATACCTTGCATGTGCAGCTTGCGTTGCAGGTGCTGTTGCAACAATGCAGTAATCAAAATGGTCAGGGGCTCCTGCACGGTCAAGTGCAGGAGCCTTTTTCAGTGTGAATTGGTTTGAGTGTTCGGAGGCAGCATGCATTTATACATCAATTTATTTGGTTTGTCTATCCCATCTTATGGTTTTATGATCGCCACAGGCGTTATCATTGCCAACTTGATCGCAGTGTTTGTGCTGAAGAAGACAGGGCTGGATTTCAATGATTTTATCATTATAGAAGCATATTGCATGCTGGGGGGTTTTGTGGGTGCCAAACTGCTTTATTTTATCGTTTCGTATCAGACCATCGAATGGAGCCGGATCCTGGAATTGCAGTATTTTAACGAGGTCATGAAAAGTGGATTTGTCTTTTACGGCGGGCTGATCGGAGGACTTCTGATGGCATTTGCGGCCGGCCGCATTCATAAGATAGATTCCAAACGCTATATCAGAACCTTTATTTTTTTGATCCCAATGATCCACAGCTTCGGAAGGATAGGCTGTTTTATGGCCGGCTGTTGCTATGGTAAGCCATACGACGGGATCGGCGCCGTTGTTTTTCCGGAAAATTCTTTTGCGCTGGCCGGAATCAGCCTTTTTCCAGTACAAATCGTGGAAGCCGGAATTTTAATGATCATAGCGATCATCATACTTGTACTGCAATTCAGGAAAAACTGGTATTTTACGATCGAGACCTATCTGATCTTGTATGGCATTGCCCGATTCTGTTTGGAATATCTTCGATATGACGAGATTAGAGGCACTGCAGCCGGTTTGTCTACCTCTCAGTGGATCAGCATACTGATCATAGGTATATCTCTGGTAGTTTGTATTGTAAAATTAAGATGTCATCGCAAAGAACTGCCGGAGTAAAGACCGCCTGGATGTAGGACTTGCAATTTAGGATGAATTTCTTGTGAGTTGCCGGTGCGAAAAGACCGCCTGGACGCAAGACTTGCAAAATTAAGATGAATTTCCGGAGGCTTGCGGGGAGGAAAAGACCGCCTGATTGCAGGGTTTGCAGGATTTAGATGAATTTCCAAAGGGATACTGGGAGAAAAGATTCCTCGGCTACAGAACAAGTCAATATATAAAGGATACCGCAATTCGAACCCAGGGAGTTTTTTCGGACAGCATTCTGTGTAGACTGAAGAAAAAAGCAACCTGAAGGAGGCAAGCAAATATGAAGAGAAGAGTTTTATTTAAAAATGCGCACAGGCTACTGCTCCTGATCGTAACATCCCTCGTGTGCATGATGATCTTTGCGGCTCCGGTATATGCCCGCGATATCTGTAAGGTCAGCGGATGCAGAAATACAGCTGTATCCGGAAGCAGCTACTGCAACGAACATAAATGTTCTGTATTCGGATGCGACAATAAAGTAAAAAAGAATGGTTATTGCTCCAAACATCAGACGACTTCCTCGAAAAAGACGGGCACATCCGAAACAACGAATTCTAAAACAACAACTTCTTCTAAAATCTGTGCGGTCAACAAATGCAGCAGCAAAGTGACCACCGGAAGCAAATACTGCAGCAAGCATACCTGTAAGAAAAAGAACTGTTACAATCAGAAGAATGCCAATGCAGAATACTGCAGTCAGCATCTCAAAACAACAATGCCGGACTGCGATGATTATGAAGATTACGAAGAATTCATGGATGAGTGGGACGGCAATATGCCGGACGGCAGCGATGCGGAAGATTACTGGGAGGAATGGTAAAGAGTAAAGATATTTCTGTTTGCAATAGATAACAAGAAACAGCTTTCTATATGACGATAAAAGATATTCCTACGGTGGAAATTTGTAACAGCTATATCTCTATCATTACAAAATGGATCTTTTTGGAGATCCATTTTTGTCTTTAATAAGAAATGGAATTCGATGTCAAAATCGGCCCCCAAAATTATAAATCTTCTTGACAGATAGAAAGTAATATGATAATTTTTAACCAGAGGCATGGTGGTACTACCACAATACCAACGAACCACAGGTCCAGCAGGTCATGCTTCGAGTAAATGAAAGGAGAACGTGTATGGCAACACAGGAAGAATTAATTGATTTGCTGCGGACAGGCGAAGACCGTCATAAATATATGAATGCAGTAACACCACCGGTATTTCTTACAAGTTTGCATGTATTTGATACACAAGAGGCTTACCATGATGTAGATATTTATGACGACCAGTTCTATTATGGCCGGTCAGGTAATCCTACAGTGACGATTCTTGAAAAAAAGATATGTGCGTTGGAACATGGAAAAAAAGCACTGGTTTTTTCGGCCGGCATGGCAGCATGTGCGGCTGCAATATTATCGGTATGTCATAGTGGGAGCCATGTGATCTGTCTGATTGATACATATAATCCGATTTATCATATTCTGAGTGAATTTTTAGTGCCGAAAATGAATCTTTCAGTGTCCTATGTTGAGAATGATCTGAAAGCGGTTGAAGCAGCAATTCGTCCCGAAACAGATCTTATTATCATCGAAAGTCCGGCAACGCTGGTTTTTTCAGTGGTTGATATCAGAGGAATTGCGGATTTGGCAAAAAAACACGGTATTAAGACGTATATGGATAATACTTATTGCACCCCGTTATATCAGAAACCCCTGGATATGGGCATCGACATCGTAATGCACACATTAACAAAGTATATCGGAGGACACAGCGATCTGCTTGGAGGTGTTCTGGTATCCAACGATGTTGAATATATGAATCAGATGATGATGCAGAGGGACTGGTTTGGAGCAATCCTGGGTCCGATGGAAGGATGGCTTGCAATTAGAGGACTTCGTACGTTGGATGTCAGACTACGTCAACATCATGAGACGGCAATGGCTGTCGCAGAATATCTTGAGAAGCACCAGAAGATCGAGCGAGTTTTCTATACCGGACTTAAATCACATCCACAGTATGAACTGGCAAGAAAACAGCAGCTTGGTGAAAGCGGTCTGATGAGTTTTGAGGTAAAAGGCGATCCACACAAAGCAGTAGAACTGGTAAACAATCTGAAGGTTTTTGAGATTGGTGCGTCGTGGGGCGGTTTTGAAAGCTTGGCCACAGCAGCAACTTACTACTGGAGTGAAGAAGAGCTCGAAAAACATAAACTGGGACGTGGAATTATTCGGATTCATTGTGGATTGGAAGGAAAAGAGAATCTGATTCAGGACTTGGAACAGGCATTGGAGAAAATATAAGCCTTTTTGTTAGCACACAAAATCCATTAATTGGTAAAAACCTATCGGTTTTTATAAAGAAAGAAAAGGAGGGAAACGAAATGAAAAAACGCAGTATTATCATCAGTTCTATTTTAGTAGCAACTACGGCTGCTTCGCTTGTGGGATGCGGAAGCTCATCTGAGGGTGCCGATACGTCTGAAGAGAGCAGCAGCACAAGCACAGAAGCATCATCAGATGCAGGTTCTTCTGATTTTGATGGGGTAGAGCTCAGATTTCTTGATACAAATCCAAGCGAAACACGTCAGACATATTATGAGAGCATGTTCGCAAAAATCAAAGAAGATCTGGGCATCACTGTGACTTACGAAAGCACTCCTATGGATGACGCAGCAAATAAGATTACAGTAATGGCGGAGTCAAACAGCCTGCCGGATATCATCACCACACAGGATAACTGGAAAGGCCAGTTTACCGCATCTGAATATATTATCCCATTGGATGATTATATTAGTGGTACAGAAGATGAGTATGCTGATACTGTTACTAATATCGTTTGGGCTAACGAGAAAGAAATGTATAATCACATTTATACAGTACCGGACGGTATGATGGTTAAAGGTATTTATGTCCGCAAAGACTGGGCTGAAGAAAAGGGAATTGAACTCAGTTACGATTGGACATACGATGACTATTTTGAGGTAATCTCTGAATTGACGGATGCAGATGCAAACCAGTATGGTATGACTTATCGTGGTGTTCGTGGCGCTTTTGATCCTATCATGGTATATCTGCAGTCATATACTGGCGGCAGAACATATGACGATGAAGGAAACTGTCTCTTCCGCTCAGATGAATGTCTGGATGCTTTTATTAAATATACAGATACATATCTCAATGGTGAGGCTCCGGAAGACTCTATCAACTGGGGATTTACTGAGATGTGCGATAACTTTATCGGCGGATTGACAGGAACATTTAATAATGATTCCGAAGTTGCTGCTATGTGTCTGACAGATATGGATGACTCTGAGTGGACAGTACTTCCCATACCGCACAGCACAGTGGATGGCAAGATTTACAATACTGTAAACGCACTTATTCTTATACAATCTCTCGTGACAGCGAGAATCCGGATGCTACATGGGCAGTTATCGAGTATCTCAGCGAGCCTGAGAATAATATCGAGTATTGCAAGCTGACAGGAGAAATTCCGATTAAAAAAGATGTCGGCGATGATCCCTACTTTGGCGAGGATGGTGTTTATGCAACATTTGTTCAGGAACTTAGCGATGAAAATCTTGTAGTACCGACCGGATATGGAGCATGGGACAGCACAGAGATTCAGCAGGGACCGCTTTATGAAGAAATTCAGAAGTACCTCCTTGGAGAAGAAGACGCTGCTACGGCATTGACGAATATTTGCGATATGCTGGAAGATGGGATGAAAACATATCTGGAAGAAAATCCCGATGCAACGGTTGATACCCCAAAGACAATGCAGTAAATACAACTGCTATCTCATAATATCTGTATACACTTGACTGAGTAATGTAATAGCGGTATCGAATAAAAGATTTTCGGTACCGCTATATCTCACAGAAAGGTAATCCTATGCGAGCAAAAGATAAAATTGTAAAAAAGCCTGGGAATAAAAAGAAATTGCTTGAGCCTTATCTTTTTGTATTGCCGATTGTAATTCTGATGCTGCTTATGTTTGCAGTGCCATTGATAAAAAGTTTTACCATCGCTTTTCAGTCTTATAAACTGGGAAGTAAGAATATTGCCTTTAATGGTTTTCAAAATTTTATAAAATTATTTTCTGATGATTCATTCGGTATGATTGTGAGAAATACGATCATATTCGTGTTCGTAACTTTGGCGGGACAATTCATCGGCGGATTTTCACTTGCCCTGGCTCTTTGGAAAAAATTCAGGGGTCGTGGACTTTACCAGGCAATCGTATTCCTGCCATGGGCATTTTCTGCATTTGTTGTAGGCCTTATGTTTCGGTGGTCTTTCAACGGAGAGTACGGGGTAGTCAACAACCTGCTGATGAAACTGGGTATTATACAGGATAAGATCGCGTGGCTTGGAACACCTGGATATTCGTTGGCAATTGTAATCCTTGCAATGATATGGGTCGGCATTCCTTTTTTTGCAATTATGATACTGGCTGCATTGCAATCCATCCCATCTGATCTGTTTGAGGCAGTAGCAATAGATGGCGGCGGCATTTGGGCAAGATTCAGATACGTCACATTGCCGCATATTAAACCGACTATATTAATGACAGTCCTGTTGAGAACAATATGGATACTAAATTCGATCGATATGATAGTCGTCATTACAGACGGAGGACCGGCAAACCATTCCCAGACGCTCACTTCTTATATGTATTCAAGGGCGTTTGCCGGATATGATTTTGGCCTGGCCTGTGCAATTGGCGTACTGCTTATGATTGTATTGGTTATCTACACAATCATATATATGAAAGTAACCGGTTTTGGAGGAGGTGCATCAGAATGAGAAAAACGCCACAGGAAAAAGTTCTTGGAGTAGTCCGTGTTCTTGTACTGGTTTTCTTCCTGCTGATGGTGATCCTGCCGATTTACTGGATGGTTGTCACATCTTTTAAAACAAATGCAGAGATCATCGATGCACAAAATCTTACGTATTATCCACATACATTTACCTTGGAAAACTATGTGGGTGTCTTTACACTTCTGGATTATGGAAGCTTCATGAAGAACAGCATTATTCTTTCTTTGATATGCGCTATTGTAGTTACAATCATATCCATCTTTGGAGGATATGGACTGGCGAGATTTAAGTTCAAAGGAAAAGGGGCAATCGTGCTCTTTATTTTGGTTACGCAAATGATCCCTTCTATTTTGATACTGATTCCAATGTATAGTATATTTGCCAAGATGGGAGTAATAGCAAAGCTGCCTCAGTTTGCGATGTTGGTGTATTACATTATTGCAAATATCCCGTTCTGTTCGATTACGATGAGAAGTTTCTTTGAGAATATTCCGTATTCGCTTGAAGAGGCTGCGATGGTTGATGGATGTTCCAGAATGCAATGTATTGCCAAAATCGTAATTCCGGTTATGCTTCCTGGGATTGTGGCGGTTTTCTGTTTCGCATTTATTGGAGCATGGAATGATCTGATGGCAGGCGTTATTTTTGCAAGTCAGCCGTCTCAATGGACAATTCCGGTGGGATTGAAGAGCCTTCTTGGAAAGAACGGAGTCCAATGGGGAATGCTGATGGCCGGCGGCGTGCTGGCATTGTTGCCAACCGCTGTAATGTTTATGATCATGCAGCGTTATATTGTTGATGGACTTACAGCCGGAGCAGTCAAAGAATAATCGAGGACAGGAGGAACGATATGTCAGAAGTGATTTTAAAAGATATAAAAAAGGTATACTCCAATAATGTACTGGCAGTACATGATGTAAATCTACATATTAAGGATAAAGAATTTATCGTTTTAGTAGGCCCCTCCGGTTGTGGTAAATCAACCACCCTTCGTATGGTTGCAGGCCTTGAGGAAATCACAGAAGGTGAATTGATCATTGACGGAACAACAGTAAATAATCTTGCACCGAAGGATCGGGATATTGCAATGGTATTTCAGAATTATGCCCTTTATCCACATATGACAGTGTATGATAATATGGCATTCAGTCTGAAAATGAAGAAAGTTGCAAAGGATGAGATTGATAAAAAGGTCCGTGAAATTGCTGAAATCCTGGACATTACGCAATATCTTGACCGGAAACCCAAAGCACTTTCCGGTGGACAGCGACAGAGGGTTGCAATTGGTCGGGCTATGGTCCGAAATCCAAAAGTGTTTCTTATGGATGAACCGCTTTCTAATCTGGATGCCAAACTTCGTAATCAGATGCGTGCCGAGATCATCAAGCTGCGTCAGAGGATTGATACAACCTTTATCTATGTAACACATGACCAGACGGAAGCGATGACTCTGGGCGATCGTATTGTGATCATGAAAGATGGTTATGTAAATCAGATCGGAACACCGCAGGAACTTTATGATAAACCGGTCAATCTGTTTGTTGCGGGATTTATCGGGATGCCGGTGATGAATTTTTTTCAGAACTGTAGCCTTGAAATTCGTAATGGCCTGTATTATGCGGTGATTGATGGGGTTGAGTATCTCCTGAACGATTTCCAGCAGAAGGCTTTAAAGACAAATGAACAGCAGGCTTGTGAGATTACCTGTGGGATCCGTCCGCAGCATATCGACGTTGGAACAGAAGGAATGAAGGCTGTTGTAGAAGTGGCAGAAATGCTTGGATCAGAAATCAATGTTCATGCAGATTGCGATGGAAACAAGGTGGTCATGGTAGTGCCGGCAATCGGTCTGAATGTGAATATGAAAACAGGTGCAGATATCAGCTTTAGTGCAGCTGCTGAAAATATCCAGCTTTTTGATAAAGAAAGTGGATGCAATTTAATCTGGTATGATGCAGAATCAGCTAAAAACAATGCTCCAGTTTGTAAGTACTATGATTTCGGAGGTTGAATTCCCTGATAGAATTCTTTAAAATAATAAATACAGATTGCAAATACAATATTTTATAGAATTCTGAAGAAAACTGCAGAGATATTCATAGTTTGGATACAAGGGAGAAAGAATGGATACACAACAAATGATTTTTCAGCCGGTGGAAAAAGATCTGCTTTATCTTAAGATTGCTGATATTATTTTTGTCTATATTCAGCAAAATGATCTGAAAGGCGGAGACAAATTGCCGTCAGAGCGAGATATGGCGAATATGTTTCATACCGGGCGGAATTCCGTTCGTGAGGCGTTGAGAGTTCTTGTTGACAGGGGGATTCTTGATGTTAAACCGGGCAGAGGTACATTTGTCAAAGAACAGGAAAACACTGCGACAATTTTTTCTTTTAATATGAAAGATTGTAAGTTCGATGAACTCCTGGAACTTAAGTGTACAATTGAACGGCGGGCAATCAAAGATGCTATAGAAAATGGAACACAGGAAGAAAAGGCGGAACTGCTTCGAATCGGTATTGATATGCGGGACATGGCGGAAAAAGGAATGTACAGTAATACACAGGACCATCAGTTCCATCGACTTATTCTGAAAATGAGCAGAAATCGCATTTTCTATAATATAGCGATGACGATTCGTGAGAAAAACATGATTCGCAACTGGGATGCCAAAGAAGTGGAACCCACCACCTGGATAGAGTCGGCTCCCCAGCATTATGATCTTGCTCTGGCAATCAGTGATGGCAATGTCGAGAAAGCGCTTGAGGTAATGGATTGCATCGACAATCATGTGGCGCAGGTAGAAAAATCTTGTGAAAATGAAAGTGAGATGTTAAAAAATGCTTAAAAAAATCATTCAAACCGATAAAGCGCCTGCCGCGGTCGGTCCGTATGTTCAGGCGATTCAGGCGGGCGATATGCTCTATGCATCCGGTCAGCTCGGTCTTATTCCCGAAACCGGAGAACTTCCGGAAGGGATAGACGCGCAGACACGCCAGTCTCTGAAGAATGTAGAGGCGATCCTGGATGCTGCGGGATATACCAGGGCTGATGTGATCAAAACCACGGTATATCTGAAAAATATGGCGGATTTTGGAGTTGTAAACGAAATTTATGCAGAATTCTTTGGCGATACCTTTCCGGCCAGATCCTGTGTAGAAGTAGCAAAACTTCCCAAGGATGGACTGGTGGAAGTGGAGATCGTGGCTGCAAAATAATATAATACTGCGAATCATCAAACCGGCGTGGATGCATCTTGTGAGATCGTCTTCGTCGGTTTTTTGCAGAAGAAAGTGAAACAATTGATGTTATGGGAAGAAGCCAAAAAAGAATTTGGCGTCTATGAGGTCCGTGACCGCAGGTGTATGCAAAACAGCATGCAGAAAGAGCTGTCGGTATATAAAGAGGAGAAGAGAATAGGTGACTTCATGAAAAACAGACATTTTTTGTTATTAACCGTTATTGCATTTGCTCTTTTGCTGCTGGCGGGCTGTGCCGCAACACCTTGTGGAGATGACAGTGATGGCAATGTGAAAATGCAAGACAGCAGCCATGCAACGTTAGTTTATAGCTCTTTTGATGGAGGTGGCCCGGAATACACAGTGACAATTGAAGATGACGCTGTGGTTTCTTACACGCAGTATCACAGATATCCGGAAGAAGAGAGCGGGGAGGCTGAAGGCTCCGGATATGACGTGGTCCTCGAATTTACAGGCCAAAAACCAGGAGAAACCGAGGTGACCGTTTCAGCACGTTCCTCCATTGCCGATAATTTTGATAAGTCCTTTCTTGTAACGGTAGATAAAAATTTGAATGTTAAACTGGAACAACAAAGTTATAAGGATGTATATTAAAGTACGGGCAGCGTCCTGTCCACTACACTAAAGATATGGGGGCTTAGAATGTTTCTTTGGGAAATGATATCTGAAAGTAAAAATATAAATTTTTCGGTTAAAAGCTATGTCGAAGCCGATAAGTTGCTCTGGAACAAAAATCTGGAGATTATGTATTGCCTCAGTGGCACCATTAACTTTTGGGTTGGTGATCAGAAATATATCCTGACAGAGGAGGATTTTTTTGTTTTTAATCCATATGAGCTGCATAACTTTGAAAAAGGCAGCTATCTGGTCCTTTCTATCTTTTTTGACGAAAATCTTTTACAATTGAGTGAACAGCATCGATATTTTTGCTTTTCAGAAGATTTGGATGTCCCAGAAAATCATTTCGAAAATATCCGCAGACTATGTGCAGATATGTTGTTAATGAGTATCCGCAAAGAGGACTGCCTCAGTTATCAGATCCATAGCAATGCACTGCAGATTATGGCTATTCTGGACCAGAATTTTATCAGGAAAGAGGAATCTGCCCTAAGAAATTCGGCGGAAATAGATAGCATGATGCAGGCGGTGATTCGCTATCTGGATGACACGTATCAGGATCCGATAACTGTAGAAGAAATCGGGCAGGCGGTCGGACTTACCGCGCGTGCACTTTCCTATCAGTTTAAGAAAATCTTTGGCGTTTCGATTATGCAATATTTGAAGCGCCTGCGGCTTACGAATGCATATAGGGAACTGATGGATACAGAACATTCCATTTTTCGGGTGGCATTGGACAATGGCTTTCCTAACACGAATGCTTTTATCAAAGCTTTTCGGGAATTTTATGCAGAATCCCCAGCCAAGTTTCGTAAAGAGTCGAAGGGTAAAAGCGCCTATTATAATAATAATTTGACAGTAGATGAGGATATACAACGGCTGGATTCTTTGACAAAACATTCTACCATGAAACATGATGATTTTCGGCTTTTGATCACCGGAAATTGCGAGCAGTATATTCGAGAAAGAGTTGACGTCAGGAAAAGTGGCAGAAAAAGAAGTGCATCCTGGAATCAGCTATGCAACGTAGGATGGGCGAAGGAAGCATTGCTTGCGCCGGTCCAGATGCAGATTATAAAAGCAAAGCAAGAACTCGGGTTCCGTCATATTCATTTTCATGGCGTGTTTGATGATGATATGCAGATTTGCCGAATCATGCAGGATGGTAAACTGGACTTTAATTTTACCTATATAGATATGCTGTTTGATTTCCTCTTAGGGCAGGGATTTGACCTGGATATTGAATTTGGTTTTATTCCGTCGGATCTGGCAAAGAATCCAGAGGGCATTTTTCAACATCGTTCTCATCCTTGCGCTCCTAAACGTATGCAGGATTGGATGGAATTAATTCGAAATTTCTTGCTGCATTGTATCAACCGGTATGGGAGTGAGCGCGTGCTACAATGGAAGTTCGAACTTTTTTCTGCTAAATATATTTATTATCAAACAATTTCACTGGAGGAATACTGGCAGTTATATATCTGTACTTACCAGAGTGTAAAGGGCATACTTCCAAATGCAAAGTATGGATATTTTGGCGATTTGTCTTTGAGTGTCAAAGGTAATGAGAATATCTTTGAATATATGATGGTGATGGCTTTGAAAGCGGGGATCAAACCGGATTTTATTGCATTGGAATGTTTCCACGGAGAATATGATGCTTTAAAAGGTGATATGGTATTGTCCACAACACTCTCTCAGAAGGAAAATCCCACACCTCGTTCGAAGAATCCAGATTTTTTGTCGGATAAAGTGGAACAGTTGCTGGAATATATGAAGGTATTGGGATTGGAAGAAATCCCCGTTTATTTGAATACCTGGAATTCTTCTGACTGGCAGGAGGATATGGGGCATGATAGCATCTATAAAGCATCATTCCTTTTGAAAAATATCTTGGATAATGAAGAAAACCTGCAGGCATTCGGATATTGGACTCTTAGTGATCTTTTGGAAGAGACCCGCCATAAAGAAGACCTTTTTCATGGTGGATTCGGAATGCTTACATACAATGGCATTCCCAAAGCTTCTTATTTTGCTTTCTATTTTTTGCGCCACATGGGGACGTCTCTGCTAAAAAAGGGGGATGGTTACTATGTTACGAAAGGGGCAGATGGGATTTATGCACTTTTGTATCATTATTCTCATGAGGAATTTTTGTATCAGAGTATGGATGTGGTTTCCGGATCAGAATTGTTACATAAAAGCTCTTTTGTAGATGAACAGATTGTTTTATATAATCTCTCCAATGGATTATACGAGATCAGTACAACACTCTTAAATCAGGAAAACGGAAGCGCGTATGATACATGGATCAAAATGGGTGCTCCCAGTGAGCTGATGCCAAATCAGCATCGCTATATTGAAAATGTTTCCAGACCGCTTACTACGATAAAAAAACAGGAGATTTTTAATCATCAATATCAGATAGAAGAAAATGTTTTCCCCAATGAGATATATTTAATCCGGATTAAAAAGATCAGTTCTAGTGAAAAACATGAGGTTTAAAAAGCCAAAAGGCAGCTGTACCATCAAGGGCAGCTGCTTTTTGGTTGTAAGGCCTGTTTTCAGGGAACAAAAATCAGAATGCTATATGAATTAAAGAC
>R11__coassemble_1221_pt1 | contig 14814 bp, 12 predicted proteins | sample R11__metabat2_high_PE_057 | metagenome-assembled genome bin R11 | reverse complement strand
TTATACCACTGATCACCATCCCTACGACAATTCCTGCCCCGATATTCAAAGAAAGAATTTTAGGAATATTTGTCAAAATTCCTGTAAGCTGACTTAACAATATAATAAAAAGACTGTTTTGTGCTGCTGTTTTGGGTTTCATAGAAAAGAAGAAAAACAGAACTGCCATATTAAATGGTCCGCCTCCGATTCCCAGAAAAGTACCGAGCATGCCAAGGCAAAGTCCTATAAACAGAGTCCAAAATTTATTCTTCACCTGCATAGAAGGAATTTTCTTCTTATTCAGAGTGTACACGAGAGTAAGTGTCACAGCAACAAAAAGAAGAAGTGCCTGTATTCCTCCTGCTTTTTCCTCATTTGCAAATAACAGGCTTACAAGAGAAAAAAATTTTTTTCCTACAAATCCACCAATACATGCACCTACCGCCAATGGGAGTGTTGAAGATAGCTGAATCTCAGATTTTTTTCCGACATATCCCTTTCCAATCGACCAACCACTCATTGCCATAACTGCAAAACCAGAGAGAATATTGATCACACCGGTCGGATAGGTACCAATCGCCTCCAATACCGGCTTTATGATCACACCACCGCCCATGCCGCAAATCTTACCGATCGTACAGGCAAGAAATGTTATTATATAATTTACAAAGGCCATACTGCTCCTTTATATACCAAGACGCTCAAATTGCTCTTCCGGAGAATCTGCGCGTTTCATCGCTTCTTTGAGTTTATCGATCATCATGTTTTCTATTTCGTTATCCTCAATCGGATGCTGCTGCTTATAATCTTCCTGAATATGAAACAACATATTTTTTTTATTGTAAGGTTTTCTGTCTTCGAAAGACTGGGTCCAGTTTGTAAAATTCACAATATCTGCCGGAAATTTGTAGACAGGATAGTTGGTCCAAGAGAGACATCTTCCCATCTCAATTTTGTCATAATCAGCAACTGCACAGCCGTCGTCGGCACCGATGCACTGGCGCAACAAAGTCGGCACTGCAGTATACAGATTCAGCGGGCGGTTGGAAGCATCTTTTGCAGCACGAATGTAAGCATATGTTCCATCATTGACTGTTACCTCGTGACCATAATATCCGTAAATAATAGTGTCATGTACAGCCGTTTTCTCCTTCTTCAGCATAGGCAATAAACTTTTGCCATGCAGGCCATACGGAATCACAGTTTCCGGAATATCAAAATACTCCAGTACCGTTGGCAAAACGTCAATATTCTGAGTAAGCGCGTTGCATCGGTCTTTTTTCAGATCAGGATGACAAATAATGAGCGGAATATGGTACACCTCATTGTAGGCAGGCATAAAGTTTTTCCCCATAAACCCATGCTCTCCCAGATGGTATCCATGATCAGTGGTAAAGATCAGCATGGTATCTTTCCACATATCATACTTATCCATGACATCCAGCATTTCTCCCAGGTGTCGGTCTGTCATCGTGAGTGTTGCTTTACAGCGTCGCTTGAGATGTTCTGTTTCTTCATCATTGAAAATATTTTCACCATAATTGGGATGCGTAAAGTCATACCCTTCATAGTCACCCTGTTTTTCGTACAGATCCAGATAATACTTTGGGCAATCATAGGGCTCATGTGGATCAAAGGCTTCTGCCCAAAGCAGAAAATTATCAGCCTCATGATTTTCCTCTAACCAGTCCGCTGCACTGCTTAATGTTTTTACAGATGGATAATCGTATTCATGCTTAAAATGTGATCGATTTTCACGTTCTGCCTCAGACCAGGTTCCTTTATACCCTTCCGGTGGAACATCCGGTCGGATGCCGTCTTTACAGGGTCTTGTGTAGACAGGATCCCCTTCCTGACCACGAAATACATTCCAGGCGGTAAAACCTTTTGTATAATTTTCTCCACCGGGAATAATATAATGTGCATGATCTGTAAACATAGTACTATGAATATTTTTCTCTTTTGCCAGAATTGTCGGCATAGAGAAATCATAAGGTTCCATCCCACCCCACGGCTTTTCAAGAAAATTCAACCGTCCGGTAAGCAGATCCTTTCTGGCCGGCATACAGGGAGCAGAACCTGTCCAGTGATTATCAAATGTCACTCCTCTTTCTGCCAAACGTCGGATATTCGGTGTGATTGCGGTATCGTTCGGATTGTCATTATATAAATCCAGCATCCGACGATTGACTGTATCCATTAACACAAAAATCGCTTTCATAAAACCTCCTATTGCTGAGCGGTGCAACATCAATTACAGTCCGTTCTTTAGTGATGCATTGTTCTAAAATGCGAACGATTTACCACCACTTGATCAGTTCCGTAACATGATTTCTCAATTCCACAAACTCCGGAGAGGTAACATCTCTCGGTCTGGGAATGGGGTTTTCGATCACTGTTTTTACGGAAGTAGGTTTATTTGTCAGAACCATTATCTTCTCGCTCAAATATACCGCTTCTTCGATATTATGCGTGATAAAGAGGACAGTGGTTCCGGTTCTTTTCCATAGTTTGATCAGCTCGTCCTCCAGCTTAAATCGCAAATCCAGATCCAGCTGCCCGTAAGGTTCATCCATAAGAAGAAGTTCCGGTCTGGTAGCAAATGCTCTCGCAATGGCTACTCTCTGAAGCATACTGATGGAAAGCTGGCTGGGATAATAGTTGCGAAATTCCTTCAGTCCCACAATATCCAGCATCTCTTCCACATTTGCATCTGCCTCAGCTTTCGGCACCTTCTTGATTTCAAGACCAAAGCGTATATTCTGCTCAACTGTCTGCCATGGAAATGCTGAGTATTCCTGGAAAATATAAGAAATGTTCTGTTTTTTGGGATCTACCGGTATTCCATCTACATAAATCTCTCCTGCAGTCGGTTCATACAAGCGAGTTAAACTATTTAAAAAGGTGGTTTTACCGCAGCCGGTCGGACCAACAATACAAAGAAATTCCCCTTCCTGAACACAAAAATTCAGATCATTCAAAACCAGCAGATCCCCAAATTTCTTGGTCAGATGTTCCACTCTGACCTTAGGTTCTTTTTTATCCATTGAGGTTCCCCCTTTATAAAGTATGGTCTACTACAGAATCAATCTCTTTCCGTAATCTCAGAAATTCTGGATCCGTGTAGTTTCTCGGTCTTGGCAATGTAATTTCATACTCTGCCTTTACACCGGTCGGACAGTTTCTCAATACCAGAATTCTATCTGCAAGATAGACAGCCTCTTCGATATTATTTGTAACAAAAATAACAGTTCGTTTCTCTGCCTGCCAAATTCTGGTCAGCTCATCCTGCATAAGGTATCTGGTTTGCGCATCCAAATGTCCAAAAGGTTCATCCAGCAACATAACTACAGGTTCATTGCAATAGGCCCTGGCAATTCCTACCCTCTGCTGCATACCGCCGGAAAGTTTTACAGGATAAGTATTTTCAAAATTAGTAAGTCCTACCAGATCGATATAATGCTGTGCTTTTTTTCGACGCTCTTCTTTTTTCATTCCACGCATCTTAGGCCCATATTCTACGTTCCCCATAACGGTAAGCCAGGGAAACAATGCGGTATTTTGAAAGACCATGCCTCTTTCAGGCCCAGGCGCTTTCACTTCTTTTCCCTGACAAAAGATCTGACCTTTGGTCGGAAGTTCAAATCCGGCAATCATATTGAGGATCGTACTTTTTCCACACTGACCAGGTCCGAACAGAACCAAAAACTCATTTTCACGTACTGTGATGTTCAGATCCCCAACAACTTTGTAAAGGCCCTCATCCGGTTTGTCAAATTCTTTGTCAACATGACTGAATTCAATAATTCCTTTATTGTTCTCCATTTATCTGCCCCTTTCTGTCCATTCGCACATCTTCTTTTCCAGCATGCGCATGAGGGTTGTGATCAGAAGACCTGTGAGCGCAATCGCCAAAATACCTACCATGATCTGATTCATGTTTCCGGTATCCTGTCCGCTCACGATCAGCCAGCCAACACCTTCAGAAGATCGAATCATCTCGGCTGCAACAATCGTAGCCCAGGCAGATCCCAAAGCGACCTGCAGACCGGAGAAGATATACGGAACCGTCGTTGGCAGTACAATGGTCGTAAACAATTGTCTGTCATTTGCACCCAGCATTCTGGCTGCTCTGACTAAAGTTCCGTCAACGGATTTTACGCCGTTAAAGGTCGTCAAAGCAATCGTAAAGAAACATGCAAGAAAGATCAGGAAATATTTTGATGTCTCCGCAAATCCAAACCAGATGATAGACAAAGGAATCCAGGCAATCGGAGGAATCGGACGAAAAATCTGAATAAACGGCATCGCAATAGCATGAGCGATCTTATACCAACCCATAAGAATCCCAAGCAATATTCCACAAAAAGCACCAATCGCATAGGGGATCAACATACGTCTGAGGCTGATCAGAATATGCAGAATCATTGAGTTGGTCCCGATAGGTTTCACGAATGCGACAAGGAAATCATGGATAACGGTAATCGGACTTGGCATTGTTTTTCCGAGCGCAGTAAATGTTACAGCTAAATGCCAGATAACAAGGAAACCCAGAATTCCGACAATCCCCCATAATATTCTTTTGTATTTTTCATAAAGCTTTGTCATCTTCGATTGCCTCCTTTCACAACAATGTCACCTATTTTTTCAATGATAAGTGAAAGGACATAACCGGAAATTGCGATCATGATCATACCTACAATTACAATATCCAAACGGAAGATGCCCCGGGCCTGCTGGATCATAAATCCAAGTCCGGACGTTGACGCCAAAAGTTCCGCTGCCACCAGAGTCGTCCAGGATGCTCCAAGTGCTACATCCAGGCCGGTAAAAATCATTGGAAGAGCTGAAGGAATTGCAACTCTGGTCAGCAATGTCCAATTGCTTGCCCCGAAAGTCTGTCCTACCCAAAGATGAACTGTTTTTGTCTGTTTAATACCGGAATAGCTATTTACTATCATCGCAACCATTGCCGCGATAAAAATTACCAGTGCCTTTGACATAAATCCGATACCTACCAGCGTAACCATAACAGATGTCCAGGCAACTCCCGGTATCGTACGCACCAGATCAAATACAGGCCGCACGATCATATCTATCTTATCGATCCATGCCATAAAGATACCAAGCGGGATCCCGATAACTGCACCAAGGCAATACCCTGCCATTGCCACTTTCAGACTGGCAAAAAGATGCTGGAATAATGTCGCACCATCCGGCTTTTTCTGATAACACTTTGCTATGAAAGCCTGCAAAACCTTAACCGGAGATGGAAGAACATTGGATTTAAACATTCCAAACACATCTGTGACAAGCCACCAGATCAGGACAAAAAGTGCGACTGACAGAATACTGATCAGCGTATATTTTGTAAATTTCAACTTCTTTTTTTTCTTCATGTCGTACTCCTTTGCCTTTTAATTAAGGTATAGGAAAAGCCGTGGTTTCCCGACCATTCCTATACCTTCTAGACATTGAGATTAAATTATATGAAACTTAGAAAATGTTTTCTTATCGTTTATTCTGCGGCTTTTACAGTGATTCCAAGTGCATCCTGAATAGGTCCGACATTAACAGCAGCCGGAACATTCTCTACCTGATCTGCCTCGATTACATCAATAGATCCGAAGAACTGACCTACCTGAATCATGGCCTGACCCATAGCATAATCGTCTGCCTGCATATCTTCTGCAAGAATATAGGGTCTCAACTCAATTTCCTGCATAACGTCATCTTCTGTTGCTTCTTTGCCGTTGTCAGTGTAGAACTGCAATGTAAATTCAGCTCTTGTATCTGGATCATTCTGAAGTTCATCTGCAGCACGATATGCCGCCTGAAGGAAGAGTACCAGATCATCATATCTTTCTTCTACAATGTCCTTGCGAGCAAGATAGCCGTTATTGAATACAGTATCTGTTGCTTCTTTACAGGTTGCTACTACTTTGAAACCGGCGTCTTCCATCATAGTACAATAGTTAACATCTGATGCAACAAAGATATCTCCCTGACCCGCAATAACTGCCTGTGCTGCGGCTGACTTATCCATATTTGTATAGTAGAAATCCTCACCGGACTCCAGTCCAAACTGATTGAAATAAGCAACTGCTGCCCATTGTTCCAGAGTAGATGTCGGTCCAAGGACTGTTAAACCTTTCAGCGTATCTGCGCTTCCGTACATTTCATCTTTTCCTTCAATTTCTCCTTGATGTTCAAAAATAGGAGAATCCGCTGCTGCATAAATCTTGACAGTCGTAGACCCGGTATCTGTCTCACCGATCCAATCACATAAGCCGGAAGCCATAGAATAAACAGATGCAAGACCGTTTGATGCAACATCAAGCTGCTCTGCTGCAAGTCCTTCATTCTCAGGTGCGCCGTTCGGGAATACGATCAATTCAACATCTAAACCTAATTCATCAAAATATCCCTGCTCTTCTGCATATACAACAGGGACAGAAATAACGCTAGACTGAACCCCGACTGTCAAAGTTTCTCCGGAAGGTGTAAATTCCGTATCCGAAGTTTCAGTTTCTGTCTCATCTTCAGAGTCTTCTGCTTCGGTCGAAGAAGATTCATCGGATTCTTCGCTTTCCGTTTCTTCATCAGATGAAGCAGATGAAGCAGATTCATTGCTGCCGCATGCAGCCATACCGAGGGCCATAACACTGACCATTAACATTGCTACAAGTTTCTTCTTCATAGTTCTACCTCCTATTCCTGTGTCCTTTTATTTTTAAGACAAGTTCATTATATGATTTATTTTTTTCACAATCTTTTTTAAATCAGACCATTTTTTTCGTCATTTTGACAGATACTCTATGCACAATTATTAATTTACTGTACTTTTCTACCAAGGTAAAATGCATATACATTAAAAATTGCTGTTAAAATATATTTATGCCCAAAATTCAAGACCCGCATAAAAAAATCCATTCCCTTTCGGAGATGGATTTTCTTTTCTCGTTCATATGAGAACAATATTTCAATTATATCCTCAGAAAACCTTCAGGTGCGGCTTATAAACATTTTACTCTCAATCTTTTTGACAATCCACGGAATCGGACAGCACAAGGCAATTATCAGAGCAAACATAATGATAAAGCGTCCTGTCGCGACCAGAATAGTAGCTGCCGGAACGGTTCCTGCCATGGGCTCATACCAGAAACCGCATATATAGGCGATCAAATATGCCAGAAAGTAATGTGTTACTAATATACTCATCGATATCCTGCCCATATAACTGAGCATTCTTTTGACCCGCGCAGCCCTTTTGATGATATTGCACACAATTCCAAGAAAAATGATCAGTGCCAGGCCATACAAGGTAGCCGTCAGGAAGCTGAATGCGCCGAAGGCTCCCCAGGTGCCAAAAGGGAACAGATATTTATAATAATCAGTTGCCATGAATACCACGATCAGTGCCAGGCTGGCCACCCCTGCGATTATCTTTTGGGGAAGAGAATACTTCTCGAAGTCAAAGAGCTCATATGTTGCCAGATATTCACCAAGCAGCATCAGTCCCACCTCACCTGCTATATTAGGCAGTATGAATGCGATCAGTACCATGCACATTGGATTCTCATTCAGTCCCTGCAGATCCAGCAGGTAGAGGATTGCGCCAAGCAACAGAAAGGCAATCGCTAATATCAGCTTGATCATATGCTTCTTGTCTTTTATCTTATAGGAAAGAGGCACGAATATCACTTCCGCTACTGCCATCTGGAACAAGAACCACCCCACTACAGCGCCGTAGTACATGGTATGGAAGCCTGTAACCGATGTATCCAGCCAGTGAAATGACTGAAATTGAAGCAGTATGCCGATTGCACCGTCCGTATACCAGCCAAGGCTTCTCTTCTCGATCACCAGATAGATGATTGCATATGCGATGAGCAATATAAAGGCCATCACATAGTATGGCACGAAGATTCTTTTCATACGTTTGATCAGATATTTCCGAGGTGATTCATTTTTGTTGAACTTCAGGTAGCCTGATAATATAAAGAACAGAATCATCAACGGCGTGCACAGGCTCATCTCAATTTTAATGCCCACTCCGCAATATTGCTTCAGTCCCGATATCGACAGCAAATGGATACATACAACCGCAAGGATACTTATCCCCTTGATCATGTCTAGTTCTTCTCCCCTTAATAAGGATGTGCCTTTTGTCACGACCAGTGTCCCCCTGTCACAAGTAATGTCTGATCTGGTAATTTTATTCTACACCTCTGATTTACCACACGCTGAGCCGGTCCTCCGGAGCGGTATACATAGGATCCCCCTCTTTCACGTCAAAGGCCTCATAAAACTCATCGAACTGGGGCAGACTCACATTCACGCGCAGATAGACAGGCGCATGGGGATCGGTCTTCAGGCGGCTGATGGCATTGTCCTTTGTCAGGATCCGGAACCAGATTCTGGCATTCGCTTCAAAGAATTCCCGGTAATCCACCGTCTCTCCCTCTTCTTCCGCATTCTGCAGGACCTGCAGCGCCGCGCTGGCGCCTCCTAAGTCTGCCACGGTCTCACCGATCGTCAGGTCTGCATTCACCTGGTAACCTTCCACGGTCGAATAACTGCTGTACCTTGCCCCGACCGCCTGCGTTTTTTCACGGAAGGCCGCCCGGTCCTCATCGGTCCACCAGTTATTCAGATTGCCGTCCTTATCATACTGGCTGCCGGTGGTATCAAAGGCATGCGTGATCTCGTGCCCGATAACCAGCCCGATCGCTCCCATATTTTGGGAAAGCGATGCATCCTTGTCATAAAAGCAGCCCTGCAAGATCGCTGCCGGGAAATAAATGCTGTTTGTGGTAAGCTCATAGCAGGCATTGACCGTATTGGGCGTCATGATATTGCCCCATGCACTGCGGTTGACCGGTTCGCCGGCCTCCTCTTTGTTCTGTCTTGCCAGCGCCGCTTCTGCAGCCAGATGATTGGTAAAGAAATCCTTTTCCGGGTCAAAGGAGATTCCGCTGTAATCGAATTCAAGTTCGTCCGGATACCCCACATAGACGCCCATCGCGTCCAGCTTTTCGATCGCTGTCTCCCGCGTCTTGTCACTTAGCCAGTCAATCTTCTCCAGTCTCTTCCTGTATACATCGATCAGATTCATTACGATCTCCGTTACGTCCTCTTTTTCCTCCTCTGAGAAATAATAGTCTGCGTACACCTGCCCCGTCAGCTCGCCATACCAGGTGTTCAGCAAACTGTAGACCTGTTTTCCCAGCGATTTGATGCCGCTGCTGCCGTTTTTCGCATTCTGCCAGTCATTATAATAGCCGTAGGACTCCTCGTCCGTATACATGGAGGCATAGGTCAGGATATCGATGATGGAATAGGCCTTCATCTCCTCCAGGTTTTCATCGGTAAATATAGTCTGCAGGGCCTTCAGGTTGTCCGGCTGCGTGACAATATAATTGATATCCGCAGGGACGCCAAGTGCATGCAGGATCGACTCGATCGGGTAGGATCCCGCAAGGTCAATCAGTTCCTCCAGGGTGTAGGCATTGTAGGTCATGGATGTGTAATCTTCCCGGTAGGTGGTCTCCAGATCGTATATGGAATCTGCCAGCTTTGTCTCCAGAGCAAAGCGCTGTTCGATCATCTGATCTGCGGTACTCTCATCATACCCGGCCTTTTGAAGCAGCTTCTGATAAAAGGCGGTATTGGCATCCTTTATCTGCTGACCGTACTCCGTAAGGTTTTGATATTCCTCGGAATCGCCCAGATCCAGGGATAACGCATCGATATAGCAGGCATTGGTCATACTGTCTTTGGCATCTGCGCGGACATAGATCTGCTGAAATGTCATCATCATGGATATGTCACTGTCCTGCGAATAGAGAAGCCCCAAAAGGCTCTGCACGTCCGCTGCAGACCGGACCTCCTCGATATAAGGCAGGACACTGGTCCAGCCGGCCTGATTCCGGGCATCGGTATCCACATAAGCGTTGTATATATCGGCTACCAGATGATAGGCAGGATCGATCTCACCGCTCTCCAAAAGCGCCAGCATCTCCGACTCTGCCTGCTCGCTCAACTGATCAAAGGCGCCGTAGGAGGCAGTGCCCTCGGGAAGCTCCGTACTCTTCAGCTCGTCATAATTGACGGAAAGATAAAAGTCCTCCGCTGCCGTCGGCTTTTCATCCGGCTGATTTTCCCTGATGCAGGGATCGGGACAGGAAATCGTTTCAGCTTCCGAATCTGCTGCCGTGTCTTCCGCAGCCTCATTTTTCACCGAAACTTCTGCTTCTTCTGTATCTTCAGTTTCCTCTGTTTCTTCCTGCACTGCGGTCTTCTCCGCAGCCTCCTCTGTTTTTATCCCACAGCCGGCAAAGGAAGCCGTCGCCAGAGCCGATACCAGCAATATAGAAAGCATTTTTTTGATCATGGCAAACTCTCTCTTTTTATCTGCTATTATACCTTCTGCATTTTGCCGGCACAAGGTTATCCCCCTGTTATTTCAGCTTGTACAAATACATTTTAAGCTTTATACATTACTTAATCATTGAGCAAAGGAGAGAACTGCCGTATCTATGGCAGCGACATTGTTGATATCTTTCTTTTCGGCTCTTATGCTCGTAGAAATTATGATTCCGAGTCGGATGTGGATATTGTTGGTATTGTTCGCTTTCTGGAATCCACCACCTTAAAGTTCAGCATACCTCTAGCACCAATAGAAATGGGCGCTCCGGTTGAGGGATCGATCATGCGGACCTTTTCCGCCGTTCCCCACTTGACCGCCATCAGATAAGCCAGGTTGATGTAATAAACCTCTGAATGGAAGGTTTCTTCCGTATCGGTCGGAAGCTTATAAAGCTTCTCCAGAATGGGAAGCTGCTGGGTCTCCAGGGTGTAGCGGCCGGCGCCGAAGAGATCCAGTGCCTGCCCGTTTCTGAAAAAGACAGCCTCCTGGGACTCATGAACGATGAGCTGCGATCCCATGTTGAAGTCCTTGATGGGGTGCTTCCAGATGAGTGTATCCGCATCACCCTCGTATTTAATGATGCTGGCAAGACCATCTGTCTTAATCTCTTCTGATTTAATGCGCTCCTGCACATCATTGACGCAGTCACAAACAGGACAGGTATAGCTGCGCGCCGTCTTTGCGGTCATCAGACGGATGCCGCACTGGGCGCATGAAAACTCTGCTATCTTGTTCTGCTTAGCCTGTGTGTTGATCGGGTTACGGCAGACCGGGCAGAGTGCCCCCTCTCCTTTAGACTGATCAAACACCACATCATTTCCGCAATGCGGACAGGTGCGGCTTGACAGCTTATCAAGCTTTACATCGATCGTATAACCGCCGGTGCAGTCGATCTTCTTTCTTGCGAAGAAGCCGGTGCGGGCCTGCACATATTTGCCGCAGTTCGGGCATTCCATAACGAATTTTGCCATTGTATTCTCCTCTGTTTTTATTTAAATTTGTATTGCAATTCGCAATACAATGAATTACAATTACTTAAAACGATCAAGAAAGGTGGTCTATCTATGAAAGATGCAACCGTCAGCGCCCGCGTAGAGTGCGAGATAAAGGACAAAGCAGAGCACATTCTTTCTCAGCTTGGCATTCCAGTATCCGTTGTTATAAACTCTTTGTACAGACAAATTGTTTACCAAAACGGCATTCCCTTTTCCATGAAGCTTCCTGATCCTCCCCGTACGCTTGATACCCTGTCAGGACAGCAATTAGATGCAAAATTGCAGCGCAGCTATGAGCAATCCTTAAAAGGCGAAGGCAGTCCAGTCAATGAAACTTTTGAAGAACTTGAAAGGGGACTTGCCGATTGAACGAATACTCTATCCTAATTACTTCGGATGCCAAAGCCGATCTGCAAGACTTACGTGATTACATTGCTTATTCGCTTCCAGCACCCGATACGGCCCGGCAATTTTTGCACAATATAAAAGAAAGTATTATGTCCTTATCGCATATGCCGTCCCGATATCCACTCGTCTCGGAAGAACCCTGGCATTCCCGCGGCATTCGCAAATTAAACTATAAAAATTTCTACATTTATTATCGAATTGATAATTCAAACTCTCAGATCTATATTCTCAATGTCATTTTCAATCGTATAAATGCTAATCTAAAAGTGAGCCACTTTTGATCAAAACGCTCGCTTGAAAGTGAGCCACTTTGACATTACTCTGAACTTATTACGCGGTTCAGAGGTGATAAAAGGTGGTTATTACAGTGAATGATTACAAACAAATCCGACAGCGCTATCTTGCAGGCGAAAGCCAGCGTCACATAGCCAAAACAATGGGAATCTCCCGCAATACAGTGGCCAAGTACTGCGAAGGAGAGTCTGTTCCATGGGAGCGTAAAACTCCAGAACGTATATCGACAGTTGTTACTGATGAAATCACAGATTTCATCATGTCATGCCTTGAAGAGGACAAACTTGTCACTTTCAAGAAACAGAAACATACAGCAAAGCGTATCTATGATCGTCTTGTTGAAGAGAAAGGCTTTACCGGTGGTGAATCTACTATTCGTCGAAAAGTTCGCGAGATCAAAAATACCATTCCGACTGCCTTTGTACCATTGCAGTTTGATCCTGGCGATGCTCTCCAGATAGACTGGGGAGAAGCCGATATCTACGAAAACGGAATCCGGACAAGAATCAACCTTTTCTGTTCCAGACTCTGTTACAGTTGCAGGCCAGTTGTTCTGGCCTATCATAAGCAGAACGAAGAAAGTTTTCATGATGCTATCGTCAGGACCTTTGATGAACTTGGCGGTGTGACCAAGCGGGTTATCTTCGACAATGGCAAAGTCGCTGTAAAAGAAGGCTTTGGCACATGCGCACGGATGCAGTTGGGATACGAAGCATTATGCGCTCACTATGGGTACGATGCCGTGTTCTGCAATCCTGCTAAAGGTCATGAAAAAGGGCTGGTTGAAGGTCTTGTCGGTTGGGCGAGACGCAACATTTGTGTTCCTGTGCCAAGGGTATCCGACATAACAGAACTTAACCATCTGTTGCTTGACCGATGCCTCAAATACGAAAACACTATGATCAGGAGTCGTAATGCTACCGTTTCAGATCTTTTGGCCGAAGAGAAGAAACATCTGCATCCGCTTCCGATATACCGATTTGAAACAGCCCGTTGTATTGATGCCAGGGTAAATGCATTCTCAACAGTACGATTTAAGACAAATGTTTATTCCGTTCCTGTGAAGTATGCCGGGTTTTCTGTCAGTATCAAGGGTTATCCTGAAACCATTGAGATTTATTATCAAGGAAATCTTATTTCAACCCATAATCGTCTTATGGGCAGAAATCAGGCTTCCTACCACCTTGATGATTACATGCCTCTTTTGGAGAAGCGGCCGCGGGCTATATTCGATGCGGCCCCTGTTAAGCAAAACATTCCATTGGAAGTCTTGAAACAGCTTCGTGAGCAAAGATCACACAAAGATCATGTCTTATCCATGCTTCATTACTATGCAGATAAACAGATCCAGGAGAAGCCGCCAAAGATAAACGATGTTGTCACTGTCAGACGTGTCGACCTCCGTCAGTATGATGCACTTAGCATCGGGAAGGAGGATGCTGTAAATGTCTGATCTAACATATGAACAGATCAAACTTCTGTCTAAACAACTTAAGGTTCCAACATTTGCTCATTACAGTGATGTTATCCGCCAGTCTGATTCTGGTATGAGTTTTGACCGACTTCTGCTCACCATGATGCAGAAGGAGTACGAACAACGTCAGGAGAACAATAATCGTCGCCGGCTCAAACAGGCATGCTTTCCTTACACCAAAACGCTGGACGAGCTTGATGTTACACGGTATGACGGTAAAATATCCGATGTTTTTATAAATGAACTTGCAAGCTGCCGATTTATTGACGAGAAAAAGGATCTCGTAATGATCGGTAATCCCGGACGCGGTAAGACTCACATCGCCATTGGAATCGGCCTCAAAGCCTGTGCCTCCGGCATGAGCGTTCTGTTCAAGAATGCTGCATCACTTTCAACAGAACTGACCGAAGCCAAGGATAATTATTCACTTGGCAAGCTGGAAAAGAAGATCCGAAATGTTGACCTGCTTATCCTGGACGAAATGGGCTATGTAAGCTTTGATCGTTATCAGTCGGAATTACTTTTCAAAGTGATTGCTGATCGTAGTGAACGCGGGAGCATCATAGTAACAACAAACCTGGCATTCTCTCAATGGACAGATCTTTTTGAGAATTCCGCAATGGTTGCAGCGCTTGTAGACAGACTGACATTCAAGTCATACATACTTGACATGAATGGTGAGTCCTACAGGCTGGAACATACAAAACGTAACTCGTAGGTGGCTCACTTTCACGTGAGCGAAAGTGGCTCAAAATCAAACGAGCGAATGGCTCACTTTTGAATTGACATTCATACAATCGGCGCGATCAGCTGAAATTTCTGAAAGAAAACCTATAATAAATTTTAAATTGCAGATTTTACAAGCTATTTATACTTCTTTGCAGTCGTTTATAAAGAAAGACGTCAACATTTCTGTCAACGTCTTGCTTTTTCAACTTATTCTTTTTTATGCCGTATTCCGGCACATCTGCATTTTTATTCTTTACCTATTAAATAACATCCTCAATATCACCATCAATGATCTGGAGATGCGTTTTTCCTTTCAAAATTCTCTGCCTTTTTCCCGACAGGAGAGATGATTTAAGGGGTGACTTGGGGGGTGACTTTTGCACTTCGAACAAAAAGAAAAAGCTCGGAAGTCCTTATTTTACAAGACTTTTCCTAGCTTTTTTGAAGCAGGGGATGAGAGAATCGAACTCCCACCAAAGGTTTTGGAGACCCCTATCATA
>R11__coassemble_1202_pt1 | contig 15068 bp, 12 predicted proteins | sample R11__metabat2_high_PE_057 | metagenome-assembled genome bin R11 | reverse complement strand
AGCCTACATGGAGGTTTTTTATGTTTTATGGTTTACATAAAGCTCAACATAGTATAAAAAGTGCTTGAAATAAATATATATATATATATATATATATATATATAATAAAAAGGACGAGGCAAAAAGGAGGCTTTTCCATGGAAGGCTTATTCGATATCCATTGCCATTTCCTTTGGGACGTGGACGATGGGGCACGTTCTTTGGAAGAGTCAATGGGTTTATTATTACTTGAATATAGTGCCGGTGTTCGAAATATTATTCTGACACCACATTATCGAGTTCACATGTTTGAAACGTCGGAGCATATCATCCGCGAACGGTATGAGATTCTCAGGCAGACTGCAGCGAAAGATTTTCCGGATCTCAGACTTTATCTTGGCTGTGAATTTCATGCCAATATGGAAATGGAAAACCAGCTTTTATCCAGAGATCAATTGTTTTTACCGGAAAAAAGCAGTCATATTCTGTTGGAGTTCTCAAGCAGAGAAGGTAAAAATTTCTGTCGGGAAAGAGTTCAGAAAGCTTTGTCCCTGGGATATATCCCTGTAATAGCACATTGTGAGCGTTACTTATTTGGAGATCCGTCTTTTTTTGCTGAATTAAAGCGTATGGGTGCTGAACTGCAGGTCAATGCGGACAGCATTATTGGAAAAGATGGATTTTCTGTCAGGCAATTATGTAAAAAAATGATAAAAATGGACCTGGTCGATTATATTGGTTCGGATGGACACGATCTTTCCGAAAGGCGTCCTCATATAGGTGAGTGCTATCGTTTCCTTAGAAAAAAATATGGGGAAGACTATGCACAAAGGATTTTTATTGAGAATCCTTCCCGTCTGGTTCGGTAAGAATCAATCTTTCTTTTCCCTGCTTCAACTCAGAAGGGGAGTTCCCTCCACTACAGGTGTGAATTTGAGCAGACATACGCATTATTTTTGCTTTATAAAGATTTAATGTTTGTCTGCACAATGAGGAGGGACCGAATGGCAGGGAAAAGATTAAAACAATTCATTTCTGTTCTTATCTGCACATCTATAGTAAGCGGTACATCTGCAATGAATGTTTTTGCAGAAACATATTCTGATACAGATGCTGCTTCCGAGGTTATTCCTGTAGAAGAATTTAATAGTGAAATAGGGGACGTTGCTTTGTCTGATCCGTCAGATAACGTAGACGATCCTGCCGTATCATCCGGGTCAGATGAACAACAGCTTATTGAAAATCCGGTTAATATTATGTCTTTAGATACCGATGAGCCAGATGAGTCAGACACTGACTCTTCTTGCGGACAATCAGCTGTATTACAGGCAGAGGCAGCAGGATTTTCCGGCTTGATAGCCAGTGCCAATTCAAATGGTTCCGGCTATGATCTGATCGCTTCTGGCATCTATGTTGAAGGTGGTTTTACAAATGTTGCTTTCTGTATTTGGTCAGATGCCAACGGAACCGATGATGTGATCTGGGTCGACGCCCAGAAAAATGATGATTCTGCATCCTACGCACTTTCCATGGCATCCTTAAAGAACTTCGGTCTGATCCATACCGAGGTTTGGGTCGGTCTGCCTGCCGGAGGTGCTCTTTGTATTGGTGCTGGGAATTTTACGGCAGAAGAACCGGCATTGATTTCTGAAGTAAAGGCAGCTGCCGATCCGCAGAGTGGGCTTTACCATCTGACAGTACCAGGTTTCTCCATGGACGGATGTGTTGGAAACGTGGCTTTTGAGGTGGAAAGTCCATCCGGCCGAACGATTTGGTATGATGCCTACAGGCAGGAGGACGGCACTTATGTAACAGAACAGAATGTTTCAGCTTTCCAGGGTGCAGCCGGAACTTATAAGGCAGGGTTGTATCTAAAGGACTGTCAGGGCCGCCTGATCAGTTTTGGAAGAACAGAGTTCACTTATGATGAATCAGCTGTTGTTCCATATGGTAAAGTATCGGCTGCTTTAAATGACAGTTCTATAACGGTTACAACAGAAGATATTTCTGTGCCGGGCGGTCTGCGTAATATTGCTGTCTGCACTTATTCAGATGGCAGTGATGTCAGATGGCTGGATTCTGCCACCAGCGGAACGACGTCTGTCTGCAATGTATCTGTTTACGGATATGAATCCGTTGGGACCGTCATTCTCGAAGTATATGCGGCTTCTGTAAGAGGTACAATCTATCTGCTCGGTACATCAAAAGTAGAGCTGCAGGCTCCGGAAGTGATCATCACAGAAGAAGACACGAAAGAAGGGTTCCTTATTACCGCGTCTAATGTTTCGGTTCCAAGGGGTCTTCGCAATGTGGCTTATAAGGTCTGGTCTTCCGATGGCGGATACGATGATGAAACGTGGCTCGATGCACCGAATACAGGAAGTACTGCATCTGCAACGGTTCCTGTAAGTTTATTTAAACATTTTGGCACTGTAAACTGTGAGGTCTATGCGGCATCCGTGACTGGGAAGGTCTATATGCTGGGTTCCGTACAGATGGAAAACGCCGGCCCAAAGGGGGAATCTCTAAAGATCACAACAGACAATGAGAAAGCTGAATATTCAGCAGAAGCAGTTTTTTCCAATGAGTCGGCGATTCACAATGTTGCAGTTAAAATCACATCACCTGCCGGAGCGGAGAAATGGTATGACATGGCAGATCAAGGTAAGGGACATTATACGATCACAAATGATATTTCCGATTTTGCTTACATGCTCGGGACTTATGGATTTGAGATTTATGAGAGGGATACCCTCGGCAATGTAAACATGCTTCTTTCTGATACTGCAGAATTCGTATATGAATCCCCGACGATCACGATCACACCTGTTACTCGAAACATGGAGTATAAGGTTACGATGGCGGCCTCGGTCTATCCGGGCGGCCTGAAAAAGATCTCAACAGAGGTCTCTGACCTGGAGGGAAAAGGCACATGCAAATGGTATGATACGCAGACGGACGAGGGTGGAAATGTATATTTTATTCTTCCAATCAAAGACTTTGGCGTAGCTGGGAAATATAGTATCAATTTCTGGGGCGAAAACCAGGCAGATGTTTACAATGTCCTTTCCACGACTACGGAACTTACCGTATCCAGCAATGCGAATTATGATATCACAGTGACGGCTGAGGATAACAGAACTTTTACGGCATCTGCGAAGTTGAAGACAACTGACACACCGATCTCCAATGTGAAGATCGCAGCCTGGACGAAAGATAACCAATCAGATAAATATGTATTCGAGACACGGTTAAATGAGGATGGAACATATACGGCAGAAATCGATCCCGTATACTGTGGCGGCAACATTGGAGACTTTCATCTGCAGACGCTTGTTGTATTTGAGAATAATATCGAGGCAGCAGCGGGAGAAACCGTCTATTCCTTCAATCCGGAAAACTTTCTGGCGATTCTGAACACAGGAATCGGAACGAAATATGCAAAAGTTGTTAATATAGATCCAGTCATCGATAATCTTGCCTTTGAAGTATACAGCGAGGAAAACGGTGTGGACGATGACCACTGGTATCAGGGTATCAAGATTGGAGAAGGTATGTGGGATACAACTGCGATCAGCGGAAGGAATATCCTGCATTCGGGGACTGCAATTGTTACAGTATGGGGACAGATAAATGGTGAAAGCGCTTTTAAGATTACGGAAGGAACCTGTGATTTTGACAGCAATGAAACGCTTTCTGCCCTTCAGGCAAAGGATATATTAAATCGGATTGGATGGGATTTACGCAACGCTTTTAATTATTCTGCCGGATTAAGATATACAAAGATTGCCGCTGCACCTGCAGGACAGTCTCATCTTGAGTATTATGCAAGTTTTGGCTATACCAATGGCTATGGGCATTGTTATGTCATGGCGGCTACATTCTGCCAGATGGCACGTGCACTTGGATATGAATGTTACTATGTGGAAGGGGCTGTTGTCACAAATGTAGGGTATGCTGTACATGGCTGGACCGAAATTGTCATTAATGGTCAGGTTTATGTATTTGATCCGAATTTCACAAATGAGACCGGAAGGAACGGATACATGATCACATATGGGACAAGTGGTACCTGGCGTTATGTGGATTATCAACGGGTAGGATAATTGATATTTAAACTTTGAAAGGCGATTTTAAGATGAAAAGAAAATTTTTACTGATTATTGTTGGTACGATTCTGTCTGCATCTTTTGTGTTTTCAGCATGTGGAAACCAGGAAAATTCAGAAGCTGAGACCGTAACGGAATCACCAACTCCTACACAAACAGAAACGCCGACACCCACACCTACAGAGGCTCCAACTTCTACTCCTACAGCAACGCCTACACCGATGCTAACTGAAGAACCGGAGTACGCATTGATAGGGGAAAAGGACAAAAGTTCCTTTCATTGTCTTCTGACAAACAAAACAGACCGGGAAATTACCAGTGTTCAGATATACGATTCTGTTTCTGATGAATATTCGGATAATTTGCTGCCAAAGAAAGAAACTTTTAAGAAAGATGAAACAAGACAGCTGTATTATCCTGATTTGAATGGTTCTTCTTCGAACGTAGACAGTAAAGAGGAAAAAGTGCTTACAGTAGAGTACAATCTTAAAATCACTTTTGCGGAAGGTGAAGAATACGTATTGCATGGTTTCCCGTTTGGAACGATCGAAAAAGGCAATTTGAAGGCTGCAGACGGTGTTGCTTATCTGGAATATGACAAAATAAGTACGAAAGAATCAGAGTTGGCCATTAAGGAGAATGCAGAGGCTGAAGCGGCAGCAGCATCTGAATCCAATAACTCATATTATGAGGAGGATTCCTATTACGAGGATTCATATGATCAGGATTCCTATTATGAAGATTCATCTTATGATAATTCCTCATCAAATCCAGGGTATTCAGAGCCTGCTGTCGACCAGGGATCAGAGCAGTGTATTGGTGATTCCGGACTGTTTTATTAAAATACATTAACCATCAGGTGTCATAAATGATATTTAGTTCTCTTGTATTTATTTCTGTTTTTCTGCCGGTTGTATTTCTGCTCCACACAATACTTCCATCTGTTCAGGCAAAAAATATCCTGCTGATTATAGCAAGTCTGTTCTTTTATGCATACGGAGAACCGGTTTACATCCTGCTTATGCTTGGCAGCACGATCATCAATTATTTGTTCGGCCTGGCCATAGGCAGGAGTGCATCCGATCATCGTAAATTTTTTCTGACTTTTGCAGTGATGATCAATTTAGGTCTGCTGTGTGTATTTAAATATGCAGGGATGTTATTTTCGACAATTGGCGGAATTACCGGCTTATCGTTGCCGGCTGTCAATATCGCTTTACCGATCGGTATATCTTTTTACACATTTCAGGCACTGTCTTATGTGATCGATGTATACAGAGAAGATGTTACAGCGCAAAAGAATTATTTTAATATTCTTCTCTATATATCTTTTTTTCCGCAGCTGATCTCCGGGCCCATCGTCAAATATCATGATATTGAAAAACAGATGAAAGAGCGAAGAATCAGTGCGGAAAATGTTTCAAAAGGAATTCAGCGTTTTATAATAGGTCTTTCGAAAAAAGTATTGATTGCAAACGTGCTCGCAAGGGCTGTAGATAGTCTGTATGCACTCGATAAAACGCAGTTAAATATTATTTCAGCCTGGATTGCCGGTATTGCATATATGCTGCAGTTATACTTTGATTTCAGCGGCTACAGTGATATGGCGATCGGTATGGGGCATATGTTTGGATTTACTTTTAAAGAAAACTTTAATTATCCATATGCAGCCATTTCCATAAAAGATTTCTGGACAAGATGGCACATCTCACTATCAAGTTGGTTTAAAGAATATGTTTACATACCGCTTGGGGGAAATCGCAAAGGAAGAAAACGAGCCTGGTTAAACCGGTGGATTGTATTTTTTTTGACTGGATTATGGCATGGCGCAAACTGGACATTTGTTCTCTGGGGATTATATAACGGATTTTTCCTTTTTGCAGAAGATTTGCTAAAAGAGAAAAAAAGGAAATTTAAGAGATGGACAAGTATGCTTTTGACACTGTTGATCACGTGTATCGGCTTTTCTATGTTTAGGGCAGATACGGTTTCTCAGGGCTTTTCTATGATTGCAAAAATGTTTAGCGGATGGAACTTCAGCAATCAGTTTATGAAGCCGGCTATCGCTGTGTGTACTCCAATGTTTCTGTGCACACTTGCTGCAGCTGTTTTTGGTCAGTTCCCTTTGTTTGTTTCTATAAAAAGATATCTGCTTGCCGGAAAATACAAAAGAATATGGGGAACAGCAGGTATGCTTATCTGTATTGTGCTCCTGATCTTATGTATTTTCAGACTCTCAGGGGATACATATAATCCCTTTATTTACTTTAGGTTTTAAGGAGCTCTTGATGGGAAAAAATTATATTTTTATCGCAGCAGTTCTGGTCATTATGCTCGTACCCTGTATTTCCATGGCCTCTTCTGAAAGCTCATCGGTAACAGAAAGCGGCGAGGTATCGGAGGCACCATCCTTATACAACGAAGATGGTACCCTGAACCTGGCATATATCAGTGAAGCAGGGGATTACTTTTCTACGCAATTTGGTTTGCGCAGGGAATTTGTAACTGCAAATTCTTATTTTGAGGATACTGTATTTCATACTTCTGCAAATGATCAGGTAATAGACGGGAAGGATGGCTGGCTCTTCTATACAGAAACGCTGGACGATTATACATCAGAAAATCTTTTGTCTGAAAGAGGATTGAATAATATTGTTCACAATATAAAACTGATTCAGGACTATGCAGAAGCGCATGGAAGTATCTTTCTTTTTACAATCGCACCGAATAAAAATTCTCTGTATGGACAGTATATGCCTTACTATTATCTGCCGGGTGATGAAGATAATAATTATAAGCGTCTGGAACCGAAGCTGCAGGAAGCAGGAATACATTATGTGAACCTTTTTACACTGTTCCAAGAACAGAATGAAGAGCTTTATCTGAAAACCGATTCTCACTGGAATAATAAAGGTGCAGCACTGGTCTTTTCCGAATTAATGGACGAAACCGGACTTTCTTATTCAAATTATAAAAATATGGAATATGAGTACAGGCAGGATACCGAAGGGGATCTGAGTTCTATGCTTTTTCCGGATGGAGTCCGTCAGGAAGAGAATATATATTATTTGCATGATACAAAATTCTCCTACGTGAACGATGTAACAGATAACATGGATGACTGGATTGAAACGACGGGGGGAGAAAATGATGCTATCCTTTTAATGTACAGAGATTCGTTCGGCGAATCGCTGCTTCCATTCTTCGCGGATGAATTTTCTGAAGCTTATTTCTCGAGACTTTTGCCATACAATCTGACCAATGTGATCACATACAAGCCGGATGTGGTTATTCTTGAACGGGCAGAGCGGAGAATTCCTGGTTTTGCAGAGTCTGCGGCTGTTATGCAGATGGGAATCAATCCTGCATATCTTGATGATGCAAAGGATATATTCGAGACAGAGTTCAATCTTTCCAATGGATTACCATTGGAGATAAAGAATGATCAGGCTACTTTGAATGTTACAGAAAACGGCGATTATTATATATTCTCCGGAAGAGTTTCAGAAGATATAATCGGGGATGATGAAAATATATATTTATCACTGATTACATCGGAAGGGACTTCTGCAGTGTATGATGCATTCAGAATTTCATTTGACGATGGTGGACAGCGCAATGACAATGGTTATTCTCTTTATCTTTTGAAAGATTCTATTGATCCTGCTGTTAATCATGTAAAGCTTTCTGTAAATTGCTAGAAAAGGATTCATGAGAGATTGCATAGTTAGCAACAGACATTTATTTTGACAATATCATACAAAAATGCTAAGATGATATTTGGTAATTTTTAGGTTGCTACAGCAATCATTATTTCACTGGAGGAATTTTTATGTGTGGAATTGTAGGATATGTGGGTACCGAACAGGCCGCCCCAATCCTTTTATCGGGCCTTCAAAAGCTCGAATACAGAGGTTACGATTCTGCCGGAATCGCGATCTGGCAGCAGGAACAAGAGCGATTTGAGATCGTTAGATCCAAAGGTCGTCTGCAGCTTCTTGCAGAAAAGACAGACGACGGAAAGGCTGTCCCGGGTTTGGCAGGTATCGGGCATACCCGATGGGCAACGCATGGAGAGCCGTCTGAAAAAAATGCGCATCCCCACCATTCGGATGATGGTTCGGTCGTTCTGGTTCACAATGGGATCATCGAAAACTATCAGGAGTTAAAAGATAAACTTCTGGCGAAAGGCTATCGTTTCTATTCAGATACCGATACAGAGATCGCAGTTAAGCTTGTGGATTACTATTATAAAAAATGGGGTGATCCTTTAGAGGCGCTTTCCAGCACCATGTTCCGAGTACGCGGATCCTACGCATTCGGTGTGATGTTTAAAGATCATCCGGGTATGCTTTATGCGGCACGTAAGGACAGTCCGCTGATCATCGGCAGCAATGAGACAGGCAATTTTATTGCTTCAGATGTACCTGCTATTCTGGATCAGACCAGACAGGTTTACTATATCGGTAATATGGAAATGGCAACCCTTTCAGAAAAGGAGATCCATTTCTACAATATAGACCGCCAGGAGATCCATAAAGAACTTATGGAGATCCGATGGGATGCTTCTTCAGCAGAGAAGGGCGGATATGAGCATTTCATGCTGAAAGAGATTCATGAGCAGCCGGAAGTCATCAAAGAGACCATGAATGCTTATGTGAAAGAAGGAAAGATCGATTTTAGCGGGGTTGGTATTACGGATGATAAACTCAAACAGATCCGCAGGATTTATATGGTCGCCTGTGGTTCTGCATATCATGTGAGTATGACAGCCAAGTATATTATCGAAAAAATGGCCGGTATACCCGTAGAGGTGGACCTGGCATCGGAATTCCGATACAGGGATCCGATCCTTGAAGAAGATTCTCTGCTGATCGCGATTTCCCAGTCCGGAGAGACGGCTGATACTCTGGAAGCACTTCGGCTGGCGCAGAAGCAGAATGTGGAAGTTTTGGGAATCGTAAATGTTGTGGGATCCAGTATAGCCAGAGAGAGCAATTATGTTCTCTATACACATGCCGGTCCGGAGATTGCCGTTGCGACAACTAAGGCTTATAGCTGCCAGCTGATCGCAGTTTATCTGATCGCTATCCATACGGCTTATCTCAGGGGAAAACTCAATGCAGAAGCGTGCGGGAATCTGCTTGCGGAAATGGCAGCTCTGCCGAAACAGGTTTCCAAGATTCTGGAAGATAAGGAACGGATCCAGTGGTTTGCATCCAAATATGCAAATGCACATGATATCTTCTTTATCGGCCGTGGGATCGACTATGCGATCTCGCTTGAGGGCAGCCTGAAGATGAAAGAGATAAGTTACATTCACTCAGAAGCCTATGCGGCCGGCGAATTAAAGCATGGTACGATCAGTCTGATCGAAAACAATACTCTGGTGATAGGCATCCTTACACAGAAAAATGTGCTGGAAAAAACCGTCAGCAATCTGGTAGAGACCAAAGCACGAGGGGCCTATCTGATGGGTGTTACTACATACGGAAATTACAGTGTGGAAGATACGGTGGACTTCTCGGTCTATGTACCTGCAACAAATGAGTATTTTACGGCTTCCCTCGCATTGATCCCGCTGCAGCTTATGGGATATTATGTGAGCCTGGCAAAGGGCCTCGATGTAGATAAGCCCAGAAATCTTGCCAAATCGGTTACTGTAGAATGACCTTGCATGGATGCTTTTGATATTATCAAACCTGACATTCAGGATATTTCAATTTTGAAAGGCATAAAATGAATCAGAATCAGAATATCAATCCGGACAATGAAATAGATCTTTTGGAAATATTTCGTGCGATCAAGGAAAAGATCCTTGTTGTGCTTGTAATCGCACTTGCATTTGGTGCGGTTGCCTGCGCTTATACAAAATTATTAGTCAATTCGACTTATTCATCCTCTGCGAGGATGATGGTTCTCACCAAGGAAACTACTTTATCATCACTGGCTGATCTGCAGATGGGAACACAGCTGACAAACGATTATGAACAGCTGATCACCAGCCCGCCGGTCCTTCAGGAAGTGATAGACGATCTGGATCTTGAAATGCAGTATAAGACTCTGCAGAAAATGATCTCGATCAACAACCCGGATTCGACACGTATACTTGAGATCACAGTTACCTGTGAGGATCCGGAAGAGGCAAGTATCATTGTAAATCAGCTTGCTGAAGTTGCTTCTGATTATATTTCAGAGGTTATGGAAGTCACACCGCCCAAGATCTTCTCAACAGGTGAGATCCCATCCTCCCGTACCAGTCCCAGCATGCGTAAAAATGCGATGCTTGGCCTTCTGCTTGGCGCTATCCTGGCTATTCTGGTGATCTCGATCATGACTATTCTGAATGATACGATCAAAAGCGAAGAAGATGTTGAGCGTTATCTTGGTGTCAGCACACTGGCGTCTGTTCCAAACAGGTCACTGCTTTCCGCAGACAGCAAAAAAGCTCCCGATTCGGACAATAAGAGTGATGAGGAGGATAAGTGATGCTTAATATCGAACAGAAAGTAAATATCACAGATAATAAAGCCTCCAGTTATTTTTATGAAGAGGCACTGAAGACACTTCGTACCAATATCATGCTTTCGGGCAGAAATAAAAAAACGATCCTGGTTACCAGTACACATCCGAATGAAGGAAAAACAGAACTTACCTTTCAGCTTTGCCGTGCACTTTCTGAAATTGGAAAAAAGGTCATGCTGATCGATGCGGATCTTCGTAAATCGACTTATGTCGGCCGGACAAAAGGCAATACGAATCTGAAGGGGCTGACACATTATCTGAGCGGTCAGGCAACCGCAGAACAAATCTGCTTCCATACCAATTATGACGGCATGGATATGATCTTTGCCGGTGCACTTACTGTAAATGCTGCAGAACTTCTTTCAGATCCTTCTTTACATGAGCTCCTTACCATGTTAAGGGAAGAATACGACTATATTCTTGTGGACGCTCCGCCGGTCGGCATGGTCATTGATGCAGCTGTCATCGCACCGGAATGCGACGGATCCATGTATGTGACCGAGAGTGAAACAACCAGCTATAAGCTGGCTAAGAAGGCTATCGATCAGCTGGAGAAGACTGGATGTAAGATTCTCGGTGTGGTTCTGAATAAGGTAGATCTGCAGCGGGAGGGTGCTTACGGAAAATATGGCAGATATGGAAAGTACGGCAGGTACAGCAAGTATCAGTATTATTATAAAAATCAGGATTAAGGCGGAACAATGAAAAAGAGAAATCAATTTGTTAAAAATATAGTCCTTGTGATCTTATGTATTCTTCTTGCCGGAACCATGGTATTTTTCTATATCTGGGATCGGTCTGATGAAAAGAAACTTCTAGCCAGCTACGAGAATGTCGGCGTATCCCAGCAGGTGGATATGTCATCTTTTGGAGATGGGACAGGCGAGGAAGCAACTTCTGAAGAAGCTGCGGCAACAGAAGATACTGCTGCTGCGCCGGAAGCGACAGTCACTTATGCGCAGGCTGTCTCAGTCTGGGGGGATCAGTTTTTTGACAGCGATTCCACATCTTCTTCTTATGTAAGTCTGCTTGCGGATAAACTTGCCAATGATGGTCACAGTCAGACGGTGGAAGATCATACGGTCAGCGGTACAAATACTCTTTCTGTTATGGATCTTGCCGGGATCGAATCAGATACATTGGATGCGTATATCACCAATCATCAGTCAGGCAATAAGAATCTTTCCAATGCAGAATCTGCTTATACAGAACACTCAGATGAAGAGAAGGCCCGCAGTGATCAGGAAGATATTCCCGTGATTTTTATGGGATACTATGGCGGATGGAACAACGATACAAACGAACTGGTGCAGCAGATCCAGTTTGTGATCAATACCTTCGGTACCTATAAGGACCAGGCGATCGTTGTCGGAATGGCACCGCAAAGTGGTAACGTTACCCAGGATGCAATAGACGAAGCTCTGGGCAATGTTTGGGGTGATCACTATATTTCTGTTGCAGACGTGTGCAGCAGCGATTTCTTTACCTTTGACGGCCAGGAAGAGCTGGCAGATGCGATTTATCAGAAACTGGTATCATTTGGATATCTTGGATGACAAATATTGAAATCTCGCAAGCATAAAAGAAGCATGAAAGGGGTAATACGATGGCGGATTACCGCAATCCCGGCTTGAAAAAGAAGAAATATCTGAAATACCTGCCGGTTATCCTGATCCTTTTGGGTGCTGCAGTGGTTATCCTGGTATTCGTGATCGGATTTATCAACAAAAGCCATAAAGAGGCAGAAGCGTCGGTTCTGACGTCAGATGGGAACAGCACTGTTCTGGATGCAACTGTATATTATAATGGTAAAAATTATAAATATAACGATCATCTGACCAATTATCTGTTTCTGGGTATTGACAACGAGGAGCAAAAAGAAACAAAGGCCGGACTTGCGGATGCTGGTCAGGCAGATACCATATTTTTGCTTTCTTATAATCGGATGGATGGCAGTGTGAAATTACTTTCCATTCCTCGCGATACCATGACAGAGGTTGAATCTTTTGATCTGCAGGGCAATAGTCTTGGCACAAGTATCAACCATCTGAATCTGGCTTACGCATACGGAGACGGATCCTTTGGAAGCTGCCAGCTTCAGAAAGAGGCAGTATCCAATCTCTTATACGGCGTGCCGATTCAAAATGTCTGTGCACTGAATATGGATGTGATACCGGTTCTTGCTGAAGCAGTAGGGGAACTTACAGTAACCGTACCGGATGACAGTCTGGAATCTGAATCAGATGAATTTCCAAGTGGGGCACAGGTGGTTCTTACAAAGGATAATACCGAAAAATTCTTAAGAGGCAGGGATACATCGGCTGATTTCAGCGCGATCAACCGACAGAATCGGCAGAATGTTTATCTACAGGCCTATAAAGAGAAAGCAGCGCAGCTCTTTGCACGGGATCCCGGCTTTATCACCGACCTTTATTTAAAACTTTCAGATCATATGGTCACATCTATGTCAGCGGATCAGTTTGCGGAAGTTATGGAGGCCGTTTTAAAAGGAAATGTTACTTCATATACCTTACCCGGTGAGAGCGTTGCGACAGATCTCTACGACGAATATCATGTAGATGAAACAGCCCTGTATGAGTTGATACTTAATCTTTTTTATGAGGAAACAGATTCATGAAACGTAAAATTACGGTAATGATCCTTGTGATTGCAGGGTGCCTGTTACTTGGCCTTGGTTTTTATCATCTGTACCTGGAAAAACATGCAGGTGATTCTCTTGAGGAACTACAGGAATCGGTAAAAGAAACCCAGACGCCGACGCCGACAGAGCAGCCTACCATAACACCGGAGCCTACGGATACGCCAACGCCAGAAACCACAAAAGAACCGATTGAGGTACCGGTCGATTTTGCCGGCCTGCAGGCGATCAACAGCGATATCTATGCATGGATCACCATACCGGATACCAACATAGATTATCCGATCCTGCAGGGAGAGGACAATGCCTTTTATCTGGATCATTCTTATGATGGCTCCTATGCATATGAAGGTTCTATTTATACAGAAAATTATAATACCAAAACATTTGAAGACCCGAATACACTGATCTATGGCCACAACATGGCCAACGGATCTATGTTCCGGGACCTTCATCAGTTTGAAAACGGAGAATTTTTTGATTCTCATAAAGACATTACGATTTATATGCCTAACAAAATCTTGCATTACAAGGTGTTTGCGGCTTATACTACAGATGACAGGCATATTATGTTATCCTATGATTTCAGCAACAAAGACGTATATACACAGTATCTGCAGAGTATTATGGAGATACGAGATATGTCTGCACATATAGACGATACAGTGGAATTGAATTCTGACAGTAAGATCATCACTCTTTCCACCTGTACGTCATCTGATTCCGATAGATATCTGGTACAGGCTGTACTGGTGTCTATAGAAGAATAATTAAGAAAGGGGGTTAATGTTTAGTTATGAAGAAGAAACTGATGGCGCTTCTGACAGCAGTTGTTCTCGTTGTTGCTACATCTGCTTCTGTATTTGCTGCTTCCAGCGTAGCTGCAGACGATGTAAAAGTAGTCGGCTCCGACGCAAAAGTCGTACAGGAAGATGGCTCTGATATTGCGGATGCAACCAATAAAGCACTTGCTCAGGGAATCAACAATGGTACAAAGACTGTTCAGGATCTCAACTCAAGTGTTTCCGGCGCAACAGCACTTTCAAAAGTGGTTTATCTGTCCGGCAACAATGGCGCAAACGTAACATTGAGCATTTCGAATCTTACATCTTCCTGTTCTAATGTACGCGTTATGATCTACGATGCTGCTTCCAATACATGGAAAGTTTATACAGCTTCCAGCGTAGATCTTGCCAACAAGACTGCTACATTCTCCGGTCTTCCGGATGGTCCCATGGTTGTGATCGCTGATGTTGCCAGTGCTTCTGGTACAACAACGAAGACAACAACATCTACAACCACATCTTCACCGAAGACAGGCGTTGAGAGCAGCTCTACCGTTCTTTTCGCAGCTGCTATCGCGGCTTTAGGTGCTGCTGCTGTAGTATCTTTTAAAAAGAAAAGAGTATAATAGAGTTTGATTTTCTGCAGAATACCAAATGCAAAGGGCAGTCATGCGAATTCGCATGACTGCTTTTTTTATGATAATCGGGATTGAAGTCCGAGATCAGGGCGCGCTTGCGCAAGCCCTGTCGCAGGACCTCAAGACCGTAACAAAAACTGAGCTGTAGCGTCGTACTTCAGCACGGCGCGGGAAGCGAAGTTTTTGTAGCAGCGTGAGAGCCGTAAGGCGGAGCGATGCGTATTATCATAAAGTGTGGTGCAAATAACCTTGCATGGACATTTTTTGCAGCGATGCGTATTATCATAAGAAGTGTCGTGCACCAGCACATGGATGTTCAAAATAGAGTAAAGATTTAGTTGGTCAAATAAAAAAATAAAAGAGAGTAATCACA
>R11__coassemble_1121_pt1 | contig 15761 bp, 14 predicted proteins | sample R11__metabat2_high_PE_057 | metagenome-assembled genome bin R11 | reverse complement strand
CGAAGCAGCGCGTAGTAATCATAAAAATGTGGCGTGCACCAGCACATGGACGTTTCTTATGATTACTACGCAATACTTTCCGCCGCATATTGGGCTGGCAATGTGAAATAATGCCTGTTATACTATCATGAGGAGATTAAAATACGCAGAATGCGAATATCATATTACATGGAGAATATCATGACACTTAAAAAATTCAGCAGATACGCCGGCCTGGTTTTATCCTTCAGTATTGCCTCATCCTTATGTGCCTGCGGCAGCACTTCTTCCGATACTTCTGATACTTCCGAAACTGCGGTCGAAACCGATACCGCCGAAGATGCAGCAGATCCGATTGAAAATGAGACCCAGGACCAGGAAAACGATGCAAATACGGATACTGCAACAAACGAAAACACAACTACCAATCCGGATACGGATGCTGACGCCGAGCGCACTGCGGCGGATGACGAATCGGCAGGAGACGACGATTCCGAAGTTCTGTATACGATCGGTGCCGCACTTCCCAATACCTCAGACAGTCTTATGACCATGCTGAAAAAAGGTCTGGGGATCGCTGCCGACGAATCGTGCGGCGAACTCGAGCTGATGTACACAGATGCCGCAGATGATGCAGAAACACAAAAAGAACAGGTTGAAAATATGATCAATGCCGGGGTTGATGCACTCATCCTCTGCCCTGTGGATGATACTGCTGCTAAATCCTGCATCGATACCGCCACCGCTGCGGATATCCCGATCATGACTCTGCACGATGCAGCAGACACCCTCAGCCAGAATAAATGCTTCACTTATGTCGGCACAGATGACGCTGCAGCCGCTTCACTTCTGGAGCATTATATAGAAGAAGAATATCTTTACGGCTACAACGACAGGATCATCCTATTAAGCGGCAGCAGCTCTGACACACATCAGAGTGCGCGGCGCGAAGCGATCCTGGAAGACCTGAGCGAAAAAGACGGGCTTGAAATCCTGGAGGACAGGACAGATGTAGAAAGCCGCGAGGAAGCACAAGAACTTGTCAGCGACTGGATGGACACTTACTCAGGAATCGACGGCATCGTATGTCTGAATTCTGAAACCGCATTGGGAGCCGCAGCTGCCCTTGAAGAATATAATGAATCGTCATACAACACCAGCGAGACCTTTGTCACCGCAGCCGATATAACTTATGAGATCGGCGGCAAGATCGAGAGCGGCGATATCGCTGCTTCTGTGTTTGAAAATGCGATCGACCAGGGCTATTATGCTCTGATCTACTGCCGCAATTACCTGAATGGAAGGACCGTAAGGAAAAACATTTCTATTCCGTCCGATCTGGTGACAGACGAAAATCTGCACGATTATGACGGACAGTACTGATAACTGAAGAGGGGGATTGTAACTATGAACACAAAAGAAAAAAGAAATTCTTTTTCCGGATCACTGGGGTTTGTCCTTGCTGCCGCAGGAAGCGCGGTCGGACTAGGCAATCTCTGGCGTTTCCCATATCTGGCAGCTAAGGATGGCGGCGGTCTTTTTCTGGTCATGTATCTGATCCTGGCTTTTACTTTCGGTTTTTCTCTGCTGATGACAGAGATCGCAATCGGCCGCAAGACCAGGCAGGGCCCGCTTACTGCATATGGCAGGATCCATCCGTCCGCTAAATGGATCGGTGTCCTTGGATGTCTGATCCCAATGATCATCATGCCTTACTATTGTGCGATCGGTGGTTGGGTCATCAAATACCTTACCGGTTTCCTGAGCGGTCAGGGAAGTGCAATGGCAGAGGACGGCTATTTTTCCGGTTTTATCGGCGAAACCGTTTCTCCTGTGATTTTCATGATCATCTTCCTGGCGATCTGTGCTTTTGTTATATTCGCCGGTGTAAACAAGGGAATCGAGCGGATGTCTAAGTTTATTATGCCGGCATTGCTTGTTCTGGTCATTATCATCGCAATCTTCTCTCTTACACTGACTCATACGGATACAGATGGAACAACCCGAACCGGACTGGATGGTCTGCGCATCTTCCTGATCCCAAATATGGAGGGCATGACAGCCCAATCTTTTTTCTCTGTCCTGATGGACGCCATGGGGCAGCTCTTTTTCAGTCTTAGTGTTGCTATGGGTATCATGGTTGCTTATGGATCTTATGTGCCGGATGATTCTAATCTTAACAAATCTGTCACGCAGATTGAAATCTTTGACACAGCCGTGGCTATCCTCGCCGGCATCATGATCCTTCCCGCCGTTTACACATTTATGGGCAGCGAAGGTCTCTCCGCTTCCGGACCCGGACTGATGTTCATCTCACTGCCCAAAGTATTCGCGGCTATGGGCGGTGCCGGACAAGTGATCGGTTGTCTTTTCTTCGCAATGGTGCTTTTTGCGGCGATCACCAGCGGTGTGTCGATCATGGAAGCTATCGTTTCAAGTTTCATGGACCGTTTCGGATTTTCCAGAAAAAAGGCTGCAGGCCTTGAGACTATAATCGCGCTTGTTGTCGGAGCAATCGTATGCTTTGGCTACAACCTGCTCTATTTTGAACAGACACTGCCGAATGGCACCACAGCGCAGATCTTAGATATCCTGGATTATGTCAGCAACAACTGTCTCATGCCTCTGGTCGCGATCGCCACCTGTATCCTGATCGGCTGGATTACCTCCCCCAACGAAGTGATCGGCGAAGTGGAAAAAAACGGTGTGCATATGAACAGAAAAATGCTGTATAAGATGATGGTCCGCGTGATCGCACCTGCTCTGCTGGTCTTTCTGCTGATCAAATCAGTCGGCCTGCTGGCCCCGTAACCCTTACAGAAAGAATATCTGCATAACAGATGAATGATATATTATTTTTATGTTGCACCTGTTTTCTAATTTTTATATAATGTAGTGAGAAATATTTTGCCGTACAGGCATTAAAGAAAAGAGGATTATAAGCATGACGATCAATAAAACTGTAGACGGAACACTTTGCACAATCGCACTTGAAGGAAGACTTGACACCACGACTGCTCCGGAACTGGATCAGGAAATCAAAACATCTCTTTCCGGAATTGAAAAACTCGTATTTGATTTTGCTGCTTTAGAGTACATTTCATCTGCAGGTCTGCGTGTTCTTCTCAGCGCCCAGAAGATCATGAACGCACAGGGCAGCATGGTTGTTAAAAACGCAAACGAAAACATCATGGATATTTTTGATGTGACAGGCTTTGTGGACATTCTGACGATCGAGTAATTTCCGCTCCGGCCGGATATAAGCAAACTATTTAAGGGGGAAAATTGATATGAAAAAGCAGCTTTTTCCCGCTGTTCTCGAAAATCTCGATCCGGTGATCGCCTTTGTACACGAAGAACTGGACACTACCGACTGTTCCATGCGTTCTTCTATGCAGCTGGATGTTGCTGTGGAAGAATTGTTTGTTAACGTCGCACGCTATGCCTACGGCGCAGGCAGCGGCGATATCGAGATTGCCTGCGGTGTAGACGAACAGACACAGCAGTTTGTTGTCGTTCTTAAGGATGCGGGCATTCCTTTCGATCCGATCGCAAAACCCGATGCGGATACTACGCTCAGTGCAGAGGAACGTCCCATTGGTGGATTGGGAATCCTTATGGTAAAAAAATCTATGGATTCATTTACCTATAAGTATGTTGATGGGCACAATGTGACAGAGATCCGTAAGAATCTGTAGCCTTTGTCCCGGCTTTTGGTGTGCAACCTGCGATTCAGGGCATATTCATTTTATAAACAGACGACATTTGAAGGATGTTACCCGTACTTTTCGGGTCGCATCCTTTTTTATGATAATCGGGATTGAAGTCCGAGATCAGGGCGCGCTTGCGCAAGCCCTGTCGCAGGACCTCAAGACCGTAACAAAAACTGAGCTGTAGCGTCGTGCTTCAGCACGGCGCGGGAAGCGAAGTTTTTGTAGCAGCGCGAGAGCCGTAAGGCGGAGCGATGCGTATTATCATGTGATGTGGTGCGGGCGCAGCAAAGCTGGGCACACTTTCGCAAGACTTTGAGACCCGCACGGATATGAGCACATAGGGCGGATACGCCCGGGTGCGAATATCCGTGCGGGTCTTAAATGGTCTACGCTTCGCTTCGGTCCGCGCTTAACGCTCGTCCACCGGACGAGCAGCGCCTGAAAAAGTGTCCACACTTGCCCCTGGGACAAGTGCGCCCATTTTTCTGCCACTTAATCCCCTATATCATAAAAAAAAGGCCCGTTCGATTTATTTACCATCGAACGGGCGATTAATGAATTTCTTGTAATTTCATTGTCTACACCTACGCTTTCTTCTATTTAGCCCTTTACTGCATTTACTTATGCCATTGGACCATCCTCCGTTTTTCTAAGAATCGAACGCTTCTAACTTTTTCATGTGATCTTTCTCATCAGATCTTAGGAATAAACTTCCTTGGTTGGTGTTAGGTTCTTTTCTTTTGTTGTACTTATAATATCTCACTACTATAGATTTGTCAATACTTTTTCTGAAATATTTTAAATTTATTTTGTTTTGTATGAATTGTCTGACATTTATTCATCCGCAAGGACATCGGCCGTTCAAACACACACCCTTTGTGGAATCCTTATCTGCTTTCCAACAAAAGACTAAGTGCTACAAAAGCCACACCGATCGCTATCCCAACGATACTGCGTACCTTATGTCGGTGTGTTCTGAGAATAGATGGCAGCAATTCGAATAAAATGATAAACAATACCATGCCAAGTGCAATGCAGACCAGGCCATCCAAAAGGTGAGCCGACATCATCCCCTGAATGCAGAACATAATAAATCCACCGATAAACGTAGAAAGGATCGCTGCACTTATAAAAAATCCTTTTTTTCCTTTTTTCTCATCCTGAAGGGCTGTGCAGATCAGCATACCCATGGGAATGTTATGAAGCCCCACACCGACTCCGAGAGAAATTCCGGCAGATATGGACTGCGATGCAATGCTGTAAACCGTCATCCCTTCAACAATATTATGAATTGAGATTGCGATCACAGACATAAAACCGATGTGAACCAGATTCTCCTCAGGATCTTCCGCTTCGTGATCCGGCACAAACATATCCAGAACTTTGAGGACTGCAAGACCCAATGCGGTAAGCAGGATCGCAAAAATAACAGATGCACCCCTATAGGCTTCCAGAATATCCGGCAGCAGATCCAGTGCTACGATACAGCAAAGTGCACCAAAAGCTGCAGCTATGGATACCTCTTCAAGTATTTCACTGTTTTTTATGATCTTTACAAATATAACACCGACCAGAAAAAAGAGGCCAAGAGCAAAAGTAATCAACAGGGGCATAAATGCACTCCTTCTTTCTAACATATATGCAAGTCTTATGCGCGAGAGCATACACTCGTTTCTTTCTTGTTTATTTTTTGGAATAAATAAAATGCAATAGAAAAGATTATAAAAGATACCTTTATATGCGTCAAGCATTTTATGATATAGGTGGTCAAGTGGCCGAAGACAAAAAAATGAGCATGCCAGGCGATAGCCGGGAATGTGTATTTTTGCAGCGATACGAAAGTACGAAGCAGCGCGTAGTAATCATAAAATGTGGTGCAGCTGATCTTGCAGCTGTGTTTTTTATTTTCATTATTTTACCAGTCATGTATAATATAGACACATGAAATTCCATGCGGCAAAAGCCGTGTGCTTCCAACGCAGGTAAAGAATGCATTCTCATTCTGCTCTGCTGCATGCTTATGATCTGTGTTTATATATAGGAGGTACCATTTTGAAATTTGTCAACGAACAGGGCGTTCTGGATACATCGGAGCGCTATTTCTCTACTCCTTCTACGCTTGCAAGAGCTGCATTTTTCTATACGACCCGCTGCGGTCATTATTATACCGACGAAACCTGGGAATTTCGGGACACCCATCCGATCGGCCGCGAACCCAGTCAGTGGAATTTCATGGTAGACTACCTTGTAAAAGGTTCCATGCACGCAGAATACGAAGACAGAGCAGTGGAAGTTACAACCGGACAGGTTCTTTTAAGTGACTGCCGCAAACCCTATTATTTCAAAGCAAAAGAACCGCTCGAGCGGATCTGGTTTCATTTTGATGGTGCCAATTCCGAAGCTTTCTTTCACGAGATCATTGCCTTCCACGATGGCAAACAGGCCTTTACCCCCTACCCTGAAAGCCATATTGAGGCGCAGCTGATGGATCTGATCAGTTCCCTGAAAAGTGATTCCTATACCGAAGCAGGGTACTCAAAAAAAATCAACAGCCTGCTGACCGACCTGCTCATTCCGCCCATCACCACCGCATCCAATATGCACGGACTGCCATCAGAGCCCATCAGCGCCGCTCTGCAGTATATGCGAGAGCATTTGTTTGAAGATATTTCTGTTCAGACTGTTGCGGATGCAGTAGGGGTCAGTACATCCCATTTTTCCAGGACCTTTCATGCGAAAACCGGATTTTCGCCGCACGAATTCATTGTGTTGAATCGGATTGATGAGGCAAAAGCCCTCCTGAAAGGCACAAACCTCTCTGTGCAGGAAATCGCCCTCAGGACCGGCTACCACAGTGAAGTGAACTTTATCTCATCCTTTAAAAAGAAAACCGGATACAGTCCTTCTGCTTTTCGGAATGCACCGCTGTAATATGCCATACAAATGCGGCTAAGTTTTGTTCAATGAAAGGAAAACCACATGGAAAGCGAATCAAACTACGAAAAGACCAAAAGAGATGCCAGACAGAGATTTACCGGATATGACCAGGAACGCATCATAAAGCGCCTGGCCCTGGAATCTGATGCTTCTTTTATCTATCTGAATTTTATCGGGCAGCATGTGCGGATCCGCCGTGATGACGGACTTATGGAAAAGGAAGCAGACACAGGAAAAGCAGTGGAAACAGATGAGCATGGGAATCGATCGAAAATCTCAACACCAGACGAGAACCGGAACTGGATGCAGACAAATTTCGAAGAGGCACTGACCATCTACGATCTGCTGTGTCATACAGCAAAACCGGTGCAGCTCAGCGGGGATTTTACAACATTGGAAGGTCTGAACCGTGTAGTCGGCGGTTCTTCCAATACATCGTTAGGAAACGGTTTCTTCCTGGAAACCGAACTTTTTTTTGACGGAAAAGACCTTGCTTTCTCTAAAGCCTGCACCACACTGGGCGGCACGCCGGCCGGCAAAGGAGATGTTTCCTTCCGTATTCCGCTCTGGGGACCGATCGATATCCAGCTTTCCTTTTATGATTCCGATGATGAGTTTCCTGCCAAACTGACTATTCTTTTCGACAGCAAAATATGCGATTATCTGTTCTATGAAACGCTCTGGTATGCCTCCTGCTGCGTTTTAAAACGTGTTCGGGAACTGATGTAGAGCAATCTCACTTTTTCATTCACCCCCTATAGCAAATTGCGTCTTTACCGGAAGTAAAAAAATAAAAGCAGACCGGCTTTGAACGTTCCCTGTCGTGCAGGCGGAAATGGGTAAGCCGGTCTGATTCATCTTAATCTTTTCTATCGTTTTATTTCATTTTTTAAATCTGTTTTTACGCTTTTTCGCTGGTCAATGCTTTTCTGTACTCAGCAAGCTTTGCTTTCTCAAGTTCCGGCATATCCGGATATTTCGGTGCCATCTCCTCAAGTGTCTTAAGGATGATCTCGGAGACAATGTAGCGGGTATACCACTTCTGATCAGCCGGCACCACATACCACGGGCATTCTTTCGTAGATGTACTGCCGATCACATCCGCAAATACTTTTTGATATTCGTCCCAAAGTGCACGTTCAGAAAGATCGGAGGAGGAGAATTTCCAGTTTTTATCCGGATTGTCGATCCGTTCCAGAAATCTTTTCTTCTGTTCCTTTTTGGACAGATTCAGAAAGATCTTGATCATGCGATAGCTGTTATCGTACAGATACTCCTCGTAGTTGCGGATCTGTTTGTAGCGTTTCTGGAAAAATTCTTTCTTAGGCTGTCCGACCACACGATCTGCCATCTTGTAATTTTTGTTCATATCGTGAACCTGCACGACCAGAACATCCTCATAATATGAACGATTAAAGAGGCCGATTTTTCCCCTTGCGGGAAGGCATTTGTTTACACGCCAGAGGAAATCGTGGGAAAGTTCCTCAGATGAAGGCTGTTTAAAGCTATAAACATCGATCCCCTGCGGATTTACGCCGCTCATGACATGCTTTACGGTACCATCCTTGCCGCCGGCATCCAGCGCCTGAAGAATGATGATCAGTCCCTCTCTCCCATCAGCATAAAGTTTATCCTGTAACAGTCCTATTTTAGCCGTATTCTCCGCAGTCTTAGCGAGAATATCCTCTTTTTTAACCTTGTCTTTTCGGCTGTTGGTCGGATAGTCGGCCATGTCAAACTTTTTTTCGCCGGTATATCTGTACTTATCAGCTTTCATGCTACACCCTCCTTGAAATATTTTTCAAAACAGATGCTTATTTTTTCCCTTTTATCTTATGTATCGCACCGCCGATCGCCATATAAACAGCAAATCCCGGTACAAGTGCATATTTCATGACTGCCTTCAGTGCGGGCAGACAACGGGTCCAGATTTTTTTCATAAAACCCCCCTGTGAAGATGTTTACGCTACATTTTGTGATTATCATGCAGCGCCATGCTCCACTTTATTATGATAATACGCAACCTCCGGTCTACGCTTTGCTCCGGTTGCGGTTGAAATTGATCAGGCTGCCTGCCTTTACGATCTCTTTCTCATTTCCAACCATATCTGAGATATAAAGGCTGATCTCTTTAACAGTATCGCCGAGAACATATGCCTTAATGTCTTTCATGTCGCCTTCCAGTGCTTTCCGAACACCCGGAACATAAATATAATCGCCAATTCCAAATTCCGGTTCTTCTTTCATCTGGAAGGGAATCATGCCCCAGTTCATAACATTGGAACGATAACGTTTGGTCGCATATTCCGTACAGATGTTAGCCAGACCGCCGAGAACTCTCTGGCAGCTTGCAGCCTGCTCTCTGGCAGAACCGTCACCCGGTTTTACACAGTAGATCATGCTGCCGATCTCGATCTCTTCTTTCTTCACATCCGGTGTAATAGAAGCGATCGCCTGATAAGCTGCTGCGATATCCGGCACCTGTGTTTCCGGATCCTCTCCTGCTACTCTTGCCTTCTCTGCTTTTCCGATGTCTTTTGCTCTTCCTACATATTCCGGATCTCTTCTGGAGAGTGTAAACTCCGCAAGTCCGAGCGGATTGGAACGATAGGATGATGTCTCGCCGGACGGGATCAATTCATCTGTTGTAGTAACCGGATCCATGATCTTTGAGCATACTTTCAGAAGAATATTGTCAGCAAGCGCGCTCATCTCCGGCCAGTCTTTGATATTGGGGCCGTAGATCAGAGATGCCTCTTCATCCGGTTTGGAATAGCCATAGTAAACTCTGGCCTTGTAAGCAGAATCATCGTAATGATAATCCGGAACGATATAATCGTCCACCATATCAGTAGCCGGTGTAAGGATTCCGCCGTTTGCTGCCGTTGCGGCGATCGAACGCGCATCCATAAGTGCAACTGCCGCAAGCTGTCCGTTGCCCGGTTTTGAGCCTTCCCTGTTGGGGAAGTTTCTTGTTGTATGACGGATGCTGAGTTCGTTATTTGCAGGTGTATCTCCTGCGCCGAAACAAGGACCGCAGAAGGCAGTTTTTACTGCTGCACCCGCTGCCATGAGTTCTGAGATCGCACCCTTTGCAACAAGATCCATAAATACCGGCTGAGAAGACGGATATACGGAAAGGGTAAAGATATCGTTTCCGGTCGAGCGTCCCTTCAGAATGTGCGCAGCCTCCATGACATTGGAATAGGTACCGCCTGCACATCCGGCGATGATACCCTGCTGTACCTGCAGCTTTCCGTTGACGATCTTATCTGTCATATGGAAATCCAGTTTTGCATTGTTTGTGATCTCAGCAGCATTGATCTCCACAGAGCGGAGGATATCCCCGAGATTTGCATTCAGTTCATCGATCTCAAAAGTATTGCTGGGATGGAAAGGAAGCGCTATCATCGGCTTCACAGTGGAGAGGTCCACATAAACCATTCCATCATAATAAGCCACATCCGCCGGATTCAGTTCCTTGTAAGCATCTGCTCTTCCATGCTCAGTCAGATACTGTTTTGTATCCTCATCTGTGCGCCATACAGAAGTCAGGCAGGTCGTTTCTGTCGTCATAACATCCACGCCGTTCCTGTAGTCAGTTGTCATGGAGCTTACACCGGGGCCTACAAATTCCATTACCTTATTTTTTACATAGCCGTTTTTGAATACAGCTCCGATAATAGCAAGGGCGATATCCTGCGGGCCGATTCCCGGATTGGGTTTTCCATCCAGATAGATTGCTACAACACCCGGATATGCAACATCATATGTATCTTTTAAAAGCTGTTTTACCAGTTCTCCGCCACCTTCACCGATCGCCATGGTTCCCAAGGCACCGTAACGGGTGTGGCTGTCAGAACCGAGGATCATGCGGCCGCAGCCTGCCATGGTTTCACGCATCACCTGATGAATGACTGCAAGATGCGGGGGAACATAAATTCCGCCATACTTTTTTGCAGCTGTAAGGCCGAAAACATGATCATCCTCGTTGATCGTGCCGCCAACCGCACACAGAGAATTGTGGCAATTGGTAAGAACATAGGGGAGCGGAAAAGTTTCCATACCGGATGCCTTTGCCGTCTGGATGATTCCAACAAAAGTAATATCGTGAGATGCCATTGCGTCAAAGCGGATCTTCAGCTGATCCATATTGCCGCTTGTATTATGCTGTTCAAGAATAGAATATGCGATCGTGCCTTTCTTTGCCTCATCTTTTGAAACATTGATCCCGGCTGCCTGTGCTTCCTGTTCCGACACGATCTGCTTTCCGTTCTTCAGATAAACGCCTCCGTCGTATAAACTGACCATATTCTGTTCTCCTTTTCGTTATGTCAATTTTGATTGGTCTTATTTCAGGCATAAAAGAGAGAAAATCCAAATGCCTATATAAAGTTCATTTTACTATTGCTCTTCCTTGGGGTCAAGTTTTTCTGCGTGTCTTGGCCATTTCCTGATCCTTTCTTTCCGGTTTCTTTCAATATTTCTTATCAACACTCCTCTATTTTCTTGTCAAGCAAAAAAAATAAGAGTATATTGTAGCCGTTAAAGGAGTGTGATGATCATGTGGAAGAAACTTGGAAAAAAGCAGCAGGGGATCTGCTGTATTTTATTGGCCGGATTTTTCTTTGCAATGATGGCACTTTTTGTTCGTCTTTCAGGCGATCTGCCCACCATGCAGAAAGCATTTTTCAGAAATGCCGTGGCAGCTTTGGTCGCTTTTATCCTTCTGCTTCGGACAAAAGAAAAATTCCGTATCGGAAAGGGAAATGTGCCCTTTTTGCTGATCCGCTCCATTGCGGGGTTCGGTGGGATCGTATTCAATTTTTATGCGATCGACCACATGCCCATTTCCGACGCCAATATGCTGAATAAATTGTCACCGTTTTTTGCGATCATCATGTCCTATTTTATCTTGCGGGAAAAGCCCAAAAAAGCAGAATGGATCGCGGTGATCATAGCCTTTACAGGCGCTTTATTTGTTATAAAACCAAGTTTTTCCTATGAAGCCTTACCCGCATTCCTAGGCGCGCTGGGCGGTCTCGGGGCAGGCATCGCCTACACATTTGTGCGGTATCTCGGCAATCGAGGGGAGAGAGGACCGCTGATCGTATTCTTTTTCTCTTCCTTTTCAACGCTTGTCATCCTTCCGTTTATGATCCTGGGCTATAAACCCATGACAATAACCCAGCTTCTCTTCCTGCTCGGAGCCGGTGCCTCGGCTGCAGGCGGACAACTTAGCATCACAGCGGCCTATTCAAAGGCGCCGGCAAAAGAGATCTCCGTTTTTGATTATGCACAGATCCTGTTTGCTGCTCTGCTTGGCTTCCTGATCCTGGGAGAGCTGCCGGATATACTGAGTTTTATCGGATACGCGATCATCATAGGGGCCGCGCTCTGGCGCTTCCTGGCGATCCGGGAAAGGCCGAAAAACAGCTGACAAAAAGGGGCTGATCAAATTGTGATCAGCCCCTATGCTTCTCTTTTTCTCTTTTATTTTCCTGTTTTTTGCAACAGCAGGGTACGCATCCCATTTGTTATGATCTCCTGATCCACCAGATGATCCGGACATCCGGAAACACAGATTGAACCGATCATTCCGGTATCCTGTATGAGGATCGGCATGCCGCCTCCTCCGCAGGCACTGGTCGATGGATCCATTTTGCAATCTTCCGGCGTCTCGCCATTCTTTTCAAGAAGCATACCGAAACGAAGGGAACCCATGCCCTGCGCCTCAACAACATTCCTTTTATATGCCAGCCATTTGTCGCTCTGCGGTGCAACGCCATCCTGAAAACAACGGTAAACCACAAGCCCGTTGATCGTAATCTCTACAGCGATCGGAAAGCCGTACTGAAAAGATTCTCTGTACAGGATCGTACCGAGTTCCATGGCATCTGCTCTTGAGAACGACGGATATACCAGCTCGTTCTCGAGCTCTGTCAATGTTTCATAATTAAATTCCATCTTGTTACATTCCCCTTTTTCTTTTACTCCCCTTGGTTTTAAAAACCTTTTCTACTATAGCACGATTTTATGTAAATGTCATGCAAAAGTTGTGCTTTTTGCTTTTTATTTACTATCCTGTACCTGCTCCGTCGTGATCCCTTTTCCTTCATTGGGGTGTTTTACGGAATATCCGACATCCACACAGAAGATCAGGATCCAGATAACACTGATGAGTACCACCAGCTTGCCGGGCAGCTTACGGATGCCGAAATCCATGAGCGGCGCCACCACATACACGATGACCATGCCCATAATACCGAAGATCAGCAGACCCTCTGCACATATCCTTCCGTTCAGGTTCAGGAAATATCCTGTGTAATTCCACCATCTCTGGCCGTTGTTGGCAAGTTCCATAAAGAAAGAAGTAAAATATTCCACCACTCCGCACAGAAGGATCGCAATGAAAAATTCCCGTACAGGCTTTCTGCGCAGCCGGAAAAGAGCCAACAGAATGATAATACCGCCGGTTCCGTAAATGGGAATCCAGGGTCCGTGGAGGAAACCACGGTTTACAAAACCATCCTTGGAAAGATGAAGGCTGACCTCCCAGATCCAGCCGATCACATTAAAGGACAGGAAGAGGATGATAATGCTGGAAAGTGAATAATAACGTGTATAGTTCAATGTATTCACCCACATACGGCGTTTCGACTCCGGAATCGGATACAGACGGCTGGGATAAACCTGACCCCTGAGCGCATCCCTGTCGATTCCTTTGTTCATTTTATCAACCTTATAAGCCTCCTGTGCTTCCGTACGTTTATTGTAGATCATTACAATACCGAACCAGCGGGCAAGAAATCCTCTGACACCTGTATAGGGATCCGGCATGGGATTTTCTTTGCTGAAGGTCTCGCTGACATCCGCATAAGTTTCTTCCAGCAGTTCTGTGGGAGGCACTTCAAAGAGCCATTTATCATTCAGTTTTTCGGCGGTTTCGATCTTCTTCTCGATTGCCTGCTCACGAAGCGCAGCGTAGAATTCAGCTCCTGTCGCGCTTAAATATGGGAAGGTAAAGAAAATATTCACCATCTGGAAACTGAGTGCACCCAAAAGATACCAGCCGATAAAACTTAGTTGGATCAGAAAGTATTGCATCTTGTGGCCATCCATCATCTTTCTGGAAAGCGTGATCGCTTCCTTTGCGCTCATATCTGGATTTTCCGCAAGGATATAAGGAACCATAGCATACGAGAAACTTTTGATGATCCCGCCGACAATAGTAAGATACCAGAGTGCCAGATAAATGGATTTAACAAACATAACCCAGGCTGTTCTGGCCCATTTTTTAACTTTCAGCAGAAAGAATGCTCTCTGAGCGGTACTCTTCTCATAGGTCCGGCCTTCCAGAAAAAATCTGCGGGAAATGACTTTCAGAACATTTTTGATCCATATGAATACAACAAAAGATAACACAAGTTTTAAAAGCGTGATCAACAGGTCTGCCGCACTTTTAGAGGAGACCAGAGATCGGATCATCTTCTGAAAAGAAACAGCAAAAGAGCCGCTGGATGCACCGTTTACGATCTGTGCCAGATAGCCGTTGGTCCGTCCGAGGACAACACTCATCGCGTCGCTGTTGCTCTGACTGGCAATCGACTGCAGCTGTTTCTGGATCGCTGTCACTTCTTCGCTAAAGACGTCAGCCAGACCGTCGTTGTCCGAAATATAGGTCTGATCACTCGTTTCTGTCTCTGCAGAACTTTCCGAAAGCATTTCCGAAAGCATCTCGTGTCCAAGAGTATCTGCCGCAGACTGAATGACCTGCACCTCAGCAGTGATGGCGCTGAAGGTATTATTGTATTCTATACCGGCGAATCCCAAAAGTACGCACAGCAATACAAATAACCAGTAATGATTTCGCATCGCATGACGCGCTCTTCCTTTTATATCTCTTCCTTTTGGCATTGCATCTTCCCCTCTTCCTGTCTGTATCGCACAATCTGTATACAGACCGATTTTCTATCCTCACATCCTAAAATTTTCAAAGATAAAATCAGATAAGATCAAGAAAAGTATACCAAGAATCTCCGTCCATGGCAATCGAAAGGATTGTTTTATGCTTTCTTGACTTTCGATCCCTCAAACCTTAAAATTTTCTCAGGAAATGCAGGAGAGGCTGGTCTTCTCCGGAAAGGACTTTCTTATGTATGAAGAATATTCCCGTACACTCAGCGAAACAGAACTGCAGCAATATTTAAACCGCATTGGCATTGCCGAAAAAAAAGAACCCACCCTGTCTTTTTTGGACGAGCTCATCCTGGCACATCAACTGACAGTTCCCTTCGAAACGCTTGATTCGTCTCTGTTTCACAAAAATCCGGATATTGACACCGATACTCTCTTTCAGAAAATCGTTGTAAATCGCCGGGGAGGCTATTGTTTTGAACTGAATTCTCTGTTCACCAGACTTCTGCTTGCTTTGGGTTTTGATGCATATTCCTGCTTTGCAAAGGTGGTACGCGGCAAAGACATGTCCGCCCCCATCCTGCTTCTGCACAGACTGAATATGATCCGACTGTCCGATGGGCTCTATCTCTGCGACGTCGGTTACGGCGGCCCGATGCCGGCCTGCGCGATTCCCGTAAGAGACGGTGCTTCCCGCACATGCCTGGGTGAGACCTTCCGATCCGTCAAAAGCTGCGACCCCTGGTGGTTTCTTGCGCGGACCACATCCACAGGAGAAGCAGAGAATGTGCTTATGTATTACCCCATGCCGCAATCTGATGCGGATTTTATTCCCATGAATCTGTTTGCCTCAGAAGACCCACGGTCTATCTTTACCCAAAAAGTCATGGCAAATTTGCGAACAATCCGGGGCAATATTTCCCTGACCGACTTTGAATTGACAATCCGATCCGGAAACTTAGTGGAAATGCAGTGTATCGCATCCTCTTCTGAAAGGGATGAGGTCCTGAAAAAATATTTCTCGATTGCAACCAATTGTGGATGATTTTGGGAACGCTAAGGGGCTGCCGCATTTTCGTGCGGCAGCCCCTTTTCCTTTTCCTTTTCCTTTTCACATCTCCTCCGGCCTCTGAAATTCATTTTTCCTGCCGGACTTACCAAACCGAATTTAACTTATGAAATTGCTACGCCGTAGCGTTCCATATTGAATTTGTT
>R11__coassemble_1088_pt1 | contig 16103 bp, 13 predicted proteins | sample R11__metabat2_high_PE_057 | metagenome-assembled genome bin R11 | reverse complement strand
GGCGATCGCGGTGGTCGGCTTTTATCTGCTCTGCATCAATGAGGACTTGCGTTTGTCTTCCGGAGATTTACTTTGTCTGATCTGCGCGGTCTGTTTTTCTGTACACATTATGGTGATAGACCATTTTGCGGCCGGCAACACAGACGCGATCATGATGTCCTGGGTGCAGTTTATGGTCAATGCTGCCATCTCTTCGGTGTTGATGCTTTTGTTTGAGAAACCGGTCCTGGCTGATATCTGGGGCGCGAGGATCACGATCCTCTATGCAGGAATCTTGTCAACCGGTATTGCCTACACCCTGCAGGTGGTGGCGCAGAAGAAAGTCAATCCGACCATAGCGATCCTGATCATGAGTCTGGAGTCGGTTTTTGCAGCTCTGTCCGGCTGGCTGATCCTGCAGGAATCTCTGTCTCCCAAGGAACTGCTGGGCTGCATACTGGTGTTTATCGCAGTCATCCTGGCACAGGTTCCCCTTCCTGCAAGTGGAAAAAATAAACATGTGTCCGATGTGACAGGGGAGTAACCATATAAGTCTGTCGAAGCAAGCCTTAACAGCAAAAACGAAGAACCCGCCGTTTCCGGCGGGTTCTCGTTGTTCTTCATGAGGGGGAGGTTTAACGAATCTATATAAATGGAATGAAATCCTTATTGTTTTCTCTGTACCGTCTTGTTTTTTCTCTTGCTTGATCTTATGGTCTTATCATATCCGCCAATTGTGACATGCCTGTGTCGCAAAAAGAAAGAAATTATAAAAATCATAAAGAAAAACGGACGGAAAGGTGTCTATTTTCTGAAACGATGGTATACTGAAAACACAGGGAAACAAATGTTCACCCTGAAGGATAAGGGAGGATATGGGAATGGTTTCGATCATTACAGAAGAAATATATCAGCAGATCCGGGCGTGTGTAAAAACTGCGGGAGACCGGCTTACGGAAGCAACAGATATACACACAGAGGAGAAGACTGACTTTAAAAATCTTGTCACTCAATACGACAAAAATACACAGGCATATCTGATGTCTGTTCTGGGAGAGATCCTGCCGGAAGCGACTTTCCTCTGCGAGGAAGAGGATGTGGCAGATACATCCGGCGCTTTTGTATTTGTGGTCGATCCGATCGACGGTACGACAAATTTTGTGAAAGGATATGCCATGAGTGCGGTTTCTGTGGCACTGCTTTACCGGGGAGACCTGCAGCTTGGCATGGTCTACAATCCTTTTACCGGGGAATTTTTTGAGGCACGGAAAGACGGCGGAGCCTTTTTGAACGAAAAGAGGATCCGGGCAACACAGGAAGGCATGAACACATCGCTGGCGGGTTTTGGAACATCACCTTATTACAGTGAATACAGGGACAGAACGACCCAACTGGTCCGCAGGCTTATGGACTGCAGTGTCGATATCCGCAGAGGCGGTTCTGCGGCGCTGGATCTTTGTTATGTAGCAGCAGGGCGGCTTTGCTCTTTCTTTGAATGTCGGCTTTCACCATGGGATTTTGCGGCGGGCATCTGTATCGTGCAGGAAGCCGGCGGCATGGTTACGGATTTTCAAGGGTCTGTGCCGGACTGTATCAGGAAAAGCAGCATTGTCGCAGGCGGGCCGAAGGGCTACGCGCAGATGATGGACATCATCGGAGGAAAATGATTTGCAGTATATCGCGATCGATCTGAAATCGTTTTACGCATCAGTAGAATGTGCGGAACGGGGGCTGGACCCGCTTCACACCAATCTGGTGGTTGCGGATGCATCGAGAACGGAGAAAACGATCTGTCTGGCGGTTTCCCCATCGCTGAAGGCTTTTGGCATATCGGGAAGAGCCCGCTTGTTTGAGGTGGTGCAGCGCGTGAAGGAGATCAACGCAGAGCGGCAGCGGCATGCACCCGGTGGAAAATTCGGCGGAAGTTCCTTCCGGGATGTGGAACTGCGGATGCATCCGGAAATGGAACTGGATTATATTGTGGCCTCCCCGCGTATGGCATTATATATGGAGTACAGTACCCGGATCTATCAGATCTATCTCAAATATATCGCGCCGGAAGATATCCATGTCTATTCGATCGACGAAGTGTTTATTGATGCGACACCATATCTGAATACTTATCGGATGACAGCGAGAGAACTGGCTGAGAAGATGATCGCCGACGTGCTCGATGCGACCGGGATCACCGCCACAGCGGGTATAGGGACCAATCTTTATCTGTGTAAGATCGCCATGGATGTCATGGCTAAAAAGATACCGCCGGATGAGAACGGGGTGCGCATAGCGGAGCTTGACGAGATCAGCTACCGGAAAGAACTCTGGGACCATAAACCGATCACGGACTTCTGGCGGATCGGACGCGGATACGAGAAGAAACTGAAAGCAAACGGTTTATTTACCATGGGAGATGTTGCAAGATGTTCTCTGGGCGGCGACAGGGATTTTCATAATGAGGATCTGCTTTTCCGGCTTTTCGGAATCAATGCAGAGCTTTTGATCGATCATGCATGGGGATATGAGCCGTGCACGGTCGCCGATATTAAAGCTTACAAACCTGAGAGCAGCAGCATTTCCGCGGGGCAGGTTCTTTCGTGTCCCTATAATTTTCAGAAAGGCAGGCTGATCGTCCGGGAGATGACGGATCTGCTTGTGCTGGATTTGGTGAAAAAGGATCTGGAAACGGACCAGATGGTTTTGACGATCGGTTACGATGTTGAGAATCTGACCGATCCGGAACGAAGAAAGAGATACCGTGGTGCGGTGAAGCGGGATCATTACGGAAGAAGTGTTCCCAAACACGCACACGGGACAGCAGGGCTGGAGAGGTTCACCTCTTCGACGGCCATCATCATGGAGGCGGTGCTGGAACTCTATGATAAGATCGTGGACCGGGATCTGCTGATCCGGCGGATCAATGTGGTTGCGGGCAGAGTGGTCAGACGCAACAGAAAAAAAACGGAGGCGAGCTATGAACAGCTCAGCCTGTTTGACCTGAAAAACGATGCGGAATATGACACTGTGTGTGACGCCGAAAAGAGGGCAGTACAGAAACAACTCCGCTCAGAGGAAACACTGGACCGGGAGCGCAGAATGCAGGAAGCCATGCTGGAGATTAAGCAAAAGTTTGGGAAAAATGCCATTTTGAAGGGAAACAATCTGGAAGAAGGCGCTACCTCCATAGAACGGAACAGGCAGATCGGAGGACACAAGGCATGAGCAGCGGAAGGTACGATGATATCCTCTATCTGAATCGGCCGGAATCCCGCCATCCGAGAATGAGCCGGGAGAACAGAGCGGCACAATTCGCACCGTTTGCCGCGCTTACGGGATATGAGGCCTGCATTGAGGAAGAAGGAAGACTTACAGAAAGACGCCGGGACCGAGAGGAGGACAGCAGGGCGCTGCTGGATGAAAAACTGCGGATCCTCCGCAATCGTATCAGCGAGAAACCGGAGATCGAAGTTACCTGGTTTTGTCCGGATACAAGAAAGGCGGGCGGCAGCTATCGGACAGCATGCGCAAGAGCGCTGAAGCTGGATGCATATCATGCCGTGTGCCTTCTGGAGGATGGAAGTGAGATCCCCGTCCGAGAGATTTTTGATATGAAAGGGGAGATCTTTCACGGCCTGGAAGACGATTTTGCCTGAACTGATTTTAGGAAAACTCTGATTCAATCAGTTTTTTTGGATGATTATTGCAAAAACTAAAGCTTTTCATTGGAAAAATGTACAAAAAGTACATGTTTGGCAAGAAATATACTAAAAAAATACACAAAGCACAACGCGTTGTGATATAATAAAAAATAATATTTTTCATCAAGAGGTGATTGCATGATTAAAAAAGAAATGATTGCCATGCTTCTTGCAGGCGGTCAGGGCAGCCGGCTTGGCGTTCTGACAGAAGAAGTGGCAAAACCTGCTGTTGCATTTGGCGGAAAGTACCGGATCATCGACTTCCCATTGAGCAACTGCATCAATTCCGGTATCGATACAGTTGGTGTATTGACCCAGTATCAGCCGCTCAGACTGAATACGCATATCGGCATCGGCATCCCCTGGGATCTAGACCGCAATGTCGGCGGTGTTTCTGTGCTTCCCCCCTACGAGAAGAGCAGCAACAGCGAATGGTATACAGGAACGGCAAATGCGATCTTCCAGAATATGGCCTATATGGAAAGATACAATCCCGATTATGTTTTGATCCTTTCCGGAGATCACATTTATAAAATGGATTATGAGGTGATGCTGGATTACCATAAGGCAAACAAAGCAGATGTCACGATCGCCTGCATGCCTGTTCCCATTGAGGAGGCAAGTCGTTTTGGTGTGATGATCGCCGATTCTACAGGCCGTATCAGTGAGTTCGAAGAAAAACCGGAACACCCGCGCAGCAATCTGGCTTCCATGGGCATTTATATCTTCTCATGGCCGGCGCTGAAGGAATCCCTGATAGCACTCAAAGACCAGCCCGGATGCGATTTCGGAAAACATATCCTGCCCTATTGCAGAGACAAGGGAAAACGTCTTTTTGCTTATGAGTTTACGGGATATTGGAAAGATGTCGGAACGCTTGGCTCTTACTGGGAAGCAAATATGGAGCTGATCGACATCATTCCCGAATTCAATCTGTACGAAGAATTCTGGAAGATCTACACCAAGAGTGAAGTGATCCAGCCTCAGTATATCTCCGAGAACGCAGTGCTGAACCGCTGTCTGATCTCTGAAGGCTGTGAGATCTATGGCGAAGTCTACAACTCTGTGCTCGGCGAAGATGTCCGCATCGAACCCGGCGCGGTGATACGCGATTCCATTATTATGGGACACACAAAGATCGGTGCCGGCAGCATTATCGAAAAATCGATCATAGCGGAAGATGTCAAGATCGGCAAAAATGTACATTTCGGTGTCGGTGAAGAGGCGCCGAATGTGATGAAGCCAAGCGTATATGGCTGGGGCCTTGTAGTTGTTGCCGAAGGTTCTATTGTTCCGGATGATGTTCAGGTTGGTAAAAACTCCTGTATTTCCGGCATTACCATGTCAGAGGATTACCCGGATGGTATTCTTCCTGGCGGCAGTGCACTTGTGAAAAAGGAGGCTAAGTAAGATATGAGAGCATTAGGAATTATTCTTGCCGGCGGCAATTCCGGCAAAATGAAAGAACTGTCCAGCAAACGTGCGATCGCAGCTATGCCGGTAGCCGGCAGTTATCGCAGCATCGATTTCGTTCTCAGTAATATGACAAATTCCCATGTTCAGCGGGTGGCAGTGCTCACACAGTATAATGCAAGATCTCTGCACGAACATCTGATGTCCTCCAAATGGTGGGATTTCGGAAGGAAGCAGGGTGGTCTCTATGTATTTACCCCTACTGTAACAAACGAAAACAGCTGGTGGTATCGCGGTACCGCAGATGCGATCTATCAGAACCTCTCCTGGCTGAAAAACTGCCATGAGCCCTATGTCATCATCGCTTCCGGCGATGGCGTTTATAAGATGGATTTTAATAAGGTTCTGGAGTATCATATCGCCAAACGAGCCGACATTACGATCGTATGCACAGAGTGTAAAGAGAAGGATACCGGCAGATTCGGTGTGCTGCGCATGAACGAGGACCATAGGATCGAGGAGTTCGAAGAAAAACCCATGGTCTCCGATTCTAATATGATCTCAACAGGTATCTATGTTGTGCGCCGCCGTCTGCTCATTGAGATGATCGAGCAATGTGCGGAAGAGGGTCGCTACGACCTGGTGAAAGATATCTTTATCCGCTATAAGAGTGTGAAGCGGATCTTTGGTTATGAGCTGAATTCCTATTGGAGCAATATTGCTACAGTAGATTCTTATTTCCAGACCAACATGGACTTCCTGAAACCGAACGTAAGAAAACATTTCTTTACCGGATATCCGGGGATCTATTCCAAGGTCGAAGACCTGCCGCCGGCAAAATACAACCCGGGCAGTCTTGTGAAAAACAGCCTGGTATCCAGTGGCTGCATCGTAAACGGTGTGATCGAGAATTCTGTGGTATTTAAGAATGTTTACATTGGCAACAATTGTGTGATCAAGAATTCCATCATTTTGAATGATGTCTATATCGGCGATAACACACATATTGAGAATTGTATTGTTGAGAGCCACGATACGCTCAAGCCGAATTCTTATTATGCCGGCAGTCCGGAACAGATCAGGATCGTTCTCGAAGAAGGCGAACGGTACACGATCTGAGTCGAAGCGGTGTAAGAAAAAGAAATGCAGATATCTGCAATATATGAGGGAGAAAAAAATGCAGATTACAGATGTGCGTGTAAGAAAGATTGCACGCGAAGGTAAAATGAAGGCGGTAGTTTCCGTCACGATCGATAATGAGTTTGTTGTTCATGATATTAAGGTGATCGAAGGCGATAAGGGTCTCTTTATAGCGATGCCGAGCAGGAGAACGGCAGAAGGAGAATACCGGGATATCGCACATCCGATCAATTCCTCCACAAGGACGGCACTACAGGATATCATCCTGAAGAAGTATGAAGAAGCATCCCTTTCGGAGGATGAAGAACAGATTTAAGGCTTGCGGAACAGCGCGGACCAGAATGAAACAAAGACTATGTAAGACCTGGACAAAAATTCGCATGTAAGGCGATGACCTTGCATGCGAATTTTTGCCGCTTCATGGCAGAATGCATATTTGGTGTAAGCGGGGCATCACCCCCCCCAGACTGCGCGATCAAAAAGTCTTGCAGGAAAGATGGATCTGCTGCAAAATAACCATATAGACAGGTAAGATACCATAGAAAAGGAGAGGATGATCATATGAATCTGCCGGCAGCCTTTACGAAGAGAATGAAGCAGATGCTGGGCGCTGAATATGACGCGTTTATGAGCAGCTATTTTGTCCCACGCACTTATGGGATGCGCGTAAATACACGCAGGATCAGCCCGGAGGAATTTGGAAAAAGAGCGCCGTTCGATCTGGAGCGGATTCCGTGGATCGAAAATGGTTTTTTTTATAAAGACGAAGTCCGACCGTCGGCCCATCCCTGGTATCAGGCAGGGGTATATTATCTGCAGGAACCGAGTGCCATGACACCTGCGAACCGTCTCCCGGTGGAACCTGGAGAGCGGGTACTGGATCTATGCGCCGCGCCGGGCGGCAAGTCGACAGAATTGGCTGCGAAGCTTAAGGGAGAAGGACTACTCGTGGCAAACGACATCAGTCTGCCGAGAACCAGGGCACTGCTGCGAAATCTTGAACTGTTCGGCACGGAAAATATGTTTGTCCTGAATGAAAAGCCCGAAAAGCTTGCCGGAAGTTTTCCGTGCTTTTTTGATAAGATCCTTGTCGATGCCCCCTGTTCCGGTGAAGGGATGTTTCGGAAAAACGAAGAGGCAGCGCAGGACTGGTCAGAGGAAAAATCTGCAGCATGTGCAGCAACACAAAGGAGCATTCTGGAAAGTGCTTATAAGATGCTAAGGCCCGGCGGGCTGCTCATGTATTCTACCTGCACATTTGCACCGGCGGAAAATGAACAGTCAGTCAGCTATCTGTTGGAGAAGCATGAGGATATGAAGCTGATTCCGATTGCACCCTATGAGGGCTTTTCGGCCGGTGTGCCGGAATGGGGGAACGGAGATCCATCCCTTGCCTTGTGTGTTCGAATCTGGCCGCACAAAATGCCTGGAGAAGGGCATTTTATGGCACTTATGAAAAAAAGCGAAGAGAGCCGGAAAAATCTTTGCACTTTCGTTCCAAACACCAAAGTTTCGCAAACAATAGCCAGTGATCGTCGTAGCGGAATAGATCGGAAATCACGAAAAAAAGATGTGGATTTCGGAAGGAAAGCGGACCGTGATCAGCGGAAGCTTATAGAAGCCTTTCAGGAGGAGACCGGAATGGATCTTCCTGCGGATCAGCTGGTTTTCCAAAACGAAAAAGTTTACTGGAAAACAGATCTGCCGGATTCAGCTGCGGGCCTGCAGTTTATCAGGAACGGCATGTTTCTGGGTGAGTGCAGAAAGGGACGTTTTGAACCTTCCCAGCCCTTGGCGCTGGCAGCATTCGGTAAGTCGGATCCAGGTGAAACCCATGGAATCTTCGGAATCCATGAGATCAGCCATATAAACCTCTTTTCTGGCGACCAGCGAATCGATCAGTATCTCAGAGGAGAGACGATCATCACAGACGACGATTCAGGCAAAAATGGATGGAAAATCGTCTGTGTGGATGGTTTTCCGCTGGGTTGGGGCAAAAAAAATAACAGTATTCTAAAAAACAAGTATTTGTGTAGTTGGAGGAAAAAATAAACCAGATATTGTATAAAATAAGAAAAATCTGATACAAATTAGTTATAACTTATTACACTCATGTTACAAAAAATTAAAAAAGTGCTTTTATTTTTTAAAATATAGTGCTATAATGAGGACGGTGCCGGGCGTAGCATACTTTTTATGCTTTGGTGCCGGTCTCTTCCAAGGGGAGATTTAAACGGAGGAGACAAGGGGTTACACATGAGGTGTAAGAAATGAATAAAAAGAAAAGATTCTATGTGTTCCTTGCCATGCTGCTTTGTTTGGTATTGGTTGTCCCCTGTTATGCTTCTTCCACACAGGACCTGATCACGGAGGCTCAGGAAGAAAAAGAACAGGCAGAACTGGAACTGGCGGATACAGAAGAGCTGATCGCTTCTCTGGAATCCAAAAAAGGAGAATCTGAAGCTTATTTATCTGAGCTTAACCAACAGTTAACCACATTAACAGAGAATTTATTAAGTCTTCAGCAGCAGTACAGCGATAAACAGCAGGAACTGGTCAATGTCCAGGCTGAACTCGATGCTGCAAACCAGGACGAGAGTGAGCAGTACGAGGATATGAAGGTTCGTATCCAGTACATGTATGAAAATTCCACAAGCTCAGGGATCCTCGAAGCGCTGTTCTCAGCAGAGAGCTTTACCGATTTCCTGAATCGGGCGGACAATATGTCGGAACTGAATCGGTACGATAGGGAAATGCTCGATCAGTATCAGGAAACGATCCTGACTGTCCAGGAGAAAAAAACACAGGTAGAGCAGGAGCAGGCTGAGATCGTAGAGCTGCAGGATGCCTGCTATGCACAGCAGGAGCAGATTCAGACACTTTACGAGGCAACCTACAATCAGATCCGTGAGTTCGCCATGGATCTGGAAGGCGCAGAAAGTGAAGCCTCCAATCTGCTTACCCAGATAGAGGCACAAGAGGAGCAGCTGGACCAGCTGTTCTATCAGAAACAGCAGGAAGAACTGGAAGCCCAGCGCGCTGCAGAAGAAGCGGCAGCGCAGGCAGCAGCCGAAGCGGAAGCGGCACAGGCGGCAGCCGAAGCGGCAGCCTCCGGCGCAGAATCATCACAGGAAGCTGTCCAGGAAACTGCAGTAAGTGTGGAAAGCCCCGTAGCTTCTGCAAGCGATACATCGTCTGCCGAAACATCTGAATCAGCGGCAGCGGATACTTCAACAGCGAGTAGTGGTACCTATCTTGGGAACTTTACCCTGACAGCATATTGTTCCTGTTCGAAATGCTGTGGAAAATGGTCGGCAAATGCCGGAATGACAGCCAGCGGTGTTTACGCACAGCAGGGCGTAACAGTGGCCATGGGCGGAGTACCTTTCGGGACGCAGCTGTTGATCAACGGAAATGTATATACCGTTCAGGATCGTGGAACAGCCTACGGTCATGTGGATATCTATTTCAACAATCATGCAGACGCAGTTGCATTTGGATTGAAGCATGCGGATGTCTATCAGTTAAATTAAGTAGAAAGAAAATTGGGCAAGGGAGTTTCTCCCCTGCCCGATGTCTTTTTTTCTGGAAAGTCCATTAAAATATTGACAAAAACCGCAGAAAAAAATACTATTAAACATTGAGGTGTAAATGATGCTTCATTTCCTGCCTTTGTGTATTTTCTCCGAAAACGGGGAATGTTCAGCAGAAAGGAAGACAGCAGGAGTGGCAGTGTATAAAAAGGACAGACATTGTCCGAAAAAGGAGAAAAAATGGATATTATATCTGTTAGAGAAATTTTCAGAAACAAGGAAGCCTATTATGACAAAAAAGTAACGGTCGGCGGTTGGGTCAGATCAAACAGAGCACAAAAATCTTTTGGCTTTATCGTGCTGAATGATGGTACTTTTTTTGAACCGATTCAGATCGTATACGCGGACGGACTGGAAAATTTCGCGGTTCTTGGCAAAGTGAACGTCGGCGCTGCTCTTATTGTTACAGGAACTTTGGTCGCAACACCGGATGCAAAGCAGCCTTTTGAGATCCAGGCAGAACAGGTACAGGTGGAAGGCGATTCGACAAGCGACTATCCGCTCCAGAAAAAGAGGCATACAATGGAGTATTTAAGAACGATCCCCCATCTGCGTGCCAGAACCAATACATTTCAGGCTGTTTTCCGTGTGAGGAGTCTCTGCGCTTACGCGATTCATAAATTTTTTATGGAAAGAGATTTTGTGTATGTGCATACACCGCTGATCACAGGTTCCGACTGCGAGGGCGCCGGAGAGATGTTCCGGGTAACGACACTCGATCTGAACGACGTTCCGAAAACAGAAGACGGTGAAGTGGATTTTACACAGGATTTCTTTAATAAATCCACAAACCTTACGGTTTCCGGACAGCTGAACGGTGAGACCTATGCCATGGCTTTCAAAAATATCTATACGTTCGGTCCTACTTTCCGCGCTGAAAATTCCAATACAACCAGACATGCGGCTGAGTTTTGGATGATCGAACCTGAGATTGCTTTTGCAGATCTGAAAGATGATATGATCCTTGCCGAGAGTATGGTGAAGTATATCATCAATTATGTGCTGGAAAATGCGCCGGAAGAGATGGAATTCTTTAATAAATTTATCGATAAAGGTCTGATCGAGCGCCTGAAACATGTGGCCGGTTCCGATTTCGGACATGTTACATATACAGAAGCGATAGAGATCCTTGAAAAACATAATGACAGATTCGATTACAAGGTTTCCTGGGGCGTGGATCTCCAGACAGAGCATGAGCGTTTCCTGACAGAAGAAATCTTCAAACGTCCTGTTTTTGTTACGGATTATCCCAAGGAGATCAAGGCTTTTTATATGAAGCTGAACGATGATGGGAAAACCGTTGCAGCTATGGACTGCCTGGTTCCCGGAATCGGCGAGATCATCGGCGGTTCCCAGCGTGAAGACGATTACGAACTCCTTGGCAGAAGAATGGATGAGCTGGGCCTGAACAGAGACGATTACGATTTTTATATGGATCTTAGAAAATACGGTACCGCAAGACATGCCGGGTTCGGTCTGGGATTTGAGCGAATGGTCATGTATGTTACAGGCATGACAAACATCCGCGACGTCATTCCATTCCCGAGAACAGTAAATAACTGCTGTCTGTGATCCCATCAGAATTGAACATACAGGAAGGAGCAAAATTATGGGAAGTATCACCATTCCGGAGGGCTATAAGAGCCCGCAGACGATCCGCGAGACAGAGATCGCGATCAAGGAAGTAAAAGATTATTTTGAAAAGGCACTTGCTGATGCGCTGAACCTGACACGTGTCTCTGCGCCGCTTTTTGTCATCCCGTCAACCGGTCTGAACGATAACCTGAACGGTGTGGAGCGTCCGGTGAAATTCGGAATCCTTGAGCAGGGCGACATGGAGGTGGAAGTGGTTCATTCTCTTGCAAAATGGAAAAGAATGGCCCTGCGCGATTACGGCTTTCATCCGGGAGAAGGCCTTTACACAGATATGACGGCGATCCGTCGGGACGAGGAAACAGACAATTTCCATTCCATCTATGTAGACCAGTGGGACTGGGAAAAAGTGATCGAGAAAAAAGACCGTAATATCGATACTTTGAAGGAGACTGTCTTCCGAATCTATATGGCAATCAAACAGACAGAATATTATATGTGCGGAAAGTATCATTTTATGGATCCCTTCCTGCCAAATGAAATTTCTTTTGTGACGACCCAGGAACTTTTGGATATGTATCCGGATAAGACACCCCGGGAGAGAGAGTCACTGATCGCAAGAGAAAAAGGTGCCGTATTCCTTATGCAGATCGGAGATAAGCTCTCCAACGGTGAAAAACACGATGGAAGGGCACCGGACTATGATGACTGGGCACTGAACGGCGATATCATTGTATATTATCCTGTTTTGGATACTGCACTGGAACTGTCCTCTATGGGCATCAGGGTGGATGAGGATTCCATGGCTGCCCAGCTCGAAAAAGCAGGCTGCCCGGAGCGCGCTTCCATGCCTTTCCAGAAAGCCGTTCTCGAGAAAAATATGCCATACAGCATCGGAGGCGGTATCGGTCAGTCCAGGATCTGTATGTTCTTCCTTCAGAGGGCTCATATCGGTGAGGTACAGTCTTCTGTATGGCCGCCGGAAGTAAGAGAAGAGGCGAAAAAACATTCCGTGAATATTTTATAATATGCAAATCGGCAGGCCTTTTGTCTGGTTTACGCATGTTTGAAAAACGAAACTTTTGCGAGTTTAGATAAGGAATATAAAAATGGTAAAACACGTGATCTTATGGACACTCAAAAAGGAACTTGAGGTCGCTGAAAAAGAAAAGGTGAAGCTTGGCATCAAGGAAGGCCTGGAAGGTCTGAAGGGAGTGGTGCCCGGCCTCATAGAGATCAAAGTAAACATAAACGGATTGGAAAGCTCCAATGCGGATCTTATGCTGGATTCTTCTTTTGTGGATGAGGCGGCATTGAAAGCATATGCGGTTCATCCGGCACATGTTGCGGTTGCAGATGGCCGTGTGCGCCCCTATACAGCATCCAGGGTATGCCTGGACTATGTTGTAGAATAACTCCTGCAGTGATATAATAACCCCGGGTGTCCCGGTTCCGGGAGGAGTGCGGCTTGCCGTACCGTCGGTGTCTCGGTGCAAATATTGAGTGAACATCCCGGAGAACACGCGACGGCCGGGGACCCTTTGCGAATTTGGACACGTGTATGAAAAAAAGGGAGGTCTTCGGATGATAGAACAGCTTCAGGCACAAATCCGGGAAAAGGAAGCACTTGTTAAGGAATGCTATGCCAGAATGGGCGAAGCCTATTTTAAAAAGTATAACGGCTCTGTTCCGGATGTAGAAACGGCGTCCGCAGCTGTCGAAGCCAAAATGCATCTGGACGAGATCATCGCGCTGCAAGATCAGATCCGCGCCGAGCAGGGAATCATTCAATGTAAAGCCTGCGGGGGAGATGCTTCTGTGGATGACTTTTTCTGCCCTAACTGCGGCCATCGTATGAAAGAGCCGATTCAGGAATCTGCAAAGAATGTCTGCCCTTATTGTGGTGAGAAAGTAGATGCGGATCAGATGTTTTGTACCAAATGCGGCAATCAGCTGCAAACATGGGAACAGGCGGAAGAAATGGAAGATACAGACAGCGAAACGGGGATGCCGGAAGATGACCTTGAATTGACCTGTCCTTATTGCGGAGAAAGACTGGAAAGCGATTCGGTATTCTGTTTTAATTGCGGTCGGAAATTGCAGGACGATTTTACAGACGCGCCGGAGATACCTGAAGATATGGGCGGTACAATAGAAAAGACAGGCACAGCAGGAACCTGCCCTAAGTGCAACGCACCGGTGGATGAAGACCAGCTGTTTTGTATAGAGTGTGGGACAAAACTTTAAAAATACGGGCTGACATACTATGATTCAGAAGTCATAATATGTCAGCCTTTTATCTTGGCCGGATCATATACTCGTTGAAAGCATAAAACACGTCCATGTTCTGGTGCAAATGACCTTGCATGTGTTTTTTTTAGATGTTAATATCTTAGCAGAATGCGGAGGTATTTATCATAGATTAATTTTATACTTCAAAGGAGGCTAAGGTAAATGAATCCAGTATTTTGGTACGCTGTACTTGCTGTGGTTGTGGTGGCGCTTGTCTATGTGGCATACAATTACAGAAAAGTAAAGAAGATGCCTGAGGGTACAGAAGAAATGGCAGAAATGGCTGCTATTATCAGAAGCGGAGCAGCTACATTCCTCAAGGCAGAATTTAAGGTGATCATCATCATTGATATCATCATCGCGCTTGTATTCAGTCTGTTTATAGAGACTACAAGTGGAATCACATTTCTAATCGGAGGACTTATGAGTTCTCTTGTCTGCATCATAGGTATGCGGTCTGCAACATATGCAAATGTTCGTACAGCAAACAAGGCGCGTGAATCTCTTTCGATCGGAGAAACAGTAAAGGTTGCCCTTTGCGGCGGCAGTGTGAGCGGCATTGCTGTCCAGGGCTTTGGATTACTGGGATTGCTGATCGTTCTGATCGTTTGGGGTGTGGATCCTTCTGCATCCGGTCATGGATTGATCGCAAGTCTTAACTGCAACCCATCGATCATGCGAATCACTACTTATTCGCTCGGATGCTCGATCGTTGCCATGTTTAACCGTGTTGCGGGTGGAAATTATACCAAAGCAGCGGATATCTCTTCGGATATTCTGGCAAAGATCCGTCATGATATGCCGGAAGACGACAGCCGTGTTCCAAATGTCATTGCCGATTTTATCGGCGATAATGTCAACGATATTGCGGGCAACTGTTCCGATCTGCTGGAGAGCTTTGTTGCTACCATGGCAGCGTCCATCATGATCGCTGTTACACTGTTTGTCAATTCTTATGTGGACATTCCGCAGGAAACCTTTATTTCCATGGTCATCTTCCCCATCCTGTTTGCGGGTGTCGGACTTGTGGGATGCCTTGTGGGACTTTGTTTTGCGGCTGTGAAAAAGATGGGAGATGATCCTTCAAGGGAGCTGAATTTTGCATCATGGCTTTCTGCCGGGATCACGCTGGTGCTCGGTCTGGTGGCATGTTATTTTATGTTCGCAAATGTTCCTTCGTATGCAGACATGACGGTTGGCTGGATCTCACCGTGGATCTCATCTGTATTCGGAATCGCCAGCGGAATCGCGATCGGAAGCATTACGGAATATTATACGAGTGATAAATATAAACCGACCAAGATCCTTGCGGAGATGGCAACAGAAGGTGAAGCCTTTGTCGTAACAAAGGGCGATGCCATCGGATCACGTTCTGTACTTTTCCCAATTCTTATCATTGGTGTGTCTCTTTTCATCTCAGGAAAGATCTGTGGTACATACGGAATCGCTATTTCAGCGCTGGGAATGCTTTCGTTTGTAGGCGCGACGGTTTCCATCGATGCGTTCGGTCCTATTGCTGATAATGCAGGTGGTCTGGCAGAGTCCTGTCATCTTGACCACAATGTACGAATTATCACAGATAAGCTGGATTCTGTCGGAAATACGACAGCTGCGATCGGAAAAGGTTTCGCGATCGGCTCTGCAGCCTTTGCAACCGTATCGTTGATCACAGCTTATGTTGGAAACTATGCTTCCGGCGGAAGCGAGCCTGTACTGAATATGGCTTCCTTCGTAGTAATAGCGGGCGGCCTGATCGGCGGCGCTCTGATCGAATACTTCTCGGCTATGCTTACAGATAACACCATCGAATCGGCAAAACTTATGGCGGATGAAGGAGATAAGATGCTTTCCATTCCCGGCGTGCTCGAAGGAAAGGTGAAACCTGATTACAATAAGCTGATCAGTATGGCAGCAAGCCAGGCACTTAAGAAGATGGTGGTTCCGTCCGTGCTTGCACTTTGTATTCCGGTGGTAGGCGGTTTCCTGTTCGGCGTTCAGTTCGTAGGAGGTATCCTTGTCGGCGCGACGATCGTAGCGATCCCGAGAGCGATCTTTATGGGAAATTCGGGCGGCGCCTTCGATAATGCCAAGAAATATATTGAAGCAGAAAGTATTCCGGGTCACGGAAAGGGTTCAGCAGCACATAAGGCTGCGGTTACCGGTGATACCATAGGTGATACGCGTAAGGATGTTGTGGGTGTTGCGTTGGATATCTTTATTAAGAGCATGTCTACAGTAGCAAATACACTTGCATCACTTTTCTCAACAATAACACTGATTCATTGATGATGCATATGTCATCTGGTCTTGAATGAACAGGGAAGGGCTGTCGCATAATGCGACAGCCCTTTGATAATTCCCGAAAGTTGTTGTGATCAGAAGCTGTGACCACCACCAC
>R11__coassemble_1059_pt1 | contig 16397 bp, 16 predicted proteins | sample R11__metabat2_high_PE_057 | metagenome-assembled genome bin R11 | reverse complement strand
ATATTGTGGCGGATCATATCATAGCAGAGGTGAAGGCGCATCGGGCTTTGTGGTTTGAGGGGATTAAAGAGTCTCTGACACAGCTGAAGAAGGCCGGCTACGAGATGGTGATCCTTTCAAACTGTCGTCAGCATCAGGCGGATGCGCATTGGGAGGCTTTCCATATGGACAGGTGGTTTAAGGCTTTTTACAACTGTGAATCCTTTGGCGGTTTTGTCCACAAATCTGAGATCGTAAGGCAGGTTGTGAAAAAACATCCGGGGCCTTTTATCATGGTAGGGGACCGTTCTTCGGACCGTGAGATCGCAGAATCGATCGGTGCACCATTTGTCGGCTGCCTTTATGGCTTTGGCAGCAGGGCTGAACTGGAAGGCGCTGCTATGATGATCAATGATCCTGCTGACCTGGTCGAGATCGATCGCCTTTCGGAACACAAAAAATTTATGAAGGAAGCCCTCCGGCAGGCAAAAAAGGCTGAGGCACTCGAGGAAGTACCGATCGGCTGTGTGATCGTGAAAGATGGAAAAATCATCGCCAGGGGTTATAACCGACGCAATACAGATCGAAACACACTTTCTCATGCGGAATTAAATGCTATCCGCAGGGCAAGTAAAAGACTTGGTGACTGGCGGCTTGAGGGCTGTACGATGTATATTACATTGGAACCATGTCAGATGTGTGCCGGCGCATTGGTCCAGTCTCGCATGGACCGGATCGTGATCGGCAGTATGAATCCCAAAGCCGGCTGTGCCGGATCGGTCATGAATCTGCTGCAGGTAAAAGAATTTAATCATCAGGTGGATATTCTGGAAGATGTGCTCCACACAGAATGCAGTAGTATGCTGACAGAATTTTTCAGAAGATTGCGCAATAAAAATAAGAATCATTGACGAAAGCTGAGAAACACTTTATAATGTTCATGGCGCTGGCCGAACGGAGATGTACTCAAGTGGTCATAAGAGGTCGCACTCGAAATGCGATAGGTCCTTTTTGGGCGCGTGGGTTCGAATCCCACCGTCTCCGTGGTTTATGTAAGCGAAAATCCTTTAAAATAAAGGGTTTTCGCTTATTTCTTTGCTGAAAAAACGGTGTTACACTATGTTACACCTCACATCGAGAGCATTACTGATGCTATCGATCTTTTCCTGCAACGGTACAGTAGACCGTACATAGCTGTGCATAGTGGTCACGAAGGACTTGTGTCCCATAAAACGTCTGATTTCCTCGTTCGAAAGTGTGCCTGCCTCAACGAGCTGAGTAGCAACAGTCTTTCTTATATGGTGATTGCTCTTCTGTATTGTACCGATGGCGCGGTTAGCTCTCCGCAGTGCTTTATGTATGCTATCGGAGTTGATGGCTTCCCCGTCCTCATTTAGGAAAAGCCATTCAGTACATTTCCATTTCTCCGGTGCTATCTTTTTCCGTTCTTCACAGATTATGCAGAAAAGCTGCTCTGCAGATTCTGTAAGAGGAAGATTTCTCCGACTGGATACGGTTTTCAGGTGGCTGTCGATCATATATCCATGTTTGGTCATGGTCTGTGAGTCACCGGTGAAAAATGATGTTTCGCGCCGTCTGATATGGACGACATGGTCACGCAGATTGAAATCGGTAATTTTCAGTCCGACAAGCTCTCCAACACGAAGCCCAAGATGCAAATTCAGGGCTATGGCGAGATATGCTATATGTCTTCTGACAGGATATTGAGTTAACAGATATGCAAAAAGCTTCTGAAGCTCGTCTTTGGTATACACCTCCTCGCTCAGACTTTTTTCAGCTTCGATCTCGAAGTGACGGTCTGCGATGTTGTGGATCATCCTGGCAGGATTATTTGGGATGTACTCTTTTAATACAGCATAGTCAAGCATCTGATTCAGAACGCTCTTCATCTCCCTGTACTGCCGTCTGGTCAGATGGTGTGAATGGATCTGATCCAGAAGCCATTCCTGTATGCTGATCACCTTAAGGTTTTTCAGTTCTCTTCCGATAAATTTTTTATCAGGCAGATAGTACTTTTCCCATGTCCACAAAAGTTTCTTGCAGTTTGCACTTGATGATTCTTTCTGCTTATACCTGAACCACGGTTCGAAGATCGACAGCAGTGTGAGAGCAGCAAGGTCCTTTTCCAGATAATGCTGTTTCAGTGTGTCCATCAGATCCTCACGCCGTTTCTTTTTGATGAGCTTTAGGCCCATGCACGTGTTCACTCTGGTCGTCCAGTAGCCGTTAGGCAGCTGGTTGATCGAATGATTATGGATTTCTTCTACCAGTTTTTTCTTCATTTCTTCGATAAGTCCGTGTCCGGTACAATCATCATACTCTTTTTCTTCCATGGTTTTCAAGAGCGATATCTGTGCATCATATTCGTATTTCTGCATGTGGTTCACCTCCTGATGGAGAAATGGAAGTAAAAAATCAAAATAAAAATCCCCTGAAAAAAACATGATTAAAACTGAACTGCGAATACAGTGCGTATTTACAATGTTAGTGCAAAAGTGTACAATACAAGTATGGAGGTGATTGATTAATGGCAGATACAACTTTAACAATCAGAACGGAAGAATCATTAAAAACAGAAGCCAGTGAAGTGTTTGCAAGTCTCGGTATGAATATGAGCACGGCCATCAATATGTTTTTGAAGCAGGCCGTCAGGACAAGATCGTATCCATGCAGCCTCGATCTGGATGTTTCGGATAGCGGAAATTTTGAAGATACATATCCGAAAGACTTTTTCTCCGTCTTCGGATCCGGAAAAGATTTAGATTTGGATGGTGTAGAAGAAATTCCGTTTACAATGGATAGTAAAAGGGAGGAACTCATTTGAAATTCTACCTTGATACAAATACAATAATATATGCCGTCAAAGGACTATTCCCAGAAATAGAATATCATTTCAGACACACTAATGCGCAATCAATCATGGTTCCGGCCATTGTATACGCAGAGATAGAATACGGTGCCAGAAAAAGCAAAGATTATAAAAGTACAATATCAGTATATGAAAAATTTCTGAATGCATTTAAAAATAATATTGCAGAATTTAATTTTCGCGCAGCACTTGAATATGGAGAAATACGTGCTGAATTGGAAAAAGAAGGGACACCAATAGGACCGAATGATCTGATTATTGCTTCCATAGTAAGATCTAATGGCGGGATTCTTGTGACAAATAATGTGAAAGAATTCTCAAGAGTTAAAGGCTTGCAGATACAAAATTGGACATGCTGACTAGCAAAATTGCCCCTCCCAAAAGGGAAGGGCAACTGATTATACTGCCAACTCAAGAAGATACTGGACGGTGAGCTGTGCTTCATACGGAAGCACAATCTCATTGTTCCGCAGCATTTTACCTTTGTGACAGAAGAGGGCATCATGCCCTCTCATTTTTTCGGCACACATCGTGGAGAGATATTTCTCCCACTTATATATGTCGATCTGGTTGTTATAAACAACCTTGTAGACTAACATATATGCCTTATCGGCTGTGCCGTGTGCCCAGAACGAATGTCTCAGGGATGTATATCCGAGAGACTTATCTGAGCTGTCTGCCGTATAGATCATAGCGCTGCCAAACATGGCAGCAGTTCTTACGGCATCCGGATTGATGGACGGTCCCTCCGTCAGAAGACCGACCATGTTCTCATTTTTGGAACCGTGATAAAGAAAGCGGATATCCTCTTTTTCATATCCACCATCCTCAACAAAATTCCAAAATCTTTCCTCCGTGCTTTTGTTTTTTACACGGAAACCCCTACGGAATACCGCACGGGACTTTTCACGGAGATGTTTCCTGATGGACTCGTTTTCTGCATCCGTACACGGACGGATGGAAAGCCCGAGCGAATCCAGGATCGTCTGCTCCGGCTCCGGATGAGTCTCACGTATACGGATCTGCCCCTCAATAACGTCAAGCAGATCATTCTCCCTTTCAATGATGCCCGGAAAATCCGATCTGTCTGCTGCAAGATATGTGCTTACATCCTGCATCTTTCGCGGCATGACCGCGAATAAAGACAGTAGGGTGTCGTTGAAGCTCTCTACCGTGCCCGCGCTGTGCAGCGTGGTGATCAAGGTTCGTGCCTGTGCCGCTACGGCAGCGGTGAATGTCTCAATCCTGTCGGAATAGGTATCATCGAGGACCTTGCGCGCAACGGCTGTGAGATCTTCCCACAGAGCCCGTACAGAAACGTCCTTAATCTCTGCGTATTTCGGACCGGTATCCTCCGTAAGGAGCGGCGTTCGATCTGCGTATCCTTCGCCAATCTTACGCTGATATGTCCTTTCCCACAGCGTCATGGGACGTTTTGAAAACACCGGGGCGGCTCCAAAACGGTTGATACCAAACTCGAAGGTATATGCGTCGATTTGGCGCATCAAATATTCCACGTTATGACCGCCGTCTTTTTCTGCAGATACTTTGATGAGATTAGCAAATTTCATTTTTCCTCCTTTCCCCGTAAATGCGGGTTTATTTTTTACTTTGAATTTCCTCCTCTCGTCAAGATATTAGGTACACAAATTAAATCTGATGTTTAGATAAAAAATAGCCTGTCTGTTTTTTAAAGAAATGCATGAATAACCATATGAGACTTAAATTATGACGAGAGGAGGAATAAGCAGAATATCGTCAGTCTTTTTTAATTACTGAAAAATAAAATTTAAAGCCCACGATGGGCGAAGGAGGAAAAACATGAATATGAACATTAACATCCAGAACCTTAAAGATCTGCTTCCTGAGGAGTTTAAAGAAGCGGAAATAACTATACGTGATGTCGTAAAATACGGCGAAGCGTATAAAGGCCTTGAGATCAGACTTCCCGGCGACCCGGTTGGAGCATTGATCAAAATTGACACAGAAGAGCTTTCAGAAATCGCTGAAAGCATAAAGGAGAACTACTTCTCACTGGATCGCAATGAAGTAAAAATCCTTACTGCGGGTAACTATGAAATGATCCGCGGAATGTTGACTGTAAGACTGATTGCATCAGATTTACAGTATCTAAAGGGGAAAACCTGGAGATCATTTTTAGATCTGGCATTGCAGCCGTTTATAATGCTGAATGCCGCCATTCCGGGTGGTCAGGGTATTGTGGCAGTTACACCACAGCTCATTGAGCAGTGGGGGATAACGGAAGATGCCGTGTTCGAGGATGCTATTGCCTCATTATTGGAATACACCCCTCCAACAATCCGCACAATGAAGGAGGTGATGATCTCCATGGGTGCACCAAAACAGATACTGGAAATGACAGCGGAGCTGCCGTTGGTGGTTTCAAATGGTCCCCAATTTTATGGGGCAACCAGTATCATGTACCCGCAGGTACTGGCCGAGTGTCATGAAAGATGCGGCGGGGATTTTTGGATCCTGCCGTCCTCAGTACATGAATGTCTCTGCACTCCGACAAATGAATTGGAACTGTGGGAGGCAAGGGAGATGGTCCACAATATTAACAGGCAGGATGTTGCACCGAATGACTTTCTGTCTGATACAATCTACTGGTCAGACGGAAAGGAAGTGAGGATGGCAGACTGACCAGGATGATTCCTACACTTATCTGATTCTCCCGGTCAATATCGGGAATGTGTGATCGACAAAAAAAGATATGATGGTATGATATGCCACTTAAGGACTCCCTTTGGGAATGGTGAAGGGAGTCCGCGAGGGCTTTCTTCTTTATCTGATTTATTATTCAAAGGAGAGTGAACTACTCGGCAATTAATTACCGAATTACTATGACAACATTAACTATTAAATCAAATCAAAAACCGTCAAAATATACGATTGAACGGATGTCTAAATTGCGGGATGAGGATATTATTTATGACGATGATTGTCCTGAAATAACGCCAAAAATGGAAGAAGCACTGAAAAGTGCGGTAGAACGTAGAAACAGACTGAAAAGAGCTTAAAACAAACCTTTATATCCATGAGGAATACAGCCAATCAAATTCGGTTGGCTGTATTTTTTGCCTTTCTGGCTGCAGAGAATCACGACCTGATTCTCGTGTCGGGCTGAAAATACGCAAATCTTCTGAATAATCGTTTGAAACCAATATCGCGATGAAAGGAGGGACAATCGAATAGCGAAGGTTTTAATAAAAATCAGGAGGTTAAAGAGATGGCAGAAGAGAAAATCATCTCGAATGGGGCAAGAAAACTGGAAGGCGAAAAGGAAAAATTCCTGAAAGCTTTCGAAAAAGAGTCAGAAGAGATCAGAAAGATCGTTGAAGATCAGTACGATCTCCTTTTCGGAAAGCTCTGCGAAAAGGCGGATGCAGATCCTGCTTTTAATGAACAGGTGATGCAGGACCATAAATCCTGGGCCAGATGCTATAAGTACGTCGAAGATAACGCCAAAAAAATGGCGGCGTCCGGGCGTATGGCAATGGTTCAGGATAATATTGTCTTCGGGTGGGTATACGAGTATTATGCGCTCGATGACAAAGCGGAAGTAGAGGCGGAAGAAAAGAAGAAAGCTGAAGCTGCAGCAAAAAGAAAGGCTGCAGATGAAGCACGGAAGAAAAAAGAGCAGGCAAAGGCAGCAAAGGCGGCTGCAAAGGCAGCACAGCTCACCTTGGATCTTCCTGTGAGGAACGAAGGGGTGAACGCAGTAAAGCAGGAGCAGAAGCCTGAACAGGATCTGGAAGATGGACCTGCAGATGCGGAGACCAGAACTGAAACAAAGCCCGAGCCGAAGCCGGCCAGAGCAAAGAGCAAGGACGCAGACACGGAAGGACAGCTTTCCCTGTTCGACATGTTCAGCTGAAAGGAGGCAGAACGTGAAGAACAAGGAATATAAATGTTTGTTTGATCCACCGATCGTCATCGACGATTGTGAGGAGAGACAGCTGATCGTAAGGGCGCGCGTAAAAAAACGCGTGCTTGAGCTGTCACTTTATAAGGCACCGGGTGAACCGTTCACTCGGATCTTTCAGGAAAAGGATAAATACTCTGTTTACCAGAACGGTAAGTGGAGTAAGAAGCTCCTTGAAAACGTCCTGAATTCTTTTTTCTGGCAGAATACGGTATGCCCGGAGACTGATAAGGATATCATTAACGGGTTTGTAACGAAATGCTGCCCGGATATCAATGTCAGCATCGCACCTGAATTTCCTCTGCGGAATCTGATGCATCTGCAGGATCAGATCCGCCATCAGGCGCTTCTGGACCGGCTGAAGCCGGAAATGGAAGCAATTGACAAGGATATGAAGCTTTTCGGAAAGGCGCCGAAGGGCTTGCCTGCCTTCGTAAAGGATGTGGTTTTCCGCGATGAGTATATTCTCTATTTTAACCGGAAAGCCGGAACAGCATTCTGCACGAAGTGCGGAACGCAGCACTGGATAGAGGATATCGAATCCCCTAAACAGGGAAAGAGTATCACCTGTCCAGTATGCGGAGCTGTAGTAAAATGCAGGGCGCGCGTGCCTGAATACGATAAATATAAGGTTAAATGGACGCAGTGTCTGCAGATGCGTGGGGATAACATCCTCGTGCGTTACTTCTGCAATGAAATCGCCATAAGAAGCGACAGGAAAGCAGGGGTGTATACATGGGAGCAGCAGAGGACTGTGATCCCTCTGAAAGGAAAAGCAAGAACCTACATGTTCTGTGACAGGTATCATGGTACGGAAAAATCACGATGGGGATTGTACAAGGACCCGGGATTCTGGGATAAATCCAGTTACAGGTATCCCAATGACATGTGGGTTTATCCGCGTGGACTCAGAGCACCGCTGAAGCTGGCCAAATACCGTTATGCGGGGTATGAGCGTATGGCGGATCTGGTCCGGAAGGTGCCACACCGGAATTTCCATTTCTATGAAGTGGAGGAGTTTCTTGCTGATGCAAGCCGCATGCAGGCACTGGAGGTACTCCGCAAAGCGGGCTTTGAGAGCATTGCGGATGCGGCGGAAAAGCCATATGAGTTCTACAGTATGGGGCTTAAACCGGAAACAGACCCGCGGAAGATCCTTGGAATCGACCGCACGGGAATGAAACGCATCAGAGGATTTACCGGAGAATCCGGTGCAAAGACAGCGTTGAATCTCGTCCGTGAGTTTGCGTTCCTGAACGACCGTGAATTTGCGGAACTCATGAACTTTCCGAGGATCGGACTGCATTGGGCTGAAGTGAAAAGGCTGCTGCTCGAAAAAACCGTGTCAGTACATAAGATGACACGGTATGTCAATGAACACTGCCCGGATGAGCCAGGTATCTATCTGGACGCCATACGGATGGCGCAGGATCTCGGGTACGAAAAAAAGGACTGTTATATTTATCCGAAGGATACACGGCAGTTCCACGATCGTCTTTTGGATGAGGCGCTTGAAAAAGAAGAAGGCGGACTCAGCAAGTTCCTGAAGGAAAAGACCTTGAGACGCAGGGCTGAACAAACACAAAAGGAGAAAGACAAGAGACAGGATTCCCTGATCCGGAAAAGGTATGACGCCATGAAAAAACTGGCATTTTACGGATATACGGATGGGGAATACACGGTCGTCATACCAAGCAGCAGAGATGCATTTGTGAACGAATCGAAAGCATTGAACCACTGTGTGGCGCGGTGTTATGCAGATAAGTTCGCACGGGGAGACGACGAGATCTTTCTGATCCGGAGGGTCGGAAAGGAAAAGGAACCGTTCTTTACGTTGGAACTCAAAGGCACGAAATTTATCCAGTGCCGGACCGTTAATAATAAAACGGATGAAGAGTACGACAGACAGTACGGGACAGAAGTCCACGCATTCTGTATGGCATTTCTTGCACAGGTCGTGGAGGGGACAAGGCAGCTTGCCATGAAACAGGCACAGGCCGCATCAGGCAAATAAAATTTAACCCCGCAGGAGAGCGGGAAAAGGAGGAAAATATGTTTAAAATCAGTTGTGATCAGGGAAGCTTTTTGGAATCTATCAATGCCGTTTCAAAGGCTGTATCAACGGCAGCAACCATGCCGGCACTTAAGGGCATCCTTGTAGAGGCGGACGGTATGCAGATCCGCCTGTCGGCCAACAATCTGGAAACAGGGGTCGAAACAACAGTGCCGGGAATGGCACTGGAGGCAGGTGAAGTGCTTATCGACGGAAAGATGCTGCAGGAGACGATTAAAAGCCTGCCATCCGGAGATCTGACCATGACAGCAGAGATCTGCGCAGTAGTGGTCACGTGCGGAAAGGCCACTTTCCGTATTCCTCAGATGAAAGCAGAGGAGTATACCAGAATGGAAAATATGACGGGCGAAAAAGCCGTATCGTTCAACATGAAACGTGCCGATTACCGCGATATGGTATCAGGTACGTTATTTGCACTTGATAATACGTCAGACAACAAACTGATGTCCGGCGTTCACATTGAGGTCGATCCGGCAGGAAAAGCAGTCTTCACAGCAATTGACGGTCACAGGATCGCCGTGCTCCGCAGGGAGTGTGAAGCTGCCGGAGCAGTAGACTGCATTGTTCCGGGAAAGTCCATGAACGAGGTTGCCAGACTGGCAGGTGGGTCCGGAGATATCAGGATCACGGTTGATGAGCATCGTATTCTGTTCGAATACGATGATGTCAAATACACATCCCGTCTGATTGATGGAAAGTACTACGCAGTTGATCAGATGCTGCAGACGGCAACACCTACAAAGGTGGTGCTGGACAAAGTACAGTTTGCGGGATGCGTAAACCGTGGCAATATCGTCGCGGGAAGAGAAAAGAAACCTGTCATTTTTCAGTCCAATGGAACAGAAATGACAGTCAGCGCGAAGTCAAGCCTCGGTGATATGTGCGAGGTGATTGATATCGCGAAGGAAGGGAGCGGGGACTTCAGGATCGGATTTAATCCGAAATTCCTGATTGATCCCATGAAGACCATTGAGGATGACAAGATCACATTGTTGGTCGGAAACCCGAAAAGCCCGGCAAAAATCGTAAGTGAGGATGACTCTTACACTTATCTGATTCTCCCGGTCAATATCGGGAATGCCTAAAGGAAGCCTTGCAAGAGGATTTCTGGTCGTAATTCGATTCCAAATACAGTCAACCAATTTTGGTTGGCTGTATTTTTTTGCCCTTTTGGGGTTCGGAGAATGGAAATCTCTCACGCCGACTGCCAAAACCAAGAAAATCTGCTGATTAAAAGATTGTAACTTGTATTCTGACGAAAGGAGGTGTAGAACGAATACGGTTGCAGAAATTAAACCCTCAGCAGAGGGGAAAGGAGGAAAAACGATGAAATGTATCGATTTTTCCGAGCCGAAGGAGATGCTGACGCTTCTTCGGTCTGGCGTCGACCTGTACAACATTCAGACAAATGAATATGTGTCTGAGTATGATTCCAGAGGTTCCCTGGCCGTGTATGTGATCAGCAAGGAATTTGCCGTATCCCTTGAGGAGAAGGTGAGAAACTCTGATGAGACGTACTGGGGCGCCTTTCTGGGGCCGGGCGGCAGTATTTATGACGCGGAAATTAAAGATCAAGCTGATCGAATCTCAAATACGGACTACTGTGCGATGGTGTACAGCAGGCCAGGATGGATTCATTCAGCAGACGTGATCGAGTAAAACAGCCCTTAGGGGCAGCAGAAGGAGGCTGCCCTTGAGGCGGCCTCTTTAACATTGTAACCCCGATTGTCGGGGGAAGGAGGCAGACATGTTCGGAAAGTTATTAAGAGATATCAGGCTGTCCAGCCTGAAAACACAGAAAGAGTTTTCAGCCGAGATTGGAGTGGGAGAATCCACCTTAAACAGGTGGGAGAATGGGAAGAAGCTTCCGAAGATCAGCATGCTGAGAAGGCTGACCGCCTATCTTGAAGCTCTCGGATACACCACGGATGTGGATATATTACGGAAAACGTGGCGGGAAGAAAGGAGGGCGGCAGCATGACGCGTATCTCCGACAAGAAAATTGTAACTCTGAAAGAGGGGGATTCCATAAATTATGGAAGCCTCCGCATCGGATCGGGAGCCAGGATCTGTATTGATGGAACCTGGTATCTCACCTCTCCGGTTAGAGACTATCACTATTCTCTGATGGGAGAAGGAACCTATATCGAGACCGCAAACTCGGTATACGAAACCGTATGAGAAGTGGACCGGTCGCCTGCGTGCGGCCGGTTCTTCCAAAGTAGAAGATACTGCTCGTTTGAGCTAAATATAGAACTAAGAGGACAAATTTATGCGAAAAAGGATCATATCAGCCATCTTAAGCATCTGCATGCTGACGGGACTTTCTGGATATGTGTATGCAGATGATCAGGATGATGCAGCGGAAGAATTGGAAATGGAAGCGGAAAGCACGGATACGGAGGAGATGTTGCTTTCAGATGATCAGGAACCGGAACCGGACAATGCTGAGAATCAGACGGATGAAGAAAGGCAGGCCATATATGAGGAAAATACAACTCTTTTAGATGCCGGCACGGATATCAGCAATACGGGGATACCGGTAGATGATATCAGAACAGCTGCTTCGACGGATGAACTCAGGGATTTTATTCAGAACGACAGCACTCCTTATATGGAGGCTACGATCGATCTGGAATCCGACGTGGTTGTGCTCGATGATGTAGCTTATCAGGATATGGACGTAGTATATGACGGCATGTCAGACGATATATCATATGACGATACAGCATATGATGTAGCAGAGACTATTGAAGAGAATGGATTTATGGAGCTGCAGAGTGTGGATGATACCACAGTGACCGTGACATCGCCGTATCAGACAAAGAGGCTTTGCGTGTATACGGATGGACTTGCATCGACTTACGGGGCAATAGACGGCATCTATGACGATATACTGGAACTTTATATTCTGGAGTATGCGTCCGAGGAAGATACACAGAAGGCATACGAAGCCTTGTCTGACAGCTGCTGCTGTTTTACAGACCAGGTATTCGATGAAGACATACTGGAAGCAGAAACGTGGGGATATGATACCATGGGATTTTCCAATATCGTCGAGACGGCGTCAGAAAGAACTTCTGATGTAGAAGTCCAGATAGCGGTCATTGATACCGGATGCGATCTGAACCATGAGCTTTTCCAGGGACGTATTGAGTCTTATTATGATGTGTATGATGAGGAAGAAACCATGTCGGACGAACACGGACACGGTACGCACTGCTGCGGAATAATCGCGCAATGTACCTCCGAAAACGTCAAAATTGTACCTTTAAAGGTATTTAGCGAAGACCTGCAGTCGCAGGTATCCATCCTTACGGCTGTACAATATGCCATATCACATGGAATTGAGCTTGCCAGCCTGAGCATGGGATACGAAGCTGAAACGATGGAGCAGGAGGGCTTTAAGGAATATTTAGAGGCAATGACCTATAAATGGTATACAGGATACGGATTTCTTATGGTTGCCGCTTCCGGAAACGATGGTGTTTCCGGTGTCTGCTATCCGGCTGTTTGTGAATCTGTTATAAGTGTCGGGGCGGTGGGTCGTACATTGACACATGCATCCTACTCCAACTATGGTGAGGGACTTGACTTTGTTGCACCCGGAACGAGCATAAAGAGCGCATATCCGGATAAGAACAATACAGGGGTATCACAGTATGCCTATATGTCCGGTACATCGATGGCAACGCCGCATGTTGCCGCTGCCATGGCAATGATCAAGTCGGCATATCCAGGCATTTCAAATGACAAAATGATTGAAAAGGCAAAGACATGGTGCACTGATCTCGGTGACGAAGGTTGGGACGAGTATTACGGATACGGCATGATCGACCTGTCGAATTTCGAGTACGAAAACCTGATCTGCATGGAAGGACACAGTCTGACTCTGGACGGCCTGATCGGGATCAACTTTTATGTGAGTGTAGATGATTCCGTAGCGGATTCCGTAAGTGTTTCCGTGGATGGCAAGGAGGAAGAACTGATCGACGCGTCTGACAAAGGCGAAAACTGGTACAGGGTAAGTGCATATGTTGCAGCAGGGGAAGTGGATCAAGATATATCACTGATCATAAGCAGCGGGACATACAGTATCACTGACACATACTCAGTAGCCGATTATCTGAACAGCGCGGAAAAGACCGGTGACGAAAGCCTGAAGGAGATGGTCACGGCACTTAAAGACTACTGTTATTTGTCGAAACAGTATTTTGCAGGGGATTCCTATACACCGGCACTGGATCAGAGCAGCATCAGCATCAGTGAATATAAACCGACAGAAAAGGGAAACTGCAGCGGGCTGACATATATTGGATCGAGTCTTATTCTCGACAGCGGAACGGATATCTGCCACTATTTTTCTTTCTCAGGTACATCGGTAGATGATTATATATTCACGGTAAATGGGACGAAGGTACAGGCAGAGAAGAAGGGATCTCTTTACAGGATATGCGTTAGGAATGTCGGAGCATCTGATCTGGATACAGCGTATACGTTGGAAGTCACAGACAGTAACGGCAACTGCTACAGTATCAGCTACAGTGCACTTAGCTATGCGTACAACTATATTTCAAAAGGTGGTTCTGATGAGAAGCTGATGAGTCTGGTAAAAGCACTCTGCCTGTACAGCGCAGCATCAGAACAGTATATTGCCTAGTACCTGTCAATGCGGGTGTGACAGAGAAAGAGAACATATCGAAAGGACGTGGCGTGATGGGAAAGAAGATAGCTGTGATACTCTGCGCGCTGGCTATGGCATGCAGCACGTACGGATGTGGAAACGGACCGGACGAGATCAAAATGCCGGTAACTACCGAAAAATCAGACGTTCTGCATGAGTCTACGGATATCATACAGGAAATGCAGAACGGGGAAAAGAACGTGCCTACTCTCGATCCGGACTTCATGGATGAATCGTTCAGCAGGGAAGAATTTGAGGAACGGATCGAATATACGGATGAGGGCATGGAACATATCAGTTCGCAGGCGGATGGAATGGTGGAAAACTTTGAGGACGCGGCAGGGTCTGTTGCGGAGAAACAGGAAGGATTCAGTAATAGTCTGAAAGAACAATAGGAACGCAGCAGGGCAGATAGCCCTGCTGTTTTACTGCCCTTGCCAAAACAGGGCAAAACAGCAGATTAAAGGGTTGTAACTTAGATCCTGACGAGAGGAGGATATTTTCATCAGGAGCAAAATTTCAACCCCAAGGGGAAAACGAGAAAGGAGGTATGTAATGAGTACATACCCGAAATTCAAGGAACTGAAAATGAATGAAAGAACTGCGACAGTCTGTCTTCTGCAGGCTGTCAACGAAGCAGAGACGAAGAGTGGAAAGCCGTACTGCCGGCTGACACTCTCGGACGGAGAGTCCGTGATCACCGCAAATATCTGGGATCGGAAAAAGGAAGAGATCAGGATCCCTGAGAAAAGCCTTGTAGGTGTAGAAATGTATCCGAAACCGTATAATGATACGATTTCGTATGAGGTGTACAAGTATATGCCGGCGCCTTCAGACGCGCAGATCGAGGACTTTGTCATTCACGCACCTTATAAGGGGGAGGACATGTACGAAGACATTTTGAAGGTGGTGTCATCCGCATGTGACAGTCCCCTCAGCGATCTTGTTAAGGGGATCTACGAGGAGAACAAAGAAAAACTCCTCTATTGGTCAGCGGCAAAAGCCGTTCATCATGCATGTTATGGTGGTCTGCTCTACCATACTATGCGGATGGTAAGGGCGGCACTCGTCCTTTGCCGCGTGTATACTGGTATAAAAAAAGATGTCCTGCTGGCCGGTGTCGCACTCCACGACATCGGAAAGTTAGTAGAACTGGATACTGACAGCCTTGGAGTGGCGGATTATTCGGTGGATGGAACACTTTTCAATCATGCGTATTTAGGCATGCGTATGGTTGAGCAGAAGGCAGCGGTGCTTGGTACACCGGAGGAACTTACCCGCCAGGTGCTGCATATCATTGCAAGCCACCACGGTCAGCTCGAATGGGGTGCCATGTGCCTTCCGGCAACGCCGGAGGCATCACTGGTACATGAAATCGATATGATCGATTCACGTCAGTACCAGTATGAGGAGCAGCTCAAAGACCTCGCTCCGGGCGAACTGTCAGAGAGGGTATTCGGACTTGGCGCAAAGGTCTACAGACCTCTTGAGGAAAGAGGTGAGTAGGATGAAAAGCTCGGAAGAACTACTGCTCGACGCACTTGGGAAGGTAGGAACACGCAGACGGCAGCGGAGGAAGGGCTCGTATATGACCCCTCTCACGTGTGAAGGGCATTCCGGAATCAGTTTTATTTTTGACAGACCGAAAAGGGTCCGCAAATGCCCATACTGTGGAAAGCTGATTAGGCTCTTTAAAGAGGTAGATGAGTTTGAGCTGGACACGGTACGTGCTACCTGCAGTCCGATGATCATTTTTGGAAAGGAGTTGTGCTGAACCAGGTGAGATAGCCTGGTTGCGGGATTTTAAGCTGCAAATATCCCGCATAAAACGTGTCAATAATAACGCGTAATGGCAAGGCATGGCACGGAATCCACTTCTGCACTTTCAGCAAGTGGATGGCATGATGAATTTTGTAGCAAGCTTTTCCGGAGGCAAGGACTCACTCGCAATGGTTCTGCGCCTCATGGAAGAGAAAAAGCCTCTGACCCATGTTGTTTTCTATGATACAGGCATGGAATACGGGGCAATCTATCGAAATGTTGAAAAAATGGCGCCGCTACTCGATGCATACGGTGCCACTTTTAAGATCCTTAAGCCGGATCATGATTTCCTGTTCGATATGTTTCTGAAGCCTGTTAACGAGGGTACGGAAAACGAAAGATACGGATACGACTGGTGCGGCGGAAAATGCAGGTGGCACACGAAAAACAAAGTCCGTGCCATCGGAAAGTATCTGAAGACCATTGGAGAATATCAGCAGTATATCGGCATTGCAGCAGATGAACCGATGCGGATCAAGGATGCGGACCACAAATCCTATCCGCTGGTCGAATGGGGTATGACCGAAAGTGATTGCCTTGCATACTGCTATGAGAAAGGATGGGACTGGATGGAGGATGGAGTAGAACTCTATGAGGTGCTGGACCGTGTATCCTGTTGGTGCTGCGCCAACAAGAATACAAAGGAACTTCGAAATATGTACCATTTTCTTCCAAAATATTTCAGATGCCTGAAGGCCATGCAGTCGCGAATCGACAGACCGTTCCATCAAAGCAGAGGTATGACGATTTTCGACTACGAACGAAAGTTCCAGGCAGAGGATGCACAGATGAGTATCTTTGATCTGCTTGGTGAATAAGAAAATGCCATCGACTTCGGTCGGTGGCATTTTTGCGTTCGACGCAAGGAAAAACAAGAGTTTGTTCTCTTCGCTTTCCTGTTATTTTACGGATTGGCATATAAAAAAATTGTAACTGCTATTCTGACGAGAGGAGACAATATGAAGTGACCTCCAGATTGTAGACTCGTGGATTTACCTGTAAT
>R11__coassemble_1028_pt1 | contig 16592 bp, 14 predicted proteins | sample R11__metabat2_high_PE_057 | metagenome-assembled genome bin R11 | reverse complement strand
TGCGTGCGAGCACGCACAGCTTCCGCCACTTAATACCCTATATCATAAAAAATGCCCGGTAAGCAATTAAGCCTGCCGGGCATGTCGCCATTGATTCAGCTCCGCAAGTGCTGCGTGGCGATACGGGATCGCCTGATATCCGATTTACATACCGGTCCGGCCGGTATTTTTCTGGATGTTTTTTTGAAGAGAAGGCCTTGTGCACAATTTGCATATGGGATTTCCCATGGAGGAAAATCTCTCTTCGTATTCTGTCATGATATTTTCCTGCATAAGTTCCGGGGAATGGTGCAGATCCCGGGTTTCATACAGAAGTTCCCAATTCTGGGCCTGTACCTCTTCGAGAGAGAAGGTGAACAGGTCCTGGTTATCCGTTTTAAATTCAACCAGACCGCCTGGTTTTAAGATCTGCTCGTATCGGGACAGAAACTGTCTGGATGTAAGCCGGCGCTTGGCGTGGCGGTCCTTGGGCCAGGGATCTGAAAAGTTCAGATAAATGCCGCTGATCTCGTTCGGTGCAAAGACGTCTGCGAGTTCTCTCGCATCCATTCGGATGAAACGGAAATTTGCTCTTTGCTCTTCCGGCAGCTGTTCTGCTTTCTGGAGCCCGCGAAGCAGGACGCTTGAGTACATCTCGATGCCAACATAGTTGTTTTCCGGATGACGGATGGCAAGATCCATTAAAAAACGTCCTTTTCCCATGCCTACTTCTATGTAGAGCGGGTGGTCGTTTCCGAAAATCTCCTTCCAGTTTCCTTTATATAAAGAAGGTTCGTGGACCACCATGGGATTTCTGGCGATCTCGTCCCGGGAACCGGGAATGTTTCGCAGTCTCATTTTTTGTACCTGTCCCCAATTTGTGTCTTACTTTATCACTTCTTATGTACAAAATCAAGGACAAAATTACTGTAAAACAGTATGAGTTTTTGTTTATATTTAAAGTAAAAAATAAAACTTCTGTTAAAAATTTGTGAAAAATATGAGTTGCAATTTCAGAGCTTAAGGATTATAATCGAACCTATCTTGAAATTATGTATGCGCCCTTAGCTCAGTTGGTAGAGCAGTAGACTCTTAATCTATTTGTCCAGGGTTCGAGTCCCTGAGGGCGCATGTGAGCACTGTTTTCGGTGAACAGACACCGGGGATGGTGCTTTTTTCTTGAAAAACAGGCAATTCTGTAGTATGGTGAAAAATATATGTCTGTATCTTAAAGTGACGATCCATACAGGATCTGCTTATAAAGAATCTTATGATGCATGGTTTCATTATGGAGGGAATATGGCTAGAACAGGAAAAAAGAAAAAAAGAGGGCCATGGAAGGCTTTAAAGATCATTGTGATCCTTATGCTGGTCATGATCATTGTAATGGTAGGCGGCGTATTTTATCTTGGCTATACGCAGAAGCAGAAGGTCACAAGCGAAACAGAAAAGATCGTTGGTCTGGATATCGATACGGAGGATGTGGATCAGACGATCTATACACACTGGCAGTTCGGTACGGTAGAGCAGACGATCAAAGAATACATGACAAAATATATCGACGCAAAACGCAGCGCGCAGAATATCTTTGAAGACGGCACATACGAAAACCTGCTTTCAGCAGCCAATATCGAAGCAGACCCGGATCTTTCCATCTCTCTTACTTATATAGATGATAAGAGGGACGAGATCGACGAAGTGTTCGGAGAACTCTCTGATATGGCAAAGACAGAGAATATCATGGCAGCGATCGAGGAGCAGGATATCTACGATTATTTTACCGATCTGTACAGTCAGCTCATGATCGATATGGTCCAGCAGGAATATATGTATACAGACACGGAGATCGATTCTGCAGTGGATGCTCTGAATGATTCTCTGGATTCCAGAGAGAAGGCTTTGCAGTTCCTGCAGCAGAATGTGGGCAGCTTCCGTGTGACAGACGGAAAGCTCCGCTTCCTGTCCGATGACCTTCTGCAGCAATACAATGAACTGATCTCTGCGATCGAGTAACAAGAGTCCTCTCATTTCCTGATTACGATGGAGGTAACAACATGTTTTGTCCGAAATGCGGAAATAACAACCGGGAAGGCGCAAAATTCTGTGCCAGATGTGGATTTGATCTTTCAACATCGGAGCAGGACACTGACAGCCGGATGGAATCCCATGACAGCACTTTTGATCATGCTTACGAAACCGTGCAGGAGAAAAAATCCGGAAGAAAAACGATCCTGATCCTTGTGATCGTCATTGCTGCAATTGTTGCGGCGGCGCTGGCTGCCATCCTGCTTTATAAGAATCACTCGAAAAAAACAGCAGAAGAGCAGCTGCAGGAGGAGATCAATACCGCGATCGACGAACTTGGCGGCAGCATGGAAGAAGCGGAGGAAGAACTGAACGATCTGTTCGATGCCGCAGAAGAGGATGCGGAGCAGGAAAATGCGAAGGATGAAACATCGTCTGCAGAGGATGCGGAGGATGGCAAAAACGGAAGCGGCTCAAACAGCGGTTCCGGCAGCAGCTCAAACAGCAGCACAAACAACAGCAGTGCAAGCGGCAATGCCGGCAGTGGATCGGTGAGTGATACAGCCCCCGCAACCGCGAGCCTGGTCGATATCGGGACAATCAATACATCTTCCATGACGAAAGCTACGGTGACCAATGCTTACGCGACTTCTGTTCTGCAGATCGACGGCTTCAATTACGATCCCGTCAATGTGTTTGATGGGGATCAGGTGACCTCCTGGCAGGAAAATGACAGTGCTTACGGCGAGGGAGAGTACATTGACGCCATCCTTTCCCGCAGTTACGAGATCAGTTATATCACACTGAAGCTCGGAAACTGGAGAGATGATACAAACTACAAGGAAAACAGTGTGCCCAAGACACTTACGATCTGGCTGGATGACTACAGCTTCCAGATGACATTCCCACACGAGAAAAAGGAGTTCTGTGTTGCTTTGTCCAAGCCGGTAAAGGCCTCGGAGATATATATCGTGATGGATGAGGTGTATCACGGAGATGACTACTCCGACACAGCGATCGCGGATATTGCATTTTACGAGAAAAAATAAGGATGCCGCATTCTCCCTGGAAAGGGGTGTCAGAATTGCTGAAATTTGTTTTATTAATAAAGAAACTGAGTTGGAAGCATATTCTGCCCTGGATCTTCTGCGCAGTTTTGGCGGTATGTCTGGTCCTGCTCAGTGTCCGCGTGGCAGCTTTAAAAAACGAGAATCTTTCTTTGATGCGGGAAAATGCCGAGCAGGAAGCACAGGTCAATACGCTGACGACGGAAAAGGAAGAACTTACAAAGCAGAACAGCGAATTGTCGGAGCAGATCAGCACATTGGAGAATGCCGAAGCTTCCTTCGGATTCGAAGGAGCGGCTGAAAAACAGAATACAGATTCCACCGATTCGGCGGCACAGGATTTTATTTCTATCGATGATGTAACGGCCGGAACGATCCTTTCGGAGGAGCAGGTTGACCGGAATACACTGGATCGGTATTTTCGGGCCTATGAGATCTCGGATGAGATTTTCGCGCGGATCTACGGAGATGATCGTTCTTACAAAACTTATTGCACGGTTGCCCGCGAGGATCTTCGGTATATCAAACTGCTGCACTATAGCTTTGACGGACAGATCCATGTTGGAGAACTGATGGTAAATGCATCGATCGCGGATGATATCCTGCAGATCTTTCGGGAACTGTTTGAAAATCAGTATCAGATCGAAAAAATGTTTCTGGTGGATGACTATGATGCGGATGATGACAGATCCGTCCGCGACAACAATACATCCTGCTTTAATTTCAGGTACATCACAGGTTCTTCCTCGGAACTTTCCAACCATGCCTATGGGCTGGCGATCGATATCAATCCCCAGCAGAATCCTTATTTTGTGATCTCCGGCGGGGAATACCACATTGCCAATCCCGGGGATGAGGCCTATGTAGACCGTACCAATCCATCCTGGCAGGAAATGCATATGATCACGGAAGAAGATCTGTGTTACCGTCTGTTTACCGAACACGGATTTTCCTGGGGCGGCAGCTGGAGCAACCCCATCGATTACCAGCATTTCGAACGTGTATAAGCTGCGAAGAAGATCGCGTTTCTTTGCCTTCTGTGAAGCAGCTTGCAAATCGCGCGAGGGTATTATGGCAAAAGAGATCAAAACGAATGCCATGCGCATTCTGGATAAGAAAAAAATAAAATACGAGACGATACAGTATGAGTGCGACGAATTTATTGACGGGCTTCATACGGCAGAGATCACAGGAGCGCCCCATGAGCAATCCTTTAAGACACTGGTGACGCGGGGAAAGAGCGGACAGTTTTACGTGCTGGTCATTCCCATCGCTGAGGAAGTGGATTTTAAAAAAGCGGCCAGGGCAGCCAAAGAGAAATCTCTGGAGATGATCCATGTAAAAGAGATCACGGCGATCACCGGCTATGTACGGGGCGGCTGCAGTCCGATCGGGATGAAAAAGCAGTTTCCTACTTTTATTCAGCAAGAAGCGGCGGATTATACTCAGGTATACGTAAGCGGCGGACGGATCGGAACGACATTGAAACTTTCTCCGGATGATCTCCGGGAGGCCTGCCGCGGAGAGCTGGCGGATCTGATCGTCAGGATATAAGATTTATAAGGAGGTATCATATGACAAAAATTGATGTAATCTCCGGTTTCTTGGGAGCCGGTAAAACAACACTGATCAAAAAACTGCTGGAAGATGCCCTGAAAGGGGAGCAGGTCGTTCTGATCGAGAACGAGTTCGGCGAGATCGGGATCGACGGTGGCTTCTTAAAAGATGCCGGCATTGAGATCCGTGAGATGAATTCCGGCTGTATCTGCTGCTCACTTGTGGGCGATTTCGGTACAGCGCTGAAAGAAGTGATCGACACGTATCATCCGGACCGCATTATCATCGAGCCTTCCGGTGTCGGAAAGCTTTCGGATGTCATGAATGCAGTGAAAAATGTGGATGGCGGCAGCGATGTGGTCCTGAACAGTGCCGTTACGGTCGTTGATGTAACAAAATGCAAAATTTATCTGAAAAACTTCGGTGAATTCTTTAAAAATCAGGTGGCATCCGCAGGCACGATCATCCTGAGCCGTACGGATCTCCCCAAAGCAACACCGGAAAAGATCGAGCAGGCGCTCACTATGATCCGTGAGCTGAATCCGGAAGCGACGATCATTACAACACCGGTTGAGGACCTTGGCGGCAAGAAGGTCATGGAAACCATCGAAGGTGTAAAGATCGATCTGACAAAGTTTGAAGAAGATGAGCACGAGCATTGCCACCATGATCATGACCACGATGAGCACGAGCATTGCCACCACGATCATGACCACGATGAGCATGAGCATTGCCATCACGATCATGACCACGATGAGCATGAGCATTGCCATCACGATCATGATCACGATGAGCATGAGCATTGCCACCACGATCATGACCACAATGAGCACGAACATTGCCACCACGATCATGATCATCATGAGCATCATTATGACGAGAATGGTGTATGCAGCTGCGGTCATCATCATGGCGAGCACGATCATCACCACCATCATGCGGATGAAGTATTCACCAGTTGGGGAAAAGAAACAATCCGTAAATATGCGAAAGAGGAAATTCAGACCATTCTTGAGACACTTGGGGATGATGAGAAGTACGGCATGGTATTGCGTGCCAAGGGCATGGTTTCCGCACCGGACGGAACATGGATCTATTTTGATATGGTTCCGGAAGAGATCGATATTCGCGAGGGCGCGCCGGAGTATACCGGCAGGCTTTGTGTGATCGGATCCAAACTGAAAGAAGAGGCAATCGAAGAATTGTTTGCATAAGACACATATATGCACTTTCGCTGTGATGAAAAAAGGGGGCTGTCGTACTAACAGTCTTGCCCAGGGCTAGAACGCCTGGGAATTCATCTTAATTTGGCAAGTCAGCAATTTAGGCGGTCTTGCCCAGGACTAGAATGCGCGGGAATTCATCTAAATATACAAGAAAGTAAATTTAGGCGGTCTTGCCCAGGGCTAGAACGCCTGGGAATTCATCTAAATTTGACAAGAGATCAATCCAGGCGGTCTATGTAAGAAATTTGCCGCCTGGGAATTCATCTTAATTTGGCAAGTCAGCAATTTAGGCGGTCTTGCCCAGGGCTAGAACGCCTGGGAATTCATCTAAATTTGACAAGAGATCAATCCAGGCGGTCTATGCAAGGAATTTGCCGTCCGGGAAGTCATCTTAATTTGGCAAGTTAGCGATCCAGGCGGTCTATGCAAGGAATTTAACGCCTGGGAAGCCATATGAAAGTCAAAAATTATGCGGTTTCTTTTAACTCAAACAAATGTTGTCCCGTCTTTACCGATGCAAAAGATCCCTCCGCCTGTATGCTGCGGTTCATCCTCAGTTGTACTACGTATCTGCTGGTGATCTGTTCCGGATCTTCAGCCCGCTTCTGCTTTAAGGTCTTTGAAACCTGCAGCACTTTATTTCTTTCTTCAAATGGAGTCTTACGGTTATTCCCTTTGATACTGTCAGGCTTGTATACACATCCTGCACAATCACTGCATTGGTATATCGTTGTGGTGCGTCTGTAACCAGCGGAAGTTTGATTTGATAGTACAGACTAGACAGAGTATAATCTTTCTGTAAGATTTTAGGTTTTAGAATACTTATATTTTACACCAAGAGCCAGGCTTTTCGAAGCCTGGCTCTTAAAGATGTGTAAAGCATTTGTCTAAAGAAAAAGGGCATCGCACTAACTTATGTTAGTGCGACAGCCCTTTTCCTTTGTATCATAAATTTTATTACAGAATCTTAGGCAGAGCATCGATGCTCTTTTTCAGATCCTCATCTGTTGGGATATAATCGTTCATGACGCCATCGTTATACTGCTGGTAAGCAACCAGATCAAAGTAACCGGTTCCGGTGAGACCAAAGAGGATGGTCTTTTCTTCGCCTGTCTCCTTACATTTGAGCGCTTCATCAATGGCAGCACGGATCGCATGGCTGCTTTCCGGTGCGGGCAGGATGCCCTCTACTTTTGCGAACTGCTCTGCAGCCTGGAAAACGGCTGTCTGCTCAACTGCGACTGCCTCCATAAGTTTATCATCATAAAGCTGGCTCAGAATGCTGGACATGCCATGGAAACGAAGGCCGCCTGCATGGTTGGGAGAAGGAATAAAGCCGCTTCCCAGCGTATACATTTTTGCCAGCGGGCAGATCTTTCCGGTGTCGCAGAAATCATAAGCGTAAACACCCCGTGTGAAGCTGGGGCAGGATGCCGGCTCAACAGCGATGATGCGGTAGTCTGCTTCGCCGCGGAGTTTTTCTCCCATGAAAGGTGAGATCAGACCGCCCAGGTTGGAACCACCGCCGGCGCAGCCGATGATGATGTCTGCCTTTTCACCTAGCTTTTCGAGCGCAGCCTTTGCCTCAAGACCGATCACGGACTGATGCAGGAGAACCTGATTCAGAACCGAACCAAGTACATAGCGGTAGCCGGGGTTGGTCGTTGCGACTTCGACAGCTTCAGAGATCGCACAGCCGAGACTGCCGGTTGTTCCGGGGAATTCTTCGAGAATTTTGCGTCCGACATTTGTTGTATCAGAAGGAGAAGGTGTAACAGAAGCACCGTAGGTGCGCATTACTTCACGGCGGAAGGGCTTCTGTTCGTAGCTGACCTTAACCATGTAGACCTTGCAGTCCAGTCCGAAATAAGCACATGCCATGGAAAGCGCAGTGCCCCACTGACCGGCGCCGGTCTCTGTGGTAACGCCTTTCAGACCCTGTTTCTTTGCATAATAAGCCTGCGCACTGGCAGAATTCAGCTTATGGCTTCCGCTGGTATTGTTTCCCTCGAATTTATAGTAGATCTTTGCGGGTGTTCCAAGTGCCCGCTCAAGGTTATAGGCACGTACAAGCGGTGAAGGACGGAAGGTTTTGTAATATGCCTGGATCTCCTCAGGAATATCAAAATATGCTGTAGTATCGTCAAGTTCCTGCTTTACTAGCTCTTCGCAGAAGATGGGATAAAGCTCTTCGGCTTTCAGGGGCTGTCCGGTTCCCGGATTCAAAAGCGGAGCCGGTTTGTTCTTCATGTCTGCACGCACATTATACCATTGTGTTGGGATCTCAGATTCACTCAGGTAAGTTTTGTAAGGTATTTTTCTGTCGCTGTTCATTGTTCTCTCTCCTTTACAATAGAATTTTTTGTGGCTGCAAAGACAGGGACTTAGATAGGCATGCAAGGTAGTTTGCACAACTTTTTATGATTACTACGCGCCGTGTCGCACTTACGTGCTCTCACGTCGCTACAAAAATTCGCATTCCCGTCCCGCTTGCGCGTGACTCCATGCTCATTTTTGTTTGGCCGCCAAATGGTCTACGCTTCGCTCCGGTCCGCGCTGAACGCTCGTCCACCGGACGAGCAGCGCCCAAAAATGTGTGCGTACTTCGTGCGCCCAATTTTCGGCCGCTTTGCGGCCGTAATCATAAAAAAAGAGCTCTTGTCTCTGCAAAATGCAGGGACAAGAGCTGAAATTCATAATCTACTCCTGCGGTACCACCCGGCTTGACGCGCTGCGCCCACTCTGAAAGCTGTTGATCACGGACAGCTATTCCCGTCTCCCATACTAAAGGCTCTTTCAATTTTCGTTTGTGCCTTGTTCTGTTTGCCCTCACAGGACCATTCACCTGAATAGCGGGGCCGCAATCTCACCACCTGCGGCTCTCTGCACCTGCCTTAGACAGGGTACTCTTCCTGTTCATCGGTTTATTCCCGATTAATATAGCATCGGGGGAGAGAACTTGTCAACCCCGGAAACAGGACGCATATGATCCGGCCGGGGAAAGTATCATCTGCTAAATCGGCAGGTACTGTACCAGAATATAGGCCAGCGGAGCGAGGAAGATGGCGGGCAGGAAATTTGCCACCTTCAGTTTGGTGATGCCGAGCAGGTTCAGACCGAGCCCGATGATGATAACGCTTCCGCAGCAGGTCATCTCGGCCACCATGGCCGTGTTGCTTAAAAGACCCTGCAGGAGACCGGCCAGCAGGACCAGGGCACCCTGAAAGATCAGGACGAAAAAGCCGGCAAAGAATACACCAAGTCCCAGTGTGCTCGCAAGCATACAGGACGAGATCATATCCATGACCGCTTTGGTGTAATAGAGTTTATTGTCGCCGGTAAGACCGGCATCCAGCGCCCCAACGATGGTCATGGCGCCGACGCAGAAGAGGATGCTTGCTGTCATAAAGCCTTCTGCGATGGAAGTCTGGCCATCTTTGTGTTTGACCTTGCGTTCGATCAGACCGCCCAGGCGGTTGATCTTATCATCCAGATCAATCAGACATCCGATGATCGTTCCGATCACCATGGAAATGATCAGGACAATGGTGTTTTCTCCCTCCAGGGAGCCGGAGATGCCGATATAGATCGTGCAGAGGCCGAGGGCCAGCATGACTGTTTTGGAGATTTTTTCCGGTATTCCTTTTTTCAGGAGCAGTCCGATCGTGCTGCCGATCAGAACTGTGGCTGTATTGACTAGAACACCGGACATCATATTCAGAAAATTCATATGCGATTTTGTTCCCTTCAGAAAACTGTCACAGACAGAACTTGTATTTCATGGGCTACTATATCACAGGAAAGCATGAAAGAGCAAGCTTAAGGAACTGGTAAATCAGGTCCGGATATCGTATAATCGATGGGAAGAGTATGCGCCTTGCCGCTATAGGTAATGCGAAAAAGGCGGAGACTGAAACACAGATGAGAAATTCCAGCTTTCACGATGTAGAAGAAGCAGGCGGGGCAGGAGGTAAGACGATGCAGATCCGATCGGTCAGGGCGGTATATTTCAGCCCGACAGGGACAACAAAGAGAACCGTTGAGATGATGGCGTCTGCCATAGCAGCAGCGCTCCATGTGCCCTGGCAGGGGAGTTCTTATACACTGCCGGGAGAGAGAAAAGAGAATTTTCATTTTGGGGAGGATGAGCTCCTGATCTGGGGAACGCCTGTCTATGCGGGGCGCATTCCCAATAAAACGCTGGATTTTGTAAAAAGTGCCATAAACGGAACCGGAACACCGGCAATTGCGATAGTGGTCTACGGAAACAGAAACTACGATCAGGCCTTATTTGAACTGACAGAGATCATGCAGGAGAAAGGCTTCCTGCCGATCGGTGGTGTGGCTGTGGTTGCCCGTCATACGTTTTCGGAGACACTGGCAGCCGGAAGACCGGATGCGGCGGATGAAGATGCGCTTCTCTCGTTCTGCAGTGATGTCGCGGAAAAGATCGTCTCGCTTCCGCAGAACCTGCAGGGGATCTCTCAGGTACAGATTCCGGGTGGAGATCAGCCCCTTGTGTATTATACACCAAGGAAAACAGACGGGACACCGGCGGTCTTTTTAAAGGCAAAACCAAAGTTACACGAAGAAAAATGCAGAGGCTGCGGCGTCTGTGCGGAAGTTTGTCCCATGGGCTGCGTTTCCATGGAAGAAGCGATGCCCTCAGCTGCAGAAACAAAGGATCCGGTCCTCCGATATCCGAAATTTACGGGTACCTGCATCAAATGCCAGGCCTGCATCCGGTCCTGCAGCAGAAAAGCTTTGTATTTTGATGATGAAGCCTTTTTATCGCATGTGCAGATGCTTGAGGAGCATATGAAAACCCGTCGGGAGCCGGAAGTGTTTCTGTAGGGAAAATGTCGATTGACGCAGTCTGAATTTGCACCCCGGGTTTTTCGTGGCAGACCGAAACGCAGATAAGCAGTGCCTCGTCTCTAAAAAATCAGAGACCTTCGAAGGGCATCTGAAAGGAGAATAGAATGCAATGAAATACGATTATCTCATAGTAGGTGCCGGATTGTATGGCGCGACTTTTGCGCGGGAGGCAGCTGATCGGGGAAAAAAGGTTCTGGTGATCGACCGCAGACCGCATATTGCCGGAAATATCTATTCTGAAGAAGTGGAGAAGATCCATGTGCATCGTTATGGTGCACACATTTTTCACACCAATAATCAAGAGGTCTGGGATTACCTGAACCGGTTTACAGAATTCAACCGCTTCACCAACAGTCCGGTCGCCAACTATAAAGGCCAGCTTTATTCCATGCCTTTTAACATGTATACCTTTCATGCCATGTGGGGTGTCGTAACGCCGGAAGAAGCGCGGGCTAAGATCGAGGAACAGAGAAGAGAGGCCGGTATCACGGAACCGAAAAATCTCGAAGAGCAGGCGATCTCTCTGGTGGGCCGGGATATTTTCGAAAAGCTTGTAAAGGGCTATACAGAGAAGCAGTGGGGGCGCGATTGCAGGGATCTGCCCGCATTTATCATCCGACGGCTGCCGGTGCGGTTTACTTTCGATAACAATTATTTCAATGCCCTTTATCAGGGGATCCCCATTGGCGGCTATACCAAAATGGCTGCAAATATGCTGGAGGGAATCGAGATCCGTCTGAATACGGATTATCTAAAGGACAGAGAAACTTTTGATGCAATGGCAGACAAGATCATCTATACCGGACCGATCGATGAATTTTATGGTTTTCGGCTCGGACATTTGCAGTATCGCTCTGTCCGTTTTGAAAATGAGCTTCTGGACTGCCCGAATTTCCAGGGCAATGCAGCGGTCAATTATACAGACCGGGAAACACCCTGGACCCGCATCATAGAGCATAAATGGTTTACCTTTGGAAAGGATGATGCGGGATGTGATATCCCGAAGACGATCATCAGCCGTGAATACAGTGCAGAGTGGCAGCCGGGTGAGGAACCGTATTATCCGGTCAACGATGAGGAAAACGGCAGACTTTACCGGAAATACAAGTCCCTGGCGGATCAGGAGAAGCAGATAAGGTTCGGAGGCCGTCTGGGAGAATATAAATATTATGATATGGATGCGGTCGTTGCAGCGGCCCTTGCGGCTGCCGGACAGGAGCTGTCCGAATGAAAAAGCATTGCCCGTGCATCCATTTAATGCTATAATTTTGCATGTATAGAGATTGCGGGCATTTGCCCGTCAACAAAGAAAGAAGGTGCCAAGTAATGGATTATTCAGCTTACCCATGCGACCAGTTTGTCAGTGCACTGGCGGCAAAGACATCGGTTCCCGGCGGCGGTGGTGCTTCGGCTCTCGTAGCAGCACTCGGCACAGCCCTTGGAAATATGGTTGGCAGTTTCACGGTCGGCAAGAAAAAATATGCGGACGTGGAAGAAGAAATGTATCAGATGAAAGCCAGAGCAGATCGGATCCAGAACGATTTTCTGCGCCTGGTAGAGCGGGATGCAGAGGTTTTCGAGCCTCTGGCCAAGGCATACAGCATGCCGCGTGAGACAGAAGAACAGAAGGCAAAAAAGGCTGAGGTCATGGAAGGCGTCTTAAGAGAAGCATGTTCCGTGCCTATGGAGATCATGGAAAAATGCTGTGAGACCATAGAACTGCTGCAGGAGTTTGCGGAAAAAGGTTCTGCCATGGTCATCAGTGATGCCGGTGTCGGTGCCGAGCTCTGCAAGGCAGCCCTGCGCGGTGCATCCCTTAACGTATATGTAAATACAAAATCTATGAAGGACCGTGAGTATGCGCTGGCACTCAATGCCAAGGCAAATGCCATGATGATCAAATATTCCGCAATGGCAGACGTTATCTTCATGTCCGTTCTGAGCAGATTGACCTGATATCACAGGGAGGAATTCGTTATGGCAAAAAGATTATCCGGAAAAGAAGTATCCGCAGCGATCAATGACCGCATCCGCGGCGATGTTGCGGCACTTGCCGAAAAAGGCGTTACTCCGAAGCTGGCGATCGTACGCGTGGGCGAGCGCGACGACGATCTGTCCTATGAGCGCGGTGCCATGAAGCGCTGCGATACCCTCGGCGTTGCCTGCGAGAGATTTCTTCTCCCGGCAGATGTAACGGAAGAGAAACTGATCGAAACGATCCACAAAGTAAATGAAGACAGCTCTATACACGGTGTTCTTTTGTTCCGCCCGCTTCCCAAACATCTGAACGAGCAGAAGATCATTAACGAGCTGGCTCCCGAGAAAGATATAGACGGAATCACAGATGGTTCCATGGTTGGCGTGTTTGCCGGAAAAGATCAGGGCTTCCCGCCCTGCACACCCGCAGCCTGCATGGAAATCCTGGATTACTACGGGATCGACTGCACAGGGAAAAAAGCGACGGTCATCGGCCGCAGCCTGGTTGTCGGAAAACCCGCTGCTATGATGCTCCTGAAAAAGAATGCGACCGTAACCGTATGCCATACCCGCACAAAAGATATGCGGGCAGTATCAAAAGAAGCTGAGATCGTAATCTGTGCGGCAGGCAAAGCCGGTCTGGTGGACGATACTTATTTAAGCCCGGGGCAGATCGTTATAGATGTCGGCATTCATATGACAGACGAAGGCAAGCTGACAGGAGACATCGTCTTCGATAAAGCGGAGCCGGTCGTTGAGGCCATCACACCCGTTCCCGGCGGTGTGGGCAGCGTAACAACCGCTGTCCTGGTAAGCCATGTGGTTGAGGCGGCAAAACGTGCAGCAGACAGATAAAGACGAACATAGCCGATGAAGATCATTACTTTAATCGAGGATACACCCGGCCTGCAGGGGCTGCATGCAGAACATGGGCTTTGCTTTTACATAGAAACCCAGAAGCATCATCTGCTTGTGGATACCGGACAATCTCCGAAAACCTGGGAGAATGCATCTGCGCTCGGTGTAGATTTGAATTCTGTCGATACAGTGATTTTAAGTCACGGTCATTATGACCACAGCGGAGGGATTGCCTCTTTTGCAGCTGTCAATCCGCATGCGAAGATCTATATGCAGCGGAGCGCCGGAGCGGATTATTATCATACGAAATCCGACGGCAGGCATTACATAGGGATCGATAAGGCGGTCCTTGCGCTGCCGCAGGTCGTTTTGCTGGATGGAGATCTTCAGATCGACGAAGAACTGTCCCTGTTTACAGATATCCGCGGGAGAAATCTCTGGCCGGCCGGAAATCGGGCGCTCTGTAAAAAAGCGGACGATGGATCGGATACCTTTGTGCCGGACGATTTTGTGCATGAGCAGTGTCTGGTGATCCGCGAGGGCGGCAGAACAGTCCTGCTCTCCGGTTGTGCGCATAACGGCATTCTCAATATCCTGGAGAAATATCGCACGCTGTACGGATCGGATCCGGACTATGTCTTCAGCGGCTTTCATATGATGCAGAAGGACGGATATACAGAAGCAGATATCTCGGACATCCAAAAAACAGCGGAGATCCTCTCAAAAGGAAATGCCATCTATTACACCGGGCATTGTACCGGTATGGAGGCTTTTGAGCTGATGAAGCCCATCCTTGGAGAGAAACTCCGGCACATTTATCCGGGATATACAGTTGAATAGAAAAAGGAAAAGGGCTGTTGCACGAAACAGCCCCCTTTCAAGTAGACAGGGGGCTGATCAGTTAGTGCGACACCCTTTTCTGGTTTCATGGCCTACCAGATCATCCAAATATAGAAAGAAGGGAATTTAGGCGGTCTTGTATGGGGCAGAAAGCGCGAGAATTCATCTAAATTTGCAAGAAAGTAAATTTAGGCGGTCTATGGGAGAAAAAAACCGCGCGAGAATTGCATCAAATTACAAAAAAGATTACACCTATCCTGTCTGTATTATCAAATCAACTGCCGTTGGATATTGAAAAAAGATGCTGCCTTCTGACAAGCAGGGATCTCTTGTTGAACACATATGGGGTCCCTGCTTATTTATATAATTTCTGGAATTTCTTCAGCAGTCCCCAGCCGATGATGGCCGTAACTCCTTCCGAGATGATAAAAGTCAGCCAGACCAGCCAGGTGAGGGAGGTATCTGTCCTTGCTATGCAGGAGAAAGCAAAAGCCACCGGCAGAACCAGCAGGATCTGGCGGAAAACCGAGAGGATCAGGGATTGCAGGCCTCCATCCAAAGCCTGGTAAATACCCTGAAAAGCAATATTGATGCCCGCAAAGGTAAAGCTGACGGCGATAATCCGCATAGCGCTGATGCAAAGCCCCTGTGTGACACCGGAGAGACCGAAGATGTTTGAAAAGGGACCGGCAAAGAGTTCTACTACTGCTGTGCAGGCCAGCATGATGATGACTGTGTAGAGCAGGCCGCAGCGAATGCCGGACCGGATTCTCTGCTTATCCATCATGCCGTGGCTGTAGGAGACGATCGGTGTGATCGCATCGCGCATGCCGAAGGCTGCAAAAAGGATAAACTGCTGGATCTTGTAAAAGAGACCGTAGGCCGTAACAGCTTCCTCGCTGACGCGTACCAGAATGATATTCATGCCGTAAGTCATAACAGACATCAGTGCCTGTGCGATAATAGCCGGCAGGCCAATGGTATAGATCCATTTGATCACACTGCCAACCGGGCGCAGATAGCGCAGACTTTTATCGATCTCCCGGTTGTATTTCAGATGGAAGATCAGGCCGAGCAGCATAGACACGATCTGACCGATCACCGTTGCATAGGCCGCACCTTTTACGCCGAGGGTCGGGCAAGGTCCCAGACCATAGATCATGATGGGATCAAGTACGATATTGGTCACAGCACCTGCTACCTGGGCAATGGTCGACAAATGGGAGCGACCGGTGGCCTGCAGCAGCTTTTCAAAGACAGAAAAGCCGATCATGCCGATGTTTATAACACTGCAAATGGTCAGATAGTCCACTGCCATCTCTAAAATGACAGGATTGCTGGTCTGTGTGCTGATATAGGCCCGCACGCCGAAGAGGCCAAAGAGAGCAAAGACCACGAAGATCACCAGCCCCAGGAAAATGGCATTTCCGGCCACGCGGCTGGCTTTTTCTCTGTTACCTTCCCCAAGGGATTTGGACAGCATGGCATTGGCACCGACACCGGTACCGATGCCTACCGCAACGATCAGCATCTGCACCGGAAAGGCCAGGGTCAGCGCATTCAGGGCCAGTTCGCCGTTCTCTGCCATATTGGAGACGAAGGCACTGTCGACAATATTGTAGACGGCCTGCAGCATCATGGACAGGATCATGGGGATCCCCATGACAAGCATCAGTTTGTTTACCGGCATGGAGGCCATGCGGCTTGTGGAATTGTTGTTTTGCATTGTTTACCTCTCATTTTTGACTGCTTTGCGGCAGTATAGTACTTTGTTATGATATACGTTCATGTGCTGGTGCACGCCACATTTTTATGATTACTACGCGCTGCTTCGTGCTTCGCACTTTCGCATCGCTGCAAAAATCTCGACTTCCGGTCCGCCGTAGGCGTCCCTTCGTCTCGATTTTTGTTAGGTTCTCTAAAGTCCGTGATCCCTTACGTGCGAGCACGTCGGTCTCCCGTCCTTTGAGAACTATTATCATAAAAACGCCCATGCAAGGTTATTTGCACCACATTTTATGATATACGCACAGCTTCGTGCTTCGCACTCCCGCTGTGCTGCAAAAATTCGCATTCCAGGCTATCGCCTTACATGCTCATTTTTGTTCGGGTCTTAAATGTCTGAAGCTGTTTGCGTGCGAGCACGCACAGCTTCCGCCACTTAATACCCTATATCATAAAAAAC